>Ga0070741_10000085_pt1 | contig 345619 bp, 330 predicted proteins | sample Coa_R1_4_FD_66440 | JGI IMG/M metagenome (GOLD analysis project Ga0070741, IMG submission 66440) | Surface soil microbial communities from Centralia Pennsylvania, which are recovering from an underground coalmine fire - Coalmine... | ecosystem: Environmental > Terrestrial > Soil >...
CGGAAATATTTTCGGAATTCGTGTCACAGTACCCCCGGTCGATTTGTTATTCTGATCTTAGATAGAGAAAATTTGAGGCGCGCTGGTAAAAACGGCGCGCCTTTCGCTTTGAGGTGCGGGAATGCATGTGCATGAGCATAGATCGCGACGATTTTCCGAGCCAGAAGCCGTGCCGGATGATCGCGCGGATGAGAAAGCGGGAATCGACCCGCGGCTTCTTATGCCTGCGGACCGGGGCAAACTCGGAGAAGACGCCAGGAACCTTATTGCGAATCGCGCTTTGGAGGTGGTTAATGGGGCGCTGGATGCGGCAAGTCGAGGCAATTATCAGGTCATGAAATACTTGTTCGAGGAAGCTGGAGTCTTTTCGTCAAAACCCGCTGGCAGCCAGCCAGAGGGTTGTTTCTCCCTGCACCTGTTAGATGAATGCCACGCACGGCACCAGGGACACAGTTTTGACGCGGCAAGATGCACATCGAACCAAGCCGCTAGCGCGAGTGCCGTAAAATGAAGTATAGGCATAAGCAGAAACCAGAGTGGTTTTTGCATCCAAGGGTTGGGGTAAAGAACAGACAAGTTTCGGACAGAGAGCACGGATGGATATGACATGGATCACTGACCGCATTGCGGTCGGTGGCGGTATTTGGAGACCAGAAAAGATGGCGGAAGTGGCGCGGGCGGGCGTCACGCACATTGTCGACATGCAAATCGAGTTCGATGACACGCCACTCGCGAAGCCGCATAGCATTACCGTTTTGTGGAATCCGACTGATGATGATTTTCAATTTAAGCCGCCGGCGGTTTTTCAGCGGGGCGTAGATTTCGCGCTCCAGGCGCTGGATGAGAACGGCAGCAAAGTTTATGTCCATTGTGCAGCAGGAGTGCATCGCGCACCCATGATGACGTTGGCCATTCTGTGCGGCTTGGGTTGGGACATTGAAGAAGCGATGCAATTGATTGAAGCACGGCGCCCGGTGGTGGACTTCGCAGATGTTTACGTCAGAAGCGTGAAGCATTACCTGGAGCAAGAAGCCGAAGTACAGCGGTAAGCCCTTTTTTCTCTTTTCACAATAAATTCTAAGCCGGTAAGCGCGTAGTGAGGCACAGGTGTGTGTTCATCTGTGCGCAGGAACACGAGAGAGATTGAAAAGATTGTTGAGCTAGTCGGGAGGGAATTATGTCGCAGATGTGCCGCCTGATCGGGCGGCTTTTTTTATGCCTAATTCTGGTCTTGATCGCAGTTGGGCAGGCGCAAACCGTTCCCATGACGACCGTCAGTGAAGTTCGTTGGAGCGATTCAGGATGGGGGTCTGGGAATGACCGCAATCTTCTGGGTCGCTATAGCACGCGGATTTTCACGGTCGCGCGTTTTTCCGAAATCCCGGACTGCTATTTGCGCCAGTACGATGGATCGACGCCGCCGCGGTACTCCCGGTACACCACAGCTCTTCACGTGGATTATCCGTTATGAACCGCTACGAACCGGAAAGTCTTTTGGACAAGAAGCAGCGCCACAGAGTTGAAAAATCGCTGATAACAAGAGATCCGCAGAGAAGCGAAATTTCCGAGCAAGTGGCGGAACTAGAGAACTCCTTGGAAACCATAAAGCAGGAAGTAAAAAGGGTAACCAATGGCCCGGCAAGGAGGCTGGACTTTCGATCGGCTGTTGCTCTGGGCGCGCTGGCGCTTTCGATTGCAGGATACGTCATTCAGGATGCGCGGATTTCATCACGACAAGACGCGGAAATCGAGATGACAAAAAACCGCGTTAATAACTTGGAACGGATCGCGAGTGCTACAACCGAAGCGCGCATTCGCACGGAAATTGAATTGAAGGCGCTTCGCGAAGGTCAGGATGAGATCAAGCGGTTGCTCGAACAGCATGACAGCCGAACTCGCGGGACCGCACGGCAACAGTAATCAGATTTTTCAATCATTGCAGAGGAGAACCATGAATTTCTTGTCAAAACTATTGCAGACTATTGGCTTTGTACCATCCATCGTCAGCAGCATCGAGGCGTTATTCGGCCGCCGGCCAGGCACTGAAAAGAAAGATGCTGTAATGTCCTTCTTGCAGAGTGCGTTGTCCATGGCGGACGCGGTGGCCGCGAATGAAATAAAAGATGAAACGGCGTTCCGTAACGGATTGTCACAAATCATTACTGGAACCGTAGCCTGCCTGAATGCCTCAGTCTGGGCGAAGGCACAGGAGCCTGCTCAGCCGACTTCGATCACTGCTCCCGCGACTGCAAAGTAGCAGCTATCCAACCTCTTCGCTCCAGTTTTCGAGCGTCTTCTTTACGAGTGCCATGAACTGATCGGCCACGGCTCCGTCGATAATCCGGTGGTCATAACCGAGAGTCAGGTGAACCACTGAGCGGATCGCGATGGAGTCGTTGCCATCGTTATCGGTCACAACCAGGGGCATCTTGGTGATGCCACCGACGCCGAGGATCGCTGAGTTTGGCTGATTGATGATGGGCAAGCCAAACACGGCTCCAAACTGACCAGGGTTCGTGATGGTAAAAGTTGAACCTTCAACTTCCTCGGGCTTTAGCTTCTTGGATCGTGCGCGCTCACCAAGATCTGTGATGCCGCGCTGCAGTCCAAGGAAGTTAAGCTCATCGGCACTCTTCAGGACCGGAACGATCAGACCCCAATCGAGAGCCACGGCGATTCCGGCGTTTACATGGCGGTGATAACGAATGGCTTCGCCCTCGACTGACGCATTCACGATGGGGAACTGCTGAATGGCGATGATGGCAGCTCGCACGAAGAAAGGCATGAAAGTCAGGCGGGCACCGTGTCGCTGCTCGAAAGCGGCTTTCGTTTTGTTACGTAACTGAACAATTCGAGTGATGTCCACTTCGAACATCGCGTGGACGTGCGCGCTGGTGCGGCGCGACTCAATCATGCGCTGCGCAATGATCTTGCGCATCTGGGTCATCGGTACCAGATCGCCGGGGATGGCCGCAGGAGCCGGCATCTGTACAGCAGCGGGACGGCTCGCAGGAGCGCTCACGGGCATAGACGAAGCAGCGGGAACTTCCTGCCGATCGAGAAATGACTGAATGTCCTGCTTGGTGATGCGGCCGCCAAGGCCGGTACCGGTTACTTGCGAGAGACTCACGTTGTGCTCACGTGCGATCTTTCGGACAAGAGGGGATGAGCGAGCGTGATCCTCTTTATCGGCAGCGGGGGGAGCCGGCGCTGGCGTCGGCGGAGGTGCTGGCCTGGGCGGCGGTGCAGATTCGGCTTTAGGCGTCGGCGCGGCGGGAGTAGGCGGTGCGGCGGCCGGCTTGGCCGGGGCTGCGGCAGATTCCCCGTCGGTCGCAATCGTTCCGACGACGGTATTCACCTGGACGGTGTTGCCCTCAGTAATCTTGATATCTTGAAGGACCCCGGAAGCGGGAGCGGGGATCTCCGCATCCACTTTGTCGGTAGAAATCTCGAACAAGGGCTCGTCGCGCTGCACCTTGTCCCCCGGCTTTTTCAGCCACTTCGTGATAGTTCCTTCGAAGATCGACTCACCCATCTGGGGCATGACGATATCGGTCGGCATAATTCCCTCTGGCACGCGCCCCTATCAAAATTCAGGGCCAAGCGCAATTTTTAATTATAGCTTGTGAAATTTAGTCCTTGCCGTGCTCGTGCTTTTCCTCGCCGGCCGGGAGGGGGCCAACACCATAAGCGTTTCTCCACGCGTCCTGGACTTTGGGAGGAAGTTTCTGCACACGAGAGAGGAAGGCGACGACTTTCCAGATGTCCTGGTCGCTCAACGCGTGTCTCCAAGCGGGCATTCCCGTGTAACGGACGCCTGTAGTCACAGCGAAGTAGATATGCCACTCAGGATCGTCCAGCGGATCAAGAATGAGTTGCGGCGCCGGTGGATAGAACGATTTCTCGAGCGCGCTTGGCTTGTTGTCCAGCGTGCCATGACAGAGCGAGCAATTCATGGTGTAGATTTTCATGCCATCGATCAGGTTGTCGTCCGTCGGAGATACAGGATTGTTGAGGCGGGGGGCATGTCGGTCCATTGACGCGTCGAGTGCACTCATTGCCACTCTACGTTCCAAGTCGGGCGGCTGAGCATCCGCCTTGGTGGGGAAGAAACCGAAGTTCAGGATGGTTATTGCAACCAAGAACAGCACGATCAAGGTGGCAAGAATACCGAGGATAAAATTGCGCATTTTTCCCTCTGGGATGGAGTGCCTATTCAGCCGCAGTCGCCTGACTTGCGGGCTGCAACAAGCGATGCAATATGTCGCTGCTGATCGCTAACGATTGTACCTAATACGCGCGCAGGCGGCGCGCTTCCCGGATGACGTCACTGACTTTGGGCAAAAAGAATTCCTCTTGTGGAGGCGAAAACGGCACCGGAGAATCTTGCGCAGTTATGCGAACGATCGGGCCATCCAGATGGTCGAAAGCTTCCTCGTTAATGATGGCTGCAATCTCGCCCGCGATGCCACCCGTGCGAACGTCTTCGTGCAGCAGAATGACTTTACTTGTCTTGCGAACCGTTGCGGCAATGCTTTCGCGATCGAGGGGCGATAGTGTCCGCAGATCAAGAATTTCTAAATCGACGCCTTCTTTGGCCAGAGTTTCAGCCGCTTCGAGCGCAACATGCACCATTGCGGCATAGGTGATAATGCTGAGATCCCGCCCTTCGCGGGCGATGCGGGCTTTACCGAGCGGCACGATGTAGTCGTCGGCAGGGACCTCCTCCTTGATGCGGCGGTACAGATATTTGTGTTCGAAGAAGATAACCGGATTATTGTCGCGGATGGAGGCTTTGATCAGGCCTTTCGCATCGTAAGCACTCGCCGGACACACGACTTTAAGGCCCGGTGCGTGAACAAACCACATCTCGGGATTTTGTGAGTGAAAAGGCCCACCGTGCACATTGCCGCCGCTCGGACCGCGAATGACCAGCGGAGCCGGTGCTCCCCAGCGGTAGTGTGCCTTGGCAACCATGTTGACGATCTGGTTGAAAGCGCAGCCAATGAAATCCATGAACTGAAACTCAGCAACTGGACGCATGCCAGTCAGAGAAGCACCGAACGCTGCGCCGACAATGGCCGACTCGGCAATGGGCGTATCAATCACGCGCTCTGGACCGAAGCGGTCGATGAAACCATCGGTGACTTTGAAGGCACCGCCGTAAATCCCAATGTCTTCGCCTAAGCAGAAAACCGTTGGATCGCGCTCCATCTCTTCCCAGATACCCTGGCGGATGGCTTCAAGATAAGTAAGTTGCGGCATAAGTTACTTCAAATGCACAGCTGCTTCGGTTCGGGCCTTTACGGCACCCGCTTTCACTTTAGGCACCGAATATTTCGGCTTGATTTCGTGACATTCCGGGGAGCACCAGGTTCCACCTGCCGCGGAGTCAGGCGTGGGCATCGGCGAGTTCACAGCGAAATTCCGATCAGCTTCGAGTTGCTGATCAACGTCGGCAATCAGCCGACGATTCTCTTCGGCAGTTAGCCATTTTTTGCTGAGGAGAAAATTCTCGAAGCGAGCGATCGGATCGCGTTTCTTCCAGTATTCAAACAGCGGCTTCGGAACGTACTCAGCTGCGTCATGGATGGCATGACCTTTCATGCGCATCATCTTGGCTTCGATGAGGGTAGGTCCTTTGCCCAGTCGAGCGCGCTCGCACGCTTCATGCGCCGCATCATAAACCTGGCACGCATCGGTGCCGTCGACGATCACCCCGGGAATTCCATATGCAATTGCACGCTCCGCGAGATCTGTGACGCGGAACTGCATGTCCGCCGGCGTGGAGTATCCCCACAGATTGTTTTCGACGAACAGTACCAAGCCAAGGTTCTGAACGGCTGCGAAGTTGATGCCCTCGTACGTCACGCCCGTGGATTGTCCGCCATCACCGATGTAAGTCATAACGGCTATGTTGCGTCCCTGCAAACGCGCTCCAAGCGCCACGCCAGCGAGTACTGGAATCAAGTCACCCAATGTAGAGATCGGGGCCACAACGTTGTTGTGCTGGGTGTCTCCGAAATGGGATGACGCATCGCGGCCCTTCGTCGGGGACCCTGCCTTGGCCATGTACTGCATCATGATGTCGCGAGCCGAGAAGCCGCGTACCAGCAGGGATCCCTGATTGCGGATCATTGGTCCGAGCCACTCGTCCGGTTTCAGGGCGTAGGCAGATGCGCAGGAACAGGCTTCCTGTCCCAAGCCGAAATACACTCCTCCGACAACCTTGCCCTGTTTGTACAAATTTTCCAGGGCTGTTTCCATCTTCCGGTTGAGGATCATCCACCGGTAGATCTCAATGCACTGTGTCTTGTCGAGATATTTCGATTCTCTGATGGGGGGCACAGGTGCGCTTAGATCCCCTTCTACTTCGTAACGTACTCCATCTCCATGGCGCACGTGCCGGATGGCGAATTGCGGTTGCTCTAGCCGATAATCCGCGATTGCGTAGGTTCGTTCCGAACGGCCTTGGGCGTTAGATCCGCCGCGACCGTTGGAACCCGGGCGCGCAGAACTGTTACCGGCGGTTTTGTGTTTGCTAGGCGCTTTCCCCACTTAGAAATGCTAACTCGGGTCTTGAGATTTGGCCAACTGGGGCGCTAGAACTACGCCCAGAATGTGTCCTCTTCTTTGTGGATCTCCCGCAGGTCGGAGGGAACCCTCATTGGCACGCCGATTATGGTCTTGAACAGCGAATCCAAATCTTCCAACCACAACATCTGGGATTGGAACACTACTCCGAAGTTGCGGGACACGGAGTGCACAACGTCTTGCAACGAAACCTTTCTGTTTAATTGCTGTTCCATCGAGGTAACCGGTTTCGATGTAATTCCACAAGGAATGATCAGATCGAAGTAATCGAGAGCTGTGTTTACATTCAACGCGAAGCCATGAGATGTGACCGCCCGGGAGATGTGCACGCCGATGGCAGCAACTTTAGCCTCGTTTCCGGCTGTCCAAACGCCAGTGAGGCCGGCGATTCTCTGCGCGGGAATGCTGAAATCGGCGCAGGTGCGGATGAGCACTTCTTCCAGGCGGCGGACATAGTCAACTGCGCCTAATGTCTTTTTGGAGCCTGAGCCAGAGATTTGTGCGCGCAGATCGAAAATGGGGTATCCCACCAATTGTCCGGGGCCGTGGAAGGTCACATCTCCGCCGCGATCGCATTCGAACAACTCAACACGCTGTTCGGCAAGTTTCTGCGAGCTTGTAGTCACGTTTTCGCGTTTGGCATTGCGACCGAGTGTGATGACCGGAGTGTGCTCCAGCAAAAGCAGCACGTCCCCGATTCGGTTCTCTTTGCGTAGCGCGACCAGGCGCTCTTGCAAACGAAGGCCGGTTGTGTAATCGATGGTCCCGAGTTCAACGACAGAAATCATTTCCAAACTTCAGGCGTTGATCGCCATTCCGTAAACACTGTTCGAGGCATCCAGCATCGCCTCCGCTAATGTTGGATGCGCATGGATTGTCCACATCAACTCTTCGACGGTGGCCTCAAGCTGGATGGCAGCTACCGCCTCGGCGATCAGTTCGGTCGCCTGGGGGCCAATGATATGTACGCCGAGAATCTCGCCATAATCGGCATCCGAGACGATTTTGATAAACCCTTCGTGCTGGCCGATAATAGAAGCACGGGAATTCGCAGTGAAAGGAAATTTTCCGACCTTGAGGTTATAGCCCGCCTCTCGCGCTCGTTCTTCGGTCAGGCCGACGCTACCGATCTCCGGATGGCAATACGTGGCGCTGGGAATATGCTCGGGATTGATCGGCCTTGCTTCTTTTCCCGCGATTTTGGTGACGGCAACAATTGCTTCCATCGCTCCCACGTGCGCCAGCTGAGGTGTTCCCAGCACAATATCGCCGACTGCATAGATGCCGGGCTCCGACGTCTCCATCCAACTGTCAACTGTAATAAACCCTCGGTCCGGTTTGATACGTGTTCGTTCAAGGCCGATATTTTCGGTACGCGGCTTGCGGCCGACTGCGACCAGAATCTTCTCTGCGTCTACTTTTTGCTGTTTGCCCTCGACACTAAAGGTCACAGTGATGCCAGCTTTGGTCTTTTCGACTTTGTCGACCTTCGCACCGGTGTGAAATGCAATCCCACGCGTTCGATACACACGAGCCAACTCTTTGGAAATTTCCTCATCCTCAACGGGAACGAGGCGTGGCAGCATTTCGAGGATCGTCACTTCGCTTCCGAAGGAGCGAAAGATGGATGCAAACTCAACGCCGACCGCTCCGGCTCCCACAATCACCAGCGATTGCGGGATTTCCTTTAGACCCAGAATTTCGATGTTCGTCAACACGCGATCATCCGGCGAGAGGCCAGGTAGCATTCGGGCTCCGGAACCGGTTGCGAGGATTACGTGCTTGGCCCTGATGTGGCTACTCTTTCCGCCATTGCTGACTTCTACTGAAAAGACGCTGTTCTGTGCCGGGCCGGTGAGTTTGCCGTAGCCTTTGATGGTTTCGACTTTGTTCTTGCGCATCAGGAACTCGAGACCCTTCGCGTGTTTCGTGACGATTTTAGACTTGCGGTCCTGGATTGCCGCCCAATTCAGCTTGCGCGAGGCAACGCCCTCGATGCCGAATTCCTTTGCGTCTTTGAGGTGATCCCAAAGCTCGGCATTGAAAAGGAGAGCTTTTGTGGGAATGCAGCCCACATGCAGGCAGGTGCCACCGAGAAATCCATCTTTCTCAATCAAAGCAGTCTTCAAGCCATACTGGCCGGCCCGGATTGCGGCGGTATAACCGGCCGGACCACTGCCAATGATGGCGATATCGTATGTTGTTTCAGCCAATGCGATGCTCCCTGGTTAGAACAGCAGCGTGTGTATAAACAGTTGATTCTAAGACAGAGGTCGAAGATTCGGGAACCGGGTTGAAGAGCTGCGCGTATCTCATCTGGACGGTGCTAAACTTTGTTTAGCAGGAGGTAATCGCCATGCACCTCTTCGCATTCTTGTTCTTCCCCATTTTCGGCTTCGGTATCGTTTTCTACTTTCTTCCGACAATCGTCGCTTTCGCCCGCAGCAAGCGTGACAGCACGTCGATCTTCATCCTCAACTTCCTGTTGGGATGGACCGCTGTTGGATGGGTCATCGCCCTGGTATGGGCACTGAAACAGGATGTGCAAGTGCTCGCTCGCTAGCGCGCGCTGGTGGGGATCAAGGGATTGTCTTCGGAGCCGGCTTTACCGCGGGTTTGTAGCTCTTCGGATACACCACGAGGCAGCGTCGCGCACCTTCCCCGCGGCTCTCTGTATGCAGATCATCGTAGTTCCGCAATGCAAGATGCACGATGCGCCGCTCGCGCGATGACATTGGTGCGAATTCGTAAGGCACTCCGGTTTTACGAACCTTCTCTGCAGCGACGCTTGCTGCCATCCGGAGTTCTTCGATTCGCATGGCACGCTGGTTCATGCAATCAAAGCTCACCTTCTCGTGTTCGTTCGGAGGTAGGCGAAGAATTTCGAGTGCGAGAAGTTCAATCGAGCGCAATAGCTCACCGCCGCGCTCCAACAGCAACGTGGAATCGGGTCCGGAAAGGTCAACCAGAATCTCCGGGCGTTCCCAATCCCGTTCTTCAGGCAGAGGCGGATCCACCGCAATCCGGTACTTGAGGCGCAGGCTGCCTTGAGTCACGACTCCACGCAGAAACTCGTCAATCTTTTTCGCCGCCGCAATTTTGTCTGGGATAGGCATGCTAGCTTTCAGCTTTCAGCCCTCAGCTTTCAGCGAATTCACTCTGACAGCTGAGAGCTGATGGCTGACACCTTCTCACTTCTTCTCTCTCTTCCTTGCTCTCTTCAGCGCCATCTCCCGCATTTCCTGGCCGAGGCTGGTCCGGTTCATGACCGCCTGCTGCACAATCGCGATGAGGCTGCCGACCACCCAATATAAGCACAATCCTGCAGCAAGACGGTAACTGATGATGCCAAACATCACAGGCATCATGAAATTCATCATCTTCTGTTGAGACGGATCCATGCCCGCTTGCGGGGTCATCCGCTGCGTGAAGAGTCCCGTAACGATGATGCCGATTGGCAAAATCAAATATGGATCCGGTGAAGAGAGATCGTGGATCCACAACCAATGCGCATGGCGCAAATCAAGTGCCGATCCCAGCATGCTGTAGTAGGCGAACAGGAATGGCATTTGGATCAGCATGGGCAAGCATCCACCTACGGGGCTGACACCCTCCTTCTTCATCAGTTCGCCAATTTCGGTGTTCATCTCTTGGCGGCGGGGGTCACGCATGCTGTACTTCTTGTACTTTTCCTTGATGGCGTTCATCTGCGGCTGGATGCGCTGCATCTTCAGCGCGGATTTCATGCTTGAAACCCGAAGCGGCAGCAGGGCTATGTTGATAATGATCGTCTGAATCACGATCGCCCAGCCCCAGTTGTGAACGATCCACTTGTAAGTCCAACGCAGCCAGATGAACAGAGGTCGCGCAATGACTTCGAAAAAGCCAAAATTAATGAGCCCCCGCAGGTCCGGGTCTTTGCCGGTGATGGCAGGGACGGAAACGGATTCCAGAGTGCGCAACTCTTTGGGGCCTACATACATTCGTTCGCTGGTGGGGCCGTGCGGGTTTCCCGCTGCCACTCCGAGAACATCGACCTTGGTCGTGTCCTGAGGATTCTTTGCGTCTTTTGGAATATCCAGCGAGTTGCGCAGGGTAATGGCTGCTGCGTCCTGCGGCTTGTCCGGAATGAAGACCGCTGCAAAGTACTGGTCGGTGGCTCCAATCCAGTCGAACGGGCCTTGAATCGTATTCCCACTACTGATCTTCTTGCCTGCCAGGCGCTCTATAGTGCTGTTGTACTGGTACTCGATTCGTCCGGGCGCATAACCGACAGGAGAGGTTTGATCTCCGAATCCAGCCGGCCACATGGGGAACGCGGTCACCGAATTCCCGTGGGCAGAGGCAGTGACGTCTACGTTGATTACGTAGGTGTGATCGAAGCGGAAACTTTTGCGGATCGAGAGGTCGGAATCGCTGTACTCGAAGGTGATTTCCGCAGGTGCGTTGAGAGTGCCTGATTCCGAGCTTACATACAGAGCGGAGTTGGCTTTGTTTCGCTGGTTCTCATCGTAGACCCATAGCGAAAGCGGAAAGCCATACTTCTGCGAGGCCAGATGATTCACCAGATCGAGAGGTTGACCGTGATCATCGTCAAACTTTTTTAAGATCCAGGAAGTTACTTGCGCGCCGCGGTTGGTAAAGGTGACGCGATACAGGTCGTTTTCGATGACCGTCTGGGATTCTGAGCTTGCCTGATGAACGGCCTTATTCGGAGTTGCCGCAGCGGCGGTAGGTTGTAATGTTAGCGAAGGTGAATTGCCGGGAGGGGGGGCCGGGGTCGCCGCCTGATTTTCCTTTTGCGGGGACGACGGTTGAGGTGCTTGCGGCAGGTATCGCTTCAGAAACGGCTGAAACAGAACAATGACCAGGAACGTGAGCGCGAACACCAGAAGGAGCCGGCGCTCCATGCCGGGTTCTTGTTGAGGATTTTGAAAATCTGCCAAGTTCTTCCTCAGTGACTACAGACATGAAGCTGATGGCTGCCGGCCGCGTTCTTTTCGACTAAATCGACTCCGCCCTTTGCAAATGGATGGCATCGCAAGAGGCGCCATATTGCTTTCGCGCCGCCGCGGATTACGCCATATCGTTCCACCGCTTCCATGGCATATTCCGAACAAGTGGGAACGTAGCGGCAGGCGGGAAGAAACAGCGGCGAGATTGCGTATTTGTATCCACGCAGAAGTGACATCACAAATGTCTGAGCAAAATTCATTGTCCTCTGGACGTTCCTATTTCTTCGCCTCTACTTTGCGCGATGCTTTCGTGATCACTTCAAACGAACGAGCAATCTCGTTTTGCAGCTCCGCAAATGCCGCTTCAACGGCCGACTTTTTCGGATGGATCACTACGTCCACCGCCGTATTAAGCTCTTGGAGATGCAGTCGAACGGCTTCGCGCAAACGCCGGCGCAGGCGATTACGTTCGACCGCTTTTCCCAGAACCTTGCCGACCGTAAACCCAACCTTGGGCCGTTCGCGGCCGGAATGCCCAAAATAAAAGACGGTCAGATGGGGAGCAAAATGCCGCTTTCCCTGCTTGTATACCCGCTCAAAATCACGGTGACGAAGCAATCGCACGGTGCGCGGAAACCTCGCACGGTCGCCGGCAGCAGACATGCCTGGAGGTGCCTCCGTACCATCTCGCTCACTTTTGCCATCCGAACTCAGATTGCGGAATTCCTATCAATTCCGGAAGGAAAACCCTACTCACGGAAGCCGGGCTTTACCGAGACTCGTTTGCGTCCTTTGGCACGGCGCCGGGAAATGACGGCCTGACCACCCTTGGTCTTCATCCGCGTGCGAAATCCGTGCGTCTTCGAGCGGTGACGCCGGTTAGGTTGGAACGTACGCTTGGGCATGAAACTAGCCAGCTCCTGATTTCAAGTAAGACAGATCACTTCTGAATGAAACTCAAAGTATAAATGAGCAGGATGACGCGAGCAAACCGCCATTCCGGAGAGAAACTGCGCCGCGACTCAAATCAAGAAAATCGCTGTGAGTTTCGTCACAGATTTTCTGTCGTGAAACAGGCAGACTGCATGCACAGCAGAGAGTGCAACCAGCACAGGTTTTCGAATCGACGTAATCTGCACAACTCATGCGGCAGTTATAGAGTTGCTACTTGACAGAGAATTCCAAACGCGATTTCAATCGGAGGTCGGCAAGAAAATCGTGCCAAACTTTTCCGAAAAAGAAAAAAATTTTGTGCTAGTATGCCGGACTGTTCCTGCTTGTGAATTGTTTGTCGATCCAGCGAAGCCGCCAGCCCGGCGGAGTTTGCTCCGCTGACAACGAGTTCGAGTCGGTGGTGTTGATGAGCGGCGCCAATCACGTCGCGGTGCGATAAAAAATTTCATATGTCTGTTCCGAGCCCAATTCTTACTCCCAATCCGTGGGTACGCATTCTCGACGCATTAGAGAAGAAGATCAACCGCCCGGCATACGATCGTTGGTTGAAGCCGACCCGATACAGTCATGCCAGCGGAGGCGTTCTCTACGTGCGTGTGGAGACCGAAGAAGCGCGCCGGCAAAACGATAAGTATCTCGATCTGATTCAGGAAGCGCTTGACAATCTCGGCCTCGAATACCAGGAAGTGCAGTTCGTAACTCCGGAAAGCGATCCGGCTGCAACTCCCCTTCGCCATGACGGAGGTTTGTCAGCGCTCCCGGTCACCGCCGTAACCCACGTGTCGCAAGCGCGATTCGATTGGGATGGTGCGGCGCAACTGAATCCGCGGTACACCTTCGACGCCTTCGTGATCGGCAGCGGAAATCAGTTTGCCCACGCTGCCTGCCAGGCGGTTGCGGAGCGTCCGTCGAAGGCATACAACCCATTGTTCCTGTACGGCGGCGTCGGAATGGGGAAAACCCACCTGATGCAGGCCATCGGCCACGAGATTGCGAAGCGCCTGCCACAGGCGGCCATCTGCTATGTCTCCAGCGATAAGTTCACGAATGACATGATCAACTCGCTGCGCTATGACAAGATGACCAGCTTCCGCGACAAGTTCCGCAATGTCGACGTGCTGCTGATCGACGACATTCAGTTCATCGCGCAGAAGGAACGCACGCAGGAAGAGTTCTTTCATACTTTCAATGCGCTGCATGAGTCGATGAAGCAGATCGTGATCGCCAGCGACCGTCCGCCAAAAGAATTAGCGGAAATTGAGGATCGGTTGCGGAGCCGTTTTGAGTGGGGCTTGATCGCCGATATCCAGCCGCCAGATCTGGAAACGAAGGTTGCGATTCTACAAAAAAAGGCAGAGCAGGAAAAAGTAACGCTGCCTACGGACGTTGCCCTCTACATCGCTTCCAACATTCGGTCCAATGTCCGGGAGTTGGAGGGGGCACTGATTCGCCTGGTTGCTCACTCGTCACTGATTGGCGCCGAGATCACGCTGCCCTACACCCAGCAGGTACTGAAGAATTTCATCGATTCGCAGGCGCGCAAGGTTACGATTGAATCGATCCAGAAAGCGGTCGCGGAGCAGTTCGGGCTGCGCCTGGTTGAAATCAAGGCCAAGAACAATTCACGGGCGATTGTCTATCCGCGCCAGATCGCCATGTATCTGGCCAAGCATCTGACCGAGGCTTCCTTGCCCGAAATTGGCCGGCAATTCGGCGGCAAACATCACACCACCGTTCTGCACTCGGTGGAGAAGATCGACGAGGCCCGGAAGACCGACAAGGATCTAAACCGGCTCGTCAACAAATTGACCGAGCAATTAGGCGGATAACTCGCGACTAACCACCCTCAAGTCGCGGACGCCGCCCTTTGAAACACAATCGCCAGCCGAGACAAAGCCCGGTCCAGCCCTGTTTATCCGGCTTGCACCGTCTTTTCGTGCTGGTTTTGCCAGTTTTTCTTTTGATATAAGGGAAGTATTCTATTAGCGCAGCAACCGGGGGTTTAAGCGTATGCCGGTCGAAGCAATTGCGACAGCCGCAGGAACTAATGTTATGGAAATAACCGTCAGCAAGTTCGAACTTTTGCGCGAGCTTACGGCGACCCAGGGTGTGGTGGAACGAAAAACTACCATTCCCATTCTCTCGAACTATTTATTCGAGGCGGGCGGCGACAAGTTGTCCCTCACTGCCACCGACCTGGATTTGAGCCTTCGCACCTCCTGCGATGCGAAGGTGAAGAAAGAAGGTTCGTGCACCATCCCGGCGCGCAAGCTTTACGACTATGTGAGGTTGCTGCCCGATGCTGACATCACTATCAAGCTGCTGGAAAATCACTGGGTCAGCATCCGCTGCGGGCGCTCGAACACGAAGATGGTAGGTATGGCGCGCTCAAACTTTCCCAGTCTGCCTGCATTTCCGACAGCTGGCGCTGTGAAGATTCCCGCCCAAGTGCTGAGAAGCATGATCGCCAAGACTGGGTTCGCCATTGCCAGCGAGGAATCCCGCTACACTTTAAACGGCGCTTTGATGGTGCTGAAACCGGAATCCATCACCATGGTAGCGACCGATGGCCATCGCCTTTCGCACATCGAGCGTACCGGGACGAAATTCGAAGGCGTTTCCGGCGAGATGAAGACACTCGTTCCCAAGAAAGCGATGGACGAACTCAAGTCGCTGCTCGATTCGACGGACGCCGACGATATCGAATTCGCCAAGGACGAATCCACGTTGTACTTCCGTATTGGCGGAAGATTGCTGACCTCGCGCCAGCTCACCGGGCAATTCCCCAATTTTGAAGCCGTGCTGCCGAAGGACAACAGCAAGACCGTAACTGTGCATGGGGATGATTTGAATGCCGCGATTTCGCGCGTCGCTCAGTTCGCCGACGAGCGCTCGCGAGCGGTGCGTTTGCGGCTGGAAAAAGGTGAGCTGAAACTCTCGGCTTCGTCCAGCGAGACAGGGGAGTCGGAAGATTCGCTTGAAACCGATTACAACGGCGATGCACTTGCGATCGGCTTCAACGCGCAGTACCTGCTCGATTTTTTAAAAGCCACGGGCAGCGGGGACGTGAAGCTGGAATTCAAAGATCCCCAATCGGCGGGCCAGATGCGGCCTGCTGAGAGCGACGATTACAAGTACCGCTACATCGTGATGCCGATGAGAATCTGAGGGCTTTGCGGCCGCAGTTCCTTGACCTTTGCGCGGTCGCAGCCGTAAAGTGGCCTCGTTCCGAGGAGGTTCCTCATGCTCAGCGGATTCAAGCAATTTATCCTGCGCGGAAACGTCATCGACATGTCAGTCGGCGTGGTCGTTGGAGCTGCTTTCGCCACCGTCGTTTCGGCTTTCACCAAAGATCTCTTAACTCCTCTGATTGCCGCCCTCGTCGGCAAACCTGATTTTTCTGCGATCCAGTTTACCGTGAACAACAGCAAGTTCCTGCTGGGTGATTTCATCAATGCCGCAATAGCATTCTTGTTGGTCGCGGCTGCTGTGTACTTTTTCGTAGTCACTCCGGTGAACATGCTGGTGGCGCGAATGCGCAAGGCGCCCGCTCCGGCCGATCCGACTACAAAGAAATGTCCCGAGTGCCTCAGCGAAATCCCGATTGACGCCCGGCGTTGTGCCCATTGTGCGCAACCGGTAAGCGTGGGAATGGCGGCGGACTAAATCGCAGCCTCATGTACCATGAGTAGATGATTTGCCGAATCATTCTGTTTTGTGGGCTCTTCCTAGTAGTGGCATCGCTAGTGGCCCAAGATTCAACTCAGTCTGCAGCCAAAGCCCCGGGTATCGACACGGGGGCGATCACCAACGGCGTTTACAAGAACGACTTTTTTGCGTTCAGCTATCGCATTCCCGTGAGCTGGGTCGATCGCACGGACGAGATGCAACAGGCCTCCACGGATCCAGCAAAATCCACGGTGCTTCTTGGGGCATTCGAACGTCCGCCGCAAGCAAGTGGCCCCGCCGTCAATTCCGCAGTCGTGATTGCCGCCGAGACTGCGTCGTCTTATCCCGGATTGAAAAATGCGGCGCAGTACTTCGGCCCGATCAGCGAAGTCAGCGAAAGCAAGGGTCTGAAGCCAGTCAATGAGCCATACGAGTTTCCAGTGGATGGTAAGCCGATCGTGCGGCGAGATTTCGTCAAGCAGAGCGGCCCTGGCATGCACCAGAGCACCCTGGCGCTGCTCAGCAAGGGCTACGTGCTTTCATTCACGTTCATTGGAAGCAGCGACGATGAGGTGCAACAACTGATCGAACCGCTGAAATTTGGAGTTTCCCACCGATCCTCGGCTAGGAGTGGAAAAACCCCTAAACCGACCTCGTAACCACCTCCAAAACAGGGGTTTACGGGTGCGGTTCGGGCTCGAAAAAGCAGCCCCGATTGTGGTAAAATCTAAGTAGTTTCAGACGGCATAAGTATCATTAATTTCAGTAGTTTGTGCTTACTTCGCCGTCTCGAAAGGCGTGCCGGACTAAACTCAATCCGGCGATTCCCCACGGAGTTGAATGGCCACTAAAGAAATCACCACAGTTGTCGTCGACAGCAAAAATAAAAATGGCAAGCCTGCCTCCACGAATGGAGCCAACGGCGAGTACACCGCAGAATCAATCAAGGTTCTTGGCGGGATGGAGGCGGTTCGTAAACGCCCCGCAATGTATATCGGCTCGACCGGCGAGCTCGGCCTACATCATTTGGTGTACGAAGTGGTGGACAACTCCGTCGACGAAGCGCTAGCCGGATTTGCCGACAAGATTGAAGTCACGATTCACATCGACAATTCAATCACCGTGGTCGATAACGGGCGCGGGATTCCCGTCGACAATATGGACATCGACGGCGAAAAAGTTTCCGCTGCGCAAGTAGTCATGACGAAATTGCACGCCGGCGGCAAGTTCGATTCGTCGTCCTACAAAGTTTCCGGTGGCTTGCATGGCGTCGGCGTTTCCTGCGTGAACGCTCTCAGCGAAGAACTCGAATTGGAAATCTGGCGCGACGGGTTTACCTGGGAACAGACGTACTCCAAAGGCGAGCCCACCAGCAAGCTGAAGAAAACTGGCGACGCAAAAAAGAAAACAGGAACGAAGGTTCACTTCCTTCCCGACAAAGGAATTTTCACCGCAACGGAATATAACTTCGACACATTGTCGCAACGGCTCCGTGAACTTGCGTTCCTGAACAAGGGCCTGCTAATCACGCTGGAAGACGAGCGCACGACGGACTCCAAAACCGGAGAGCCCAAGAAAGTTGAATTCAAGTACAACGGCGGCATCTCGGAATTTATCAAGCATCTGAATCGCGGCAAGTCGGTGCTGCACGATAAACCGATCTACATGGAAGCCGAACGCGATGGCGTGGCCATGGAGATCGGGGTGCAATACAACGACGGATATTCGGAATCCGTCTTCAGCTTCGCCAACAATATCAACACCGTCGATGGCGGAACACACTTGTCGGGATTCCGCACCTCACTGACTCGCACCATCAACTACGCGGGCCAGCAGATGGGCCTGTTCAAGGACGTGAAGGAAAATCTGACGGGCGACGACGTGCGTGAAGGTCTTGTTGCCGTGATCAGTGTCAAGCTGCCCCAGCCCCAATTTGAAGGCCAGACCAAGGGCAAACTGAACTCTGATATTGCCGGCATTGTACAGGCCTTCGTCAATGAACGGTTGGGCGCGTATCTGGAGCAGAATCCCACCGTCGCCCGCAAGATCATCAACAAGGCGATTGACGCGGCCCGGGCCCGCGAAGCAGCCCGTAAAGCCCGTGATTTGACACGCCGCAAAGGCGCTCTTGATGGCGGAGGTCTGCCCGGGAAATTAGCCGATTGCTCCGAAAAAGAGCCAGACCGCTGCGAGTTGTTCCTGGTCGAGGGCGAGTCCGCAGGTGGGACGGCTAAGCAGGGACGTGATCGCCGCTTTCAGGCGATTCTGCCTTTGAAAGGAAAGATTCTTAACGTTGAGAAGGCTCGCTACGACAAGATGCTGGCCCATGAAGAAATCCGCGCCATGATTACGGCGCTTGGCACGGGGATCGCGAAAGAAGATTTCGACGTCAGCAAGCTGCGTTACGCCAAAGTCATCCTGATGACCGACGCCGACGTGGACGGCAGCCACATCCGTACACTGTTGCTCACGTTCTTCTTCCGTCACATGCAGGAGTTAATCAAGCGCGGCAACGTGTTTATTGCTCAGCCGCCGCTCTTCTCCATCAAGAAGGGCAAGTCGATGCAGTACATCAAGGACGAAAAAGAATACGTGAAGGTGATGGTGAAGCGCGCATCGGAAGGCTTGATTGTGCGCTACGGCGAAGGTGCTGCCAAGCTCGAAGGCGCCGCTCTGGCGAAGTTCATTACCGTCCTCGATGAGTATCTGAAGCTCTACGAGAAAGTCGCTAAGCGCGTGCGTGACGAACAAGTTACCGACCTGCTGCCCAAGCTCGATCTTGCGAAACGTACCGATTTCGAAGGCGACAAGAAAACCCCACCAAAGAAAATCGAGAAGCTCGAAAAAGAACTGAAGAAGCTTCAAAGGGAACGCCAGTTCAAAGAAGTTGAAATGCTTTTTGACGAAGAGCACACGCTGTGGGAAGTTCGCTACGTGAACTCCCAAGGTGCCGATCACCGCATTAACTGGGAATTGGCTTCGACGCCCGAGTACCGGCAACTGCTATCGAAATACAAACAGATTGAAACCTATATGGAGCCACCATTCGTGATTGAAAGTGTTCCGAAAGGCGCGTCCGCCAGCACGAACGGCGAAACCGAAGACCTGAGCGACGCCGAACGCGAAGACTTGGAAAAAATCCAGAAGAAGACCACGAAAGAGGTTCCGGTCAAGGCCGCCAAGAAGAAAACCGAACCTGAGATAGCGGAGAAAACTACTCCTCGCGACCTCCGGGACTACGTCCTCGCCGAGGGCCGCAAAGGATACGATGTTCAGCGTTATAAAGGGCTGGGCGAAATGACGGCGCCGCAGCTTTGGGAAACCACCATGGATCCCGAGCGCCGTACGCTGCTTTCGGTGAAGCTCGAAGATATTGCCGAGTGCGAGACCATTTTCACCACACTTATGGGCGAAGACGTTGAGGCACGCCGCAAGTTCATCGAGGATAACGCCTTGGACGTGAAGAACCTCGATATTTAGACACTACGTGGGGGCGGACGCTGGTCCGCCCTGCAGTCGTTACTTCTGGTTACGTTCGTGCCCTCTGCGGTTAGCGCCTTCCCCGCAAGTTCTCCAGCTACTCACGTTCTCCAGACAGGCCGGAATTCTCCTCCTTCCGCCGAAAGGGAGAAATTCGATGAAAAAATTCATTTTGCTTCTGTGCTGTCTATGCAGCCTGGCGTGGGCAGAGGGAAAGACGACCGACAGCGAGCCGGCGCTCACTATCTACAACGGGAACTTCTTTGTTGCCCGCGAGCACTTCCCAATGGATCTCAAAGCCGGGGTGAACGCCGTTTCGTATGCCGGAATCGCTGCCCATCTCGAGCCGGATTCTGTCATCCTGCGCGACCCAAACGGCCGCGCACTTCAGATCCTTGAGCAGAATTATCGAAACGACCCCATTTCTCAGGAACTCCTCCTGTCCTTCTACGAAGGCAAGACTATCGATTTCCTCGTCCAGCGCGGCGAAAAGCAGGAGATCGTTAAAGGCAAAATTATCCGCAGCGGCTATGTTCCTAGCGTGACCTATAACAACGGCTATCCCCAGACCAGCTACTCGCAGCCTCTGGTTGAGATCGATGGAGTGCTTCGATTTGGGTTACCCGGGCAGCCGCTGTTTCCTGCTTTGACTGGCGACTCCATCCTGAAGCCGACGCTGAACTGGCAGGTCGAGACCGATGAACCGGGAGCCTTCGACGCCGAGATTTCCTACGTTAGCGGCGGGATGAACTGGCAGGCTGATTACAATCTGGTCGTATCAGACAAATCCACCAGCAAATTCGATGCCATCGACATGATCGGCTGGATCACCATGCACAATCAAAGCGGCAAAACGTTCGAGAATGCGCGCATCAAGCTGCTCGCCGGCGACGTGAACAAGATTCAGGCTCCGACGGCTGGCGCCGCGTTGTATGCGGCGGAGAACAAAGCGATGCGGGCCGACGCCATGGCTCCCCCCGTTCAAGAGAAGTCCTTCGACGAATTTCATCTTTACACCTTGCAGCGGACGACCACCCTGCACGATCAAGAAACCAAACAGGTGGAATTCGTTCGCGCTACCAGCATTCATGCGCAGCGTTTGTACGTCTATGACGGCGCCAAGCTGGACCAGTACGGTTACTGGAATAGAGAACAAATCCGCAACGAACCCGGCTATGGCACCGCGTCGAATCCTAAAGTCTGGGTTATGGAGGAATTCAAGAACGCAGACACCAATCATCTCGGGATTGCTTTACCGAAAGGCAGGCTGCGGTTCTATCGCCGCGATACCGATGGGCATTTGGAATTTGTTGGCGAGAATGAGATCGACCATACGCCCAAAGACGAGATGATCCGGGTTTACACATGCAATTCGTTCGATGTGGTCGGCGAACGCAAGCGCACCAACTACCACGTCGATTCCGCCCACAACTGGGCGGAGGAGTCGTTCGAAATCAAAGTCCGCAATCACAAGAAAGAGCCCGTCGAGGTTCGCGTGGTCGAACACCTCTATCGCTGGACCAACTGGAAGGTCATTGACCAATCACAGAACTTCCGAAAAACCGATGGGCAAACGGCCGAATTCCCTGTGACCATTCCGCCCGATGGTGAACAAGTCGTGACCTACACGGTGCATTACTCCTGGTAAGAGATTGTGGGGCAGGTATTTCCGCCTGCCCCTCTCGCCTTAATCCGTTCATAGCTCACGATACCTGGTGATCAACGTCACAGGAGTCTGAGACCTTGCCGCCCATAATTGGAATAGAAAAATTGTTGCCGGGGAAGGAGACCGCCATGAAAACCTGGTCGGCGTTGACATTCATTGTGAGTCTGATGTTTGCTGTGGTTCCGGCAGTTTCCGCCGGATCTGGTCTCGGCGCGGGCGTCCCCAAATACAATCCGGCGACGGAAGCGGTGTTCAAAGGCACGGTTCAGGAGGTTCGCGATCGCCAGTGCCCGGTCAGCGGCGGCATGGGATCACATGTCGTCGTCAAACTCGAGGACGGCTCGACCATCGAAGTGCATCTCGCCAGCAAGAAATTTGTCGATGAGTACGAGCTGGTTTTCGCGGTTGGAGACGAACTGGAAGTAACTGGATCTAAGGTCAATTTCGAGGGAGTCGACACGATTTTTGCCCGGGAAGTAAAACGCGGAAACGATGTTTATGTCTTCCGCGATAAAGACGGCAAGCCAGTCTGGTAGACGCCACGATTTACGTGGATAATCGTTGGCTCAAAGCGGCGCGATCGACCCGCCGCTTCCATGTCCAAACAAAAACGTTACTGCCTCCGGAAATCTCTTTGCCCATTCTGCTTCGCTATGAGTGGCGCCGTCGTCGATCTTCACCCGGAGTCGCCGATCATCCATCCCTGCTCGTCGAAGATTGCGTTCCAATACTTGCACGTCGGCTAGGATCCGGCGATCTTTGTCTTCGCGGCCAGCTTCGTGTGTTCCAATGGCAAGGAAAATCTTTTCGGGCCATTGCCGTAAGAAGCGACTGGCCTTGAGCGCGCGACGGTGGGAGACGAACAGCGACGGACTTTCAAGCAGCAATCGGCCAAAGATTCCGGGTCGCTCCATTGCCGTGTACAACGCGATGAGCGCACCGAGCGACGATCCGCCTAGTCCGGTATTCTCCGGGCCGCGTGCGACCCGGTATCGTTCACAGATAAATGGCATTACTTCATGCAGCAAGAACTCCGGATAGTGCTTGCCACGTGGCCACAGGATTCGCGGCTGCAAAGAACGATACGGCAGGTATTCCTTCATCCGATCCGCTTGCGCGTTATCGAGCCCTACGGCGATCAATGGAGGAATGAGTTCTTGCCGAATCAGGCGATCCAGGGTTTCGTCAACTTCCCATTCCACTCCGGCAAAAGCTGTGGCCTTCTCAAACAGGTTCTGTCCATCGTTTAAATACAGAACGGGATAGTGTCGCGTGCTGTTTTCTGGTGCTTCATAGCGGGGCGGCAGCCACACTCGGATGAATCGCTTGTTGCGAAAGATGCGACTGGTGAACTCATGCAGGCGGAGGTCGCCCGCGACTCCGGGGATGCCGGTCAAAACATTGTCAGAAGTCGCTGTTGGTTGAGTCACTTCAGCCATGAATAACGATGGCGCTTACGCCCGCCGCATGCGAACGGCTAACCAGGATGAAAGTACCGTGATCAGAAAAATCAGCGCGAGCGACGAAAGGCATAAGATGCACCAGGTGGCCAGAACGAATGCTTCGATATACGTGAGATACAGTGCGAACGCGAGACCGGCCACCGATCCAATCAGAAGCATGACCGGGGCCTCGGCTTTGCTCCGATAAAACGTCGCCAAGGCCAGTAAGGCCGCATAACCGAGAATGCCAATCAGCGCGTCTGGCACGCCCAGAACGGTTGAATAGATGCTCCGGTTCACAATGTCACAGTTGAAGTTGTCGCCGAAATCACAGTAGTTGGTCTTCGACGTACCGTAATGGTGGTGAAGCGAGACGGATGAGACGGCAATCCCGCCAACCGCGAGTACGGCGATTAGAACAAAGATTCCGGCGCCTTTCATGGCAATGGGCACCCGGTTTCCTGGCTAAGGAAATCCAGAGGGTGCTCGCCTTCAACCCTTGCGCCATCGGCAAAAACCCAGGTGGGATAGTGCTTCACGTTGGCATCCGTACAAACCTGCGCGGGCGTCCGCGAACCTTTAACTCCGCATTCCACGTAAGGAGCATATTTGAAGGACGAGCCAAACAACTCTTTCTGGCTTTGGCAATGCGGGCACCAATAAGCGCCGTACATCTTGGCGCCTTTCGACCCTAGACATTGCGCGAATGAATCGAGCTTGCTGGACTGATGGCGCCGCACCATAAGCACCGCGGCGGCCGCAACTACGGCAATCGCCAGGATGATCGCCAGCTTACGCAACCATGGATTCGGCTGCCCTTCTTGTTCTCGCGACTGCTTTCGTTTTCTTCTCTCTTCCGACATAGCAATAAATTTTTATACCACGACATTGATCGCAGAGGGCAGAACATCGAGGGTCTGGCAACGAATGTTCAGCACTTCGCCATCGATCATCACGTCGACCGGTGCATCGAGATAGAAGTCGACCCGCTTGGCTGACTTCCGCTCCGCCAGCGGATGTTGAATGTGCGTTCCGTCGTAAAGCGTTGGTAAATTTCGGATCAGCCCGATACGCCCAATCGGTCCCCAGCGAACGTACTCGATGAGTCCATCATTGATCTCGGCTTTCGGCGCAATCATCATTGTTCCACCAGTGAACTTACTGTTGTTAAACGTCAGGAACAGGCAGGGTCGACGGTCGATTTCTTCCTGCTGGTCAATGCGCAGCGGAAATGGCCTGCGTCGCAAGCGCGCTAAGGAGATAAAGATTGAAATCTGATAACCCAACTCTCCCCACCCACTGAAGCTGTGCGCTCGTAGCGTTGCAACATCGGCAGCGAAGCCCATGGAAAGCAGGTTGATGTAGTAGAGTGTGCCTCGCTCGTGAACCATGCGCATGACATCACACGGTTGCGAGCGCCGTGCCAGCAGCGCCTCGATTCCATGCTCTACGCCACGGTCGGAGAACTCCCGCAGAAACGAATTGCCAGTTCCAAGAGGCAAAAAAGCGAGCGTTGGCCGCTCGCTAGCGTCGAGAGGGAAGAGCCCGTTGATAATCTCATAGGAGGTTCCGTCGCCCCCGACTGCAATGAACTTACGAAACCCTCGGCGGTAAGCGTCTTTCGCCAGGTCGGAAGCATGGGCAGGCCCGCTGGTCTCGGCTACTTCAACCGAAATTCCCGCGGCCCGAAGTCGCTCCAACGCGGGGCCGAGAAGATTTCGCAAGCGTCCCCCGCCGGCTGCAGGATTGACCACTGCGAGAAAAGTCTCACTCACAACTCGACCACCGCGGCACGGTCGAAGGTTTTGCCAATCTCCTCGGCTAAAGCCGTGCGTTTGATTTTCATGGATGCGGTGCGGGGAAAATCACGGTCCCAGATGAGGTAACTGTTGATGCGCTTGAAATCCGGGAGGTGGCGGTTTCTCTCAGTAATTTCGTTCTTCAGCGCGTCAGTAAATCCCTGGTTTTGCTCCAGTCGAAGCACTAGGATCAGCATCTCGCGCCCGAGCGCCTTCGCGGGCCAAAGGTAATTTGCCGCGAAAATGCAATATTCCTTAACCGGCAACGCGTCGAAAACTGTTTCGATGTCCTCCGGATAAATGTTTTTTCCGCCTTCGGTCACAATCATGTTCTTCTTCCGCCCGAACAATTGGAGGTGTCCGTGGGCGTCGAATCGGCCTAGATCGCCCGTCATCAGCCAACCGTCAACGATTGTCTCTGCGGTCAACTCCGGGTCGTCGAGATAGCAAGACATTATCGTGTTGCTCTTCGCCGCTACCTCGCCGATCCCTTCAGAATCAGGGTTCAGGATCTTGATCTCTACAGCAGGCAGTGGTTTACCTACGGTATCGGCCCGAAACGGCTTCAGATCATTCAGCGTCAGCGCCGTTCCCGCTTCGGTTAGACCGTAACCGTTCGTTACAGGAATTCCGAGGTCATAGAAAAATTGCAGCGTCGAAGGTTCGACGAATGCGCCGCCGGTGATCAGGGCCAGCAGTTCGCCTCCGAAGGCTTCATGTACTTTCGGCAAGAGCTTGCGGCTGAGAGCAACTCTCGGTTGGGCCTTCGTCAGCATTTTGTTAAGCCCAATTGTGCGGTTGAGTAGAAAGCGCTTCGCGGGCGACAGTTCAGCGAACTTGCCCTTCAACCCACGTTCAAGATTCTTCAAAACCAGCGGAACCAGGCTGACATAGCTGATTTTGTATTTTACGAACGCGTCGCGTACGAATTCCGGACGCAGGGTTCGCAGGTGCACAACGCATGCTCCACAAACGAACGGCCCAATGAATCCGACCATGAAATCGATCGCGTGATTCGTCGGAAGAATGCTCAGATAACGTACGCCCGGCCAGAACGGGTACCAAGTTGTGAGCGACTTGCATTGCTCGAGATAATTTTCGTGCGTCAGCACACATCCTTTCGCACGTCCTCCGGTCCCAGAGGAATAAACAATGCAAGCCACATCTTTCCTGTGCCTCTCCACAAATCGTGGCTCATTCTTGGCCCGAAATTCCTCCCATCGCTGCGCGCCGGCGAGATCTGCTCCAAACGGCGCCTCCGTGACCAGCACCGTTTTCAGCTTGTGATTGCGAAAATGGGGTGCCTGCGTCATCGCGCGCCACAGGTAATACTCAATAACCAGATAGCTCGCGTGGCTGTGAGCTAGTAACCTTAGCTGTTCCGAGGGCGTCAGTTTGTAATCCAGAGGAACCAGAACGCCGCCGCAGTAGAAGATTGCGTACGCTGAAATCAGCCATTTCGACTGATTGCTCATGATGATGGCGGTCCGCTCCTCCCCGCGGAAGCCATCGGACTGCAGTGCGCTCGCCAGTGGTAGCGCGAGGTCTTTGAAATCGGAATATGTGAGTCGAGTCTTTTCGCGATTGCGATCGGACTCGATCAAGCATGGTTCATCTGGCCAGCGCTCCAGCGCATCCCGCAACGCCGCGCCCAGGCTGCTGTATTGATCAAGATCGAGCATGTCGAAATTGTTGATTTTAGATTGATAAAGCAAGATTTGCAGGGCGGAACAATCGAGTCGGGTTGTCCCCATCCAAAATCTGCAATCTTCAACCTACAATCTGGCTTGAATTCTGCTGGCGAGAGTCCGAAAATCCGACACGCCCTGCAGTTCGTAATCCGGCAACTCGACGTGAAAATGGTTCTCCAGCTTGGTCAGAAGATCGAGCGCTTGCAGGCTATCGATTCCCAGAGTCTTGAAGAAATCATCGTCCGGAGTGAGCTTCTCCCGCGGAACCTTGAAGTGGGCCGCGGCGAGATCCAGAATTTCAGATATCGTCTTGTCAGAAGTTGGGGTCACATTCATAATTTGTTATCCCGAGCGGTCGACGGATCTCTACGTCTGGTACATCTTTACGGCAAATACGGTTGGGCTTCCGTGCTCTCCACGAATTTTCTTAAGCCCGCTGCCACGGCCGGCTTGCTAAACAGCTCGCAGAAGAGATCGATCTCCTCAGTCAATTCATCATACGGAATCGGCTTGATAAATGTTTTGGCTGCCGCGGATGTGGCCCGGTCAAACTTCCTTATTTGTGCGGCCGTTCCGCGTGCAACTCGCAATGCTTCACCCTCGGCCACAACCTGGCTGACCAGTCCCACCTGTTGAACTTTGGTCGCGTTGAAGCTGCGTCCCGTCAGCAGAAGGTCTCGTACTAATGCATTACCCAAATCGCGCTTCAGTCGCGGAATCCCGCCGAATCCAGGAATCAGCCCTAGGCGCAACTCGGGGAAGCAGAACCGCGCGGTTTTATCCGCGATGATCAAGTCGCAAGTCAGAGCGAGTTCGAACCCTCCGCCGAATACAACTCCATGTACCGCTGCAATGGTCGTCACCGGGGAGGAATCGATTGCGTTCATGACCGCATGAATTCTCTCCAGAAACCGGCGGACCTCGCGGGCCGCCTGGGCGCGCTCCATTTCCTGCGAGCGGGTATAAAGCTCGCGCAAATCCGCTCCTGCGCAGAAACCGCAACTCCTTGCGCTGTAGATGATCAGCGCATGTGCTTTTTGCTGCAGATTGGGGAGGGCAGCGGCTAATTTCTCCAGCTCATTCAGCGTCTCGGAACCGATCTCGTTGCAAGGTTCGCGGTCGAGCCGTAGCTCGACTACTCCGTCCTTCAACTCCCAACCGAGCGCCTTGCCGTGAAATCGATCCATTCGAGTTCCCGAATTTCCTTCGTGTACCTCTGTGTCTTCTGTGGTTGAGGTCCTACACTGCCTGCTTTACCCGATACATTTCCTCGATTTCATTCTTCAAACGTGCTGCAATCAGATCCCGTTTTAATTTCCCATTTATCGTGACCAGGCCGTCATCCACCGAAAACGCTTTGGGGTGAATCTGGAAGGCACGAATCTGCTTGTAGTGCGGCAAGCGGGCGTTCAGACCATCGACCGCCGATTGCACCTGCTCGCGAGTGACTTGTCCGGTTACGATCGCTGACAGATAGCCTCGGCCATTTCCCACGACTATCACCTGTTGCGCGTCGGGGACACTCCGCAGCAGTTCCTCTTCGACGGGTTCTGGCGCAATATTATGACCAGAGTTCAAGATAATCAGATTTTTGATCCTGCCGACAATCTTCCAGTTGCCGCTTTGATTCACCTCGCCTTGATCGCCGGTATGGAACCAGCCATCCTTTAGCGCCTTTGCAGTCTCCTCCGGACGGCGCCAGTAACCGGCAAACACATTTGGCCCACGAACCACGATCTCTTCATTGTCCGCGAGCTTCATTTCAATTCCTGGAATCGCGGGCCCTACTCGTCCAGGTTCCACGTGCCGGGGATCATCCATCGTGCAGATTGCCGTAGTTTCAGTCAGTCCATACACCTGCAGTACTGGAATGCCCAGCATCATGAAGTAGAGTTGCGTTTCCACATTGAGCGGTGCTGAGCCGCAGATCAATGCCTTCAGGCTGCCCCCGATCATCTTCTTGCGAATTGCCGGAAAGATTAGTACGTTCGCCAATTTCAGCCAGAGCGAATCGGCGACGTTGGATTTTCCCTCCTGCTTGCGCATCCATGCAGCTTTCGCATGGCCATAGATCGTGAGGGGCAGGCCTCCTGTTTTCCAAAGCTGATCATCGACTGCGCGTCGCACCCGTTCCAGCAGGGCGGGAACATTCACGAAATAATCCGGTTCAGTGCCGCGGATTTCGGTAGAAATCTTCGATAGGTCGGTGTTCATTGTGATCAGGCTGCCACGAAAAAGACTGGTCAGCAATGTGATCCAGGCCGCGGCAAAACAGAGCGGCGCGTACTGATATACGCGGTCCTGCCCGGGGCGATTCTTCATCAGCACGTCGAGCCGCTCCGACGTGCAACCAAGCACGTGCCCGACATTTCCAGCCGTGAGCACCACGCCCTTTGGCTCTCCCGAGGTTCCCGAAGTATAGATAATGGCCACCGGGTCGGTCTCGCTTACGCCCACAGCGGCGTTGCGTTCTGTCGTCGTTGCGAAGATCTCTTCCAAAAGAAACAGTGGCGGAGCTGCAGGCCATGCGTGGATGATACTGGCCTTCAGCGCCGCATCGCCGCAGCAGATTAATGAGGCGGAGCAATCTTTCATCATGCCGACGAGATCCGCGGGAGCTTGCCGAGCGTAAAGCGGCACGACAATTAACCCCTCCGCGATCATCGCAAGGTCCATTGCAATCCAATGGATGCTGTTGTGCGCCAGCAATCCGCAACGGTCGCCTTTCTTCAGGCCCTTGCCGGCGAGGAACGCACGACCCTGTGCAATCATGCGCAGTAGGTCGCGACCACTGGCTTTGATGATCTCGGATTCCCGAAGTTCGTGCAGGACAACGGTGTCTCCCGCGCGGTCTAACTGGACGAAGATGTCCTGGGGGAATTTCATTAATGTTTCTAGTCGTTGGGTACGCCAGACTCGGCGCCCACGACTTGATAATGCTCTGCCTGTTCGTCGTGCCGTGAGAGAAGAGACTTCGCCTTGTCTGAGATGACAGCCCTCGTATAGTCTTCGCCCGCAAATCCTTTCACCGAATCAAGCGATTCGAAAGCCAGCATTGTCACGAACTCGACTTCGGCGCCTCGTTCTGCTTGCAGCAGGTGAAAACCACGATATCCGCGCGCAGTCAGCTCACGTTTTACTCGCGGTAATAGTTCATTTCGCAGATAGTGCTCGTATGCTTCTGCGTTCTTGTGTGTCGTCCAACCATGCCACACGCGCCAGATCATGCGGTCAACTCGCAACCAACGCTGGGGTGTGGGAATCAAGCAGCGAACGTAGATTCGCACTGATAGGCGGCAGGTACTCCTCCCAACTCCATTCGCCTTTTCGAGTTGGGAACTCGGGGTAGCGACGCTGTAACTCCTCTTCGAAGTACACGCCCATTCGCGCCATGACTTTGAGATTCTTGACGACCGTCTGCGCGATTCCATCTGCAATCTGCTCGCCTTCGGTTGCAAGCTTCTGCAAAGCGATCGAAAGTCGTGCCCCAAGGTCTGGATCGTCCACGTTCATCAGCAGGTCTTCATGTCCTCGCTCCCGCATCAGGTTGCGGATGCGCTCATCCATGGTGATTCCCGCCGAGGGCACCAGACCGGGCATCGAGGTCACAATGCCGTGGTAACGCGATGAAACCATCATGTGGCAGCAACGCAAAATGCTAACTAACTCGTAAATGTCATAATGCTCGGAGGTCACGATCGGAACGCCGCCAAGCTTTTCCGAAATGCGCTTGCAGGGCCGCGCATCCAGTCGTTCGGTTGCGGCAAGAATCACGAAGACTTCCCTGCTTTTTCGGAATGCAGCGACCGAATTCGCTATTGAACTCAAGTAGTGCTCGTAGGCGCGGTCCGCCTCCGGTCCCGAATTGTGGAAATACGGCCCGCGGTAATGGCTCTCTTTGTAGGCACCCGTAAGCTTCCGCACAACCAATTTCCCGACTGATGCCTTGACCGGCCACTCAAACGGATTGATCGGGCACACGACTAATACCGGAGTCGTTCCATCCCAACCCAGGCTGCGCAACGTTTTCCGCCCGTACTCCGGCGGATGCGGCTCAAACGTCCACGCGGTATCGGTCCCCAATTCCGTCGGAATTCCCAAGTCCCGCAGCAGCGTTCGCGATTCCTCATTGCGCGTGATAATGAAGGATTCCTTGCAGAATCGGGCGCACATTTTCCTGATGGTCGGATCCATGTGCCCGGCTTCGGCTCCATAGCCGACAGAAAGTTTATTCTCTGCGGCCGCGATTCCGAGTGACCCGATCATCATCGTGGTCAGCGCATTGGCGAACTTGCTCTTAAACATCGAGCCTTCGCAAGCGACTACGCCATGATGCTTTGGCACTTCATTGGCCAGGAATGGCGGAAAGATATCGGGGAGATGGACCTGACGCGTGTCTTCGAAATAGCGTTCGGAAAACTTGAAGTTCATCGACATCACACTGAACTCCACGTTTGCCGCGCCCAGGATGTAACGGATCTGACGCAGCATCTCCTGCACCCGCACGTCCGACCCCATGTTGCGTGTGCCGTTGTATCCCGCGAATAGTAGCTTTAACTTCTCTCCGCGGCGCCAAGGCTGCCCGTTGCCCAACATCCAGGCCAACCGCGCTTTTTCTATGGAGGCACTAACCCAGGCCTCGAGGACAAAATCCATCATGCGGCTGACCCTCCGACTTTGGCTGGCCAATCGTGATACGGGTAGGTGAAATTCGTCTCGCGGCTGAACCTCAGCAAGGGAAAACTGTATTGCGAAAATGGCACTGGCTTGCGGCCGAGTTCGCTGGTAACTCTCGTGTTGTCGAATACGGTATTCCAGACCAAGTAGGGCAAGAACACTTTCATCAAGGTTGCGTCATACGAAAACTTATTTTTGTAATTGGAAAGCCCGTTCACGGTACCCGAAAACGGTTTTTCGAGAAATGGCATAAACATTGGAGGCCGTTTCCCCTGTGCCGCCGCGAGCGCAATCGTTAACTGGCGAAATGTCTGCGAACTCTGTCCAGAAGACAAATGATAGGTATCGAACTGTGGCTGCTCTTTGAGGTGCAAAGTTGCAATCGCGTCCGCCACAAAATCCACGTTGACAATATCAATCTTGTCACTTGGGCGGAAGGGCAGCAGCGGCAAACCCGCCAGAAAAACGAACGCCTTCACCATATCGAACTGCGTGGTTTCGGCTCTCCGGCTGTCGCCGAGCACAATGCTGGGACGGAAAATTGTGATTGGCACCTCGGGTAAGAGTTGCCGGATCATGTGCTCGCAAAACTTTTTGGTCCGTGCATACGGGTCGTAGTCCGAGCGGTTCCAGTCGATGGAGTTATCCTCGGTGACAACTTCGTCCTGCCTCTTCCCGGCGACGGCGACGGTGCTCACATGGCTGAAGCGCCGTAGCCCATGGTAGTGATGAACTCGCATGGCGAGTTGCAGCACTTCCAAGGTCCCTCGCAAATTGACGTTAAGGCAGCTCTTCTCCGATTTGCGGTTCAGCGATGCGGCACAGTGAATGACGGAGTCCGTGGTGTGGATCAATCGGTCGTAGCTATCGCGATCGAGCCCGAATTGCGGCGCGGTCAAATCTCCACGAAAGACGCGCACGCGAGTCTGCAGATGCTCGTAAAAACGCGGGAACTCCAAGTGCAATTGCAGCGCATGCCAAAGCCGTAATTCGGCTTCACGCGCGTCGCGAGCACGTACCAGCACATTGATTGACGCCCCGTGGTCTTGCAGCAGGTTGGCGGCAACATGCGCCCCTATGTATCCAGTCGAACCGGTCAGGAATATCGCCACGTCGCCCCATTCGTTCCCGTTTTCACTGTGTCTCCGTTGGTATCACCTAATTGAAAGGCGCGGGCCGGCCTGGCTTCCAGCGGACGGCCTTCAATCAGCGGATACGTCCACCGCCGCAGCGCCGGAATGTGAACGTTGATCCAATAGTCCCACCAGTCAATGGAACGGGTATCGTAGCCGAAAATGCCGCGTTCCTCGGGTACAAGTTCGCCCGAGAGTTGCTCGACGTTCTCAGCGACAAAATCGTGCTCGTTGAGCAAAATAAAAGGCTCAAACAGTTCGATCAGTTTCTCCACCCGCTCGAGACTACGCTCCGCCTTTGCCAGCGGTGTTTTCGTGAGTGGCAGCGGCGCCATGGCCCGCTGAATCGATTTTATGATCGCCTTTTGCGCCGGTGCCGACATCCGCCGGTAACGATCTTTCGAGACCGGAATTGCATCGAACCGCAGCCGCAGCCAATACTCGAGCCCTTCCTGAGCACGATAATGTTTCCGATGTGCCAGTGCCGTCAGCTCAATGCATCGCCGCATATCGCACGGGTTCGTTACCGATGTCGCTAGCTGATATACCGGATGATGTCGCCGCTCCACCACGGCTGCCGCAATTAGCGTCATCCCCTTGCAAACGGAATCCACCGGAATCAGGTCCAGGCGCTTACGTTCATTCGTCGGCAACTGTCGGAAATAAGTTCCCAAAAGATACGAAAGTGATGCGGAGGTGTTAATGCCCTCATTCCAGCCACGGAACGGCTTTTCCACAGAGGTCTCGACAATCGCTGGCCTGACAATCGCGATCGGGAGACCAGCGCCGACCTTTGCGATCAGGGATTCCGCCAGAGCTTTAGTTAACGTGTAGGTATTGGGCCACCCAAGTTCGGCGGCGCGCTTGCTTCCGGCCTCAACCAGAGCATTCCGTAGCCAGCGTACGCGGTTTTTTCGGACCTGGTTCTCGAGCGCGGCTCCTTGCAGATCCTTGGCTGCATGTTCCTTCTGCACCGCCTGCTTCCGCAATTCCTCACCCACTTCCGGCGATTCAGCTTTGAGCTCCGCTTCTTTGATGAGTTCATGCAGCGAGCGCCACTCGCGCTCGGCCTCGAAGTTCGCGATGCCCGCTGGAGTGTAGTTTTCACGAATTTTTTCTGTGACCCTTCCGTCTCGCGCTCCTGCGACGTAGCAAGTGGAAAGGTGAACAAGTCCGGCGTGGTCTGAGCTGCGGACGAAATCAACGATGTTGAGTGCCGCATCGACATTCGTGAGCAGCGCGTCGCGCAAGTCAGGATTGAAGTCCGTCAACCCGGAGCTGTTGACGATTAAATCCAAATTCTTGCGAAGCAAAGCCGCTTTCTCGGGGGCGACCCCGAGATCCGGTTGCGAAGCGTCCCCCTCTACAACCTCGACCCGATCTGCAAGGAAATGACCGATGCCAGCGCCATGGCGCGTGAACAATGGATCAAAAACCGGGGAATCCTCCACCAACTTTTCAAAACGTGCCTGAGCGGTGTTGGATTTTTGACGCCGGATTAGAAGATAAATCCGCGAAATTCCAGGCAGGTCCATCAGCGTATTCACCAGCCACACTTTGCCGATGAACCCGGTGACGCCGATCAGCATGATGTGCTTGCGGTTCAGCGCCCCTCGAACTGAGAGCGGACCACGCTTGAAAGCCCCGTCGAAGTGAACTGTTGGGCGTGCGAGAGTCTGAGGTTGTCGTTCGGCAGGTATGACCGCGGACTGCAGACTCTCGGTATTCCGCAAGCCCAGATCACGCACAAGTTGTTGCGGATTCCGTTCTCCGTCCGGTCCCGAGGCGGTTATGCGCGCGAACGCTCCTCGAGGCCGGATGACCGGCTCCAGTAGTCGACCGGTGGCAATACCGTCGCGAAACTCCAACTGGTTGGCGATCACCCATTTAACGCCCAAGTGCCGCGCTAGTGGCCGCATGATGTGATCTAATCCCTGGCTCACCAGTACAACGTCCGCACCGGAATCGACCCGCGCTCTCAATTCGCGAACGCCTGCCGCTTTTATCTGTGGCCGCAGCTTATATTGGAAATATTCGTCGCCGAGAAGATCAAGACGGTCCCGGCTTACGCCTCTTAGCACGGTGTGCACAACTCGGGTCGCGAACACACGATGCCATGCATAAAGCAGCGGCCGTAACAAGGCCATCGACAGGACCAGACTGCGCTTAATCCAACGCCCCGTGAATGTCTGCACATTCCAGGTGAAGAAGGCAATCGGCCGAACGGTCGTGAGTTCCAGCAGGCTACCTTCTACGCGCCAGTACACGCGTGAGTCAGCTACACTGCCCTGCGGGTTGTGTTCGGAGGTGTTCAAATTGTGCTGGTCCTGCGATTTGGGACCTTACAGCGCTGCCTGGGATTAGAACGAATCCTCTATTGTAAACAATGAACACCGAAGCTAGAAGTGCGAGAAAGTACCTGATTTGGAACATGTTACGGACTGATCCTTGATGGTTAAGCCAGCAATTTGTCCTTCGGGTACTTAACGGCGACAAATCCTAGCCATGCCCACCTAACCATCGAAGCTGAACTGCTATTTTGGCGAGTATTTCTGCGACGACTTATTACGTGAGTTGAGGACTGTGAATGTCCCGTTTGGCTCCGCGAGAACCTTGATATAGTTCCCATCGGACTTTCCCTCCACATTGGCGATCATGTCGTCGGGAACGTTGTGTTCTTTTCCGGCATCGACGGCATAATGCAACTGCCACAAGCCTGACAGTCCAGGAGAATCGTGAACGATCTGCCAGGCCTCCGCGGCACCACCTTTATGGGCGCCATTGTTCATGATCGCGACCTGCGGATGAATCGCCCAAACCAGCGCTTTGGGATTGTCCGGCGATAGGCCATGGTGAGTTGTTAGATAAAGACTCACCGTTCCAATGCGATTGTTGGGGCATACAAGTTCGAGCTCTTTTTTTTCGGTCAAATCGCCTAAGTCCAGAAATCGGAACTTGCCATACGTGACCAGCACACCCAGAGATTGCGAATTTTCTGAGTTATCGGGCTTCGCCTCGCCTTCTGAAGCACAATACGGATTGGCTTCGCCAGCCGCGGGTAGCGGATCATGAATGTACTCTCCCGCAGCGCTCAGTACTTCCAGGGTTATTCCATGTAGAGGTAGGCCCTCGCCCGGCCGAAGGTGCACTCGCTTGGAGTGCTCGGTCGCCTTTTCGTATTTTTCATACAGCTCCTGGGTAGCATCGCTGGTCTCAGTGTTGGGACCATGATCAACAAAGGTGTCCAGCGGAATTTTTTGCATAAGGTCCGGAACGCCGCCGACATGATCGCCGTGATAATGGGTGATCAGAACATAGCCGATGTGATTAAGACCGGCGTCCTTTGCCGCTGTCACGATCCGCTCTGCATCCCGCGAACCAGCAAAGCCCGTATCGATTAAGAGCGATTCGTGCGAGGGATCGACGACCAGCGTGGCTTGGCCGCCCTCGACATCAATGAAATAAATCTGTAGAGGCTTGGGTTTCGCGATCGCGATGCCGCTTAGCAGCAGACAAGCAAGAGGCAACAAAGCTGCAGTCCAATGTTTTTTCGCGTGGTTCCTATTGTGACTTGCTTCTCGATTCGTTCTCATGATCATCCTGATTGCAAATTTTAATCCCGGAGCCAACCTTTCATTTGACCGTCTGTTGCGAGTTGAGATAACATCCTCTCGCTTTAAGGATTCCAGGGGGATGGCGAACGCAAGTCGGCGTATTGGTGTAGTGCTCTTCCAGCTTGGTGGCCCAGACACCCTGGAGGCGATTGAACCTTTTCTTTTTAATCTCTTTTGCGATCCAGACATTATTGATTTTCCTGGCGCGCGGCTCGGACGAAGGCCGCTGGCAAAATTAATTTCCAGCACCCGCGCTCGCAAGGTCCAACATCATTATGCGGTCATTGGCGGAGGGTCTCCGATCCGCCGTTTCACCGAACAGCAAGCCCGCTGTTTACAATTCAAGCTCGCCCACCTGGGTTTAGATGCCCGCTGTTTTGTCGCTATGCGATATTGGCATCCCTTTACTTCTGAGGCGATTGAGCAACTGCGCGCGGCTGCTTGCGACGAACTCGTTTTGCTTCCGCTATATCCGCAATATTCCAGTACGACAACCGGTAGCAGCCTTAACGAATGGCGGCGGTTGTTCAACGACGAAATCCGAATCCACACAGTTGAGACTTTTTATCGCCACGAACTATACCTCGATGCCCTAGCCGAGAGGGTCGACGAAGCTTTGGCGCGCTTTTCAGATCCTCGCCGCCCGGAGTTGGTTTTCAGCGCGCACAGCGTGCCGCAAGCGGTCGTGGATCGCGGAGATCCCTATCAGCGTCACATCGAGGAAACGGTCGCATTGCTCATGAGGCGAGGCCGCTGGCCCAATCACCATCGGATCTGCTATCAGAGCAAAGTTGGCGCCAGCCGATGGTTGCAACCTTCATTACACACAACCTTACGAGGCCTGAAATCGGAAAACGTTCCCGAAGTATGTGTCGTGCCGATTTCATTTGTCTCCGACCACGTCGAGACCTTAGGCGAGATCGATCATGAAGCTCGGGAAGAAGCTTACAGGCTTGGAATCACACGCTTTGAGATGACCGAGGGATTAAACAATTCTCCAACGTTCATCGCAGCGCTGGCGGATCTGGTGAAGAACGCCGTGAATTACGTGCAGAATTCGCAAGGCGACCAGGCCGGGTTCGTGGGGAACTCGGATTCGTATTCGGGGTTGGCTTCAGCTATGTCGAACGGCGTGGCCTGAATCGGCTCGCCGCAGTGAAGGATAAAAAGGATGGCAGACGAATCAAAGGGGATCCTGGGGCATCTTCCACCTTGGCCGCGGAACGCACTGAACAATTCCGTGATTGCCATGGAGCAGGCTTATCGTCAGCGCAAGGGCTTGCCTATGCTGACGGATGCGGATGTGGAAGCATTGAGAGCCGGCCAGCCGATGTCTTGGGAAGCCGGTGGAAGCGCGCCAGCACCAGCCGCCCCGGCTGCGAGCGCACCCGTTGCCACCGCGCCAGTTGCAACTGTCGTCCCGCCCGCTGCTGTTCCTTCGACACCCGCTCCTGCTGCACCTGCCGTAAGCGGAAACGGAAATATCAGCGAGGAAGTTGCGAAGTGGGTGGCGCAAGGAAAGAAGTGGAGCAAGTCTTCAGTCGCTGCCGAACAAGCGCGACGAGGGCGCAAGGGACTGGCGCCTTTAAGCGATGCAGAGATAACGGCCCTCCTGGGCGAACCGGCAACTCCGGCCGCGGCCCCGGCTGCTGCTCCTGTCGCAGCAACTGCAGCCGCTGCCGCGCCTGCTACTAGACCTGCCGCTCCAACCGTTGCCGCATCCGCCGCAGCTTCAGTTGCGCGAGCCGGGCAATCGACGCGATATGTCGGCACGCCCGCCGTAGGAACTTCGAAAGCAGCCGCTGCGGGAGGCGTTGCCGCAGTCGGCCCGGAAGATAGCGACATCAATCGTACGCGCCGCGCGATGGTGTGGGCATCGGTCGCAGCCTTCCTGACCGCCTGGTTTCTGGCTTTCTTCCGCTTCTTCCTGCCGAGAACTTTGTTTGAGCCTGCGACCACTTTCAAGATCGGCTATCCGGAGGAGTTCGGCCTCGGTGTAGATACCAAATTCCAGCAGAAGTACCGTATCTGGGTCGATCGCACTCCGGATCGTTTGTTCGTGATCTACGCTCGCTGCACTCACTTGGGCTGCACTCCCGACTGGAAGCCCAGCGAGAATAAATTCAAGTGCCCGTGCCACGGCAGCGGATATGACAGCGAAGGTATCAATTTTGAAGGCCCGGCACCACGCCCCATGGATCGGGCACACGTAGAGATCGCGCCGGACGGACAGATTTTGGTTGACGTAGCGAAGCTGTATCAATGGCCCAAAGGTCAGCCAAGTCAGTTCAACGACGACGGTGCTTTTCTGAGGAGTTAGGTTTCGCGGCGCGGCGCCTTCGCTCACGAAACTTTGGGGTTGGAACGAACGAGAGCTCAGCCCGACAGTTGGTTGCGAGGAATTCATGCCTGAAGAAAATGGAAATGGCAAAAACGGGAATCGCGTAGGCCTCTTAGAGCGAGTCAAAGCCGGGGTCAAAGACGATGTCCAGTCCCTTAAGACTGACATGCCGGTCAAGGTCAAAGAGCAGATCGAAGGGCTCAAGGATCCGACCAAGACCCAGGTATACACTTCGATTTTCCGTCACAAGCACGACGACACTCCTCGCAACCGCGCTTTGGGCGTGCTCTCAAATGTCTTCCTGCATTTACATCCCGCGAAGATTAACCGTGACGCGGTGCGTTATAGCTATACCTGGGGAATGGGCGGCATCACGTTTTATCTCTTCATTGTGCTGACCTTCACCGGCGTGCTCCTCATGTTCTATTACCATCCGACCAAGGTTCAGGCATTTCGCGACGTCCTTTATCTTGAGCACGATGTGCCGTTCGGCAAGTTGCTACGCAACATGCATCGTTGGGCCGCGCACCTGATGGTGATCGGCGTCTGGCTGCACATGTTCCGCGTGTTCCTGACCGGCTCGTACAAGAAACCGCGCGAATTTAATTGGAACATCGGCGTTCTGCTGCTCGTCTTTACGCTGCTGCTGTCTTTTACCGGTTATCTTCTGCCCGATGATCAGCTCGGATTCTGGGCCGTCACCGTCGGCACCAACATGGCTCGCGCCACGCCGCTGCTCGGGCATGAAGGTCCATTCGGCAAACAGCTGGGTATGACGCCGTATAACGACGTGCGTTTTGGATTGCTCGGCGGCTCTATCGTCGATGCGAATGCGTTGCTGCGCTCTTACATTTGGCACTGCATCGGCATTCCCATCGTCGCATCGGTGTTGATGATCGTGCATTTCTGGCGTGTGAGGAAGGATGGTGGCATTTCCGGACCGGCGCCGGTGATGCTTACCGAAGAGGCGGACAAGCCTCGCCGCAGGGTCGAGTAGATATGTAGGGGCAGCCGCTCTCGGCTGTCGGGCGGAGCCAAGCTCCGCAGTACGTGGGGAATAAACATCGATTGTCGTCCTGAGGTCAGCGCTTTTGCTGAGCGAAGGATCCAGGGAGCGACCGCGCGGGATTCGCGATGGCGAAGACCAATAAAGCGCGACGCGACCTTCCTTATTCGGAGCTCTTATGGATTGGCATCAACTTTGGGAAATCGCTTCCGCACCCGATAACGTTCCGATCGTAGCCCTAATGCCTCTTCTTGTCTTCTACTGCTATCTCGCGTGGAAGCAGGCCGTCGCTAACGATGAACTGATCGGCGAGTTGGAAACCAATCCCGCAATGGCCAAGACCCACCATCGCAAAACCTGGCCATTCCGTCCCGGTTGGCAGAAGGAAATTCACGTCTGGCCATTCCTGCTCCGCGTCGAATTTCTCGCCGCAATCATCGTGACCATCGTTCTGATGGTCTGGTCGATCACGCTTTACGCGCCCCTGGAAGAACCCTCAAACCCGAACCTTACGATGAATCCCGCGAAAGCGCCGTGGTACTTCCTGGGGCTACAGGAAATGCTGGTGTATTTCGATCCATGGATCGCCGGCGTGGTCATGCCGACGCTGATCATTGTCGGCTTGATGGTGATTCCTTATATCGACACAAATCCACTTGGCAGTGGTTATTACACGTGGAAGCAGCGCAAGTTCGCCATCAGCACATTCTTGTTTGGCTTCCTGATCCTCTGGGTATCGATGATCATCATTGGTACTTTCATTCGAGGTCCAGGCTGGCAGTGGTTCTGGCCGGGGCAAACCTGGGACCATAATCGACTTATTTACGAGGTGAACCGCGATTTGCCGGACATATTCGGCATCACCTCGAACCTTGGCAAGGGACTTTTCGGCGCGATCGTCGTCGGGGGCTATTTCTTGATCGGCGGATTCGCGGTTCATGCCTTTTTCCGCCGTTATAACCCGAAAGATTACAAGCGCATGAGCTTTTTGCAATACAACATCATGATGGTCTTCCTGCTCATCATGATCGCTTTGCCTTGCAAGATGCTGCTGCGGCTCTTGTGGCATATCAAGTACGTGTGGATTACGCCGTGGTTCAACGTTTAATGCCGTCGTTGGTTCTCGGTCGTTGGTCGCTGGATTTTGCCAACGACGGAAGACGAACGATTGACGACCTTCAGGGAGGCTGTGTTGCCTGAACAACCGATTCCCGAGCAAGATCCGATAGTCACGAAATCGTACGCGCTTTATTACGTGATTTCGATGGTGATCCTCACCGCAAGCCTTTTCTGGGCGTTGTGGGACGAAGATTACGGCCAGCGGCCCTGGAAGTCCTTTCAACACGAATGGAAGGACCGCTATTCCGCTTTCCTGAAGACGGCCGAATCCAAGTCCACGAAATCCGAAAAGGACGTTGAGCAAAGCGCCGACTATCGCAAGCTCCAGAATGACTACCAGCAGGCCTATCAGGCAGCCGCGCCCCGGCGAGATGATCTGCAGAAACAGATCAGCGCAGTCAACGCCAAAATTCTTGCCGTCCAGAGCGTCTTCACGGATCGCCGTGCTTACGTGAATGCGTTGACGTATGAAATGGAGACCGATACCAGTCAGTCTGGAAAGAAAAGCAAGCAGAACGAAATCAAAGAATATAAAGGCAAGCTGGCCACGGTCGAGTATCCCGACGGACACAGAGAAAAATACAACTTCAGCCAACTCGAAGAAAAATACAACGATCTTCGAGACGAACGAACGATGCTCAATGCTGAGCTCGGCGACGTTCTCAAGCCAGTCACGGAAGCTAACAATAAGATGTCCGCCTACATCACTGAGCACATGGTGGACCTCACTCCGGCGCAGATCGACGGGCTAAAAAAGAAAACCACCGAATGGGACCCCAAGATCGTCCAGATCAACGTTGCCGATGCCAATATCGTCGACCGTTGCGAATCCTGCCACATGGGCATCCGTGAGCCGCTGAAGCTTACGGCGGCCTCCATGACCTCGAAGGGCGAGAAGAAACCCGACGAATACGCCAGGGCATTTGTAAGCCATCCGGAACCGGAACTCCTCAAGGTCCATGAGCCAGACAAGTTCGGCTGCTCGCCATGTCACCAAGGCAATGGACGCGCAACGACGAGCATGGAGAAAGCGCACGGAAACTACGAGCACTGGCTCTGGCCGTTGTTCCCGAAACAAAACGCCGAAGCCGGCTGCCAGACCTGTCATGCGGCTGACATGCTTATTGTCAGCGGCGATGTGGGATGGACAATCAGCAACGGTAAAGACCTCTTTCGCCAGCGCGGCTGTGTCGGCTGCCATCGTTACGAGGGCTACGATAAAGAACCCGAAGAGCTGAACACCGTCAGTCAGCAAATCAAACAATTCGAGGGGCAGAAAAAAGAAAATCTGAAAGTTGCCGCCGATTACATGAAGCAGGCCGATGCGGCCGAGAGCAACGATGAAGCGAACCGGCTCAACGATAAAGCGATCGCTCTCAAAGTTACGAATAGTAAACTGGATGGCCGTATTCAACAGCTAGATTTCCAGTCTCACAGCCTGATGCAGGATATGAAAAAAGTCGGGCCGAACCTGAAAGACGTCCGCCTTAAGCTGAATAAGAACTGGATCCCCGTCTGGCTGAAAAAGCCCACCGACTTCCGTCCGACTACCAAGATGCCGAACTTCCGCTTGAGTGATCATCAGATTCAAGCAATCTCGGCGTATCTCTGGCAGTCAGCTCTGACGGATCCGCTGCCGAAACAAAAGCCAGGCAATGCTGAGCACGGCAAGGAACTATTTGAAAGCCGCGGCTGTCTCGCCTGCCATTCAATCGGGGAAGGCAGTCAGATGACAGGTGGCACTTTCGCCGCAAATCTTACCCGGGTCGGCGAGAAGGCCAACTACGACTATCTCGTCCGGTGGATCCACAACGCTCGCCAGCGCACCCGCCCATATTGTCCATACGAAAAGAAGGATATCGGCCCGGAGGACTACGCGAAAAAAGGTCTGCCATACCAGTTTGATCTTGACCACAGCCAATGCCCCAATGACGGTCACGAACTGCAAGTCCAGAACATGACTGTTATGCCCAGCCTGCGCCTCAGTATCGAAGACGCGCAGGACATCGCTTCCTACCTGATGACGCAGAAGAAGCAGGAGCCGTCGTCTTACGCTGAAGCTTCTTTCATGGATGATCCTAACCTGAAGGCCGAAGGCAAAAAGTGGATCCGCCACTACGGCTGTTCCGGTTGCCATGAAATCTCTGGAATGGAGGATGAGGGCCGCATCGGCACAGAGTTAACCTACGAAGGAAGCAAGCCGATCGAGCGTCTGGATTTTGCTCTGTTCACGGTGCCGGCTGAACGCGGGGAGACCGAACCAATTACGGATCCCGAAGATCTGCAGCGCCTTCCGGATGGACCGGCGAAAGGTCCCTGGTACAACCACAAGGGATTTTTTGAGCACAAGCTCGCCGAGCCGAATGTCTACGACAAGGGCAAGGTCAAGTCGGAAACCGAAGCTCTGCGCATGCCGAACCTGCACCTTACCAGCGAGCAGGTTCGCGAGCTAACCACGTTCCTGCTGGGCAGCGAAGAAAGTTCTTTGCCGAGCGATTATCAATACAAGCCCGGAGACACCCGCCGCGACATTCAGGAAGGCTGGTGGATTGTTAAGAAATATAACTGCATGGGATGTCACCAGTTCATCCCCGGCCAAAAGACAATCCTTATGGGACTGCCGCAATACCGCGATACGCCGGAGCAGTTGCCTCCGAAACTCTTGACCGAAGGCGCGCGCGTTAATCCGGAATGGTTGCGTCGCTTCCTCTCGAACCCATCATTGAGCGATACGGATACGAATCGCAATGGCGTGCGTCCGTACCTGAAAGTTCGCATGCCCACGTTCTCGTTCTCTGATAACGAATTGCGAAAGCTCGTACGCTTTTTCGAGGCGCTTTCACAGCAACCAATGCCCTACATCCCGGAGCAGGTGCCGACTCTCACGTCCAAAGAAAACGACATGGCGCGCAGTTTGTTCTCGAGCACGGCAGCGCCCTGTTTGAAGTGCCATGCGACTGGAGATCCGCAACATGACAAGATTGCTACCGCGCCCAACTTCCTGCTCGCCAAGGATCGTCTGAAGCCCGATTGGGCCGAGCGCTGGGTACTCGATCCGCAGGCCATCAGCCCAGGCACCTCCATGCCGTCGGGTTTATTCCGCAAGCAAGGCGAGCAATGGGTATTCGCCGGGCCGACCCCCTCTATTTTCCAAGGCTACGAGAAAGACCATTCCAAGCTGCTGGTCGATTACATCTTCCAGTTGAGTCCGGAAGAGCAGCGGCGAGTGGCGGCGTCGATGGGGCGCACGCGTGCATCCGCCGAGCCCACAAATAAAACAAAGTTTGCGCAAAGCGCAGCCACTGCAAGCGACGGCGGTTCGCGATAGAATGTTCGGTTGCCAAAGCTAGGAGAGTATTTGCAGGACGGGCGCCTCCGCCTGTCAGGGTTCAACAGTGGTTTTCAATTAACTCCAATAAGGGGCGACATAATGAATAGAAAAGTTTTGATGGCAATGCTCGCGCTTCTCTGTATGGCATTCTGGCTGCTGGCTGGCTGCAGCAAGAAGAACACTGAGCAGTCCTCCAACGCAACCGAAGAGAAGGCTGCGGCACCGGCTCCCGCCGCAACCCCGATTGATCCCAGCACGGTCGCAACCGTCAACGGCACTGTGAAGATGGATGGCACGGCTCCGAAACCGGCGAAGATCGATATGAGCCAGGATGCAGCCTGCAAGGGCACCAACAACGTCGAAACCATCGTCGCTGATAATGGCAATCTGGCCAACGTCTTTGTATACGTGAAGGACGGCTTGGGAGACCGCACCTTCGATGTTCCCAAGGATTCGGTCACGATCGATCAGCAGGGCTGCAAGTATCATCCGCACGTTCTGGGAGTCATGACTGGCCAGAACATCGAGATCAAGAACGACGACCAGACCACGCACAACATCCACCCGACTCCGCAATCCAATCGTGAGTGGAACGAATCTCAGCCCCCTCAGGCTGCACCGATCGAGAAGAACTTCGCGCGCGAGGAGATCATGCTTCCGGTCAAGTGCAACCAGCATCCCTGGATGAAGATGTACATCAATGTGGTAAAGAGCCCGTTTTATGCTGTGACCGACAGCAGCGGGAAGTACGAGATCAAAGGCCTGCCCCCTGGCGATTACACTCTCGCCTTCGTTCAGGAAAAGCTAGGTGAGCAAGACCAGAAAGTCACTCTCGCCGCCAAAGACAGTAAGACGGTGGACATGACCTTTAAGCAGCAGTAACCTACTCTTTACCAGGGAGGACGGGCGCCGTCGCCCGTCCCTCTCGATCAAACGGAGTCTAGTCTGAAGGGCCTCATCACACCGTATAACCGTGGTTTGCACAGATTTGCGTGCATTTTAGCGGGATGGACCTTTCTGTTGATCATTGCTGGCGCTCTGGTCACCAGCAACGATGCGGGCCTCTCAGTCCCAGATTGGCCGACCTCTTTCGGTTCGCTGTACAAGATCCCACGCTTGGTCGGCGGAGTACGTTTCGAGCACACCCATCGCATGATTGCCCAGATAGCTGGGCTGCTGACGATCATCCTGGTCCTTTGGACATGGCGGGTTGAGAAGCGCCGCTGGATGCGCTACCTGGCTCTCGGCGCCCTCGGAACCGTGATCGCCCAGGGAATCTTGGGTGGGCTCACGGTGTTGTTTTTCCTACCCCCGGCAATCTCATCTTCGCATGCAGCGCTCGCGCAGACATTTTTCTGTTTAACGGTGGCCATTGCAGTGTTCACTGGGCCTCGATGGGTCGCCGAAGTCCCCCAAGTTGAATTGGATACCCGGCACCCCAAGCTTATTACTTTGTGTGTTCTGTCGATATTCGTGTTGTACGTTCAACTCATTCTTGGCGCCATGTTCCGTCATCACGGAATGAGCTGGTGGCCGCACGTTGTGAACGCGCCAGTTGTGGCTTTCGTTCTAACTTGGACGGCGATCCGCGCCCTTTCGCTTTATTCGAAGATTGAAGCTGTTCGACGCCCGGCGATCCTGCTGCTGGCGCTGGTGATCACCCAACTTTGTCTGGGATTTCTTGCCTTCTTCACGCGCGTGTCGTGGGGACGTGATGCCGTCCAACCGGAACTCCCCATGGTGCTCTCAACCGTAGCTCACGTCGCGGTGGGCGCCCTTCTACTTGCAACTGCGGTGATTCTGGCCATTCAGGTCTGGCGCCATGTGCCGGTTTCGTTCGAAGAAGTGGTGCGCCATCACGAGCACACTCCGGTTCCGGCGTAGCGGACTTTACTTCAGTGGGTAAGGACCTTCAGTAAAGGTTTTGGCGTGATACCCCTTGGAGCCGATCAGGCGCGCCAGTGGACTTCTGAAATCCTCGTCCGCCTTCAACCGCTCGAGTACATACCGGAAGTCGTACCGCGGCGTCCAGCCGAGTTCACTCCGAGCGCGCTCGTTCACGTACACTCTGTCGATCACGGGGAACATCTTCCAATTACAGCGCTGATACTCAGCTTTGTAATCCGGAAAACGTCGATGCACCACGGACAACGCATTGCTCCGAAGGTCCCGCAAGTCTTCTCTCAAGAATGGCGTTGTGGCACTGATCACATATCTCCGAAAACCTATCCTCGGGCCATGCCTTAACGCAAGGAAATGCGCGCTGACCACGTCCTCGATGTCCACTCGCCTGTACAGGTATTCATTCGCCTTCACGTTTTCGTCGGCGTATGCTTCCCGGACCTGCGGGTCGTCATCTTCCTCCGGAAAGAAGCGCGACGTCCTTAGGACAATGCAGGGTAGCTTTTCGTTTCGATAAAACAGATGACAAAGATCTTCCGCGGACGCCTTCGTTACACCATAGATATTCTTCGGCACGGGGGTGATTTCTTCTGTAATCCACGCAGCAGGTGCACGTGGAGGAGGAATTAAGGCATCGCCAAAGACACTGGTTGTGCTGGTGAACACAAAGCACTTCACCCCGGCGCTGACCGCCTCTTCCAGCAGGTTGAGCGTACCCGTGATGTTCGTGTCCACGAAATCTTGACTTCCGTGGGTGCCGACATGTGGCTTGTGTAGCGTGGCCACATGCAATACGGAGTCGATACCTTTCATGGCCCGGCGAACCGCATTTCGCTCCATAACCGAGTCAATGATCTGGGTAAATGGAGACTCGCAAATATCCAGACCGATCACCTCGTTGCCGCGCTCCGACAGTTTCCGGGACAAGGCCTCCCCGAGATGCCCCGCGCTTCCTGTGATAAGAATCCTCATACTTCTGGCGCAAACCTCTTGTCCGGCCGCGAAACTATTGTTACAGATGATGGCTAATGCTCTCTCGTCGTAAAATAACTCGTGGCCTTTGAATCGACTGCACTAGCCGCGACCGACCTCCCTGGCACCGTATCCCCGGTCATTTCCGTTCAGGATGTCGTCCACAAATATGCCGACCGAACCGCGCTGAATGGCGTCTCATTCGACGTTCGTGCGGCAGAATTGTTCGGGCTCTTGGGTCCCAACGGCAGCGGCAAGACTACCCTTTTTCGGATTCTTTCCACCCTAATGGTCCCGGTCAGCGGCAGAGCGTTGATCATGGGATTTGACGTGGCTCGCGACCCCAACAGCTTGCGCCGGCAGATTGGCGTCGTGTTCCAGGCGCAGAGCATCGACGTGAAGCTCACCGCCGCCGAAAATTTGACGCATCAGGGCCATCTCTATGGCCTTCACGGAAAAGCGCTACAACAACGAATTCAGGAAATGCTAGGACGTGTTGGACTCGCCGATCGCGCCAACGAGAAAGCCGAAACTTTTTCCGGCGGCATGCAGCGGCGGCTCGAACTTGCCAAGGGTTTGCTCCACCACCCCTCGGTTCTCCTGCTAGACGAACCGACTACCGGTTTGGATCCCGGTGCCCGCCGCGATTTGTGGCAATATCTCGCGATTCTGCGCGACGAAGAACATGTGACCGTCCTCGTGACCACGCATCTTATGGAGGAGGCGGAGCGTTGCGATCGTCTGGCGATTCTTAATGAAGGCAAAGTAGTTGCTCTTGGCACGCCCGACGAACTCAAGCACGAGATTGGCGGCGATGTGGTTCTACTCGATGCCAAAGATCCGGAATCGTTAGCTGCTCAGGTTCGCAAGCGTTTCGGAGTCGATGCCCAAGTCCTCCAAGGGCAGGTTCGCTTCGAGCGCGAGGGGGGGCATCGCTTTATCACGGATGTAGTTGAAGCGTTTCCTGGGCAGATTGAAGCCATATCGGTTAGCAAGCCGACTCTCGAAGATGTCTTTATCCATCGCACCGGACATCGCTTCTGGACGGAAGCTGCGGAAGAAAGTGATTGATTTTACTCTGCTTCCTCAAGGGTGAGACTTAAGAAGGGACAATATTCTTGGCAACTCGAACCGCAGCACTTTCTGTTCCACGCGCACCGGTTTCCGCCGGCATCGCCCTTCCGTCTTTCACTCTCTGGTGGCGCGAGCTTGTCCGCTTTTACCGCCAACGGTCACGCGTCGTCGGCGTCATCGCTTCGCCGGTGCTCTTCTGGCTAGTAATCGGATCGGGTTTCGGAACATCTTTCCGCTCCGGCAACGCAGCCGGCCAGCAGCATTACTTGGACTACTTCTATCCCGGCGCACTTATCATGATCGTGCTGTTCACCTCTATCTTTACGATGATGTCGGTAATCGAGGATCGCAAAGAAGGCTTCTTGCTCTCGGTAATGGTTGCGCCTGTTCCTCGCTCCGCAGTTGTTTTCGGCAAAGTTCTGGGGGGAACGACATTATCCACCATCCAAGGCCTGATCTTCCTTGCCTTCGCCCCATTCGTTGGGGTGCATGTCGGCTTGGGGCAGATACTGCTCGTAGTGGTTGTCGTCTTCTTAGTATCCTTTGCTCTCACCGCGCTCGGGTTCGCCATTGCTTGGCCGATGGATTCAACTCAGGCCTTCCACGCCATCATTAATCTGTTCCTGATCCCTCTCTGGCTGTTATCGGGCGCGTTGTTTCCGCTGTCCGGGGCTTCCGGATGGCTGCGCCTGCTGATGCGCATCAATCCACTTACCTATGGTGTTGAGGCGCTGCGGGAACTTCTATATCCCGAGAGCACTTCCGTCGCCTCGCTCTCGACTTCCATGTTGGCGCTAGTTGTATTCACGTTTTGTATGTTCGGTCTCTGTTTCTTCATGGTGAATCGGCGCACGACGAAACCGGCCGCGTAATGCAGATCCCTCCCCAATACGCGATCTTTCCCGCGCTCGATGCCGGATTGAACGGCACGAGTGCTGTTTTGTTGCTGACCGGCAGAACGCTCATTAAACACGGACGAATGGCAGCTCATCGCGCCGTCATGATTACTGCTTTAATTTCATCGAGTCTCTTTCTCGCCTGCTATCTCTATTACCACTGGCACGTCGGTTCGGTTCACTTTGAAGGCCGCGGATGGTGGCGGCCGGTCTACTTCAGCATCTTGATTTCGCATACGATCCTGGCGGCCGTGATTGTTCCGATGATCGTGATCACGCTTAGCCGTGCTTTGCGGGAGCGCTTTGACCGGCACCGCAAGATTGCTCGCTGGACATATCCGCTGTGGCTGTATGTATCCGTCACGGGAGTGATCATCTACGTTATGCTTTACAAGCTTTTTGCAGCGTGAATCGCTTTGCCACCGACACCGCCGGTACTTAGTTCCTCCGTGGCCTCTGTGGTAACGAAAATGGCAATCGTGCGGCTCAAAATCGATGTCTCGGGAACAGTCGGCGACCAAGCCTGGCGCGAGATACAGCAGTTTGACCAAATCCAGAGCGCCGATTTTGGCCCTCAGTTCGGAAGCGGCGGGCGGTGCAATCACCCGCCCAATGCTCCTCACAACAAAGGCGGGTGGATCGGCGCAGAAATCCGTTTGCAGACTCCACTTCTCGCCCAGTACGCCGTGTCTCATTATCTCGAGCAGGACCGAGTGCTCGACGCCGATGTGGTCGACTGACGGCTGAGACCTTTCATCTGCTCTTCTGCTATATTCAGAGAAGCAGCTTCACATGTCGTCTATCTCTGCCTCTTCCCCCAGTTCTCGCCGCCGGATGTCCACCCGCAACCGGTTGCTGTTCTTTTTGACCGGATGGCTGATCGTCTTAATGCCATTTCTTTTCTGGTGGAACACCTGGTTTGGACGCCAGCTTTCCGACAAACAGATTGCCGAATACCTGCAGGACATCAAGCACCCTCGCCATATCCAGCATGCGCTGGTTCAAATTGGCGAGCGCATGGCCCGTAAAGACCAGACGGTTGCCCGCTGGTATGCGCAGTTGCCTCCTTTGGCAGCATCTCCTGTTGAAGAGGTTCGCAATACCGACGCCTGGGTCATGGGTCAGGATCCCTCCAGCTCCGGCTTTCACCAGACGTTGATTACTATGCTGCGCGATCCTTCATTAACTGTGCGCGGCAATGCAGCACTTTCCCTGGTTCGGTTCGGGGATACAAGCGGGAAGCCGCAAATCGTAGAGTTGCTCCAGCCCGCCAAGATTGCCGCACCCGAATCGGGCAAAATCACCGATGCAAGCGCGGTTGGCATTCCGATTCATCAAGCAGGGCTGGTGGCGAAATTAGAAATTGACGGCCAGACGAAGGAGATTCGCTCGCCCATCAGCGGACGGCTTCGCGAACTGCGTGCACAAATCGGAGAGAATGTCTCCGCGGGCGACACCATCGCAACTATCGATCCCGCCGGGGACCAGGTCTGGGAAGCATTGAGAGCTTTATATCTGATAGGCCAGCCCGCTGACATCGCCGCGGTTCAGCCTTACGAACGGGAATTGCCGGATATCTCTGATCACGTGCGTCAGCAGGCGGTGGAAACCGAGCAGGCTATTCGGGAGCGATCAAGGTAACGTAGATTTGCTAAGAGCTACAAGCTAAAGGCCAACAGCTAAATCGGCATTGCGCCGACTTCCTTCTCAACTTCCGTAGTTTCGACCATCGCGATCGCATCCCACGGACATCCATCCAGAAAACAGCCGTCCGGACCCTTGCTGGTGCATTTCTTGCACCCAATACAAAGAATGGGATCTACTTGAATGCGGCCGAAGGGCGGATGGTCCTCATCCGGCACCCAGAACATGCAGTCTTCAATCGGGCAATATTCGACGCATGCCGGCGAGCCTGCACACCCCGTGCAGCACTCGGTGATGACGGCTAACTCTTTTGGTTTCTTCTTACGAGGGGTCAGAATGCCTTTGGATTTTGGCTCGAACTTAAACTCATCCGGCACCATCCCCAGTGGCTTGGCTTCGGCAGACATGGCGGAGATTATAGCATTCCGTTTCCGGCCCTAAGGCAACAACGTTCTTTATTCTGCATTCTTACGTTTACTTTCTGCATGGACGATTTCACGTTCATTGGTCACATAATCGCTGCCCGCCAGTTCTGCTATATTGGCCCATCAAGGAGACGCAATCATGGCAGGGAAGAGTGTTAACAAGGTCATCCTCATCGGCAATCTTGGCAAGGATCCCGAGGTGAAATACACCCCCCAGGGCACGCCGGTGGCAAAGCTTACGCTCGCGACCAACGAGCGCTACAAGGACAAGAGCGGGGAATGGCAGGATCGCACGGAATGGCACAATGTGGTCTTGTGGCAGCGCCTGGCGGAAATCGCCGGTGAATATCTGAAGAAGGGCGGCAAGGTCTACATCGAAGGCCGGCTGCAAACCCGTTCCTGGGATGACAAGCAGACCAACCAGAAGCGCTACATGACCGAGGTTGTAGCCAACGACTTGGTTCTCCTCGGAGGACGTGGCGAAGGTGGCGACTCTGCGCGGGGCGCAGCCGCCGGCGGCAACAATTTCGATCAACGGGTTCCCGAAAGTGAACCGGCTCCGGCGTCCCCGATCAGCGACGAAGATATCCCGTTCTGAAGGTGGTCATCTTGAGTGAGCCGATCCATTCCTGAGAATGGATCGGCGCAATCGAAGGATCCCTATCTCCACATTTCGGCTGCTCGAGGCCATTACCAAAGGTACCTCGCGCGCGGTTACCAACCCCATGCATAATCCGAACAGTCTGCGAATCCGCAGATCTCACTATGGCTTGGGAAAACTGGAAATCCTCTGATCTTGCACATAAGCTGCTCTGGATCTTTTGTAGCGCCCTTTGGCTTGGATTCTGTCTCATAGCTGGCCGCGCACTAGACCTGTCCGTGCCCTATCTCCCGCTCGCGATTGCCGGTGCATCGATCTTTTACCTGCGCAATCGTTTGGGACTTTCGGAGCAGATTGCTGGGGTTGTGGTCTCAGGTTGCTTTGCCCTAGTCGTCCGCTTTCCACATGATCATCAATGGATCAATGTTGCCTCGGGCATTTTGGCTCTGGCCGGCCTCGGCGCTTTCTCCATGATGGGTCTGCGATGGCTGTGGTCCGGCTCGCGGGAACGGCACCGCACCTATACCCTATTCGCGCCCTCTGCGGCGCTCGTGTTTTTCGTTCTCTCGGCGCAGCGAGCGTTGAGCCTAGCGAACTTGCTTTATCCGAAGACTTACGATTTGTACCTCTATGTAATGGACGGCTCATTCGGTTTTCAGCCGAGCTTCCTCGCCGCGCGAGCGATGGCAGCATCCAGCATTTTGCGCATCGCCGGGGCGATCACGTATGTTTCATTGCCATTCGTCATGGCTCTTGTCTATGCCCTGCGGCAACCCCGAGAAGCCGAGCGTCCCTCGTGGGACATGATCACATTGTTCCTGCTGGCAGGGCTTGGCGGTTGGGCACTCTACAACATTGTTCCCGCGACTGGGCCGGGATACGTTTTCAGGCCTGATTTTCCCTTGCACAGCCTTCCATATCGCTCGCTGCACCGATTGGTGCTCGAACAGATTCCCGTGAACCCACAGATTCCGCGGAACGCGATTCCATCACTGCACATGGCGTGGGTCGTCTTGTTACTTTGGAACGCGAAGGGTCTTGGGCGCAGCCTGAAAGTCTTTCTGGCTCTCTACGCAGGCCTGACGGTTTTGTCGACAATGGGCACTGGCGAACACTACTTCGTCGATCTGGTTGCGGCGCTGCCGCTTGCGCTCATTGTCCAGAGTGTCGTCTCCCCTGGAACTAATACGGCAATTGCCCGACGTGCCGCTTCAGCAGCCTGTGGCTTGGGGCTAACGCTTTTCTGGTTGATTGTGGTGCGGTTCGCTTTGAAAGCGATGCTGCTCACCCCACTTCTGCCCTGGGCACTGGTCGCGGGTACTGCCGTCGCCATCTGGAAGACTAAGAACTGGTTGGAGGCTGAGCCATCTGCTACCGCACAACCAGTGAGTCCCGAACCTAAGCCATTGGTTTTTGGCGCCAGCGCCGGTCGATAGCTCTGCTATTCACTTACTACTCTGCGTTTGATTTCGCTTCCCGCATTTTCACTCGCAATCGCTACAATAATCTGGTCTGAGGAGCGATCTGGAATGTCTACTCTAGCGAGCCAAACTTGTGTCCCCTGCCGAGGCGGCGTGCCGCCCTTAAAAGGCGCGGAACTCCATACGTTCAGCCATCAACTGCCGAACTGGAACGTCGTAGACGAGCACCACATCACGCGAACTTTCACTTTCCCTGATTTCAAGGAAGCCCTAGCCTTCGTTAACCGCCTGGGCGGGGTTGCGGAGGAGCAGGGCCATCATCCCGATATCTTGCTCACGTGGGGCAAAGTCGGAGTTACGCTTTGGACGCACAAGATTGACGGTCTCACCGAGAGCGACTTCATCATGGCCGCGAAAATCGACGAGTTCTATCGGCCTGAAAACGAGATTTAGCCGGTCAATCAGTGGGCTGCGACCGCTTCCGATGACGATCTCTTCCACCACTGCATTGCCCTTGCCCAGAGCGCTGCCGGAATGAACATCACGATCCCGATGACAAGGGCCAGCATGCGCGGATCAAGCCCGTGATCAACCAAGATTCCGGATAAATACGCTCCTATTGCCAGCGTGACCATGCAGAGACCTAGCTCGGCCGAAAACACGCGGCCTCGGAATTTGTCATCCGTATTCATCTGCAACAAGGTCGTGGAAAATACCCACACCGTCGACCCGCCGCAATGCCCAAGGACGACCCATAAGCATGCTGTTGCCAGGGACCCCGAGACTCCTAGCATCGCGTATCCCAGTCCGATGGCGACATAGCCGATTAGGATTCCCAGCCGCAGGCGGTTCTCGTAATGGGCAGCCCAGCGGGCTGCGCCCAACGGACCGAACAACGCGCCCAGACCTCGAGCACCCATCAGCATGCTCATGCCCAGCACCGCGCCGCGCTGCGGATCCAAGCCAGCTGAACGCAGCGGAAAAACTCTCTGGCCCATAACCGTGAATAACACCCAGCTAACCCCCATCTGCGCCAATCCCGTTTTGACCAGAACCGTAGCGAACAATCTTTTGTCTTGGCGCACGTACTTCAACCCTTCAACCACTGGCGAGTAATCCAGAAGATCGCGAACATGAACCTTCGAAAACGCGTCCGCATGAGGCTCTTCAAAATGCATTCGGCTGATAAGAAAAGCCGAGGCCAGAAATGAAAGAGCATTGAGTACGAACGAAGCGTTGTAGCCAAGGAGCGCTAGCGCCACTCCGCCCAAAGCTGCACCTGCAACCAGGTTCAGCGACCACGTCGTCGATGAAAGCGTGTTGGCCAGGATCAGGTCTTCACTACTGGTAATGTTCGGAATCACGGCTGTGCGCGCCGGTTCGAAAAACGCCCACATAACGCTTTCAAAAAAAAGCAGCGGGTACACGAGCCACACCATTCCACGTGCGCGCACCAGCAGCATGGAAAACACGATTACGAATCTCGCAAGGTCACTGGCGATCATCACCCGCTTGCGCCGAATCCGATCGTTCGTGATGCCCGATAAAGGGCCGAAAAGCGTCTGGGGAATAACCTGCAACACCAGCGCCAACGCTACCGAGCTAGCGTGCCCTGTGAGTTGCAACAGCAGGCTGTAAATCGCCAAAGAATAGAACCAATCGCCGATTTCGCTGACAATCTGCGCTGTCCACAATCGCCGGAAATTCGCGTTCTCGCGCACCAGCCGGATATAGGCCGATACGGAAAGCGAACTGATCTCCTGCTCCGGCTCTGGTTCCATGAAGTACTTACTCTACCAAGATTCCTGCTCTGCCCAACTCGAAGCATGCGGAATGATAGTCACTCTCAGGATTTCTTCAGGAGTTCATTCATGCCGCGCCGGAAGAATGATCCGCCATAAGCGCCGGCGATTCCAGTAAGGAATCCGAGGCAGGATTCGTAAATTTGAGCAGAGTAGGGCTTTTCGGTTAGTAAAACATACGCGAGCAGTTGCACGATGGGGACAAATACTCCAAGGGTTAGCGTCCAACGCCAAGGCCGAAGGGGGCGAAGTATTCCCAGCAGCATCGTCGAGGCCAGAACGAATAAAGCGGTGAGCAGGAGGTCACCGATTGTGACATCCAGAATACCGGCGCAGATGCCGAGCACCACGCCCAGAATATAAGGGAAGCGGTCGTTCTGGATGGCGTCGGCCATGGATGGCATCGCTAGTATTTGTAGAAGCCTCGCCCACTCTTTCTACCTAACCAGCCGGCATCGACCATTTTGATCAGCAGCGGGCAGGGCCGGTACTTGGGATCGCCCAGGCCGCCATGTAAAACTCGCATGATGTCCAGGCAAACATCCAGGCCGATAAAATCGGCGAGCGTTAATGGGCCCATGGGGTGCGCCATGCCAAGCTTAAAAACTTCGTCGACAGCTTCGGCTGTGGCAATGCCTTCCATCACGGTATACATCGCTTCATTCAAGAGAGGCATGAGCACGCGATTGGAAACAAAACCGGGGGCGTCATTGACCTCCACTGGAACTTTCTCCAGCTTGAGCGCTAGATCACGGACACTCTGAAAGGTCTCATCCGTGGTCGCCAAGCCGCGAATTACTTCGACCAACTTCATAACCGGTACGGGATTGAAAAAGTGCATGCCGATGACTTTCTCGGGACACTTGGTTAAGGCAGCGAGCTTCGTTATCGAGATGGAAGAGGTGTTCGAGGCCAGGATGATTTCCGGTCGACAGATCTTGTCGAGATCGCGAAAAATCTCGGCCTTGATATCGAAGCGTTCGGTGGCAGCCTCTATAACAAAATCGCAAGTGGAGAGCTGTGCACGCCCCACAATAGGTTTGATGTGCTCGAGGGCAGCAGACCGGTCCGCGGCGGTGATTTTGTTTTTAGTTACGTCCCGGTCAAGATTTTTTGTGATGGTGTCGAGCGCTCGGTCCAGAAAACGCTGTTCTACGTCGCACAGCAGCACGTGAAATCCGGTGCGGGCGAAGACATGAGCTATGCCGTTGCCCATGGTTCCTGCCCCTATGACTCCAACAACTTCAATTTGCATGAGGTCTCTCCCACTCGGAAAACCTCAAAGTCTATCAGGAGCAGGAGTCAGCAGTCAGGAGTCAGTATTCAGGAGTCAGTGGTCAGGTCTCCTGTATCAGGTAAGGCAGGTCTCACGCCTAGCGGTCGTCGACCTCAGCGAGGAATCATGGGTTTCCGACCTGAAACCAGACACCCGGCCAGATACCCTCTTATTCCCGGTCCATGCTTTCTTCGATCACGACCTTACCGTTCTTCTCGACCGTGATCACTTTGTGCAAGTCTTTGAACCCCGACATGGTGATGTCGACGATGTAGTTGCCGGGATTGAGATAGAACACGACAGGCGAGGGTTTGTCGAGCACGTGGCTGTTGATGGCGATTTGGGCGCCCTTGGGTTGAGTTTTGATGCTGACGGTACCCATGCCTGCCGTTTCGGAGCCACCGAAGACCTTCTTGAACTTGCCACCAATTTTGATTTCGTCGGTATTGCCGAGTGGGCGCAGTGCGGGAGTCAGTTGCAGGGTCTGCCCAATTTGAATGTTCGCTGACGCACTCTCGTCCAGGTATCCCTGCTTCTTGAATTGGAATGCGTGTGTTCCGGCCTTATCAACCGAAATCTGCGCTGGGGTTACTTTTCCAGTGTCGTGGCCATCCATCCACACGGCGGCGCCTGCCGGGTCGCTGGTGATGGCAACCGTCGCAGTCGTCGCCGCCAGTTGAACGCTGATTACGGACTTGCTGCCGGAGGTCACGTCAATTGTGCGGGTCTCACTGGCATAACCAGCCTTGCTGATGATCACCGTGTGATGACCCGGCAATAAAGATGAAACGCTGAATGGCGTTATACCTGTGTTCTTGCCATCGATTGTGATCTGTGCACCGTGAGGACTGGAATCAATGTTCAGTTGCCCAGCCACAATGCTCGGGGCCGCGGTTTTCCCGAGTTTAGTTTTCTTGTTCCTCTTCGCACTCGCTTCGTGCTTCGGAGCGACAGGCGCGCTGTCGACTTCTTGGACCGCCGGTTCAGGCGTCACTTGCGCAGGGGCTTCCGGTACCGGTGCAGGCACGACTGCTTGCGCGGGCGGTGCCGGAACCGATTGTGCCTGCTGAGCCGGAGTCGCTGAAGTAGCGGCGATTGGCTCAGGTGGCGGAGAATTATCGTCCGCTTCGCCCGAGTGAATGTGATAAGCGATGCCGGCGACGATCAACAAAATAACTGCGGCCGCGGCTGCTATGGAATAGATGAATAACTGCGGCGGTGTCTGCTTGATTTCGCCGACCGCCTTCTTGGCGACTTGTTTGGGATCAATCCTGGGTTTGGCAACCTGTCCCCCGTGGAACACCGCCGCTTTCACGGTAGCGTCGGGCTCGGGGATTTCTTGGGCGGGCGGGGGCGCCGCTGGTGCAACGTAAACTTCTTTCAGCGGAGGAAGCTCATCGATATCAGAAAAGCTGCGAGCAGCAGAGCGAGCTTGGCGGGTCTCGTCCATCATCGGATCGACAGCGATTTTCGGTGTCTGCACCTGCGGTTCTTCGCTGACTGCTGCGGACATGCTTCCAGAAAGTGGGCTCGGCGCCGCTGAGGAAGATGTAGTTGTTGACGATCCCGCACTCGCTGCCGCTGCCCGAGACAATGGCGCTTGCGCAACGGGGGCGGAAGCTGCTCTTGCGGGCGGTTTTGGCACTGCCTTGGCAGCAGTAGATGCCTTTGCGGCACTCTCCTTGCATTTCTCCAGATCATTCACCAAGTCTTGGCCTGACTGGTACCGCTCTTCCGGTACCTTGGCCAGCGCCTTCATGATGACGTCATTCAGGGCCGGGTGGACCTTGGCTTTGATGTGGTTCAGTTGTGTCGGAGTGGCCTCCATGATGGCTTGCCGAACCTGATCGGCATCGCCCTCGAAAGGAGGCCGTTCGGCGACCATCTCGTATAGGATGGCGCCCAAAGTGAAGATATTGGAGCGACCATCAATAGGGTCGCCTTTCAACTGCTCAGGCGACATGTAATACAAAATCTGAGCAGCATTTCCCGAAGCTTGGGCGGCGTGGAGACCGGTGCTGGAGACGCCGAACCCGAGCATTTTTACAACGCCATCCCACTGCACCATGATCTTGGCGGGCTCTAACCCGTAGTGGAAGACTTTATGGGAGTGGGCGTGATCCAAGCCTTGGCAGGTTTGGCGGGCGATGTCCTGCAAATCCCAGATTGAGAAGCCTTCCTTCCGTGCCAGCATCGTGCCCACGCTGTTGCCCTGGACATATTCCATAGCGGCGCACAGGTTCCCCTCAATCTCGCCGGCCCCATAAAGCAGGGCAATGTTGTGACTATTGAGGACTTTGCTGCCTTCAGCTTCTTCCAGAATGCTTTGTAGGAACGCGGCGCTTTGCTCCCCCAGAGAGTCCAGACGGATCACTTTGAGAGCCACGGTTTGATTACTCTCCGTGTCCGTAGCTTTGTAGACGGTACTGCCGTTGTTGCGCGCGATTTCGCTGATTAATTCGAAGCGCCCGATTTTATTGGACATTGCTCCCACCCCTCGCACAGGCGAAGAACGGCCCTGACTTTAACGATTTGGCGTGGATCCAGAGGGAGGAGCGACTTATAGGATAGCTGGACTTGCCTGGCGAGGGGAGTTACGGAAGTCATCCGACAAAAGGACGTGAATTTGTGCAATCAGCGGGCTTCTCTGGCCAGCACGAGTTCGGCGCGCGTGCCCTGAAACTCAGTTATCCAACTAGTAATGGTGACGGCGAAAACAGTGCCATCCTTCTTCTTATGCCGCCAGTGTTCCGCGGTGCTGTTCTGGGGTTCGGCGGTTTCGGCGAGCAGTTGCGGAACATCTTCTTTGGGTCGAATATCGGCGATCGTCATCTGGAGGAACTGTTCGCGCGAGTAGCCATATTTCCGGACTGGCGCAGGGTTGACCTCCAAAAACGCCAGCGTACTGGAATCGAACACCCACATGGGGTGCGGGTTATTGGCAAATGGCAACCCCATCAATGTTGCCGGAACCTCATCGAATCGGACCTGCATGTTGGCCTCGAGGGCAATTTTGAATTGCTCGGGCCGCCTACGATGTTGATTCGGGTCACTTGGCGGACAAAAGCACGCGTTACGAAGGTACGCAAGCCCGATGGCATACGTCCCGCGAGCGCCGCAAAGTCATACCGTAACCTTAGTCCCGGCTGTCCGTTAAATAGAAGAGAGTTGCGGCAGTCTGACATTTGTCATTTGTCCCTGATGACGATATCCACTAGCTTGCGCTCAGAAGCCAAGGCATGATTACCGTGTGGTGATCGTGGGTAAGGATTTGCTATTCTTACTGAAAGAGCCCGCCCGAAAGCGAAACAGTTTTTTCCTGGAGTTCGATCATGACGTTGAGCCGGTTTGTGCGCAAGAATGCGTTCCGCAACAAGCGTCGAAGTCTGCTGACCCTGCTAAGCATCAGTTTTTCCCTGCTTCTGCTCACCGTCATGATTACAATCTGGCGGGCGTTTTATATGAGCGATGGGAGTGCGGAGTCAGCGCAAAGGTTGATCGTCCGGCATAAGGTGTCCCTGGCGCAATTCATGCCCATCTCGTATCGCGAAAAGATCCGGAGCATTTCGGGCGTCAAGAATGTCGTCAATGAGACCTGGTTTGGCGGCCAGTTTATTGATGACAAGCCGGAGCACTTTTTTGCGCAGTTCGGCACGGATCCGAATGAAATCTTTGATGTGCAAAGGGATTTCCATATCCCACCCGATCAACTGGAAGCCTGGAAGAAGGACCGGGCAGGCTGCGTAGTGGATGAAGAACTGGCCAAGAAATTCGGCTGGAAAATTGGCGATCGCATTCACATCAAGGGCACGATTTTCCCGGTCGATCTCGAACTGACTTTGCGAGGTATGTTCGCGGCTCCGGCAGCAACACAAACTTTGTATTTCAATAACACCTACATTGACGAAGGGTGGCCGAAAATAAAGGGCTTCGTAGGCTTCTTCGGTGTGCTGGCTGATTCGCCGCAAGCGGTGCCTGAGGTGGCGAAAGCAATCGATGCGCAATTCCGAAACACGGATCGCCCGACCAAGTCAGAGAGTGAAAAGGCGTTCAACCTGGACTGGATTGCCATGCTCGGTAACGTGAAGGGATTCATCTTGAGCATCTGTGCGGCCGTGGTGTTCGCGACCCTGCTGGTTTCTGCGAACACGATGGCTATGTCCATCCGCGAACGCACGCGTGAAGTGGCACTACTAAAAACTCTCGGATTTACCCGCGGCACGGTGTTGGCACTGTTTATGGGAGAGTCCGTTACTCTGGCGGCGTTCGGCGGATTGCTTGGTGCTTTCGCAGCTTCTGGATTGGTTTATATGATGGCCCACTCCCCGCAGATGGGATTGTTCTTAACGGGAGTGAAGTTCAGTGTCCCGATGATTTTGGTTGCCACCCTGGTGGGAGCGACGGTCGGATTGGTGAGTTCGTTTGTGCCGGCGTACAACGCATCTCGAGGCAACATTGTGGATGGGTTGCGACACATCGGCTAGCGGAGAAAACAATGGCGGTTCCTCTTCAATACAACATTCGGAATCTCAAGCTGCGAAAAAGCGCGACGATCATGACGGCGCTAGGGATCGCGCTGACCGTGACAACAGCGATTTTCATTCTCGCGCTCCTTGCTGGCTTGAGCGCTGCATTCCGCGGCAGCGGCGATCCGCTGAATGTATTGGTGATGCGCAAGGGCGCGACTTCCGAGTTGTCGGCCGGCGGCGTCGATCTTGACACTCTGCCGATCATGAAGGACTTACCGGGCGTGGCCAAGGATGCTCAAGGACAGCCGATGGCCTCCGGCGAAGATTTGCTGGTTGTCGTTCTCCCACGCAACGATGGCACTGGGGAGACCAATGTAACGGTGCGGTACCTATCGCCAACTGGAATCGAGATGCGTCCTGAAGTGAAGTTAGTTGCTGGGCGGTGGTTTAAGCCGGGGCAGCGCGAAATTGTTGTGAGCGAGTCGATACACAAGCGCTTCGCGCAAGCCAATCTTGGTGACAACATGTGGATTGGAAAAGGCCCGTGGAGTGTCGTCGGTATTTTCGACGCCGGGGGTACCGCTCATGATTCAGAAATCTGGGGCGATATCAATCAACTTGCGGCTGATTTCGACCGCACGTCTTATAACTCGGTTCTGTTGCGGGCGACGGATCCGGTTGCCGCAGATGCGCTGAAGAATCGCGTCGGTGACGATCAACGGCTGAAACTGAATGGCATGTTGGAGACCGAATACTGGTCGAAGCAAACGAGTTCCGGGAATCCCATCAAGTTCGTGGGAACGATTGTCGCGATCATCATGGCGATCGGCTCGTGTTTTGCCGCGATGAATACCATGTACGCGGCTGTCGCTTATCGAGCTCGCGAGATTGCAACTTTGAGAGTGATCGGCTTTTCGCGGCCGAGCATTTTGACATCGTTTGTCTTCGAATCCGTCATGTTGTCGCTGTTAGGCGCACTGGTGGGAATCATTTTAATGCTGCCCTTTAACGGCATGACCACGGGAACCAACAATCCAGTGACTTTCAGCGAGGCGGTTTTCAGCCTCCGCATGACACCGAGTGTCATCGGTACGGCAGTGATGTTCGCTGTGATTATGGGCTTGTTCGGAGGAATCGCGCCGGCATGGCACGCGGCCCAGCGCGAAATTCTGGCGTCGCTGAGAGACTAAGGCCGACTGTAGATCGGCAGCTTACGAAATATGCCACTCGACACCAAACACGCTGACTTGCAAGGCCTGCGAATTGATCGCTCCGCTCCCAGCGGAGAGCCCTCGCCTTGGGCGCGTCGTTACATCGTGATTGGAATTGTCGTAGTTGCAGTGTTGAGCCTCGGCACACTGGTTTTTCGGGTTTTGAGTCCGTCCCTTCCGGAAGTGGAAGTTACGCGAGCACAGGCTGAAAACAGCGGCGATGCGTCTGGGATCATTCTTACCGCAAGCGGCTACATCGTGCCCCATCACAAGATCAATGTAAATTCAAAAGTCACAGGACGCGTCGCATGGATCGGCGTTGAAAAGGGAGACAAAGTCAAACAGGGGCAGGTGCTTGTGCGCCTAGAAGATGAGGAATTCCGGGCTCAGTATGAACAGGCCCGAGGTGCCGCGGAGAACGCCCGAGCCTATGTCGACGAACTGCAGCACGGGTCTCGGCCGGAGGAGATCGATCAGGCACAACACAACCTTGATGAAGCGCGAGCCACGCTCGCCAATGACAAGCTGACCCTGGACCGAGATCGTGAACTGTGGTCGCAGGGCGTAGTTTCACGGCAGGCGTTTGACGATGCCAGCGCAAAGTTTGATGCCGATCAACAGCGCGTAAATTCATTGGAAAAAGGCTATCGTCTAGCGAAGATCGGTCCTAGGCCGGAAGAAATTGCGCGCGCCAAAGGTGCGCTTATCCAGGCTGAAGGTCAGGAGGCATATGCGAAATCTTGGCTCGACGCCACGGTCATTCGCGCTCCCGTAGACGGGACAATTCTCGAGCGTACCGCCGAGAAAGGCGAACTGGTTACCTCACAGTTTGCCAGCCAGGCCGAGGGTGGCCCTCAAGGGGAAGTTGTCGCACTAGCCGACTTGAACGACATTCAGGTGGAATTGGATATCGCGCAAGATGATTTCGCAAAACTTGGTTCGAAGCAAAAGGCCATTGTTACGGTCGATGCCTATCCGGACCGAAAGTATGACGGCGTGATTCATGAGATTTCCCCGGAGGCGAACCGTCAGAAAGCCACGGTTCAGGTGAAGGTGCAAATCCTCAATCCCGATGAATATCTGCGTCCGGAGATGAATGCCACGGTGAAGTTTCTGGCGGACGACACTAAGCAGGCAAGCAGTTCGCAGAATTCGGGTGTGTTTGTACCGACGGCGGCCATTCGGGATTCAAATGGTAAGAAAGTGGTACTGATCGCATTCAAGGGGAAAGTGCTGCAAAGAGAAGTGCAGGTGGTTTCACAGCGGAGTAGCGGATTCACCGTGTCCGGTTTGATGGGTGGCGAAAATGTCATCACGACCGGTCCCGCCACGTTAAGAGATGGCGACAAAATCAAAATCAAGGGGCAATCATGAGTACTGCCACTGCAACCAATACTGCGACCCAAACCAAGGTGGTCCAAGTTCAGAATGTCAGCAAGATCTTTAAGCGTGATGCCTTTGAAGTGCGTGCGCTCGATGACGTTTCCATTGAGATTGCAGCGGGAGAGTTTCTTGCCCTGATGGGACCATCGGGTTCTGGCAAAACCACCTTGCTGAATATGATTGCGGCCATTGATCGGCCCACGTCCGGAGAACTGCGTGTCTTGGGTGAAAACATTTTTCGCTTCAGTGATCGCCAATCGGCCAAATGGCGGAATGAGCATATCGGTTATGTCTTCCAGACTTTCAATCTCATCCCCGTGCTCACCGCATTTGAGAATGTCGAACTGCCTTTGCTCCTGACCAGGTTGAATGCTCAACAGCGGCGCGATCACGTGATGACTGCCCTTAAGCTTGTCGGACTGGAAGAACGTGCGCAGCATCTTCCCAAGCAGCTTTCTGGGGGGCAGGAACAAAGAGTGGCCATTGCGCGTGCCATCGTGAGTGATCCCACGCTACTGCTGGCAGACGAACCGACTGGTGATCTCGATAGCCATTCGGCTACCGAAATTCTTGAGATTCTGAAGCGCCTAAACGAAGATTTTCAGAAGACAATCGTGATGGTCACGCACGATCCGCATGCGGCATCGTACGCGCACGTGACGCGACATCTGGAAAAAGGGATGTTGTTGCCCGCGTGAGCGCAACTAGAACTGTGGCGCAGACGCCCGATTGTTGTCGTTGAGCGGGGGCATCGGCTCCGGCTCGGAAACCCACTGCCAGGCCCGCCTGCCATTTGGTCGCATGACGGCTTGCGCTTCCCCGTACTCGACTAGCCGATTCAGAACGGTGGTAACAGACGCAACGGGGTCCTTGTGGCGTAGCAACACTGCTGGCATCCGATCCTGGATCCGCTCGCACACCTCACGAACAGTCAGCGCCGTTCCGGCTTCCATTAACACCATGCGACAAGCTTTAGTGAACCCAGGTTGCCGACCTCCGGTCTTGCGGTCGACCAACTCCAGCAAATCTTCTCCCAGGATAGCGTCTCCAAAAAGATTTGCCAGTCCGGATATCGTCTGTTTGAGAGTGCCGATGCGTTTCATGATCTCGGCACGCTGGCGCATAAGCTGACGCAATTCTTCGTGCGCAGTTTTTACTACTTCGTGAACGTGAGGATCGTTATTGCTAAGGAGAGTGCCCCTCATGGCTTTGGTGCCATCCTGCAGCTCGTGCATAACTGCCTCCACATAGCCCCCAAGCGAAATGCTAGCTTGCCAATACCTGTCCCTATGCCTGATACGCGACGAAGAAGGCATAGGTTCCATTGCCAAATCTTGTCGCGAAAGTGGACACATCGATGTCCGGTTTTGGGATGTACCGACGTCTGGTAAGGCAAACCATGTTATTAACTTAGACGCGACTTGTCAGGAAAAGTGAGAGGTTTTTTTTGTTACATTCCTGCCACTAGCACGGAATTTATTTATGCGAGTGCAAGAACGAGCGGCGCCCAGCTGACAATACAAAAGATCGAATCTTCCGGTTGCCAAATCTCCAGAATTCCGGAGAAAATCAATGCGTGGACCACACTGCGCAAAGGCCTCCGTGTAGCTTGCCTTCAGGTACACGTTTGACAATCTCTGCGAGGAGTTTGAGGAGTGGGTCACGAGGCGCCCGCCCGTGAAGCTGTCACAGGTTTTCACCTACCCTAACCAGTTGACCCTTCTGCGCATGCTGTTTCTACCCTTCATAGTTATCAAACTGGTGGAGGGGCACTACAAATCGGCTCTCATTCTTTTTGTGTTGGCCGGGCTCAGCGACGGGCTCGATGGTTTGCTGGCGCGCGTGCTTAAACAGCAAACAATGTTGGGGCAATACCTCGATCCCATCGCCGACAAGTTGCTGCTCAGCACTGTATTCCTGGTGCTTTCAATTCTGCACAAGATTGGCTGGAAATTCACCGTGCTTGTGTTCAGCCGTGATGCTGCCATCTTAGTGGTTAGTGCGGTGCTTTATGCGATTGCCGGTTTGCGGGATTTCCGGCCCAGCATCTTCGGCAAGGCAAATACTCTTTCGCAGATTGCCGCAGTCTTCTTCGTCCTCTTACTGCAAGTAAAGCCAAGCCGATGGATTGAAATTACGCGGCACACTTGCTTACGCGCCGTGTTTGCCTTCACCATCATTTCTTGGCTGCATTACACCTGGATCGTGGGACATCGTCTAAGAGCCATCCCACACGCTCATCCTGACCTACCGAACACCGGCGGCGCTGTCTAAAAGACGCATGAAATGAAAACCGCACGCCTCCTGATTTATTCCGGAGACGTGCGATGATTTCATGCAGGGCCTACTTTATTTCACAATCGGGGAAAAGGCCTCCAGCAGCAGTTCTGCACACCTTCTCGTTCCATTGCGCTTTTAGTTCTTGCGGGTGAACGGGTGGCGCTACGTTTCGGCGCACTGCCTTTGCAACTGGCTGCGCTGCGAGGTTCGGTATGAGAGTTGCAAAACTGTTCACGGTATTCAGAATCAACGTGACTGCTGCGCTAATACTGGCCGATAAACCTAAATCTTTGATGTGCGCCGACGCGAGGAGCGCAGGTAGGTTTTGATTGATCTCCGCGATCGTGGTCTCTATCTTCTCCACGGTCGAGTCGTTGGGATTGGTTTTGTAATCGTCGTAGAGCGATTTCAGGAGATTCAAATCTCGGCTCGCCTCGTCCGAAATGTTTTGTATCGCCGCTATTTCTGCGGGGCTAAGCTGTTGCCCCGTCTGGAGCGTATTAGTGAGATTCCCGATGTTCAGAGCCATCTGCAGAATTACAGGCAGATCGGCGAGAGCCACATTGAGCCACTCGGCGGTACAGCCAGTCGCAAGGATTGAAGCACAGAGCAGCAGTAAGAGAGCGGTTTTCGGTCTAGAATTGGACGGCATTATCTTCTCCTTGTGTTTTGAATTGCAACGAACAACTGAGAATCAACATCTGGACTGGCATGAAATCGCTGGACCAACATCTCCGAGAGGCCGAACAAGCTCACGGACACCTGTGTGCTGGACAGGTCCTAGGAGTGCGTCTTGCGATGCTTGGCTTAGCCAAGCTGGGAATCGACGATCCCCGAGGCAAAGACCGCAAACGGCTGGTTACATTTGTCGAGATCGACCGTTGCGCTACCGACGCGGTGGCGGTTGTCACCGGATGTCGCCTCGGCAAGCGCGCCCTCAAGTTCCGCGACTGGGGCAAAGTCGCAGCTACTTTTGTCGATGTGAGCACGGGCAGAGCCCTGCGGATCGCGGCCAAGGAATCATCCAAGGCGCTGGCGCGGCAACTGCATCCGGAAATAAGCGACAAAAATAGCCAGCAGATGCTGGCTTATCGAGAACTCTCAGATGACGATCTTTTTACCCTACAGTGGGTGAAGGTCGAATTGCCGCCGGAAGAATTTCCCGGCTACAAAGGCGAAAGAATTGTCTGTGATGTTTGCCGCGAAGGCATCAACTTCCGACGCGAAGTCCGGCGCGACGGTAAACTCTTATGCCGCAGCTGCGCCGGAGAACGGTACTACGAGCCCATTTGAGTTTCAGACGCGGCTTCGTTCATAAGCATGCGCTACCCGCAAAATGGTCGCCTCGTCGAAGTGCTTTCCCAAAATCTGCAGGCCAATGGGCAACTTCTCTTTCGTCTCTCCGCAAGGAACAGAAATCGCCGGAATCCCTGCGAGATCAGCAGTCACGGTGTAGATATCCGCCAGGTACATCGAAAGCGGATCGTCGACCTTCTCGCCCAATTTAAAAGCCGGAGTGGGTGTGGTCGGGGTCGCAATGGCATCCACTTTCTTAAAAGCGTCGGCGAAATCCTGCGCCAGGAGCGTGCGGACCTTCTGCGCCTTGAGATAGTACGCGTCGTAGTAGCCGGCGCTGAGAGCATAAGTCCCCAGCATAATGCGGCGCTTCACTTCCGTCCCGAACCCTTCATCTCGCGTGCGCCGGTACATTTCACTAAGTGTGCGCACGCCGCTTGCCCTGTGCCCATAACGGACACCGTCATAGCGAGCCAGGTTTGAAGATGCTTCGGCCGTGGCGACAATATAGTACGTCGGGACTGCGTACTTCGTATGTTGTAACGACACGGGAATAATCTCGCATCCCAATTCTGCGAGCTTCTGGATCGCAGCTTCCACGGCGGCCCGGACCTCCGCATCCAGGCCGTCGCCGAAATATTCCTTTGCCACGCCGATGCGGAGGCCACGAACCGGCTTTTCCAGTTCCGAAACGTAATCCGGAACAGAAACGTTGGCGGAAGTCGAATCCATCGGGTCGCGCCCTGCGATCACCCCCAACACAATCGCGGCATCCTTGACCGTCTTTGTAATGGGACCAATGTGATCGAACGAAGAGGCGAACGCAATTAATCCGTAGCGCGAAACGCGGCCATAAGTCGGCATCAATCCCACCACACCGCAAAAAGCCGCCGGCTGCCGAATCGAACCACCGGTGTCTGTTCCCAAAGCAAAAACTGCCATGTTCGCGGCGACGGCCGCAGCAGATCCACCTGACGATCCGCCCGGAACCCGCGCCAGATCGCGAGGGTTGTGCACCGGATGCCAGGCCGAATTTTCGTTGGAGGACCCCATCGCAAACTCATCACAATTGGTCTTTCCCAGCACCACCGCTCCGGCTGCCTCCAGGCGCGCCACCGCAGTGCAATCGTAGGGAGGCACGTACTTGCCCAGGATTTTTGATCCAGCGGTCGTGCGCACACCAGATGTAACCAAAACGTCTTTGATACCAACCGGAATTCCCGCAAGCACCGGGAGAGCATCGCCTCTATTCGCCAGCGCATCGATCCCTTTGGCCTTCGCTAAAGCACGATCTTTGGAGAGAGTCAGGTATGCACAGACCTGTGGATCCGTTCTTTCGATATTTGCGTAGTAGGTCTCCGCCAATTCGGTCGCAGTGGGCGCGTGGTTCTGAATTGCGGATTTCACTACATCGATGGTCAAAGACTCGAGATTCATAAGGAAAACTTTGAGCCGTCAGCTCTTAGCTCGACGTCTTAGGATCTAAGAGAACCGCTGAAGCTAAAGCTACGAGCGTTTAACGCCACCGATTATCTTTCAATCACCTTGGGAACCCGGAAGAAGGTTCCGTCGGTTTCCGGTGCATTTTGCAGCGCCACATCGTGCGGCAGCGACTTACGCAAGCCGTAGAGTAGATCATTGCGAGTAGCGTAAGCGAACGGTTCTTCTTCACTCGCCGAGCCGAACGTGCTGGGTTGATCAATGATTTGCGCCATGGGCTGAATTGTTGACGTGTCCAATTCGTTTAGCTGGTCGATGTATTCGAGAATGGAATTCAGGTCGCGAAGCATCCGGGCACGCTCGTCGGCGCTCAACTCTAAGTTGGCCAGATCAGCGACGTAGGCGACGTCTTTTTCTGTAACTTTCATGGGTGTAGGAAAAATGCTGACGTGCAGCGTATTGCGTTCAAATCTACCCCTCTAATTTCAGAATAGCAGTTTGACCGGGGGCACTGTGACATGGTTTACAGATTTATATTTGATGCAGGATCAGCAACTTGGCGGAAAATCGAACAGAAAGGGGGCTTGACAAGATTTCTGCCAAGTCGACAGTTTTGGTCTCATCCTGCGATTTTTCCCGAATCGGAACGGGGAATCAGGAATTCTCTACCGGGTATTCGCGTGTCACGAGATCCATCGCTTGCTCTTTGGTCTGCAAGCCTCCTTCAAGCTGGCCGTCCTCAACGGCTGAAAGAATCTTCTTAAAGCGGGGACCTGGCTTGTAACCCGCAGAGATCAGATCGTCACCCGTGAGCAACGGTGCCGGGCGCATCATGGCAGCCGGAATTGCTGCCATCCTCTCCTTTGTGTACTGATAAAGACTTAAATCTCCGTGGCTGGCTCGGCAATCAATTCGATGCAATTCCAGATGCTCAGCGAAACGCGGCATGCGGACGAACCTCTTAAAAGTGGAGCCTTTCATTCGCGCCACATCCGCGAAGCGCATGTGATTGTCCACGAGCGCGAGGATTTGTTGGGTATCTTCATTGGAAAAACGAAGACGCCGGCAGATCTTTTCTGCCATTTTGACGCCGACTTCTACGTGATCGTCAAAACGAATGCGATCGGGAGCCACTCGAAATGTGGGCGGCTTACCGACGTCGTGCAATAGCGCTCCCCAAGCCAAAGTTGGCAAACATGGATGTGGCAAGTGTTGCAAAAGGAGAAGCGTGTGCACGAACACATCTCCTTCGGGATGGAATTGCGGCGGCTGGGCAACGCCCTTCATCGCTTCGATTTCGGGCAATAGCTCATGAAGCAGGCCAGTTTTATCGAGCAGGAGAAAAGCCGAGCGAGCCTGGCCCTCAGTGAGCATCTTGGTAAGCTCATCGCGTATACGTTCGTGAGACACCTGGTGGATCGTGCATGCTGATTGTTGAATCTCGTGAAAGGTGCGAGTTTCGATCGTGTATTTAAAACGCGCCGCAAAACGTACTGCACGCAACATCCGCAGCTTGTCTTCTTTAAATCGCCGCTCAGGCTCTCCGATTGAGCGAATGATCTGGTTCTCCAGGTCATTCCGTCCACCAACAAAATCCAGCACTTGATTGTGTGCGGGGTCGAATAGGAGTCCATTGATGGTGAAATCCCGGCGTTGGGCGTCTTCTGCCGGATCCTGGCTGAATCGAACCTGGTCGGGATGCCGGCCATCGCTGTAGCCAATATCCGACCGGAACGTTGCGACCTCAATAACACCGGGGTGTGTAGCGGCGGCGTCGCCAGGCACATCTTCAGGCGCAGGTACCAGAACTACTCCGAACTGTGCTCCTACAGCGTAGGTCTGCGGGAAAATTCGCATAACCTGGTCGGGCGTAGCGTTTGTAGAAACGTCGAAGTCGGCCGGCTCACGGCCGAGCAACAGGTCGCGCACACACCCGCCGACCAAGTATGCCCGGTATCCATAACGGCGTAGCTCGCGTATTACAGCTTCAGCGTGTTCCCTGCGTGTCATGAGCGCTGGTCAAAGAAGATGGACGTCCGACCCCGCCTTAATCTTAACGTTTCTGATGCCGAGTAACTCCGACGAGATTTCCTTAAGTTCCGTCGCGCTTTTCCCAAAACGAAGTTAGCAGTTCTTCTTTCGATCTTTGGGGGATTGCCATCATCGCTGATGTTTTGCAAATGCATGATGAATCTAGGCGGTGTCACTTTGAATTAGGCTTGAGAGATGGCCATTCGAGTGCATCGTCCCGGGGTCACGGGAGAGCAAAATGCAGAACGACGCTGCGGCCCATAGTCTAGCCAACATCCCAATGGTTTTTCCCAAAGCTCTTGCGATCGGTAAACGAATTCTAGTGGTGGAAGACAACACCTTTGTCCGGGAGATTACGAGTGAAATTCTCGAGCGTGCTGGATGCTACGTGCTTAAGGCCAGGAACGCCGCATCGGCCAAGTCCGCGAGCGAGTATCGGCAAATACAGCTTCTGATAACCGATGTTGTTTTACCCGGCCAAAATGGTTGCCAGTTAGCAGACGATCTGAGAAAAACCAATCCCGGAATGAAAGTTATTCTCATGTCGGGATATCCCGGGAATGCAATTGCGGGGAAAATCACGGAAAACAATGAAATAGCTTTTCTGCCAAAGCCGTTTAGTGCGGAGGCTCTCCTGAGAGCGGTAGGGCGTATGTTGGACAATTCTGGGCTCGTGGTTGTTTAGACATGCTTGCGATATCTCGTCGCTTGCATTACGACCGCAGGCAAGTCGGTCAGGGGAGCCACACGGCGCAACAAGCCCGCTTCGGCGCAACACCGAGGCATGCCGTACACGACGCAAGTGGATTCCTCCTGCCCAACTGTAAATCCGCCAGCGCTAGCAATTGCTCGCATCCCTACCAACCCATCCGCACCCATGCCGGTCATAATGACCCCCATGCAGCGGTCACGGAAAACATCGGCAACGGAACACATCATCAAATCCACAGAAGGTTTATGAAGCGCATTCCCAGGACCATCGGAGAGCTCGATTTTAGCGATTGCCGATGCCGCGCGGGAAACGGTCATCTGTCGACCAGCCGGTGCAATATAGACACAACCGGCAGAGACGGGCTCGTCGTGTGTGGCTTCGCGCACCACGACATTGCACAGATTGTTCAAACGGCGAGCGAAAGGGCCCGTGAACCCGGGCGGCATATGCTGCACAATGACAATAGGCACAGGGAAATCAGCCGGGAACCGGGGCAGGATTTCCTGTAGCGCCTTTGGGCCGCCGGTAGAGGTTCCAATAGCTACAATCTGGGGCGCGGTATTGTATGTGCTTGACGCGGAAATAGTGCTTCCAGCGAAGGGCATCGCCGGTTTTTTGTGAATACGCCTACCCGTTTCCGCAGCAGCTTTGATTTTTGCAATTAGATCGTCACGGATTTTGATTATGTCGAGGGACACATACGAGAGCTGTTTGGGCACGTAGTCGAAGGCTCCGATGTCCAAAGCCTCTAGAGTTGTTTCCGCCCCTTCCTGGGTTAGGGAACTCACCATGATCACCGGCCGGGGGCTGTCTTTCATGATGCGTCGAAGAGTTTCCAAACCATCCAAGCCGGGCATTTCCACATCGAGGGTCACGACGTCCGGTTGAGTTGCTGATATCTTCTCCAGTGCCTCGACTCCACTTTGAGCCGTATCGCTCACGCGCAGGTCGGGATCAGACTCAATCATGCGCGTCAGAGCGGTACGCATAAACGCGCTGTCATCAGTCACCAGCACTCGTGTGAGACGAGCCGATACCGGGGCCTCGTTCATTGCGAAGTCCCGTAGAGTACAGCCACCAATCGGTGGACCTCCTGCATATAAGCTTCGAGTTCAAATGTGAAGCGTGCCCAGTCGAAGTTCTTAAGCGACGAACATTCATCAAGCAGAAGGTTGAAGGCCGGTTCCTCCATGAAGTTGACTTGTTGTTCCTCGATGTACCCGTAACCTAACCCGCACATTCGGCACAGCAGATCGCTAAGTGCCACGACAGCAACCAGATCGCGACTATTTGGGGCGCGGTCGGGCTGGTGGTGACAACCCATGACGGCCACGAGCTCGGAACTGAGATGCCACCGCTCGGCTACAATCTTTCCCGCGTCACAATGCGTAATTCCAAGAGACTGATGTTCTGCTTCATGCAAAGGAATGTTCTGGGAACGCGCGCGTTGAAATGCATTTTCAAATTCAGTCGGAATTACCGAAAGCTCAGCGACGATTCCAAGATCGTGCAGTAAGCCCGCTAAGTAGGCTTTGCCCGGATCGGCGAAGCCGATCCGCCGGGCAAATTGACGCGAAACTAACGCACATCCTAAAGAGTGCTCCCAGAAAGCCATGGGATCGATATCGGCGAAGCCGCTGGGTGCCAGCTTCAATAATGAGCAAGACACTGCGATGTCGCGCATGCGCTGCAGACCGAGTGCAACAACAGCGCTGCGAATGCTGTCTACGGTGTGCCATCTCCCATACAGCGGCGAGTTGGCCATTTGCAGACATTGGGCTGCCAACGATTTGTCTTGAGAAACCAGATCGACGACTTCCTGAAGTTCCAAGCTGTCGAGCGGCCGCTCCAGATACCGCAACAAAGCGGCGAGAACGACAGGGATAGTCGGCATCTTCTCCAGGCTCTCCAGCTGTTTCAGGAGTTCGGCAGAGTTGTTACTCATAAGCTCACCTGTTGCGGGACTTGGCGTTTTTCAGCTTTCACGTACCCTGTCGCCGATGGCAGATGCACCAGACGGAAATCTTCGCTTACGCCGTACAGGGATTCAGAGTGCCCGAGGAAAAAATAGCCGTGTGGAAGCAGGTTGTTGTAGAAGTGCTGGATCACTCGCCGTTTGGAAAGGACGTCGAAGTAGATCAACACATTACAGCAGAGGATGATGTCGAAGCCCTTCAGGAACGCCATCCGAATGTCATCGAGCAGATTCAGGCGGCTGATTGAAACATGCTTTTTTACCTCGGGCTTCACCATGAGGTCTTCTCCTGAAGCCGTAAAGTATTTGCTCCGGAAGTAAGGAGTTAGATTCCGCGTACTGTAGGCGCCGTACTTTGCCGCTTGCGCGTGGGCGATTGAGCGCTCGTTCAAATCGGTTGCGACGATGTCGAAAGTCCAACCGGCAAGACGTACGTTCAACTCTTCCATCAAGATCATGCTGAGTGTGTAGGGCTCCTCCCCGGTCGAGCAACCCGCGCTCCACACCCGGAGATGATTCAGAGCCATGTTCTTGCGTGCTGTGAGGATATGCGGCAGTACAACGTTACGAAGCGCATCAAGTTGTGGCTGATTGCGAAAAAAACATGTTTCTCCGATGGTAATCTCATTCAGCAAATTAACGAGTTCCACTTGGCGAATCGGTTTGGTCGTCAAGCATTCGTAGTACTCGTGCAAACCTGGAACCCCTAACGCATGCACCCGCTTGATGCAGCGGTCCTCCAGCAGTCGCAGTTTGGTGTCAGCCTGGAAGATACCGGCGACCTGGTAAATCAGGTCGCGAATACGGATCAGGTCGCGGCTGGGTGGCTCACAGCTTCCTGAGGAAGTGCCCGACGTGAGTGGCGCGCTCATCATTGCAACATCTGCTCTGGCAGGCGTGGCTCAACCGAAGCGAGCAATCCCGCCGGGTCCAGCACAAGGCGGACCCGGCCGTCACCACCAATCGTTGCGCCCGCTACGCTGCTGGAATGATGGAGAGAATTTCCCAGCGACTTGATAACGGTGGATTCCTGACCGATGAGCCGGTCCACCATCAACGCAATTCTTTTTTCGCCGACCAATAGGATCACGATTTTTTCTTCCCGAGATTCGGTATTTGCCGGAACAGCAAACAAGCGATTGAGTCGAAGCAATGGGAGAGTTTGGCCGTGAAGCCGAAAAACCTCGTTGCCCTCCACTTCATGGACTTCACCACTTCGCACACGTGAGGTTTCCAGAACGGCTCGCAGTGGCAGCCCGTAGGCTTCATTGGAAACTTGAACCAGCAGAACCGGAAGAATTGCGAGCGTTAGTGGTAGATGAAGCAGGACAGTTGTTCCTTTTCCCGGCACACTGTCGAGCTGGATGGTGCCGTTCATGCGCTTCAAGTTGGTGCGTACCACATCCATACCCACCCCGCGGCCCGAGACATCGCTCACGTTCTCAGCCGTGCTGAACCCTGGCAAGAAGACAAAGTCGAGGATTTCACGGTGGCTTAATTGGCGTCCGCGTTCGGGCGTTACCAGGGACTTCTCGATAGCTTTCCGAAGTACGCGTTCGGCATCGATCCCCGACCCGTCATCGCTTACGCTGATGACGATTTGATCGCCCTCCTGTTTTGCCAGTAGGCAAATTCTCCCTTGCTGCGCTTTGCCGAGTCGTACGCGCCGCTCTGGCGTTTCGATTCCGTGATCGAGCGAGTTTCGTATCAGATGAACCAGGGGATCGCCGATTAGCTCGACCATGGTTTTGTCAATTTCGGTCTCCTGGCCACGGACCTCCAGCTGAACCTCCTTTTTCAGGTTTTGAGCCAAGTCGCGTACCATACGGGGAAACTTTCGAAATACTGCATCGATGGGCATCATCCGTGTCTTAAGGCCGGCGGTCTGCAGTTCATCGGTAATAAAGCTCAGTCGCGCGCTAGACTGGCTAAACGCCGCATCCAATGCTTCTCCGGCAATCCGCCCCGCGCTGAACTCCCGGCTTAGTTGCATCAGCCGGTTTCGTTCGAGGACCAGTTCTCCAATCAGATTGATTAGTTCATCAAGCTTGCGAACATCCACTCGCATGCTCGGAGAACCAGCGCCGGATTCCGAAACCTTCTTTTGTTCGACCAGGGCGCTGCCTACATCAGCGGACGAGGCCCGAGCCTTCTCGACTCGTACTTCGCCGATTTTCTCCGCTCCCGAGGAAGAGACCGGTGTTTTCAGCGCTTCGTTCAAGGCTTCGGGCTGGATGACACGTTTTGCGGCAAGGATCTCGCCGAGCTTCGGCGCGGGCGCTGCAGGGTGACAGCAGGCCTCCAGTTCTCCAAGTAAGGACTCAATCGCGTAGGTTTTCAGCCCGCCGCCACGTATGTCGCTTAACATGCGTCCAAGCTGATCGCGAGCGGCGAGCAGTACATTAGTTGTGCCTTTGCTGAGTTGGAGGTCTCCTCGACGCAGAGCATTGAGCACATCTTCCGCGCGATGGCTGAGCCGCACGACGGGTTCAAAACCGAGAAAGCCGGAGGTGCCTTTGATGGTATGAAGGGCACGGAAAATGCGGTTGAGCAACTCGGTGTCGGCTGGGTTCGCTTCCAGCGCGATCATGTCCTGGTCCATCCGCTGGAGGAGTTCTTCCGATTCCACCAGGAACTCCTGGATCAACGCCGGGTCTTGGGAAAATTCGTTCTCCACCGGAGAGGCACCTCAGATTCACGCATTGTTCAAGCTTGGGCGGCTGTCACGGAGCTAAGGTCCTGTGCATCCGTCATTAGACGGTCGACATCCAGCAGGATCAGAAGACGATTATCGAGTTTGCCCACACCGGAAACATATTCGCGCTCCACTTTGCCCAGGCGAGGCGGAGGTTCTACGGTATTTCTTGGAATGCGCAACACTTCCGAGACGGAATCCACGATAAATCCCAGGACCGTGCCCCGGACTTCGACCACAATGATGCGCGTCTGCTTATCGTGAGCGAGATCTTCCAGCCCGAAACGCTTGCGCAATCCGATGACTGGGATCACCTTGCCACGGAGATTAATCACACCGTCCACAAAGTCCGGCGAATTCGGCACGCGGGTTAAGGCTTGGACACGAATGATCTCTTGCACCCGCAGAATGTCCAACCCAAACTCCTCCCCGCCGATATGAAAGCTGACAAGCTGGAGCAAGTCGCCTTGATCGCGACTGGAATCGTGCAGGCTCACCGCGGTTGAGGGCGCTTCGCTGATTCTGATCTGATTTTCCATTTGCTCCTCCTGTTCGGTCCAGGTTGCCCGCGCTCTAATGCGCCGCTGCGGCAAAGGCTTTGGCGCGCACCGGCTCGGATTCCGTAACGTGAGATCCCGACGGGCGGTGGCCGCCGTAACCGTTACCGCTGTCCAGCTTGAAATTGCCTACCATCTTTTGCAGGTCGAGCGCGAGGCCGGACAGATCCTGGCAGGCTTTCGCCGACTGCTGGGCGCCGACGGCCGATTCCTTTACCAGCTTCGCAATCTCTTCCATGTTCTTGTTGACCTGTTCGGTGGCGCTCGACTGCTCGGTGGAAGCGGTGGCGATGTGGGTGATCATGTCGCCGACTTGCTCCGACATCTGGATGATGTCTTTCAAGGAATCGCCCGCTTGGGCGGTGGACTTTACACCTTCCTCGACCTGCTTGTTGCCCTGCTCCATCGCCGAAACCGCGGTCTTGGTTTCGTCCTGGATGTTCTTGATCATCTGGGCAATCTCTTTAGTGGCGGTGGTGGTACGTTCCGCGAGCTTTCGGACCTCATCAGCTACGACCGCGAATCCGCGGCCTTGCTCTCCGGCCCGCGCCGCTTCAATGGCTGCGTTTAGAGCCAGCAGGTTGGTTTGATCGGCAATGTCGTCAATGACGCCGATGATGCGTCCGATCTGGTCGGAACTCTTGCCCAGTTCTTCCATTTTCCTGGCCGTAGCGCCGACCGACTCAGCGATGGCTCGCATCTTAACCAAAGTTTCTTCAACAATCGCTCCGCCATGACGGGCGGTTTCCGCAGCCTGACGCGAGGATTCGGCCGCCTTGTTAGAATTATCGGAGACCTGCAAAACGGTGGAAGACATTTCCTGCATCGCCGTGGCCACCTGGGCGGTCTGATCTTTCTGCGTTTCCGCGCCTTGCGCCTGCTGTGTCGCGGACGAAGAAATCTCCTCGCTGGCACTGGCTACGTGCTCGGCGGTCCCGGCGATGGACTGAATCATCTCGCGCAAGTTGTTCTTCATGCGGTTCAGCGCCGCTCCGGCCGTTCCAATCTCGTCCTGGGAGGTGATCTTCATATCGTCGATCACCAAATTATTGGACGCGATCTCCGAGATGAGGTTCACCATCGCGAGAAGGTTGGCGCGGATGGATCGAATGATCGCGACAGCGATGATGAGTCCCAGAAGCAAGCCTAAAGCCGACGCTCCTATGATCAGATTGCGAGTACGAGATTCGATTCGATTGCCATTTTCAACGGCGTTCGCCGCGACGTTGTCGAACAGATCGTTAAGGTCTGAAAGCGCCTTTCGTAATTCATCACGAACCGCGGCTGTATCTGCGCCGAAGGCCATAGCCTCGGCTTCTTTTGCTTTGCCGGCGCGTTTCAGAGCGATTTCTTTGTCCAGGAGGGCACGGAATGCATCGTGCGTGCGTTCAATTTCTGCAAACAGTTGTTTGCCTTTTTCTGTAGCAAGTAATTTCGTTAACTCTTCGGCACTCTGCTTAAACTGTTGTTGGCCCTCGATGTCATGTTTCAGCAGGTCTTCTTTGCCCGCCAACAGGAATCCCCGTACGCCCGTGGTCTGTTTTTCGACTGCTGCCATCATGTTCGCAGCCAAGATGGACTTTCGTAGGTTGATAACTGAGACGTCGTTCGCATCCGACATCCGGAACGTGGCGTCGTATCCTATCCCGCCTACGGCGATCATGATCAGCAGGAGTGCTCCGAAACCGAGTCCGAGTTTCATCTTCAGGCTTAACTTCGACATGTTGCATCCTCCAATTTGGACTTGCGTGCCGGCGAAAACGAGAAAGCTGCTGCCGCCCGAGGGTCACCGGGGCACTTATCTCTGCCATCGGCATGAACAAAGGACGCTTTAGTTGCCGCGGTTGAACGTGAGCGTTCAAATGGAAACCGAAGGTAATCTGTCGACTCGCAGCTAGATTCTGAATGTATCTATCTAGGTGAAATACGACTGTATGTTGGGCTAATAAATCCCAGTACTCGCGTTGAGATAAGAGAAGATGCCGAACCAAGGCTGGGTTCAGGAATTCACTCCGATGATGCAAACCAGCGGTAGACGTTTGCAATGGCGTAGGTCAGGCCGACGTAGAGCCTAGCCCGAGGAGCCTGGGCACTGACGCCCAGGTCCACCCCGCCATCAAAGATCAATCGCGGCTCGACTTGATAGGTTGTCCCGATCATGGTTGAAGCGAACGCCGGGCTTGCGGAATTCAGCGCTGTATACCCATAGCCCTCACCAACCAAACTCAATCTCCGGGTAATTGGCATCGAGCCGGAAAGCGCAAACCCCGTGTTGTGGTCGCAGCCGGGCGCAGTCGGTCGGCCAGCCAGATAGGGAATTACATTGAAATCAAAATGCAAGCGGCTTACATCTTTGCTGAACAACAACGATAGGCTGTGATCAACCTGACCGCTGCCTAACTCATCGCTGGCGCTGGCGGACGGAAGTTTTGATTGGTAGAAGACTCCTACGGCCGGCAGGTGCCGGGTTTGGGAGATGAAGTGATATTTCACACCTACCCAAGTGTCACCAAAACCGGTTCGATTGCCGTCCTGATCCATTATGTTCAGGAAGGAGGTGGAGGTCCAATGGAAATCCAGGTTGGGAAGAATTCCAACTCTCAAACCGCCCGCAAGATCATTCACATGTGCGTTGCCCTGAGTCCATTGATGATCGAATCCGTATTCCACCTCCATAACCCCGCATTGAGTGGTATCGGCGCCGTTCGAAACTGTGGGGCGGCTCGGGACCGAAGCAAGAGTGCCACTAAGGCAACTGGTTTCTTTCGGGGCCAGTTCTTGGGCCCACGAAACCGACGTCGCCGTGCTTAGTGCTGCCGCCAGCCAGATCGAGCGAAGTTTCATGTCGTGACTCCTGGCAGCTACATCGGCGGGAAACGGATAGGTATGAGTCAGGCGAACACTATTCGTGCTCAGAACTCTGTCTACAAGGGAACGGCCCAAAGACCTCGAAGGCTCAGCTAACATTCGTGAACGACCATTGCAAACGAACGTCGTTTCTCATTTTTCGCGTACACCTACTGGCCCCGCGCTTTACTGTTGCGCAGCGCCACGTCTGGCTTGCTGCGGGCTGGCGCTATGTAAGCAAGGTAGCTGGTACTTAATCCCGATGACTGGAAAGTCTATCCAACCCGAGAGCAGCACGGGCCTCAAACCAGACATCAGCAGGGTGAAAAGCGACTGGATTGGGGTCGTGCTACCGGTCGTTGTCTGCTGCCTCACGTTTAGTCTGGCGACCCGGTTTTGCGCTCCGCTGGCATCTTCCACTCACCTTGCCAAGTCGATTGAGCGACGGACGGTTCGGCTGGCATTATCGACGCTGAACTTTGAGGTAGGGCCGCAGCCGTGAGTTCTGGTCCCACCATTTGGGAAAACAAGAATGGGCTATTCAGCACAGCAACTCTTCTGCTTTCGTTGACTTGCGTTCACTCCGATCTTAAGATTTCTGCCAGTGATCGGGCAGACCATTTCGCATTACGTAATCATCGAACAACTGGGCGGCGGCGGTATGGGTGTGGTCTACAAGGCCGAGGACACGGACCTAGGACGCTTCGTCGCTCTGAAATTCCTTCCCGACAACGTTTCGCACGATGCTCAAGTGCTTGAGCGCTTCAAGCGCGAAGCCCGCGCTGCATCGGGCCTGAATCATCCGAATATCTGCACGGTTTTCGAAATCGGACAACATCAAAACCAGCCGTTCATCGCGATGGAATATCTGGAGGGCGCCACCCTGAAACACCGCATGATGGGACGCGCCGTGGGAGCGGAAATGTTATTGGACATCGCGATCCAGATCGCGGATGGACTCGATGCCGCACACGCCAAAGGAATCGTTCACCGCGACATCAAGCCTGCCAACATCTTCGTTACTGAGCGCGGTCAAGTGAAGATTCTCGATTTTGGCTTGGCAAAAGTGATTTCCGCGCCGGCGAAACCAAGCTCCCTCACCGCTGCAACAGCGTTGAGTGAAGAACACCTGACCAGTCCCGGTAGCACGATGGGGACGGTTGCTTACATGTCTCCGGAGCAAGTGAAGGGCAGGGAACTGGACGCGCGCACTGACCTCTTCTCGTTCGGAGTGGTGTTGTATGAGATGGCCACCGGCTTGCTCCCGTTTCGCGGCGACACGTCCGGGCTCATTTTCAATGCGATTCTGGAGCGAGCCCCGGTGTCACCGATGAGGGTCAATCCCGATCTTCCTCAGAAGCTGGAAGAAATCATCACCAAAGCGCTGGAGAAAGATCGCGACCTGCGGTACCAGCATGCCAGCGACATCCGGACAGATTTGAAGCGGCTGAAGCGCGAGAGCGAATCCGGGCACACGACGCAAGTCGAAGAACCGCGCAAATCTGCTCCATGGAAAAGGATTACCGGTGTGGTTGTCGCCGCACTGGTTCTTAGCGTCGCGATTGCTCTATTCGTGCGCTCGCGTTCCGAGCGGGTTTCTGTGAACACGCCGACGTCTGCGGCCACCCAACCTCCGCTGCCGACTCTGGCGGTGCTGCCGTTTCGCAACCTCGCGGGACAGGGTGGCGATGAGGTGTGGGGCATCGGAGTGGCGGATGCCATCATCAGCAAATTGGCGACGCTGCAAAACCTTGCGGTGCGTCCGACCAATTCCGTTCTGAAATATGCCAAAGGGACAGATGATCCCGTGCTGGCGGCGCGGGAACTCGAAGTCGGTTCTGTTTTGGCGGGTACGTATCAGCATGTTGGGGGAGTCATGCGGGTCTCGGTCCAGTTGATCGACCACGGAGCCGCACGTTGGGGGCAACGTTACGACCTGCAGGGGCACGACATGCTGCATTTCGAAGATGACGTGGCGCAAAAAGTTCTGGATGGGCTGAAGGTACAACTTTCAGGGGCGGAGCAGGAGTCTATGAAAGCTCTGTCGACCAACTCCACAGAAGCTTTTAACCTGCTATTGCAGTCCCGGGCGTTCTTCGCGGATTACTTCATCAATTCGCAACGCGAAACTTTGCACAGCGCAGAACAGATGGCTCTTTCGGCGACGGAAAAGGACCCGAACTTCGTTGACGCTTATGCATTTGTCGCGCAATCCTACGCAATCGAAGCGACCAACTATCAGAGCAATGGCGCGCGGAGTCTGGCACTTGCAGAGCAATATGCTCGCAAAGCGCTGGCCTTAAATCCGAACGCATATGAAGCGAACCTTGCGCTGGGAGCGGTGAACTCCGAGCAGGGAAACGTGGGTGAGTCAATTCGGCTTTTGCATCGGGCCTGGGTGCTGGCGCCAAACTCGCCGCTGGCGTCCAAGTATTTCGGATACGCGTGTCACTATGCCGGGCTGACGGATCAGGCGGAGATGGCGTTTCGGCGTGGACGGGACCTGGATCCAACTCCGGCACAAGCTTACTGGATGCACGGCCGCATGCTGCTCTACCAAGGCAAGGCCCATGAGGCGGAGCTCGAGGTTCGGCGTGCATTAGAACGCTATCCCGATCAGTTTAAACTCCTCACCATGCTCGGATTCTTTCTTTATTACGAAGGCAAATCGGACGAGGCACAGCAAACTCTGGAACACGCGTTGCGGCTAAGCAGTACTGACGCGGATGAGGAACCAAGAGTGATTGCCGGGATCGTCGATGCGTCGCATGGGCAACGAGACAAGATCGATCCGCGGGTGTTCCGCTACAAAGCAGATGAAATCGTGGACGGGGATCTTGCGGAATGGATCGCTGACGTGTACGCGCAACTGGGTGAAAAAGAACCGGCGCTCGCGTTCTTACGCCAAGCGGTTCGACGCGGCAATCATAATTATCCTTGGTACCAGCGAGACAAGAACTGGGACAAGCTTCGTTCGGATCCCGAATTCCAGCGCATCATGTCAGAGGTGCAAAACTACTGGAAGCATTACGTCGAACTTTATTCAGGTCTGAGCGCGCCGGGGAGTTGAGGTGGGCCGAATTGACGGTCTTGAAGCGTCGCATCAATGAGCGTGTAATCGGGACGTCTTCGACCTCCGATGAGCTTCGTCCCCGGACGACGCTGTCAACTGAACTGTCATTGCGCACCACCGGATGTGTCCGAGATAATTGAGCCAAGGAGCAGACATGAAACATTCCCTGGCAGCCGTGTTGATTGTGGCATCGGTAACGTCGATTTCATTTGCACAGGACTGGTATCACGATCGGGATGAGCAATACCGTGGCGAGGAATGGCATCACCATGTGTTCTCTTATGTGAGGCACGATCTTGAGCATATCTGGAGTGCTCGAAACGCGAGCGAAAGAGAAAACACGCGTCTTGAACGAACCAAAGAAGAGCTCACCAAAATGCAGGCCGATCTGGATCAAGGCCGCTGGGACAACGGGTTACTGAATGACGTGATTGATTCGTTGAGAAAATCGGCGAACGACCAACGGCTGTCTCACCGGGATCGAGATGTGTTGAACGACGATGTCAACCGACTTCACGATTACCAGCGCAATCACAAACACTGGGCTCACTAGTTCTGCTACGGCTTGCAACCCGTCCCGGCGATTTCTGTCAGGACGGTCAGCGCCGCCTGTTTGTTAGCGGTAAGAACTGAGTTAAAGGCAGCGAGATCCTGTTCGTTCAGGTGACGCCAGTTCGCGAGATCCTTGTCGAGGGCTTCGCAACTTTGTTGCGCTGCTGAGCGAAGAGCGTCTGCTGGACGCATGTCGGCGCTCTCCAAGCTAGACATGATTCGCGCCAACTCGCGGTTCACCGGTCCAAATCCCGGAGCGCGCTTGGTACCCTTGTCGATGGCATCGATCTTCTTTTCGAACTCGGCTGCCGCGTCCTTGGTCTCTTTGGTTTCGGACTGCTTCAAAGCGTCCGTGCGTTGGGTTAAAGCTTTTCGTAAGTCTGCGACCCGATAAAAAGCATCTGAGCTTGCCTTCATACCCCGGGTGATTTGCTGCGCTAAATCGAATTGCTCGGACAAATCGGCGGACGAGGTGTGAACCCGCGGATCAAGGTCGACAGTAAGAGGCTGTCGAAAGCTGTGACCGCCGACATGTAGTTCGATGGTGTACTTGCCGGGCAATACCAGCGGTCCACGAGGCTGGAGGCGCGGAGTAAGGCCGGGAACAGCGTGGTCGGCTAGTGTGTATTCGGTGTAATCCAGCAGTTTGCCGTAGTACCCGTAAGGAAGCGTAGCCGGAGTTGGATACCGTAGATCCCACACAAAGCGCTTGACGCCAACGGTCTTGGACAAAGTGGCCTCTGGAGCAAACCAGTAGCTAGGAACATTGGCCGGAAGGTAGGAGGCTGGCTTGGCTTCACTGGAAAATCGCGTTATCTCGTTGCCTTTTCCATCGTAGATCGTAAGCGTAACTTCGCCCGCTGGCGGGGTCTTGAAGTAGTAATAGAGGATCGCTCCGTCGGGAGGATTCTGGCCGGCCGGAGTTTCGACTGGATACGGCGTGTCCTCGTAATCATCCCATCGCACACGCATGGCATTTGCCGGCACAAAGAGGGTCGCGTCGGCAGAGGTGATTTTCGGACTGATCTGGCGTAGCGGGCTGAGGTCGTCGAGAATCCAGAGGCTCCGCCCGAAGGTCGAGGCTACGAGGTCGTTCTCATGTACCGCGATATCGGTGATAGGTGTTGCAGGCAGATTCAGAGAAAGCGGTTGCCAATGGTCGCCGCGGTCCCATGAGACGTATACACCCGTATCGGTACCGGCATAGAGCAGGCCTTTACGTTTGGTATCTTCCCGAACCACGCGGACCATTTCGCGTTCTGGAAATCCATTAACGATCTTCAGCCAAATTTTGCCGTAGTCGTCGGTGCGGAAAACAGAGGGAGGAGTGGACTCCCGCGTTGCACCCACCGTGATATAGGCGGTTGCCGGATCGTGATGCGAGGCTTCGACGTAAAGGATCTCGGAAGGCTCGGTCAATCCGGGAGGAGAAACGTCTTGCCAGGTCTTGCCACCATCGCGAGTGAGTTGAACCAGCCGGTTGCTCGTGCCAACCCAAATGACGCCAGACTGTACAGTTGATGGTGACAGCGCGGTGATGGCCGGAGGACCTGGCTTGTCCGGATCGGGCTTCTCGGGTTCTTCTTGGTCGCCATAACCGGTAAGGTCAGGGCTGATCTCTTGCCAACTTTGGCCACCATCAACGGTCTTCAGTACGAACTGCATGCCCAAGTACAGGGTGGACGGGTCCTGGGGCGAAAAGACCAGAGGCGGCATTGCGGCCGCGCGATATTTCTGACCACGCTCGAAGACGGTTGCGACTTGGCCGGTGGATGCGTCATGACGAATCACCGAGCCATACCATCCTACGCTGTAGAGGAGGTTGGGATGCCCCGGGTCGGGAGTTAGGAACGCGTACTCGAAGCCACCGGTTGAATACCAATCCTGCAGAAGGATCTCTCCGTAGTCGCTGCGACTGAGCACGGCCGCGGTGCCACTGTCTTGCTGAGCTGCATAGACGCGGTACGGGAATGCGTTGTCAGTAGAGACGTGATAGAACTGCCCGGTGGGTTGGTTGTACCAGGAACTCCAGGTTTTACCGCTGTCCACCGTAACGATAGCTCCCTGATCCACACCGAAAATCATGCGCGTAGGATCGTGGGGAGCGATCCACGCCACGTGGAAATCATCCCCACTAGGAGCTCCCGCGAAAGCTTCGAAAGTCTTGCCGCCATCGGTGGAGCGATACATTGAAGTCTGAGAGACGTAGAGAACGTCGGGATTCCGGGTATCGACAAAGACGCGACTGAAATATTCATTCCCAATCACCCGTGGATCTTTGGTGGATTGCTCCCAGGTTGCACCTGCGTCATCGGAGCGGAAGAATCCCTGATCCATGATGGCGTAGAGACGGCGTCCACCAGAGTTCGGAGCGACCGCGATGCCAAGCCTTCCTCGCGCCTTGTCAGGCAAACCGGTGCTGGAAAGAGGAGCCCAGGTAGAACCGCCATCGCTGGACTTCACGATGTCGGAAGTAGCTTCCTTGGCGGAATCACCGAAGCCGGATGCGGGATGATAGATAGAAGCGTACAACGTGTTGGGATTGCTTGGATCAGAGCATAGATCGACCACCCCGATCGAGTCTTCGGCAGAGAAGACTTTCGTCCAGATCTTGCCGCCATTCACGGTTCGAAAAATTCCTCGGTTGGCCGTTCTTGCGGTCTCCGGTAGAGGGCGCCAGAGGATTCCAAAGCCAATCGAATTTCCGCCGGCGACGGCGACGTCGGCATTCTTCGGATCCACAATGATTGCTTGTATGAAAGGTACGTCTTCCAGTTCCACGTTCTTCCAGGTGGCGCCTGCATCCGTCGAGCGATAGATGCCATTGCCCCGCGTCTGTTCCCCGGTTCCGACATATAGAACATTGGAATCGGAAGGAGCAATCGCCAGCGCGCCGATGGATGCGACCCGCTCCTTGTCGAAAATCGGATACCAAGTTTGTGCTCCGTCCGTGGTTTTCCAGACTCCGCCGCCGGGAGTACCGAAATAGTAGGTATTCGGGTCAGCAGTGCCTGCGACGGCCGTAACTCGCCCGCCGCGAAATGGGCCTATGGATCTCCACTGCATACCGGATAGAAAGTTGCTATCGATTTGTTCTTGGCCAATAAGATTGACCGGCACGATTGCAGTGCAGGCGATGAGGGCAAGTAACAGCCGGAGATGTGCTCCTTGAAGGGCAGGTTTCATCTGGATTCCATTTTCTGATCGTGTTTGAGGCTTTGGCGGGAACTACCCTAACACACTTTAAATTCAGATGCTTACTTCGTTGCTCCGGGATATTGGCGGGGCTTCGGCTTGGGCTGATTCCTGGTAACCCTTCCCGGCATGTTGCAATAACAACATAAGTATGTTGTAATGACAACATTGGAGCTGGTATGAGTGAAATTTTGGACGCGATTTTCCAACGGCGAGCGGTAAAGCTGTTTGAACCGGTAGAGATTTCCCCGGCGCTGCGTGAACAAATTCTCGATGCAGCTCGATATGCCCCTTCAAGCTTTAACAGTCAACCCTACAAGCTTTACTGGGTGGGATCGCCGGCACAGAGGGCCGTGGTGGCGAGACTGTGTATGGGACAAAAGCCCGCAGAAACCGCTTCCGCACTAGTTGTGGCCGTCGCCGACCTTCGATCACTTTACGCAACCTCGCAAAGCCAGTTGAAGTGGATGCGTAAGAGCAATTTCGCGGAAGCAAAGATTGGGGATTACGAGCGAACCGCAAAGATCGGCCGGATTCTGTTCATGCCCGGGCCGTTCGGAATCTTTGCTGTGTTCAAACGCGCAATGTTCTGGTTGCTGAATTTGTGGAAAGTGATCGGAATGCCTCCACAGACCCGCCCCGAGTTGTTCAAGTGGGCGACGAAGAGTACATCCCTGGCTTGCGAGAATTTGATGATCGCCGCTGAAGCATTGGGAATGAATACTTGTCCGATGGAAGGCTTTGATGGCCGCAGGCTCTGCAAGTATTTAGGGTTGTCGAGACGGTATCATGAGATCGTGATGGTGATTGCGATAGGGAAAAGATCGCGCGCCTACCTAGAGTCGCCCCAATGGCGGAGGCCCATCGAGGCGACCGTGACGGTTCTATGAACATCCTGCCCAAGAAAGAGATTCCGGACGACATTCTGAGAGACTCGATACTCGCGCACGTTGCGGCCGCATATTTCTCGGTGGGAAAAAGACTGGAGCGGAAAACGCAGTGCTCGGCGACGCGTGGCTTCATCCTGTCGACGCTCCGTGACGGGGCGACCCTGAATCAGAATCAGATCGCCACGCAGCTCGCTGCCGACCGAACCGTCATACACCGGGCCGTCAAGTCAATGGTCCAGGAAGGATTGGTGTCGGAGCAGAAGGCTAAATCGGGCAGAGCGATTCCCATCCGGTTGACGGCCAAAGGAAGGAAGTACCGAGAACGGTTAGTCGAAGCTCGGATCTGCGCAGACGAACGGCTGCGAGATCAAATGACCGCGGAGGAACGAGACACGCTTCTTCGTCTGCTAAGGGTAGTGGCGGATTCGGAGTTCTGAGACTGCTCACGGCCTCTGTCGTCCCTTCGGGACTAGCTCCATCCCCGACTTTCCCGCCGCTTGGCGACTGGGTTGTGGAGGTGTTTGCTCGACGGCTTATCGGATGAGTGGTAAGGCGTCAGATCACTAGATTTCTGCGGGGGCAAGGGCGCTCGCGTCTTTGGCGGCGTAGTGGGAGTCGACGTACTCGTCGAGAATTTTGATGAACTCGGCGACGATGTGATCGCCGCGCAGAGTGGTGAAAAGGCGCCCGTCGACGTAAACCGGAGCCTTGGGTTCCTCGAAGGTTCCGGGCAGGGAGATACCAAGGCTGGCGTGCTTGGATTCGCCGGGCCCGTTGACCACGCAGCCCATGACCGCGACTTTCATTTCTTCGACGCCGATGTAGCGGCCCTTCCAGACCGGCATCTGCTCGCGCAAATAAGACTGGATCTGCTCGGCCATTTCCTGGAAAAACGTGCTGGTTGTGCGGCCGCACCCAGGACACGCGGTGACTTGCGGGGTGAAGCTGCGAATGCCCATAGACTGCAAGATCTGCTGGGCGACGCGGACTTCTTCCGTGCGATCGCCGCCGGGAGCGGGGGTAAGCGAAACGCGAATGGTGTCACCGATGCCTTCCTGCAGAAGAACACCCAACGCCGCGCTCGAAGCGACAATTCCCTTTGCACCCATGCCGGCTTCGGTGAGCCCGAGATGTAACGGATAGTTACAGCGAGCGGCGAGGGAACGGTACACATCGATGAGGTCCTGTACCCCGCTGACTTTTGCGCTAAGGATGATCTGGTCAGGGCGCAAGCCGTATTTTTCCGCGAGCTTCGCCGAGTTGAGAGCGCTGACGACCATGGCTTCCATGGTGACGTCGCGGGCATCTTTGGGCTCGGATAGTTTGGAATTCTCGTCCATCATGCGAGTCAGGAGCGCCTGATCGAGGGAGCCCCAATTAACGCCAATGCGAACCGGTTTCTGGTTCTCGACGGCAACTTCGATCATGGTACGGAAGTTGGTGTCGTCCTTGCGGCCCACGCTGACGTTGCCGGGATTGATGCGGTACTTGGCAAGCGCACGGGCACAGTCGGGGTACTTCTTGAGCAGAAGATGACCGTTGTAGTGGAAGTCGCCAATGATGGGAACGTGAATACCCTGCTTGTCAAGTTGATCGACGGTGTGAGCAACGGCGGCAGCGGCCTCTTCGGTGTTGACGGTGACACGGACGAGTTCGGATCCTGCGCGGGCGAGAGCGGCAACTTGCTTGACGGTCGACGCGATGTCGGCAGTGTCGGTGTTGGTCATGGATTGCACCACAATTGGTGCATCCGAACCGACGCGCACACCGGCAACGTTGCAGGTTACAGCCTTTCGGCGTTGCAGGTTAGGCATGTGGAATCTCTAGTTTAGCATCTCGGAGCCGTGAACTGCAGAGGGCGCGGTCTCCAAACATTGAGGGACTAAGTACGCAACAATTTTAAAATGCGGGGGCGCAGAGAAAGACGAAGCCAGAAAAGAAGCCAAAAGCTTCTAACCACATAGGACACGGAGGAAGTCCATCCTTAAAGGCAGAGAATGGCGAAGAAACGAAGAAAAGCAGGGATTCTTCGACGAAGCAAGATAACTCGCAAAGCGAGTCATCTTGCTTCGCTCAGGATGACAGATCTATTACGGTAGCCGCCCGGCGAGGCCGGGGATGGTTTTCGCGAGGTCGTTGTAAATGACCATGACTGCGAAGAGCACCAGGAAAACAAAAGCGGCCTGGTAAATGCGTTCTTTAATTCGCAGGCTGATGTCGCGGCGCATAAAGCCTTCGATAAGAAGGAGCAGGATCACGCCGCCATCGAGAATCGGAATCGGCAGCAGGTTAAAGATCCCGAGGTTCAGGCTGATAGCCGCGCTAAGCATAAGAAGTGGAGTCCACCCCTTGGCTTGTGCCGCTTCGCCCGCGTCCTGCGCGATTCCAATAGGTCCGGAGATGGCGCGGATGGAGACCTTGCGTTCCACGAGCTTCTTCATCAACTCGAGAATGAGCAGCGAATCCTTCTTGTTGTCAGCCAGGGAATGATCGAGTGCGGCAGGGAACGACAGATGACTGACCTTCATCTGGGGCTGATTGCCGAAACCGATGCGATAGCGCTTTTCAGTGGGATCTTCAGTTTTGGCCAGCACCGGAGTCAGGTGGACGTCGAATTGTTTTCCATCGCGCAGGATCGTGAGGTCGACCGGCTTATCTTTTGTGTCCTGCAATTTCTCGATCATTGCTTCGATGTGCGGGATGGGCTGTCCATCGATGGCAACCACGTGGTCGCCCTGCTTTATGCCAGCCTTGGCCGCGGGCATACCGGGCTCCAACTGGCCCACAGTGACCGGACTATCAGGATAGAAGCCAACCCAGCCAACTTCGGAAGTCGTGATGGGCTTCGGGGTAACGGTCTTTTCTAACGTCTGGCTGCCGCGCTGGACCTCAATGTTCACTGGCTGATTGGGACTGAGCCAGATTTTGGGTTCCAGCTGATCCCATGTGGGATTGTCGATATTATCGACACGAACGATCTTGTCGCCGGCTTGTAATCCGGCATCGGCTGCGGGCGAGCCCTGCTTTACCCAAGCCAGAACGACTGGTTTGTCGGCATACAGCGGATATTCATACTTCACCATGTACACACCGGTGAGCAGGCCAATGGCGAGCAGGATGTTCATCGCTGGGCCAGCGATCGCGATGATGAATCGGTGCCAGCGGGGATGCGACATGAATTCGGCGGGATCGCCCGTGTGCGCATCCATGGGATTCTCGCCGCTCATCTTGACGTAACCGCCGAGTGGAATGGCCGCGATGCGGTAATCGGTGTCGCCGCGACGGAAGCCGAGCAGACGTTTGCCAAAGCCTATGGAGAAAACTTCGACACGGACGCCAAGGAGCTTGGCGGCCGCGTAGTGACCCCATTCGTGAATCAGGATCATGAAACCCAGAACCACCGCGACAGCGATCAGAGCTGTAAAAAATTCCGACATAATTTGTGCTAATTCCTCACCGGGGAAGCTGGCTTGGCAGTGACGCTTCTCTGCTCCACTTTTTCGTGGGCCAGTAGTCGCGCTGTGGAGTCCGCCTCAAGCACCTTCTTTATAGATTCCAGTTTCGTGCTTTTAGTTTCACTTAGCACGGTTTCGATTATCTCAGGGATTTCCTGAAAACGAATGCATCCATCGAGAAATGCCGCTACAGCAACCTCATCCGCGGCATTGAGTGCAACAGTTTTCGCTCCCCCTGAAACCGCCGCCTCATAGGCGAGCCGCAAACAAGGAAATTTTTCCATATCCGGCGGGCAGAATTCGAGGTTCCGTAAGTCCATGACCGGGAAATGCATATCCGACGCAATGCGTTCCGGATAGGTCAAGGCATAGAGGATGGGGAGGCGCATATCGGTCACGGAGAATTGAGCAAGTATGCTGCCATCGACAAATTCCACCATGGAATGGATGGTGGACTGGGGATGAATGATGACCTTGATCTGCTCCGGAGGTAAGTTAAACAAACGGCAGGCCTCGATGACCTCGAAACCTTTGTTCATGAGAGTAGCCGAGTCAATAGTGATACGGCGGCCCATCTTCCAGGTAGGATGGTTCAACGCCTGGTTCACGGTGATCGACGCAAATTTGCTGCGCTCTGTGTGCAGAAACGGGCCGCCAGAGGCGGTAAGCCAGACACGCTGGACCTCTTCAGTGCGACCTCCACGCATGCATTGGTGGACGGCATTGTGCTCGCTGTCGATGGGCAGCAGCGGTTTGCCCTGACGGCGGGCTTCGGCGGTGATGAGTTCGCCGGCGGCTACAAGGCATTCCTTGTTAGCAAGGCCAACAGCCTTTCCAGAGCGCACCGCCTCATAAGTGGCTTCGAGACCGGCCACGCCGACAATCGCGCTGACCACGAAATCGACCTCAGAATGTGTGGCAACTTTGATGCTTCCTTCGGCGCCGTGCTGTACTTCGATCTGGGTGAGCCCGGAAGATTTCAGGCGGGCTCGCAAATGGTCGGCGTCGGATGGGTCGGCGACTGAGATCAGCTTCGGCTTCCAGCGGCGGGCCTGGTCAAATGCTGCATCGATGTTGCGTCCGGCGGCCATCGAGATCACATGAAAGCGGTCTGGATGGGACTCGACAACGCTCAGGGTGCTGCGGCCGATGGAGCCAGTTGACCCGAGGATGGCGATACGCTTCATTGGTTCATTGACCACAGAGGCTACAGGGGAGCACAGAGACTGCTAACCACGAAGGACACGAAGTGACACAAAGGATGAGTTGCATACGGCCCTTTGTGTCTTCGTGTCCTCGATGGCTACTGCATCACTTGCCAAGCGGCATAGTACCACAGCACTGGCGCGGCAAAGAGCAGGGCATCAATGCGGTCGAGCATGCCTCCGTGGCCGGGAAGAAGCGCGCCGGAATCTTTAACCCCGGCACCGCGCTTGATGAGAGATTCGACTAAATCCCCCAGTTGGGCGGCGATATTGATCCCGATCGAAAGCAAAGCGGTGGACCACAGAGGTGGGCTCTGCAAAGCGAAGTATCCATCGCGACGCGACATTAACTTGACGTTCAATAATGCGGAACTGATCGGCAAAGCGTAGTTGTAAAGCAGAATGCCCACGACCAGGCTCGCAACGACCGAGGCCAATGCACCTTCCCAGGTTTTCTTGGGGCTGATGCGGGGCGACATGAGATGGCGGCCAAGGGAGCGTCCGACGAAATAGGCGAAGATGTCGCCTGCCCAAACCACGGCCAGCAGATATAGCAGCATAAAGGCGCCGGACCAGAGTTCGCGAATCTGCACTAAGAATGCGAGAGGCAGGGCGATGTACGTGACGGCGAAGACTGAAGTCGCGGACGCAGGCAGGCTGCTGCTGAGATCGACGCGGCGCATCCCAACGGTAAGGAAAACGAATGGTGCGATCGCCGCGGCGAAGCCGAGGGTGTAGATGAAAATTGCGGCGTCGAGCAGTGGCTTATTTGCCGGGCTCAAGGCCAGAAAAAGAAAGAAGAGTCCGACGAAGATATATGTTGGCCAGCGGAAGGGACGGACTCCGTAGGATTCCGCGAGTTTAAGAAATTCCTGAATGGCGAGCAGCGCTACCAGTGCTGCCATCAACGCAAGCACCGGTACAGGCGCGCGTAGCACGATCAGCAAAACTATTGGGATGAGAACGACTGCTGTGAGGACCCTCTTCAGCAGGTTCAATAAGGTCAGCTCCGGGCCAACTTCGAGTGGTTGGAGTTGTGAGGCGCGGCGATGTCGTCGGCGAGACCACCGTAGCGACGCTCGCGCTTCTGGTACTCGGCGATGCCTTCAAGGAGATGCGTACCGCGGAAATCGGGCCACAGCGTAGGTGTTACATAAATCTCGGCATAAGCAAGTTGCCACAGGAGGAAGTTGCTCAACCGCATCTCACCACTGGTGCGAATTACAAGATCGGGATCGGGCAAATGCTTCGTATAGAGATGTTGTGCCACCGCATCTTCGTCGATATGGAGATGGTGTAGGCCGCCGTTGTTGGCTGCGGCATTCACGATGGATCGGAATGCGTCGACGAGTTCACTGCGGGCACTGTAATTCAGCGCGAGGGTCAACCGCATACCCGTGTTGCGAGTGGTTTCCTCATGTGCCCACTGCATTTTCTCCTGCACGACAGGCGGCAGTTCGTGCTGCCTGCCGATATACTCCAGGCGAATATTGTTCTTGTTCAGGGTCGGCAGTTCGGCTTTGAGATAGCGGCAGAGGAGCCCCATGAGGAAATGCACTTCGGTCTTTGGACGCTTCTTCCAGTTTTCCTCGGAGAAAGCATAGAGCGTGAGGGCAGGAATGCCGATGCGGGATGCGGTTTCGACCGTGGAACGAACGGATGCGACTCCGGCGCGGTGGCCGGCGATGCGCGGCAAATGGCGGCGGCGTGCCCAGCGGCCATTGCCGTCCATGATGATAGCGATGTGCTTTGGGAGCCGGTCTGGATCAAGCCGCTGATAAACTTCGGTCTCTTTGCGGTCCAGTCCGGCAGGAACTGTCGCTTGCAACGTAACCTCTGCTGTTTCTTGAAGCTAACACAGGATTCGGGTGCTTGCAATTACACCGGAGGGCCACGGCCTAAACAAGACATTTAACCGCAGAGGGAGCCGAGAAACACAAGAACAATGGGATTCGGCGGACGAGGCGTCCGCCCCTACGCAAGCACTTATCCCTTCGCCTCTTCCGGAACGATGTGCAGTTCCAGTTTTTCCGTCCAGCGCAGCACAGTGACAGGATTGCTAACGCCGACGCGAGCCTCGGTCAGTAGCCGATGCAGATCATCGACACCCGCAATGGGCTTGCCATCCAGGGCGACGATGACATCGCCTTCGCGAAGCCCGGCTCGTTGCGCCGGGCCGCTATCCGCCACTGAGATGACCACCACGCCGCTTTCTTTCGGCAGATCATAGAAGCGAACCAGGCGGCGATGAAGAACAGTGGTCTGGGCTTCGATTCCAATGTAGCTCCGGCGGATTCTGCCTTCCCGAAGCAGGCGACCGGCAACGAATTTCGCAGTATTGATTCCAATGGCAAAGCAGAGTCCTTGGGCGCCGAGTATGGTCGCGGTGTTGACTCCGACAACCTGGCCAGCGGACGTTACCAGCGGACCACCGGAGTTTCCGGGGTTCAGAGAAGCATCCGTCTAGATGACATCTTCGATCAGACGCCCGGAATACGAACGTAGGGAACGTCCCAAGGCGCTGACCACACCGGCAGTGACGGTGTATTGGAAGCCATAGGGATTGCCGATGGCAATTGCCATTTGACCGACGCGGAGGCGTTGAGAATCTCCCAAGGGCGTAGCGATCAGACCGGGAGCGTCGATGCGGATGACGGCGAGATCGGTCGCGGGATCATCGCCAATGAGGTCGGCCGAAAAGCGGCGTCCGTCGGAGAACGAAGCAGTAATTTTGATCGCATCGTGGACAACGTGACTATTCGTCAAAATGAGGCCGTCGGGAGTGAAAACGAATCCGGAGCCGCCCCCCTGGCGCTCGCGCTCTTGCCCCGACCGAGTTCTGCCTCGCTGCGTGACGTCAATCTTCGCGACTGAGGGGCTGATCTTCTCGGCCGTGGTCACGACCGCGTGAGAGTAAGCGTCAAGCAAAGGTGCCTCGGGAACGAGAGCTCCAGTGGCGGAATGGACTGCGGCCTCTGAGACGTCATTCAGAAGCTGGAAATGCGTCTGAGTCATAGCAGCTAGATGACGGAAGGATGATGCCGGATTCAGGGCGGTGTTAGCGTGGCTTCGGGCGCATCCGAGTGGCGTCATTCGGAATAACGCAGCTTTGGGATCCAGCTTTAAGAGCCTCATCCAAGGCCTTGCCCATGGTGGAGAGTTGTTCGGCCGCCATAACTCTCTGCATGCCCTCGAAAAGCTGGCGTTCTTCTTTGCGGATGTGATGGGCCAGTTTCTCCACTAGGGTTTGCAGAGCATGTTGATCGAGGCTTCGCGATTCGGCGCGGGTGAAGAACTCGCGCAACATTGCGTGCTCGGAGCGCAGCTCTTCAACCAGTTCCGCTAATTCGGAATAGCGAGTTGCGTGTGGAAAAACTTCTTTCTCCTCAGCAGCAAAATGGACGGAGATCTCCTGATTGAAAATTGTCTGAAGCTCTGCCTGCCAGGCTTCCAGGTTGACATCGTTGGCTTGCAATGCGCGATCCAGGTGAACGCAGAGAGCGAGAGCGTGCTGATGCTGATGAGACAGCGGGATGAGGTTCTTATCGCGAAGCATGCGCTGCTTCAGTCTACGCTGGTTCTTACCATCTGTTCATTTGCTCTGAAATTCAGGATCATGCAAAAGGAGGTAGGGCAGTTCGGCGCCTTGCTGCACCAAATTCAGCTTGGCCATTCCTTGGGCTTTGCGTTCGAACTCGGATACGGGATTACCAACCAACTCGGCAAGTACGTAGCCGGAGTCGTTGAAGGTCAGCGTCTGGTCGAAGTCGCTGGCAAACAGGTAACACTTGGTGGGCTTGTCGTTCATAGCTTGATTAGATTCCGGGTTGTGAGTAAAAAGACGAAAAAACGAAGAAAAACGTGGCTTGCCCACTTCGCGATCAGACGCGGACAATCTGGGACTTCGAGAAAGAGGCTCAATCACCATCGCGCGGCTCGGCAGGTCTCTCTTTTCGCAACGCGCTTGCTCGCACTGACAACTTGCACGGTCTTCCCGGCCACGACGCAGCTTTACTAAATCCGCAGCAGCAGTGAGAATATGAGTTCGCCTGGCGCTTGTCTTAGAGCGCTTGGCGTATGGCGGTCTCATAGAACAGGAGCGAAAGAGTCATGGCAGCGACTGGAGAACTGATTCGTTTGATTAATTACGTTGATGACATCGTTACCACTTTGCGGCGCATCAGCGCGTCCATCCCCATGATGGAGGGGGATGAGAAGAAAAAGCTGGCAGAACATCTGCGCGCGGCAAGTACAAACTTGAATGGGATTCTTGGGCAACTGGAAAAGGGTGGGCAGTAGTGAGCGAGGTGCGCACCGTTGCAGTGATCGGCGCGGGGACCATGGGCCGCGGCATTGCCCACGTGGCGGCGCTTGGCGGATATCGCACGATCCTCGAGGACCTGCTGCCGAACGCACTTCGTAAAGCTGAAAACGAGATTCGAGCGAACCTGGACAAGGCGGTTGATCTCGGGAAGGTTTCGGCGGGGGATGCAAAAGCTGCGATGGGCCGACTGGAGTACGCGGGCAGCGTGGAAGAAGCAGCGCGGGAGGCGGACCTAGTGATCGAAGCGGTTCCGGAGGAAATGGAATCGAAGATCGAGATCTTTACCTTGCTTGACAAGATCTGCCGACCGAACACGATCCTGGCTTCGAATACTTCGTCGCTGAGCATCACCGAGATTGCAAGCGTGACCTATCGAGCGAAGAAATGCCTCGGAATGCACTTCTTTAATCCCGTGCACAAGATGAAGTTGCTGGAGATTGTGCGGGCGTTGGAGACCGGTGACGATACGTTGGCGGCGGCCTCGGAGGTTGGGCGGCGCATGGGCAAAGAGGTTGTCGTGATCAAGGAAGCTCCGGGTTTCATTACCAGCCGCATCAACGCCATGATCGGGAACGAAGCCTTCTATATGCTGCAGGAGGGTATTGCCTCGGCACTGGACATCGATAAGGCGCTGAAACTGGGACTGAATCACCCGATGGGACCGTTCGAGTTAGTGGACCTGGTCGGACTCGATACGCGGCTGCACATTTTGGAATATCTGCATAAGAGTTTGGGAGAGAAGTATCGTCCGGCGCCGCTGCTGGTGCAGTATGTGAAGGCAGGACGACTGGGGCGGAAAGCTGGGCGAGGCGTGTATGAATATCCGGAGGTACAGGCGCCGGTGGCAAAAGGCGGGGATTAGAACCCGCTTTGGTGGATCCCTCGACTCGGCGCGACGTAGGTCGCGCAATCCTCGCTCGGGATGACAATTTTCTCAGGGGATGAGATCCCCTTGCCCCGCCTGAAGAAGGGCGGGGCGAAGGGACGGAAAAGAACGACTCATCGCGTCAGTTTTTGTTGATGTCTTGCCTGGCTTCCAACTTCTTGAGGCCGGAGTCGAAGAAAATCTTCTGATTGTCCGGAGCCCCGTCGCGGGCCAGCTTGAACTCCTGCAAAGCCTTATCGAAGTCGCCCTGCGAAGAATAGATCCGCGCGATGCCGTCATGAACTAGCCAGTCATTGGGATCTTTCTGCTGCGCTTGCCGGAAGAGGGCGAATGCCTCGTCTTGCTTGCCTTCCTGCTGCATCTGCCGGCCATACCCGTAGAGTTGGGCCGCGGTGGCGCGTGCCATAGCCTGTTGCTTGGCGGTGGCAGCTTCCTCGTTTTTCCCTAGTGCTTTCAGGATCAGCGACTTGGTGATCAGGTTATCGAAGCGCGGCTCAGTGCGGATGGAAGTTTCCTCGTAGTGCAGGGCTTCGTCGAGGTCGTATTTCTGCGTAAACAGATAAGTGGCCGCATCATCCCAACCTTCCCAGGTGTACTGCGGTAGCCCTTGGAGCTGGTTGTGCAGGCTGGCCTTCACGATGCTGTGGACGTCAACGCCGATGTTGAACGGCACCGCGACTTTCTCCCAATACAGAGTTGCGACGGCCGAGTCTTTCTTGACGTCATCAAAGTCGTAGGTAAGAGCTTCGTGCATATCGGCTGAGTGCGGCTTCACGGTGACTCGGAGGGCATCTTCGGCTTGGTTGTAAGTGAAGCTGCCCCAAGCGGAGTGGACCTTGGAAAAAACGACGGTCCACTGATTTTCTCCGGGGATCATGAAGAGGCCGTACGTGCCTTTGTCGAGAGGCTGACCTTCGATAGTCACCGGATCGGTGAACTTGATGGTGGTGTTTTCATTTGCACCAGCGCGCCAAACTTGTCCATAAGGCACCACTTTGCCCCAAATAGCCCGTTCCTTTACCAGCGGCCGATGGTAGTTGATGGTGATATCGGTGATTCCGATACGCTGAGTGATCATGGAATGCTGGCTATCTCGGGGCAAGTCCAGTAGCGCCGACTGCCCCCAACAGATTGAGGCTACGGATGCCAGAACAACCCCACAAGCTAGCAACCAAGGCTTACGCATAAAGCACCTCCACAAAGTTGTTTTGTTAGACCGAAGGCTGAGAAACGAGCGTTTAGACGGGATGCCGGCAAGCGGGATAGCTGCTTGTAAAAAGTTGTGAACAAAGCCCCGGGTGGGGAGTTCAGTCGTCTAAAACATCAGCCAAATTGAGGGAACTTCCCGCCGTCCATGTGCGTAATAGATAACAGTGGACGGCAGGGGTACGGGTGTCGTCCGTGACAGGTTTTGCGAGCAAAGCAGGCAGCGGAATGTTAAGGGCGCTATCCGATATCGTTCGCCAGTCGTTGGCGACGCTTTGGGCGCACAAGTTGCGATCGTTCCTGACCATGTTTGGAATCGCCTGGGGCGTGGGGTCCCTGCTGTTGCTGGTGGGCTTGGGTGAAGGTTTCCGCAGCGGACAGGCGCGGCAGCTTGCCAACCTCGGGCAAGACATTATGTTTGTTTTCCCGGGTCGGATTCCGGCGGTCGCGGGCAGCTTGCAGTCGGGGCAGACCTATCACTTCTCCTATGACGACTATCTTGCGATCAAGAACGAGGCGCGGACCTTGAAGGTGGTGTCGCCGGTGATCAATCGCGAAGATATCCGGGCGGTCAGCGAGTATGGTTCGACCAATGGCCAGGTTTTCGGAGTCGCTCCGGAGTACAACCAGATTCGTACGATTCCCGTCGGCACCGGTCGCTGGTTCAACGATGAGGACAACACTCAGCGTCGGCGGGTTGCCGTGGTGGGATGGGAACTGCTGAAGAATGTATTCCCCGGGAGGCCCGCAGTAGGCTCTTCGATCCTGCTCAACGAAATCCGGTTTGATGTGATTGGCGTGCTGGCGAAGGTCGGGCAGGACGGCAACAACGGCACGAATGCACGAATTTTTATCCCACTGGAAACGATGCGCGACCTTTTCCCGCTGAAGGGAGATAACGTCGAGAACGCGGTGTCGTTCATCAACTACCGGCCACTCGACAAATCTGAGCACCTGCAGTCCAAGCAGGAAGTGCACGCGATTATTGCCCGCCAGCATCGCTTCGACCCCAAGCTGGAAGATGCTTTCGAAGATTGGGACACCATCGAGAACTCGCGCCGGGTGGACAAGATTTTTGACGCCATGGACTACTTCTTAGGCGTAGTCGGACTGGTCACGCTGGGATTGGGCGCCATCGGCATCGTGAACATTATGCTGGTGTCGGTGACGGAAAGAACCAAAGAGATCGGCTTAAGAAAAGCGCTTGGGGCAACGCACCGAAACATCCTCACGCAGTTTTTTGTTGAAGGCATGTTCCTGACGATTTTGAGCGGTGGAATTGGGTTGTTGCTGGCAGGTGGTTTCATGACCCTGCTGGCGCAACTGCCGTCACCTGAAGGATTCGATACGCCGCGCATCGTCCCTATATCAGCGGTGGCAGCGATTCTGTCGTTGGCGATTGCTGGGATTACCGCAGGTCTCTATCCGGCCCGGAAAGCGGCATTGATGGTTCCGGTGGAAGCGTTGCGGCAGGAGTAAGAAAGAAATGTTCCGAGATCTCTTCAGCCAGGCGTACAGCGCGTTGCGATTCAACCGGCGGCGGAGTGTGCTCACCATGCTCGGCATGGCCTGGGGAATCGCGACGGTTGTCCTGCTGCTGGCTTACGGAACGGGGTTCGAGCGCGGATTGTGGGCGGCTTTTCGATCATTCGGCACAAACCTGGTGTTCATCTTTCCGGGCCGCACGTCCATGCAGGCCGGCGGCACCAAGGCTGGCAGTGAAGTTAAGTTGACGATCAATGACGTCGACTACATCCGGGCGGAAGTGCCGCTGCTGAAGCGCATGTCTCCGGAAGCTTTCAAGCAATGCAGCGTGGCCTACGGGACACGAAGCGCCAATTATGGCGTGAGCGGAGTGTATGCGAATTATCCGCGGATGAGACGCATGGAATTCTCGGAAGGAAGCCCGTTCAGCGAGGCGGACGACTTTACCCACACGCGGGTGGCTTTCATTGGCGCGGATGTAAAGAAGAAATTGTTCTCGGGATTGAACGCGGTTGGCGAGAGCATCCGCGTGGATGGCATTTCCTACCAGATCGTCGGGGTGCTAAAGCACGTGATCAACAACAGCGACGAGAATCTGAATGGCCACGTTTACGTTCCGTTCAGTGCGATGAGCGATCTGATGAACACGCATTACCTCAATTCCGTGGTGATGGAGTATGAGGGAGATCATGGCAAAGTTGTGGAGGCACTCCGCAATTCGATGGCGTTTCATCATACTTTCGATCCCAAGGACAAGCGAGCGATTTTCGTGTTCGACGTATTCGCCGACCTCGCAGACCTGGAAGCGATCACGACGGGAATCAAGATCTTGTTGGGCTTCATCGGGCTGCTGACCCTGGGGATCGGCGGTGTGGGTTTGATGAATATCATGCTGGTCGCGGTAACGCAGCGGACCCGAGAGATCGGAGTGGAAAAAGCGCTGGGAGCCCACAAGTGGCACATTCTTTTCCAATTCCTGACAGAGGCGTTGGCGATTACGGCGTTGGGCGGATTGCTTGGAGTGGCTCTCGCTTATCTGATTTCGTGGTCGGTGGGATCGCTGACGTTGTGGAGTGCGTTTGAAGAAGGGGCGTCGGAGGGAGACATTCATCTGGCGATCAATTTTGCGACCCTGATGTGGTCGACGGCGATTCTTAGCTTTGTCGGCGTAGTCAGCGGAATGCTGCCGGCGGTGAAGGCCGCGAGGCTGGATCCAATTGAGGCGCTAAGGTACGAATAGTAGAACCTCACAAAACGTTTAGCCGCAGAGTGCGCCGAGAGCGCAAAGACGACCGGTGCATGTATTCAGGTATCAGCCTGGAATTGAACCCGCTCTGCACTGTTTTACAATCCTCCTGTGCCAGATGCCGCAAGTGCTCGCCTGAATCGCGTGCTTGAACAACTGCGCCTTTACGAGCATCCCCTGCTGGAGTTCTCGGCACAGGCAAAGGGTGATGGGGTGGAAATCATCATCCAGTTCAAGAATCCCGCGATTCCTGTCCACACTTATTATTTCGAACTGCATCCCCGCGACCTGGACCATCCGCAGTTCGAATGGACGTTCCAACGGCAGCTTTACGATTGTCTGCACGATTATCTGATCGAAATGTTCACCCGCACGCCGCAAAACCGCGCCGAGCGGCAGCGGGAAGCACGGTGACTCTCCGGGAAAAGATTGTGGAGGAAATCCGCGGGAAAGGGCCAATACCTTTTTCGCGCTACATGGAGCTATGCCTCTACGATCCAGAGCTCGGGTATTACTCGCGAAGCGTTGAGCAATTTGGCAGAGCCGGCGATTTCTACACATCGAGTGATGTTCATGCTGTGTTTGGACGTCTGATGGCGAGGCAATTCGAGGAGATGTGGCGCGTGTTGGGCGATCCCGAGCGCATCGAGGTGATCGAATTAGGGCCAGGACGGGGCTTGTTTGCGCGTGATGTTCTGGACTGGGCGAACAGGAAATTTCCGGAGTTTTCCGCGGCGTTGCAGTATGTGTTGATTGAGCAATCGCCGGCGCTGCGCCAGCGACTGGCAAGCACCTTGGCAGATCACGTTGACAGCGGAAAGGTGTCAATCAGAGGGCATTTGGGAATCGGTACGTCGGCTAGTGCTCGGGTTGTCTTTGCCAACGAGTTCTTTGACGCGCTTCCCGTCGAGGTGCTCAGCTCAGAAGGCGAACTGAGGATTGCGGAGACTAACGGAAGGTTTGTCGAAACATGGGAGACTGCGCGCGCCGAAGAGCTGGATTTTCTGGACGCGTACGGTGTGCATCCCGCAGAAGGCGAACGAGCGGAAGTGGCACTCGTCGGGCAGCGCGTGATGGCCGAAGTTGCGAGCCAGATTGAACAAGGATTTGTCGTCACGATCGATTACGGATACACACGGGACGAGCAGTTGGCGGGACGACATCGCGGTACTCTGACTGCATATCGACATCACTCGGTGAGTGCAAATCCTTACGAAGCGCCTGGCGAGCAGGACATTACCGCACACGTGAACTTCACGGCGCTGGCGGCCGCCGCCGAAAAAACAGGGATGCTCGCTCAGCCATTACTCACGCAGTCCCAATTTCTGATGGGCATCGGAGAGGCCAATCAGTTTGCGGATGCCTTTGAAGAATCCCGGCTTCCGCAGGAGCGGGCAAAAGTGGCGCTGCAACTGAAGCACTTAATCACCCCGGCGGGGATGGGCGAAACATTTCATGTGATGGTGGCCAGCAAAGGCGTGGCTGCCGGAGTGCCGGATCGGCTGGCGGGCCTGAGCTTCGGCAGGCATCAGTCATGACAAAGCACCTTAGTGCATGCCGGCAGTCGAACTGACGTGCTTTGCCGTAGCGCATAGGCTGGGCGAGAATCCTTAAGGATGAGCTGGCGAGAGAGAATTCGTGTCGGCTGGTGCGCGCTGGCGATGCTGCTGTTGGTCGGGCCCGCGTTTGCCCAGATGCCGAGCAACGACGCGCATTCGACCGAACAACAGCTCATCGCGCTGGAGCGGTTGTGGAATGAGGCGCAAGTGCACCGTGATTCGGGCGCGCTGGCAACGATGATCGGCGATAAGTTCGTCAACACGGAGTGGGATGGCGAAGTCAGCGAACGCGGAGAGTTTCTCGCAGACATTGCCGATCCCAGATTTAAAGTCAGTAAACTCGACATCCAGGACCTGAAGATCGTGCTCTACAGGGACACGGCCGTGGTGGCGGGAATTTACCACACAAAGGGCACGGTTCAGGGGAAGGCGTACGAACATACCGGCCGCTTCACCGATACCTGGGTATTTCAGGACACCCGCTGGCAATGCGTTGCCAGCCACACCAGCCTGCTGCAGAAGTAGTCTCCATCGTCAGCTTCTGTCCACAATAAAAAGAATTTATAGAGAATTCTGCTTCCCGGCTCTGCCGCCTGAAATCTAAGTCTCTGCATGGCAGGGGGCGAGTCGAATGAATGCGAACGCGAGACCGGCTACGTGGAAGACGCTGCTGGCTTTCGCGATGGTGTACTTCGTTTGGGGATCAACATATTTTGCGATCCGCGTAGGAGTGCAGGAAGTTCCTCCATTCTTGCTCGCTGGAATTCGTTTTCTGATTGCCGGCGCGATTCTGTTCGGGTGGATGGTGGCATGCAGAACCACCTTGCCATCCCGGCGCGAGTGGATATCTGGAGTCCTGCTCGCGGTGTTGATTTTTGTTTTGGACTACGGCCTGGTCTTCTGGGCGGAACAGCGGGTGCCGTCCGGCCTTACCGCAGTGATGATGGCAATGATTCCCGTCTTCATGGCGTTGATGGAAATCCTCTTCCTGCGGACCCAACAGCTCACGCTGCGTTTGAGCCTGGCTCTGGCGATTGGAATCGGCGGCGTAGTCGTGCTGGTCAGCCGGTCTGCGGCGTTTGGTGAGACACCGATTCAAGTCAGTGGCGCCGCGGCTTTATTGATTGCTTCCGTGAGCTGGTCGGTGGCAACGGTTCTGACGCGCAAATTACCCTTGCCTGCCTCGAAGCCGATGAGCTCGGCCGTGCAGATGCTCGCGGGTGGGGTCATGCTGATGGTGGTTGCGGGAGTTTTGGGAGAGTTCCGTGGGTTCGATGTGCAGGCGGTCTCGCGCGGGGCGTGGCTGGCATTGGGATATCTGATCATCGCGGGATCGATTGTGGCGTTCACGGCCTACGTGTGGCTCATTCATCATGAGTCGCCGACCAAAGTGGGGACCTATGCGTACGTGAATTCAGTTGTGGCGGTGGTTATCGGGCATTTCCTGGGAGGCGAAATGGTGGGCGCACGCACGCTGCTCGGAAGTCTGCTGGTGCTGGTCAGCGTACTTGTGATCACGACAATGCCGGTGAAGAAAACGGGGGAACACCAAAAACAAATCCTAATCACAGAGAACGCAGAGGGCCCAGAGAAAACGCAGATTGCTTGAGAGTTACGGGTGGGTCATCGTTTCGGGTCTGACGAGTTGATCGAATTCTTCGCCGCTAAGGTAGCCGAGTTTCAAGGCAGCTTCGCGAAGGCTGGTGTGTTCAACGTGAGCGGTGTGAGCAATCTTGGCGGCCTTGTCATAACCGACTTTTGGCGCAAGCGCTGTCACCAGCATCAGTGAATTCTTCACGTACCAATCGACTTTGGCCTTGTCCACCTCGATGCCTTTGATCATGTACTCGACGTAACCGTGACAGGCATCGGAGAGCAGCGTAACGGAGTGGAGAAAGTTATAGATCATTACCGGCTTGAAGACGTTGAGCTCGAAATTTCCTTGCGAGCCGGCGAATCCGACAGCGGCCGTGGCGCCATGGACCTGAACACAGACCATGGTCATTGCTTCGCACTGCGTGGGATTCACCTTCCCGGGCATGATGGAGGATCCGGGTTCGTTCTCTGGAATAGAAAGCTCCCCCAATCCGCAACGCGGGCCGGAAGCGAGCCAGCGAATGTCGTTGGAGATCTTCATGAATGACGCGGCGAGGGTTTCAAGAGCACCCTGAGCGAAGACGATTTCGTCATGAGCCGAGAGCGCGGCGAACTTGTTGCCGTGAGACCGGAACGGAAGACCGGTGAGTTCGGCGATTTTCTTCGCGGCACGTTCCGCGAATTCGGGATGAGTATTCAGGCCGGTGCCGACCGCGGTTCCTCCGATGGCGAGCTCGTAAAGGCCTTCTAACACCTGCTCCAGGCGATTGAGGTCGCGGTCGAGAAGGTTGGCCCAGCCACCGAATTCCTGACCGAAGGTGAGCGGGACGGCGTCTTGCAGGTGAGTGCGTCCAATCTTGACTATGTTTTCAAATTCCCGGGCTTTAGCTGTGATCGCGTCGCGAACCGTTCGAATCGCCGGAATCAGCGCGTTTTTCACACGATCGGCAGCGGCGATGTGCATAGCCGCGGGAAAAGTATCATTCGACGACTGCGACATGTTGACATGGTCATTGGGATGAATGGGCTTCTTCGATCCCAGTTCGCCGCCGGCGATTTCAATAGCACGGTTGGCAATGACCTCGTTCACGTTCATGTTGGTTTGAGTGCCGCTGCCGGTCTGCCAAATGCGAAGTGGGAACTGATCGTTGAGTTTGCCCGCGATGACTTCGTCGGCGGCCAGGACGATGAGCTTGGCTTTATCCGGCGGCAGCTTACCGAGATCCTGGTTCACCAGCGCACATGCCTTCTTCAGGATGCCGAAGGAGCGGATGAGTTCCGGCGGCATGGTGTCGCGTCCGATGTTGAAATGCAGTAGTGAACGTTGAGTCTGGGCGCCCCAGTAAACGTTGGCGGGAACTTCGATCTGACCCATGCTGTCGGATTCAATGCGCGTGCGGGTTACAGGCTCGGTGACAGTCGCCATTCTGCGCTCCTACGATGATGATCTATTTCGGATTATAGCGCTGACAAATTGCACGCCGCCGTAGTCACACAAGGCAGTGACAGGCTGCCCAGAGACTAAAGTTTCCCGCATGCTAGAATCTTTAACTCCTAAGGGTCACAGAGTGCATGCCGGTGTGCTGTGGCCAGCGGTTCAGGGCGGCCATCGTGAGCAAACTTTCCGAAACAGTGCAGCAGATTCCGGACACACTTCCCCGAGCGCAGGTCGATGCAAGACCGAATACGAGAGTCGATGTGCTCGTGATCGGGGCGGGGCCGACAGGTCTCGCTTGCGGGATTGAGGCGCAAAGGGCGGGGTTCAAGGTCCTGGTCGTTGACAAGGGATGTATCGTCAATTCCCTATTCAACTACCCGGCGCACATGACATTCTTCACGACGCCGGAACTGCTGGAGATCGGAGACATTCCTTTCAGCACGGCGCACCAGAAACCCACTCGCGAAGAGGCACTGGAGTATTACCGCAAAGTGGCAGAACACTACAAATTGCCAGTTGCGCAGTATCAGTGGGTGAAGACGGTAATGGGGCACGACAATGATTTCCAAATCACGGCGACCGACCGCCTGGGCAGAGTGTTTGATTACCACACGCGGAAGTTGATCGTGGCCTCGGGTTATTACGACATGGCCAACCAGATGAATATTCCCGGGGAAGACCTGCCGAAAGTTTTTCATTACTACAAGGAGCCGCATCCATTCTTCAATTTGGATGTGCTGGTGATTGGGGGAAAGAACTCGGCGGCGATTTCGGCGCTGGATTTATGGCGGCATGGTTCGCGGGTGACGCTGGTACACCGCGGGGCGAGAATGCACCACCACGTGAAGTATTGGATTTTGCCGGACATTGAGAACCGCATTCGGAACGGGGAAATCAAAGCGTATTTCAATAGTTCGGTACAGGAAATCGGAGCGGATTACGCGGTCCTGTACACGCCCGAAGGCGTGGTTCATCTGAAGAATGATTTCGTGTTTGCGATGACGGGATATCACCCGGATTACGATTTTCTGCGATCGATGGGGATTGAGCTGTCCTCGGACCTGTGCCGGCCGGTGTGCGATCCGATTACGCTGGAAAGCAATGTGCCGGGCATTTATGTGGCGGGAGTCATTGTCGCGGGCTCACGAACCAACGAGATTTTTATCGAAAACGGCCGCTTCCACGGGCAGCAAATCGCGAAAGATCTGAAGCAGAAACTAGGCGGAAGCGGCGCTATTTCAGCAAGTACTCCTTCACGAACATAGCTTCGGCATCGAACAGAAAATCCACATTTTTCTTTTTGGCGAAGCCGTGGCCTTCGTCTTTGGCCATGAGCCACCAGACTGGTGTGCCGTTCTGCCGAACAATGGAGACCATCTGTTCGGATTCGCTGGCGGGCACGCGTGGATCGTTCTTGCCCGCGATCACGAATAACGGCTTAGTAATGTTCTTGGCTTTGTTGAAGGGTGCAATGCGCTCGAGAAATTCGCGCATCTTCGGATCGCGCTCATCGCCATACTCGACGCGGCGTAGATCTTTGCGATAGCCGGAAGTGTGCTCGAGGAAGGTAACCAGGTTCGAGGGACCGACCACATCGATCGAGCAACAGATGCGGTCGTTGTAATTGGTGGCGACGGCAAGCGTCATGAAGCCGCCATAGCTGCCGCCGGTCACTAAAATCCGGCCGGCATCGAGGTCGCTCTGGGTCTGAATCCAATCGAGCAGCGAATTAATATCCTGATACGACCCTTCGCGGAGAAAGCCGTTATCGAGAGCAAGAAACGACTTGCCGTAACCGGTAGAGCCACGCACGTTGGGCGCAATCAGGTCTACGCCGAGCTCATTGATGAAATATCCGAAGCGCCCAAGGAAGCCCGGACGGAACTGGCCTTCCGGGCCGCCGTGAATGCTAATGATTACGGGACGCTTGCCGGTGAATTTTGCGGGTGCACGATATAAGAAGCCGCTGATCATGCGGCCATCCCAGGTTTTCCAGTGGATCAGTTCGGGCTCGGGAAAGGAGGCCGTGTTGATCCCACCGGTTTCGCTGTAGGTCCAGCGGTCGACTTTGCCGGTTTGAACGTCGAACGAGTAAACGTCAGAACTGGAGCGGGCGAAAGAAACTTCGAAAGCGAGGTCACGGTTGTTCTTGTGCCAGGTGAGGCCGCTGATCACGCCTTTCGGCAACGCTGGGACGGGCTTCTCTTTGCGGGTCCCGGTGTCGAGCAGGTGGAGCACGCCAAAACCGTCTTCGTTGACGACAAACGCGATGGTGCTGCCGTCGAAGGAGAGATCGAATTCGTCCACGTCCCAATGAATGCCAGTTGTCAGATAACTGTGTTGTTTGCTGGCGAGATCGATATAGGCCAAGCGCTGCTGTAAGCAATTTTCTCGTTGCCCCCTTTGGGCGTGATCAAGGTCTTCTCGCCCGTGCTCGAGTCCACGAGCCACAAATAGCTTTCGTTCGCAGAAATCTCCTCTTGAGCCAGGATCTTCTGCCCATCCGGTGACCAGTCGAGGGCTCCCCAGCCGCCTCCCTGTAATTGAGCGAGCATGTGATCGGATTTCGGATTAGCGGGATCCATTTCCCAGAGATCGACATCATCGCCGGTGCGGCGCGTGGAACCATAAGCGATTTTGTCGCCAGCATACGACCAGACCGGGTCGGTGTTGCGGGATTTGCCGTCGGTCAGAAGGGTAACGTCGCTGGTAGCCAAATCGTAACGATAAATCTGGAAGAACTCGCCGCCGCCTACGTCTTTGGAGAAGATGAAGGAATCGTTCTTGGTGTGGGAGAACTGCGCGAGCGAAACCCGGTCCGGATAAAACGTCAGCTGGGTGCGCGCACCGCCGGGCATCGTGACACGGTGGATCTGGGTGGTGTCGCCGAAGCGGGTGGAGATCAACATCTCGCGCTTCAGCGGGTCCCAGCTGTCGATCGTAGTTCCACGGTAATTGTTGTATCGATCCACCTGTTCGGCGAGGGTAGACGGAATCTTGGGCACCCCTTCGACTACGAGGTTATCTGCGGGAACGACGTCGGCGATTTGCGGGAACGCAAAAACGCACAACAGGAGAAAGGCAGCCAGCTGACCCACGCGCTTCATGAGTGTCGCTCCTTGATCATGATCGGTGCCAATTCTACGCTCCGATATAGGTTTCCCGTCACTCAGTCTTTCTCTGCGGCCTGTGGTAAACTCCGCAGTTTCCGAAAGTCTTAAAGGAAATAAACAAATGAAGCTGACGGTTTTCTCCGCAATCTGGGTGGCATCGATAATCGTTTCAATCTCGGCATTCGCACAACAAACGTCCGCGCCGCGGGCGATCACTGTCGATGACGCTTTTCAGATCAAGACCGTTGATGATCCGCAGGTCAGCGCGGACGGAGCCTGGGTCGCATATACGGTCGAAACCGATTCGCTGAAGGACGACAAAAGCCACACGCAGATATGGGCAGTCCCCTCAGCTGGCGGGGGCGCCCTGGCGATGACCGTGGAGAAGGAGTCGTCCACCCATCCGCGATGGAGCCCCGATGGGAAGTACTTGGCATTTCTGTCCGGGCGGGATGGCGGCAAGACGCAGATTTATCTGCTCAATCGGCAAGGCGGCGAGGCGCAGAAAATCACGGAAACGGTGCAAGACGTGGACGAGTTTGCCTGGTCGCCCGACAGCAAGCGCATGGTTTTGGTGCTGCGGGATCCGAAGCCGGAGGAGATTCAAGAGGCGAAAGAGCACAAAGGCGATGAAGCCTCGAGTGGAGAGAAAACCGGAGAGTCAGAAAAGGGCAAGACCCCGCGTCCCATTGTGGTCGACCGCTACCAGTTTAAGGCCGACGAGGTGGGATTTTTGGACCGGCGCCGAACGCACCTTTACGTCTTCGATATCGCCAGCAAAAAGCTGACCCAGGTGACTTCCGGGGATTTCGATGATGAGCAGCCGGCGTGGTCGCCGGACGGCAACTGGCTGGCGTTCTCCAGCAAGCGAACTCTACCGGACCCGGACCGCAATTACGATCGCAACATTTTTGTGGTTGCGGCAGATAACACTGACAAAGGCGAGCACCCCACGCAGATTACGACCAATCCTGGGGCGGATGCACAGCCGCAGTGGTCCCCGGATGGGAAGTGGATCACTTATGTGACCATGCTCGAGCCCAAGCTGCTGGAGTATTCGACCAAGCATGTCGCAGTCTCGCCGGCAACGGGTGGTGACGCGAAGGTCCTAACCAAGGCGTTCGATCGCATGGCCGACACCCCGCGATTTTCACCGGATGGGAAGTACATTTATTTCATCGCCGATGACGATGGCGCGCAGCATCTTTGCAAGGTGCCGTCGGATGGCGGGGACGTTACCGCGGTGATTGGCGGCCGGTCGATGCTGTACTCCTACAGTGTCGCCAACAATGGCGCAGTGGCCGCTTTGATTACGACGCCAGAGCGGCCCCAGGAAATTTTTACCATGGCCGCCGAAGGTGGAGAGCCGAAGCGCATCACGCATACCAATGATGCGCTGATGTCGCAGTTGAAGCTCACCATGCCGGAGTACGTCAGCTTCAAGAGTAAAGATGGAACCACGGTTCGCGGATATTTATACAGGCCGCTCGATTATGAAACCGGCAAGAAGTATCCGGCGATTTTGCGGCCGCATGGTGGGCCCGTCTGGTCCTACTACGCGGAGTTCACTCATCTGGCGCAGTTGTTCGCGGCTAACGGCTATGTCGTGCTGTATCCGAACCCGCGCGGGTCGACGGGGCGCGGAGAGAACTATGCGAAGGCAATTTTTGCGGATTGGGGAAACAAGGATTTTCAGGATGACATGGCCATGGTGGATTACGCCATTGCCCAAGGGCTGGTGGATCCGGAGAAGTTAGGAGTGGGCGGTTGGTCATACGGCGGAATATCGACCGACTTCATCATCACCCAGACCACGCGCTTCAAGGCGGCCATCTCGGGCGCCGGCGCAACCAAGTTCGATTCGATGTATGGCCATGATCAATACGTCCTGGATTATGAAACTGAACTGGGACGCCCGTGGGAAAAGCCTGCGGTTTGGGACCACGTATCGATGTATTCGAAAACGACGAGCGTGACCACCCCGACGTTGTTCATGGGAGGAGACATTGACTGGAATGTGCCCATCCTGGGCGGCGAGCAACTTTACCAAACACTGAAAAGCATGGGGAAAGAAACGGAATTAGTGGCGTATCCAGGGGAGTATCACGAATTCAAGGCGCCCTCACACATAAAAGACCGCATGGAGCGGTATCTCGCGTGGTATGCGCATTACGTGAAGACCGATGGCACGCCCGCGAACCCGCCGGAAAAGCCGGCAGACAAAGAGAAAAAAGGCGGCGAGTAGCTTGGGAATTTGGCGGGTGGCCCGGCCTTTCGCGTTCTGTGCGGAGGCCGGGTATGTTCAACGCCCACAGACGGAAAGCAAGCCAGCCTCTAGCTGACTGCATGCCTTGGGGTCTAGAAACGTTATCAGTAAGCTCTCCGGCGCCCGGCCACCCGCCCGGTCCAAAGTGGAAAGTACGAGCCAGCGTCCTATGATCGAAGAGTCTCTTACTGCACCGCGAATCCGTGGTTTGCTCCTTGTGCGTCGACGTAGGTGCCGGAGATTTCTCCGCTCGCATTATTGGCGTAGGGAAATGTGCCTTGGCTTGCTGCGGGAACACTAAATTCGAAAATCTTGCCGTTAAGGCGTCGTGCGAAACCGCCGGTGAATTCGGGAGCCTGATCGTACGAGCCGACGATTTCTCCAGTCGCATTGATGTTGGTGGGCGCGGTCACCGCGGCATTGGGAGCCTCGAAGATGGTAAATGTCCCGTCGGAACTGCGCGAGAACCCGTTACCATTGCCATTCAGATTAAGGTAGCTGCCTACCACGATGTTGTTGGCGTTCATGCTGAATACGAAAGTAAATATGCTGCCTGGAGGGTCGATTGTCGTGATCTCGCCATCAGGGGAGCGCAGAAATCCATGGGTCGTGAATTCTGAATCCGTGTAGTTTCCGGTGATGGCTCCGGCATCGGTCAGGCCCGAGAAAGTAGTGGGCATCGTTCCCAGGCCAGGGCCTTGGCCGGCTCCGGGAGCATCGAATTCGGTGATTTGGCCTCCCGGTGTGCGCAGAAAACCGTGGAACGCGCCGTTCGAATCGCAATAGTATCCCGCCACCTCGCCAGCGGTATTGATGTTCTCTGCCACCGTTCCCTGCCCCGACGCTTTGCCCGCATCAGGTGCGTCAAACTGGACGAATTGGCCCGATGCAGAGCGCTGAAAGCCATGAAACACGCCATTCGCGTCGCTAAAGTAGCCTGAGATCGCAAGTGCCGAGTTCATGCCCACAGGAAACGTGCCGTGGCTGTTGGGGAAATCGAACTTCGTGAAACTTCCATCTGGAGCGCGCAAATAACCGTGGGAAACGTTGTTTGTATCGGTGTAATTCCCCACGATCGAGCCGTTCGTTACAATTCCGCCTCCCACCGTACCTTGGCCGGCGCCTTTGCCAGCATGGGGCACGTCAAAGGTCACGAGTTTGTGCGTCGCTTGTTCGGGCCACGCAAGACATGTCACAAGCAAGACCAGCAGAGTGCTCATTCGCCTCATAAAATCAATCTCCATCGATCGTGAGATGATCCATTACCTACGAACACCAATGCTACTCCGATTCTCCCGGTTAATTGCGCAATAGCAACCCCGCACTAAAGTCTCGGCTATCCAGAAAGTATCGCGTTTCCACAGTGTGAGCAGGTATGCGGCGCACACGACGGGTGGGCACACTCATTCGCGTGTTATGCGACTGGGTTGGATGTGGGATGTCGCTACTGCAAAGCTCTGTCGCGGGCGCGATTTGATTCGAAGCTGCGATTCCTGAAAGTTTACCCGTACAATTCCACGCTCGGAGAATTCCCTGAAACACCGGTTGTAAAAACGAGGAACGCGGGGTCCTTCGACTGCGCGATGTGATTCGCAAGCGAATCCTATGGCTGCGCTCAGGATGACCATCGAATACGAGTGCGTTCCCATGTCTCGCAAAATCGGCGAGACACGGGGCACCCCGCACCAAAGTCTCGGCTATCGAGAAAGTTATCGCGTTTCCACAGTGAGAGCAGGTATGCTGCGCGCATGGGAGTGTCCCTGTCGGTGCTGGCGAGCGGCAGCCGCGGCAATGCTGCCATCGTCGAAAGCTCGTCCACCCGGATTCTGGTCGATGCAGGTATCTCCTGCCGCGAAACTTTCAAGCGGTTGAAAGCGCAAGGTACCGATCCGCAAACGCTCAGTGCGGTGGTGATTACACACGAACACTCGGATCATGTTTACGGCCTCCTGGTAATAGCCCGCAAACTGAACGTGCCGGTGTTCATGACCGGGGCGACGCATCACGCGTGGGTGCGCAGTGTGCGAGACAGCACCGGGGAGCCTCCAGACACCGATCGCATCGAGTTTTTTTCTTCCGGGCACGGTTTCCAGATCGGCGACATCGAAGTGCGGCCCTTCACCATTCCGCATGACGCGGTCGATCCGGTGGGGTTCACATTCCGCGCGGAAGGCGTAAAGGTCGGCTTTGCCACCGATCTTGGCTACATGCCAGCGAGTGTATGCGATCATTTGCGCGGCTGCGATGTGCTGGTGCTCGAGTCCAATCATGATGTGGAAATGCTGCGCGGCGGACCGTATCCGTGGTCGCTAAAGCAGCGGGTGATGAGCCGGGTTGGTCACCTGTCGAACGAAAAGCTCGCGCAATTCTTTGCTACCGACTATGATGGAGGTGCATCATACATAGTGCTGGCGCATCTCTCCGAACAGAACAACCATCCGGAAATTGCGCGTTGTGTCGCGGAGAAAGCGTTAGGTCCACGCCGGACATTGCTGCAGAATCGCATTTTATTAGCCAAGCAGTCGGAGGCAATGCCGGCCATCCGGTTGTAAGGCATGCAGTTATGAGTCAGTGCGTTGATCCCGTCATAGGCAAAATTCTGGCAGGCTGGCGCTACGACATCTCCAGTCTCGCGCCGGAAATGCGCAGCGATTACGAGGAGCACTTCCGCCTCTGTGATCGTTGCCAGAGCCGGCAGCGCCTGCACCGCACCATCGATATTTCCCTGATTGTGCTGGCGTCGGTTTCCGCCGGGATCTTTCTGCTGGCGTTTGGAGTGATCCGGCATTTTGGGCCGCGGCATGCCTTCTGGCTGGAAATCGCCGCCCTTGCCGGTTTCGCCTTGTCTGCGCTCATCTGGCTGATCGTAGCCGTCGCCACTCCCGCCCCGACTGTCATGGTTGATGCTGCCAAAGTCGGCGCGCGCCATGTGCACGATCGTCTTCCCGCCGAAATCCGCGAGCGTCTGCCCGAAGAGCTGCGGGTGAAAATTACCGGTTCCTAGGCTTCCACGTGCCGCCCGCGCGCGCGTCTCTCTTCCTAATTCTGCTTTGCGCGTGCTCGGGCTGGGCGCAGCAACCTCAATCTCACAGCTCAGCCGATATGAGCGGGATGCAAATGTCCGCCCGCAGCCTCACGCTGCCGTCTTTTCATGAGTCCTCGGGAACATCCTGGCAGCCGGCCTCGGTGCAGGAGCCGATGTGGATGAAATCGGTGGGGAATTGGCAACTCATGCTGCACGGTGTCGTGTTTCTCACCTATGACCAACAAGGCGGCCCGCGCGGAGTGGGCAAAGCTGAATCGGTGAATTATGTGATGACCATGGAGCAACACCGTATCGGGCGCGGCACACTTCTATTGCGACAAATGTTTTCGGCGGAATCGCTGACCGCACCGCATCCCGGATTTCCCGAGTTGTTTCAAACTGGTGAAACCTACCATGGCGAACCGCTGGTCGACCATCAGCATCCGCACAATGTCTTTGCCGAACTCGCCGCGTTGTATACCCTGCCGATCAACGGAAAAGTTTCCTGGCTGCTTTACGGCGGTCCTTCCGCCGAGCCGGCGCTGGGGCCGGTCACTTACATCCATCGTGCGTCAGCATCGGAGGATCCGGCAGCCCCACTCAGTCATCATCTGCAGGACTCCACGCACACAAGTTTTGGCGTAGTCACCACCGGATTCATCGTTGACCGCTTCAAACTTGAAGCCTCTGCTTTCAACGGACACGAACCCGGCGAGGAGCGTTGGACGATTCAACCGGCGGCGCTCGATTCGTGGTCGGTGCGCGGCTCGGTTGCACCTACGCGCAACTGGACTGCGCAATATAGCTCCGGGCACCTGGTGAAACCCGAAGCGGACGAGCCCGGAAATCAGGGTCGTCAAACGGCTTCGGTGGCATACAATCGCCCTGTCCACGATGGAGCGTGGGCAAGTACGTTCGCGTGGGGACGCGTGCAGAAGGAGTTCGAGACTTTCCCGCTCAACGGTTACCTACTGGAGTCTACGGTCAGTTTCTTGCAGCGGAACTACGCGTACACTCGGATGGAGTTGGTGGACAAGGATGAACTTTTTCCGAACGCGACACAACGCGCTTCGTATCGAATTGGCGCGTATACCTTCGGTGGAGTTCGGGACCTGCTGCACAATCACGAATGGCAATTGGGGTTGGGGGCCGACGTGACCTTCTATTCCAAGCCGTCAGTGTTGAACCCGGTGTATGGGACGGATCCAGTTTCGTTTCATGTGTTCTTGAGAGTGCGGCCTGGGTTGGGAGGCTAAAGCTTTTACTGCATATCGCAACGGAGTTCGCGAAGGACGAAAAGGCTGGCAGGGCGACCTTGCAGATGCACAGATCCTTCGTTGCGAGTGGTCGCAAGCGACCCACCTCAGTTTCCCCGGCTGACAATCTTCAGACGACTCGCTCCTCTGCCTCGGGCATGACAATAAACAAAGTTCTCGGCGTGTGTCGCTAACCAGGAAGCCTGGCGGTAGTCTAACTCGGTAACCGAGAGGAGCGCCGGGGGTGAGCAAACCATCCGACCTGGTCCAGGGGACGTTGGACATGCTGATTTTAAAGATTCTGGCATTGCAGCCATTAAATGGCTGGGCAATCAGCCAGCGGATCAAACAGATTTCCGGGAATGTGCTGGGGGTCAGCGACGGATCGCTATATCCGGCTCTGCACAAACTCGAGCATCGCGGCTGGATTAAGGCGGAATGGAAAACGAGTGCAAACAACCGCCTCAGCAAGTGGTATTCGCTCACACGCGTAGGGCGGAAACAACTCGACAAAGAAACCGCCAATTGGAACCGTGTTTCCGCCGCGATTTCCGGAATCGTGCAGCTCGAAGAGGCTTAAGCATGGATCTTTCGCAGTGGTTCTCTTCGTTGCCATCGCGCCTGCGATCGCTCTTGCGTTCCGAACATGTCGAGCAGGATATGAAGGAAGAGCTTCACGAGCACCTTGATCAGCAAACCCAGGAAAACCTCGCCAAAGGCATGACGCCGGAGGAAGCCCGCCGTTCCGCTTTGCTGGCCTTTGGTGGAATCTCGCAAATCGAGCAGCAATGCCGCGAGGCGCACGGTGGGGAACTCTTCGAGGACTTTGGCCGCGATCTGCATTACGGCTTTCGGCAGCTCTACCGTAGCCCGGGGTTCTCAATCCTGGCCGTCTTATGCCTGACTCTGGGCATTGGCGCGAATACCGCAGTTTTCAGTTGGATGGAAGGCATTTTGTTTCGTCCTTACCCTATGGTTGCGCACCAGGAGCGCCTGTACGCGATCGCTGGAACTGAGCAAGGCGAGAGTGAGGCGACGGAGCTTTCCTGGCCGGACTTCCTCGATCTGCGGCGAAACTGCACGCTTTGCGAAGACACTTTCGTCAGCAAGATTACCGGTAGCACGCTGAATATCGGAAACCACGCCGAGGTCGCGACGGGAAGTATCGTTTCCGCAAACTATTTCGACGCAATCAGTGTTCACCCGATTCTAGGGCGCGGGTTCGAAGCAAGCGAGGATGTAGGCAACGATTCGCATCCGGTTGTGGTCATCAGCTACCAGATGTGGCGCAATCGCTTCAAGGGTAACCCGCAGATTATCGGAAAAGCGCAGCGCCTGAACAACGTGCCACACACGATCATCGGCGTGGCACCCGAAGGGTTCTACGGAACGTTCGTTGGCCGCGCGATTCAGTTCTGGGTTCCGGTCTCGATGCAGGAGACCTTCGACCAGGAAGGTTACAAGCTGGAGGATCGTGGGGCCCGCTGGATTGAGTCTTATGTCCGTTTAAAGCCTGGAGTGAGTCGGACACAAGCGCAACAGCAGATCGCAGCCATTGCGGCAAGACTACAGAACGATTATCCGGCTACGAATCGCGGACACAGCATTCGGTTGTTTGCGTTGTGGCAAACGCCATTCAACCACGCTGGAGAACTGCTGCCGACGCTCGAGGTCATGCTTGGTGTAGTTGCGTTTGTCCTGCTGATTGCCTGTGCCAACGTTGGCAATCTGTTGCTGGTTCGATCATTTGTTCGCCGTCACGAAATGAGTGTTCGTCTCGCAATTGGAGCTACGGTGCCTCGCTTGATGCGGCAATTGCTCACGGAAGGACTGATTCTCTCGGCGATAGGAACGCTGGGAGGATTCTTGTTGGCGTATTGGTGCCGGCACGCGCTGGTGCTGCTGTTGCCGACGCGCTCCGGGAGTATGTATCTGCCCGGAGATATTGACGGCAGAGTCATGGCGCTGGCTGCGGGAGTGTCGTTGGTTGTGACGCTGATTGTCGGGTTGGTTCCGGCGTTTCAAACTCGGAAACTGGATTTGGCCGGCTCTATCAAAGCTGAGTCTTCGGGAGTGGTTGGCGGCCACGGCCGAGCGTGGATGCGCTCGGGGTTGGTCGTAGTTCAAATCTGCTTGAGCTTCATTTTGTTGATTGATGGGGCGCTCCTGCTTGAGAGCCTGCAGAGGATTCGCACCAGCAACCCAGGCTTTTCAACCACCAGTGTCGCGGTGACAGGAGTGTCACTCATCGCGTCGGGATACGATGTGCCGCGAGCCAAGATTTTTCAGGACGATCTGATTAACCGGCTGAATGGGTGGCCTGGCATCCAGTCCGCCGCGTTCGCTGCCGTGACGCCACTGGGCTATGCCACGTTCCCGTCAGCGCGGATCGCTACTGACCTCTATCAGCCCTCGCTAGACGAGCAACCTGAGGTCGAGTACAACCAGGTCGGTCCGGGATATCTGGCGACTTTGGGAATTCCTGTTGTTTCCGGTCGAGAATTCGCGCGAAGCGATGATGAGAACGCGCCGTTGGTCGTTATCGTCAATCGCACGATGATGACGCGATACTGGCGAGGGCAGGATCCAATCGGGCGTCGTCTTCAGGTGAAAGGCCGCTGGGCGCGAGTCGTCGGAATAGCGGCTGACTCGAAATATGAAAGCATGGGCGAGACGCCGCGTCCGTTCTTCTATGTGCCGTTGCGGCAGGATTTCGTGATTCAGCCGGCACTGAATATCCGCACAACACAACCTCTCGAAACGCTATCGGCTGGTTTGCTCCGCGAAGTGCACGCATTGGACCCGGACCTCGCGCTGTACGAAACGATTACCTTGCAGGAGCAGGTGAACCGCTCGACTTCGCCACAGCTGGTGGCGGTCACCCTGGTTTCGATTCTGGGAGGCTTGGCTCTGGTTCTGGCCGGTGTGGGGCTCTACGGAGTGATGTCTTACGCCGTGGCGCAGAGCACACGCGAACTTGGACTTCGCATGGCGTTGGGGGCGGATGCTCGGGAGCTCCTGCGGCTCATTATTTCGCGAGCGTTGCGGCTAACCGGAGGAGGAGTTCTCGTTGGTGCTGTTGCGGCATTGATCCTGACCAGGTTCCTGGGAACGCTTCTTTACAATGTGAGTACCCACGATCCGGTCGTGTTCGGATCGGCATTGGCCATCATGATAGGTGTTGCGATTTCGGCCTCGCTTGTCCCCGCTTGGCGTGCCAGCCGCACCGATCCCGCGCGTGTTCTGCGGGACTAGCGTCCCTCGCTCGCAATTTACTTCTGCGGGTGATAGCGGATGTCGATCGATTCCCAGCCGTTGCCTTTCTTAACCGCAACGGTCTTTACCGAGAGGATGTCTTTGCTCAGCTCTTCGCCTGTTATGCGTATTTGCTGGCCAACATAGGGTGCGAGGCGCAGCGAAGGCGCGTCGAGCATGTAAAACTGATTGTCCTTGGTCAACAGGCCCCCGGGTTTGCCCTGCTCAAGACAGCCGGAGCCGCATTCCTTCGATCCAAACATGTCGTTAGCAGTTGCTGAGTGGTCACTCATATAGCAAGTGGCAGATACCAGTGTGCCCTCAAAAGCGCTGGTTTTTCCTGCTGCATAAACCCAAACAGAAAACGCGAGCACTGGAAGCACAAATAGACGTTTCATGGCTGTTCAAAGATGCGGTTCGGGCAAACGACGGTTGCTAAGATCTGAGATCGCAGCATGATAATGTGGCGCGGGAGGAAAAATGCAGCGAAATCAACATTGTGCCATGGCAGTTTTCGTGCCCGTTTGTTTGTTCATCTTCGCGCTTAGTTTCGCGCCGGCCTATGCTGGCAATCAGCCGGACCGGCAAGTTGCAATCACGATTGACGATCTGCCGGCAGGGGATGCGCAGTTCATGTCCGCGGCAGATATCACGGACATGACTTCGCGGCTGTTGACAGCTCTTGAGGAAGAGAAAATTCCAGCAGTCGGGTTCGTGAATGAAAATAAAGTTTACAAGCGGAACGAAGTGGACCAGCGAATCAACGCGCTGGGGATGTGGCTGGATTCCGGATTCGAATTGGGCAATCACACCTTCGCTCACACATCGCTGAATCAGGCGGGGTTGAAGGCGTTCGAAGAAGACATCGTACGAGGCGAGACAGTGACGCAATGGTTGCTGCTGGAACACAAGATGAAGGTGCGGTATTTTCGGCATCCCTATCTGGATGTGGGGCGCGATATAGAGACGCGGCGCGAAGCGGAGGCGTTCCTGGCTTCACGCGGCTATCGGATTGCTCCGGTCACGGTGGATGGGTGGGACTGGATGTATGCGCGGGTGTACGAGGATGCGAAAAAACGCGGAGACACACAGCTGCAGAAGCAGCTCGTAGATTCGTACCTGTCGTATTCCGATGCAAGGTTTGCCTTCGCGGAGCAGCTCTCGAAAGAATTGGTGGGCTATGAGATCAAGCAGATTTTGTTGCTGCATGCGAATGAGTTGGAGGCGGATCACTTGAGGGAATTGGCTGCGGTGATTCGCAAGAGAGGATACCGGTTCATCACCTTAGAAGACGCGCTAGGGGACGAAGCTTACAGCATGCCGGATACGTTTGTGGCGGAGGAGGGGACGGACTGGCTGGACCATTGGGCGATCACGCGAGGGAGGCCCGCTCAGGGACATCCTGTCTTTCCGGACTGGGTGATCGAGAAGGATAAAGCCATTCCGAGGCCAATGGTGCCCGCGCCATAGCCGCGAAATCTTAAGACGCAGACAGGGCAGAGCAAATAGGTGCCCACCCTTCGAAAATCGCGAAGGGTGGGGCAGCCACCGAGGAATAACTAGGCCGCGAAATCGCGAGACTCGGCGTCAGAGCCGTGCTGTTTCACCATCTTGTTGTAGTTCCCCATAATCAGAAAAGGCGCGGCCCACTGGCCGACAAAAAGCGCCCAGTCTTTCTTGCCGAAGATCTGCAGCATGGCCGACAAGGCCATGGAACCGACGGCCATGCCGAGAAATGCACTCGACGGAACTTGGGAAGTTTGTCTCTCAATAGCGCCGGTGAAGCGATCTTCGCTAGCATCCCCACGTGAGACTTTGTTTGTATACGCACCCATAATGATCTCCTGTCTTGTGTGATTAATTTTGTCAGATGCCCCGCTGACTGGGCTCGTTGGCCTGTGGGAAAAAGACATGAGAGTCGCCGCGAGAGCGGTACCAGAAGCGTAAACGCAAAGTACGCGAAGGTCGCAAAGAAAATTCCGAACCACAGGGGACACAGAGGAACACGGAGGTAAATGCATAGATCCTTCGTTGGGAGTCGGTCGCGAGCGACCGACTCCACTGTCTCAGGATGACAGCACCGGCGGGATGGCGACGAGAAGAGAACGAGAAGGGTCGCGATCAGATATATAATGGCGCGCACAACGGCGCTTGCTTCAGGTACAAAGCTTGAGGCGTCTTGGCGACGTGAGCGAAGCTGGGAGGTGCGAGCGGGAGTCGCCAGACGATTCCGAGCGGAGCGGGGGATCTCTTTGTTAGCCAACGGCACAAAACTCGGCCCATACGAAATCCATGAACAGCTCGGAGCTGGCGGGATGGGCGAGGTGTACCGAGCAGTGGATACACGCCTCGACCGAACCGTTGCCATCAAAGTCCTGGCTACCCAACTTTCCTCCTCGCCAGAGTTGAAGCAGCGACTTGAGCGCGAAGCGCGCACGATTTCCTGCCTAAATCACCCGCATATCTGTCAGCTCTACGACGTGGGCTCGCACGAGGGCTCTGAATACCTAGTGATGGAGTTTCTCGAAGGAGAGACTCTGGCGTCGCGTCTGCGAAAAGGGGCGATGCCCATTGCGGAAATCCTTAAGGTTGGCATTGCCATCTCCGAAGCTCTAGCCGTCGCGCACCGGCAAGGAATTGTTCATCGCGATCTGAAGCCGGGAAACATCATGCTGACGAGCAGCGGCGCCAAGCTGATGGACTTTGGTTTGGCCAAGCCGTTCGGCATGCCGGCAGCAGCTTCGAGTTCGGCAGTACCGCCATCGTTCACGGCGGCAGCCACGCTGAGCGGCCCAAGCCCCCTGAGCCCACTCACAACTGCGGGCACAATCGTGGGCACGATCCAATATATGTCTCCGGAGCAGATCGAGGGCAAGGAAGCGGACGCGCGATCGGACATATTTGCCTTCGGAGCTGTGCTGTACGAGATGGCGGCGGGAAAGCGGCCGTTTGAAGGCAAGAGCCAGCTTTCGCTGGCTTCATCGATCCTGGAGAAGGATCCGGAGCCGATCAGTACGATCAAGACGGAAACTCCGCCGCTGCTTGATCATGTCGTAACCACCTGCTTACAAAAAAATCCGGAGGAGCGGTTTCAGACCGCGCACGATGTGAAGTTGCAGTTGCAATGGATTGCGACCGAGAAACCAGCCGCGTCGGCTGCGTCGACAGCGGTCGCTTCTTCTTCAACGCGCTCTGGGAGACTCCTCTGGACAGCAGGTGTATTGGCTGCGCTTGTGCTCGGAGCGGTTGCGGGAATCTTTTTGTTACATCCAAAGCGGCCCGCGCAGTCGATTCGGACGGTGATCAATCCTCCGGAGAAGACGACGCTGAATTTGAGTGGAGATTTTGCCGGCCCGCCGGTTTTGGCGCCGGATGGGTCCAGGGTGGCGTTTACGGCGACAGGACCGGAAGGCAAGATCATGCTTTGGGTTCGGCCCGTGGACACGCTCGAGGCGCGGATGTTGCCGGATACTACGGGAGCGATTTTTCCGTTCTGGTCACCCGACAGCCGTTCCATTGGATTCTTTTCCGATAACAAGCTGAAGACGGTCGATCTGAACGGCGGTTCCACGCAGGTGGTGACGGATGCTCAATTTGGACGCGGAGCGGCTTGGGGCGCAGACGGGACAATTGTTTTTTCTCCCTCAACGCAAACAGCGTTGCAGCGCGTGAATGTTAGCGGTGGAACTCCGGTCGATGCTACAAAGATCGATCCGACACAACACACATCGCATCGCTGGCCCTTTTTCCTGCCGGACGGCAGGCATTTCCTGTATGTGGCGATCAATCACGATCCCGCGAAGTCGGCGAATGACGGAATTTATTACGCTTCGCTGGATGGCCGCGAAAACCGGCTGTTGTTTCGCTGTCAATCGAATGCAGTTTACGCGGACGGATACCTGCTGTTCGGTCGTGCTGACCAGTTAATGGCTCAGCCGTTCGATCCCGGATCGGGCACGCTTAAAGATGAACCGAAGGTCGTCGCCCACGGACTGATGAATGATCCGAGTACCTGGCACATGGACGCATCTGCCGCTCGAGGGCTGCTCCTGTTTGCCAGCGGTGGGAATGCCGATCTGCAGCTGGTTTGGTTCGACCGCACCGGGAAACAAGTGGGCACGATCGCGGACAAACTCACAAATCTGCAAACGGCGCGGATCTCTCCGCAAGGAGATCGCGTTGCCCTACAGATTGACACCGGACAGAACGATATCTGGGTGCTCGATCTGGCTCGCGGGGTGCGTACCAGGCTGACCTTCGGGCCGGCACAGAACATGTTCCCTGTCTGGTCGCCCGACGGGAAATGGATCGCCTATAACTCGGATCGCAACGGCCGTGCCAACATTCTGCGCAAACACTCTGATGGCAGTGGTGAGGAAGAGCTGTTGCTGAGCGACACCCGCGTCCTCGTCCCGGAGGACTGGTCGCACGATGGGAAGTTCTTAATTTATTCTCGCGTGGTGGGAAATGATTCAGAGCTTTGGGAACTGCCGCTGGAAGGAGAGCGTAAGCCGCAGATGTTGTTGGCTCACACCTCTATTGTGTTTGCAGCACAGCTGTCGCCGGACGAGCATTGGCTTGCCTACTCTTCTCTGGAATCCGGTTCTCCTGAGCTGTACGTGGTTCCTTTCCGCGGAGGGCAGGGGAAATGGCAGGTGTCGGCACACGGCGGAGGCCAATCCCAATGGAGCGCGGACGGTAAGCAGCTCTACTACATGGACCTCACCAACAACATCTTCACCGTGCGGGTAAGGGAAGCTGGCGGGGCATTACAGTTTGGCGCCGCGGAACAGCTGATCAGTACCGCGAACTGGTCGGGGCCGCAGCCGTTTTACGATGTCAGCCCTGATGGGAAAAAGATCCTTCTCGAGCGCGTGGCCCAGCAGGTGGGACAGTCCGTGACGGTGGTGACGAATTTCACCGAAGGGCTGAAGAAGTAGAGCCTTCTACTTGGCGAATTCGCTGCGGTGACGGCTATAGAAGATGTAAATGATGAGCCCGAGCACCAGCCAGACGACGAAGCGGAGCCAGGTAATCACCGTCAGGCCGGTCATCAGGCCGCCGCAGAGCACAATCGAGATCAGTGGGAACCATGGAACGAATGGAACGCGGAAGACGCGCGGACGGTCGGGCTGCGTGCGGCGCAGGATGATCACGCCGAGAGAGACGAGGACGAAAGCAAACAGCGTGCCAATGTTGGAAAGATCGGCGGCGTCGCTGATCGCGAAAATCCCCGCGGGAATCCCCACGGCAAAGCCGGCGATCCAGGTTGCCCAGTGCGGGGTTTTGAAGCGCGGGTGAACCTTAGAAAAGAACCTCGGGAAAAGGCCATCGCGCGACATGGCGTACCAGATGCGGGCCTGGCCGTATTGAAAGACCAATAGCGACGAGATCATTCCCATCAGCGCACCCACAACGATCACAGATTGAGCGAAGCGGCTGGCGCTGAGAACTTTGAGCGCGTAGGCGACCGGGGCCTGCGCAGCTTCTCCGGAAATGAAAGTCGTGTACTTCAACATTCCAAGCAGGACGATGGAAACTCCGACGTAAAGGATGGTGCAAACGATGAGTGATCCGATGATGCCAATTGGCAGATCGCGTTGGGGATTGCGCGCTTCTTCCGCGGCGGTGGAGACGGAGTCGAATCCGATATAGGTGAAGAAAACGATTGCGCCGCCGGTGACGATGCCGCCGAATCCGGAAGGGGCGAAAGGCTTCCAGTTGCTCGGGGTGACAAGCATTCCGCCGACCACCAGGAAGACGAGAATGGCCCCGAGCTTAATGGCAACCATGACGTTATTGGCTTCGGCCGACTCGCGAACACCGCGCACCAACAGCACCGTAAGAATAAAGACGATGAGAAACCCGGGGATGTTGAAGTAGGCGCCAGTCCAATGACCGGACTCCCAAACGGGGGTCGACCATCTGTCGGAAAGATTCAATCCGAAGGCGGCGAGTTGCGCTTTGGTATAGGCGCTGAAGCCGATCGCGACCACGACGTTGCTGACCACGTATTCAAGGATGAGGTCCCAGCCGATGATCCAGGCGAAGATTTCCCCGAGCGTCGCGTAAGAGTACGTGTAGGCGCTGCCGGCGATCGGGATCATGGAAGCCAGTTCGGCGTAGCAGAGGCCGGCAAAGCTGCACGCAATCGCCACAAGAAAGAACGAGATCGCGATCGATGGGCCGGCCGGTGGACGTCCGTGCATGAGGACGTCGGCGGTGCCACCGCCGCGCAGGAAGTTGACGATGACGTCGAGAACTTGCGCGTGCAGGATGGAAGGAGCCTGGAAGAATTCGCCCGCCGCGGCCGTTCCCGTCAGGACAAAGATGCCCGAGCCAATGATGGCACCGATGCCAAGAGCGGTCAGCGACCAGGGTCCGAGGGTCTTCTTAAGACGACGCGACGGGTCTTCGGCTTCGGCGATCAGCTTGTCAATGGACTTGCAGCAGAGAAGCTGATTTTTCGAGGTGCGAATGGGTTCGGTGGTGATAGGGGCTTCTGCCAAAGGGCCTCAGCAAGGTCGTTCGCAATATTCAACCACAAAGGACACGAAGGCGCACGAAGGAAGCTTTCGTGATACCCCGTGTCCCTTGTGGTCCATAGGTTAGCGTTTCGCCTGACCGCGCGCCAGCTTTTTGACTTTGCGCTTTTGCGATCCGCGGGCGTATTCGCGGGCTTTCAGGGGCTTATCGGTCTTGCGCTTCTTGCGGGAAGCGCGTTTGGTTTTCTTCCGTTCTTCTTTGGACAGTGCTTTGGTATTGGCCATGAATCCTTTCCAATCTTTTAATTTGGTAATTGCGTAATCGGGTAATTTGCAAAATTTCCAAATTACAGAATTACCAAATCAGCTCTAAGCCTTTTCCAGCTGGGCGTATTTTTCGACCAGCTTCTTCAAGCCGAACCGAGGGAATTGTACCGTAATTTTGGCATCATCACCGTCACCTTCGCGCTGGTAGACGGTTCCTTCGCCATACTTCGGATGTTTTACTTTCTGGCCCGGGCGGAATCCTTTCTTACCTTTTGGTTCTTCAACCGGCACTTTCGGGACGCTGAACTTCTTGCCGCGCGAGGCAAAGAACTCGGCAATGTTCTCGATCGAGTTGTAGCTGCGAACCGGAGACGAGGGTGGCCGGCGCGTCTTTTGCGTCCAGGCGGCGCTTTGATCTTCATCCTCGTAGGCGTAGTGGGATTGCTCGTGTGGTGCGGGCGCCCTCGCCCGCGAGGATCTGCGCGAGACGCCCAACTCTTCAACCAGCTCTGCCGGGATTTCTTCCAGGAAGCGCGAGGGGATGCTGGCTTCGGGCAAGTCTGTGCCATAGCGACGCCGATAAACCGCCCGGGTAAGGATGAGCGTGTCCATCGCCCGGGTCATGCCGACGTAACACAGGCGCCGCTCTTCTTCGATGTCATCGGGCTGAAGAAACGTGCGCGAGTGCGGGAACAGGCCCTCTTCCATTCCGCACAGAAAGACCAGCGGGAATTCAAGGCCCTTGGCGGAGTGCAGAGTCATGAGCGTGACCTGGGCGCGCTCGTCATAGGAATCGGTGTCGGCGACCAACGCGGCGTGATCGAGGAACTGGTCGAGAGTTTCGCCGCGATCGCGCGAGTCCATGGCAGCGTTGACGAGTTCGCGAAGATTTTCAATCCGGGAGTACGCCTCGGGAGTGTCTTCTTCTTCGAGCTGCTTGATGTATCCGGTGCGGTCAATGAGGAATTTCAGGACCTCGGCGGTGCTGGCGGGTCCGCCCGGCGTGCGGAAGGGCTTTGTGGCGCGGCCGTCCCCGTTCGTGTTAGCGCCAGCATCTTCCTGGCTGAGTTCTGCCCGTTCGTGGTCTCCACTATTGTCTTCGGCGAAGTCGAAGGAGGCCGGGTCGAAGGCGAGTTGGTCGTCGGATTCAGCCGAATGCTGCGGAGCTCCATCCCCTTGGACAGGTGAGGACGGCTGTCCCTCCGCAGTCTGTTGCAGCCGCTCGATATAGGCCCCGGCGATCATGGCACGGGCGTCTTGGATCAGGTCGCGAAAACTGTCCAAAGCTGCCAGGGCGCGCTGCGGCAAAAGCTGTCGCTGGATCGTTTCGCCGATTGCACCCCACAGCGAAAGTCCGGTTTCGAGGGCAACCCGTTCGATTACTTCAAGAGTGGTCTTGCCGATCCCACGAACAGGCGTGTTAATGACGCGCAACACTGCGATCGAGTCATCCGGGTTATGGATGACTTTGAGATACGAGATCATATCTTTGATCTCTGCGCGTTCATAAAACGAGAAGCCGCCCACGACGTTGTACTTGAGCTGATAGCGGCGCATGGCTTCTTCAAAAAGACGGGATTGCGAATTGGTTCGATAAAGGATGGCGGCGTGGGCGTTTTCACCGCGCTCAAGCGTTTCGCGGATGTAGCGCGCGATGTGATCGGCGGCGAATAGCGCTTCGTTCTCGCCGTCCGGAGCTTCGTAGTATCCAATGCGCGTGCCACCCTGGCGCGACGTCCAAAGGTTTTTGCCTTTGCGCTTTGTATTGTTGGAGACGACAGCGGAGGCGGCGTGCAAGATGTTCTGCGTAGAGCGGTAGTTCTGCTCCAGTCGGATGATTCTCGCTTCAGGAAAATCGTTTTCGAACTCGAGAATATTACGGATATCGGCGCCACGCCAGGAATAGATGGACTGGTCTTCATCGCCAACGGCACAAACGTTGTGACGTGTGCCGGCGAGCAAGCGCATGAGCTCATACTGCGGGCGATTCGTGTCCTGGTATTCGTCCACCAAAATGTATTGGAAACGCCGGTTGTAATATTCGCGTACGCCTGGCACGGCCTTCAGCAGGCGCACAGCTTCCAGAAGCAGATCGTCGAAGTCGAGAGCGTTAGCCTTGGCGAGTTCTTTTTTGTATTCGGCATAGATCTGGGCGACGCGCTCGGTCTTGGGGTCATTGGATTGAAGATAGACTTCCTGCGGATCGAGCATGTGGTTCTTGGCCCAGGAAATGTGAGCGAGAACAGAGCGCGGAGTGACCTGCTTGTCGTCAATGCCGAGACGGCGCATGACGGACTTAACCAGTTGTTGCTGGTCGGTTTCGTCGTAGATAACAAATTGCTTGCTAAGGCCGACGGGCGGTCCGCCGGTCGTGGATGGAATCCGAAGCGCTTCGATATCGCGGCGGAGGACGCGCACACAAAACGAATGGAAAGTTGAGATGAGCGGCTTGGCGACCGATAGGCCGCCGACCAGTTTCTCGACACGCTCCCCCATCTCGGCCGCAGCTTTGTTGGTGAAAGTCATCGCCAGAATGGATTCGGGCATGACCCCAAGGTGCTCGATCAGGTGCGCGATCCGATAAGTGATGACACGCGTTTTGCCGCTGCCGGCCCCAGCAAGAATGAGCACCGGGCCCTCAGTGGTCTCGACAGCCTCACGCTGCTGGGGATTAAGTTGGGAGAGGAAAGACAAAGATGAATGTAGCTCCAAAAAGCGCTCTATCGATTTTACAGGGGATTAAATACCGGCTGTGCTCATTCCCATTTTGGAATGCGCTAGCGTCAAATGTGACAGGTACACGTGCACCGGCGAACCAGGGCTCACTATTGGCCGGGGCACGTGGTGTAACGGGAACACAGCACCCTGCGACGGTCGCAGATGCGGGTTCGAATCCCGCCGGGTCCACGCTCGAAATTGAGCGAGGTTCTGTGGAAGCAAAGCAGGGATACCCTCCTACAAAAGTAACTTGATTTCCTGAGTACTGCGGTTTCAAACTGAAGCTGTCGCAGGGTGCTGTTTGCCCAAATTTAAAGCCCCGAGAAATCGGGGCTTTTGTTATTTGTGGGCGTGGCGAGCCGCCTTGCATTCCGCGCACGGACACCAATCCCGCAGGAACTCCCAGGAATAAATACCCAGTTCGTGGCCATCGTTCCAATGAAATTTGATGGCGTATTTGCCCACTGCTTCGGCGGAGATCGGTTTGGCAGCCGGCTTGAACATCGGCAACGCGCCGGGTGCGAGCTTCGCAGGCTCGCCAGGTTCGCGGTGAGTCTTGCCGCGTTCTTCGTCGCATAGAGCGCAGGGGCAGGCCTGTCGGAGGTAAACAAAATCGTAATGGGAGCGGTGGCCGTCCTTCCATTCGATGTCCACACCTGCACCGGTGGTAAGGTTGACCTTCACGGATTTGGGATCGGCCGGCATCCAAGTTTCAGTATCGCACAGGGAAATTCCTAACAGAGAGGACGCAAAGGGACACGGAGAGAGTTGATTCGCAGGCGTGGCAGCCGCGCGGAGAAGGTGACGTTGCAGAAGAGGCAGCAGAAGCGGAAGAAGTTTGGCGCCATCATGATGTTGTGCTTCATGAGCACAGCGGTTGCGATGGCGCAGATGCCGCTCCCGGTGAAATCGGCAACTGAGGCGGAGCGGCGGGCGGCGGGGATTAAAGATCAGCATGGCGTGATCAACTCGGCCGATGGGACCTGCTTGTTTTATCGCTACTGGCCGGCCACCGAACCCTGGAATGGGCACGTGGTGGTGGTCCTGCATGGAATCGGCTTTGAGAGCGGGCCATACAAGGTGGTCGCGGACGCTCTGAATCCCCGCGGTGTCGATGTGTACGGACTGGATGCTCGCGGACACGGGCTTTCCTGCGGACGACGTGGTTATTTAGGTGGCGCTGCAAAAGTGGCGGAGGATGTCGGCGCCATCGTGGCTTTCGCCAAGCAGCAACGCGCCGCGGCCAAGATTTTTCTGGTCGACGACAGTATGGGATGCAACTACGCGCTGGATTATGCGAAGCAGTACCAGGACCAACTCAGCGGGGTGGTGCTGCTGGGGCCGGTACTAGCGGTGAATAAGAAACAAATTTGGCGTCCGAGCACGCTATTGCTGCTGCCCTACTTAGTCTTTGCCCGGCGGGACCCGGTGGTCAGCCTTGTGGGCAAGCGCTTGGATGAAAGTTCGCGCGATCCTCAGTTCGTCGCGGAGCGGCGCACCGATCCGCTGGCATATAAGAAAGTGAGCTTCGGATATTTGTTGGATGTTCGGCGCCTGGTACCGGAATGGAAGACGGGTATTGCTCCCGTTGTGCGATTGCCGATCCTGATGATTGCAGGAGGGCACGATGAGGTGGGAAGCCGGAAGGCATTTATGGAATTCGAGAGGCTTTCAGGTTCCCGCGACAAACAGGCGCAGATTGTTCCGGGGGTCTATCACACGACCTTGTGGGATCCCCGGACGCCGGAGATTTTGAAAGTGCTGGGGGACTGGATTGTGGCGAGGTAACTTACTTAACTTAACCGCAAAGTGCGCGAAGAAAGCGAAGGACAGAACTATCGGCTCTCCACAAAGATTCCTTCGTCGCGGACAGTCGCAGGCGACCGAGTCGGCTTCCTCAGCATGACAGGGATCGTGATCGATGGGAAGGAGCAGTTGCGGTGAGATCCCTCGCCCCCGCTGGAGAAAGCGTGGGGCTTAGGGATGAGCTGGGGAGCTAAAAGCCATGCTAGACTGCGGCGCATGATTTTTGGAATGCACGTGTTGCTTTACAGCAAAGATCCGGAAGGTGATCGAAAGTTCTTTCGGGATGTGCTCGGCTGGCATAACGTCGACGTGGGAGGCGGGTGGCTGATTTTCCGCACACCACCAGTGGAGATGGCGGTTCATCCGGCCAACGGTGAAGCTGGACAATCTCACGCCGGACATCAGATGACTGCGGCGGTGGTGTATCTCATGTGTGACGACTTGAAGCAGACGATCAAGTCCCTAGCAGCCAAAAACGTGAAATGCGCCGAAGTGGAGACTGAGCGCTGGGGCATCCGGACGACAATCGTTTTGCCGGGCGGCAGTGAGATAGGCCTCTATCAGCCGACGCATGAGATGGCGATTGAGCGCACGTCGTGCCGAAATGCGTAGATCCTTTCTCTGGAGCCGGCCGCAAGCGACCGGCCCACTTCCTCAGGATGACGACCCCGAACTTACTTCATCTTGATCACGGTTTTTCCAAAGTTTTTGCCGTCGGACAACAAGCGGTAGGCGTCGCCAGCTTTCTCCATCGGGAAGACTTCGCCGATCACTGGACGCAAATGTCCCTGCGACAACCATTGAGACAATTGCTGCCAGGCCATTTCCATCACTTTGCGGTTAGCGGATAGATACGTGAGCCACAAGCCATGCACGCTGGCGCCTTTGGCGTAGAGCAGCCGTGTATCGAGTTCAGGTTTCTCGCCGGTCGTGCTACCGTAAACGATCACGCGTCCAAAATCCCGCAAACAACGAACGCTCTTCGCGACATGCTCGCCTCCGAGCATCTCGAAGACCGCGTCGACTCCTTCGTTGTGAGTCAGTTCCTTGATTGCTTGCTCGTAGTCTTGCTGCTTGTAATTGATCCCATGTTGGAGGCCAAGCTTCTTCACCCGCTCGAGTTTTTCCTCTGAAGAAGATGTTCCGTACATCTCGAGCTCAAGCAACTTACCGATTTGTACGGCCGCGGTTCCGACGCCCCCTGCCACGGCGTGAATTAGGACTCGTGATCCGCGTGCTGCCGTTCCGGTTAGCCCGGCTTTCCAATGCGCCAGAAAAGCCGTGAAGTAGTTCACTGGGAATGCAGCGCCCTCCTCGGTGCTCCACTGTTGTGGTACCGGCCACATCAGTTCGGTTCTTGCCGCGGTTTGTTCCGCAAATGCCGACCATTGGGTGTAACCCATGACGCGCTGGGTGTCCTTTTTTCGAACACCGCAGAATTCCCGACCGGCGACCAGCGGCGGCTTCGGGGTCCCGGGGTATCCGCCGCGAGCGGTGAGCACATCCGCGAAATTCAGCCCACCGGCTTCGACCTGAACAAGATCCTGACCCGGGCCAAGTGTGGGTTCCGGCATGTCCTTGAGTTGAAGCACTTCAGGTCCACCGAAGCGGCTGATAACAATGGCTCGCATGCGAAGAGTGTATCAGCGGGCCTGGCCAGAGGAAGGAATCACAGTTACTTGTGACTGCGGTAACCCTATGTGGTTTATTGCAGGTATATACTCAGGAGGGTTATTTTGAGGTTATTAGCGGTGTGAGGTACGTGCAAGCGGGGCACGTGTTATAGAGCAGGCTCTTTTATACGCTCCGCCTTACATCATTGGCCGCTATCTTGTTGGGTGCACGAAGTGGCCAATGCGGAATTGATCGACCTTTGTCGCTCATTTCCGGGGAGGTCCCAAATGGACTTAATACTAGTTCGTCTTCTTTTTGTATCGTTTGTTGCGATTACCTGTTACCTGATCCAGCCATTCGGCCTCACTCCAAAGTTAGATGCAGCAGTAGGCGCCGGGCTTGGATTAGCTATCATCATCTTCGAATGGCGGCTGCGACTGGTCAGCCTTAAGCGACTGATTGGCGCCGCAATTGGCAGCATCCTTGGGATTTTTGGTGCCTACCTCTTTGCATTGGTAATCCGGAACAGTGTTCCGCAAGGCCATACCCAGAGCTTCCTGCAAATTATGGTGATGCTGCTCATGGCCTATGTTGGTCTGATCGTGGGCGCGAACAAAGGTGACCTCCTCAACCTGGCGGCGCTCGGCGGAATCTTCGGTGGCGAGAAACAGTCCAAGAAGAGCTACAAGATTCTGGATACGAGCGTCATCATCGATGGGAGAATTGCGGATATCGCTGAAACCGGGTTCCTCGATGGCATCATCGTCATCCCGCAGTTCGTGCTTCGCGAGCTGCAACTGGTTGCCGATTCAGCCGACTCCTTGAAACGCAATCGCGGCCGTAGAGGCCTCGATATTCTGCAACGGCTGCAGAAGGTTGCCTCGGTACAGATTCAGATTGTGGAAGATGACTTTCCAACCGTCCGGGAAGTTGATTTAAAGCTGATTGAGCTGGCTAAGCTCTACGAAGGCAAGATCATCACCAACGATTTCAACCTCAATAAAGTGGCTCAGCTCCAGGGAGTCGAAGTCCTGAATATCAACGAGTTAGCCAACTCGCTCAAGCCGATCGTCTTGCCGGGCGAGACCATGAAGGTTTTTATCCTGAAGGAAGGGAAAGAGTATAACCAGGGCGTCGCCTACCTGGATGACGGCACGATGGTCGTGGTGGACAACGCGCGGAAGATGATCGGCAAAACCATCGATATTTCGGTGACATCGGTTCTGCAGACAACGGCAGGTAAGATGATCTTCGGGAAGTGGGATGAAAGAGCAGTGCCGCGGACCGAATCACGACCGGCTGTGATGGTCACAACTGTCTCGGCCGTGCCGAATCCCGAGCCAAAGAAGCCGATCCTGGCAGAGCGGCCCAACGAGTAATCGGACGACTTAAGCTTGGTTACTGCGCCGCGACCGAGTGCACGATGATCGTATTTCCCTGAAGTGAGCCTTGCACGGTTACGCGGAGACCTGAAACTCTCTCCAAGTCTTGCGAATTCCCGTCTAGCGCATAGTTCTTGTCGCCATCCACGAGGGAGAACTTAGCTCCGTTGCGAACGCAGGCGCGAGCGCAATCCGCTGAACTCTTCCCGGACCCCATGTCGTGCCGTGGACCACAGTGATCATCCGTAACCAGGCCGGAGAAGCTGTCGATTGCTAAATTGACGGGCTCCTCCTCAATCGCGCTAGGGCTCAAATCGCCCTGTGAAGCCGTTGCGGGCTGGGGTTGAGACGCCGCTGCGGTGCCGACGGTACGCGCGACCGCGAAGGCGACGGTTACGCTTGCGAGTAACACCGTAAGGGCCAAGGCCACTACTATCGCGGATGTAGCGCAGAAAGTCACTAATGCCAACCAGGAACGTTTGCGGCTCAAAGCTCCTCCAACCGGCCCAGATCGAGGCTGGGCGCTTAACGCAGTTTTGTTGCGCAAATTTATTGCCATGTTGCCGACTACATGAACTCCCGAGAAGTTATCGACATGCATGATGAAGTGGAAGCGGCAAGATGGCTTCGACCTGGCAAGAAATTCACAGCTCCGGCAAAATGCGCGTAGGGTGAATACTGTAGGAGCCCGCGGATTTCGCTCGGACCTCTCGCTGGGAAGGGAAACTTGCTCGCGAGGACAATCGAAGCCAACTTCTGCCACCTTCTCTAAGTTCTTGACGGCCAGTCAACTTTAGTGCACTCTTCTTCCGCTAGTTTCCCGCTTTAATTCGCGTAGGGGAGCCCATCATGAGGGCACGGGATACGAGGCAGTACTTGCAATCTTGCTGCAAGAGTCGCCAGCGGTATGTTTCCCGCAGCCGACATTCGAACCTTCGCCGGCTGATGTGCATTTCTACCGGCCTTCTTTGCTGTGCCTTTTTCGCGCCCAACCTGGCCGGCCAGTCTGTTAATGATGTTCACGTGACGCCGCGGACTGCGGCGGCAGCCTCACTGGCGCCGCCTTCTCCCCTTGAGCCCATTTCTGCGAAACGTTTGCGTATCGATGTGGACTTAGTATTGGTTCCGGCTACGGTAACCGACCGGTTAAACCGTCCTGTTATCGATCTACACAAGCAGGATTTTGGTCTCTACGAAGATGATGCGCAACAGACCATTCGGTACTTTGCCGCTGAGGACGAGCCGATCTCAATCGGGCTGATTCTGGACGTCAGCAAGAGCATGGCGAATAAGATCGAAACTGAACGGGCCTCGGTGAAGGCATTCTTTCAAAATGCAAATCCGCAAGACGATTACTTTGTGATCAGCCTTGCCAATCGGCCGCGCGTGATCGCCGATACCACGCAATCGCTCGAGGACATCGAAGGCAAACTAGCCTTGGTCATTCCCGACGGAAACACAGCGTTGTTGGACGCCATTTACCTGGGTGTTTCCAAGATGCGCGAAGCGCGGTATCCACGACGGGCGCTTCTGATCATCTCCGATGGCGGCGACAACCATAGCCATTACACGGCGAAAGAAACAAAGCGCATGGTCACTGAATCTGACGTACTTGTCTACTCGGTCGGTATTTTCGATAGCTTGCCAGTTCCAGTTTTCAAAACCATTGAGGAGAAGCTAGGGCAGCGGCTGCTGATGGATATCACCCAAGCCAGTGGTGGCCGGACGATTCCCGCCGACCATCGGGAAAAGGTTCCCGAGATAGCCGCGATTATCAGCCGGGAACTGCGTCAGCAGTACGTCCTCGGATACAAGTCGAACAACGCAGTTCACGACGGGAAATGGCGCAAGATCAAATTGCAGATTACGGCTCAGGCCGGCGATCCACCCGTCCGCGCCTACTACAAAAAGGGCTATATCGCGCCGGAAAAATAACCGTGCTTACGTTTCGCGCATTCTGGGCGCAAACGCTGCTGCGACAAGCACGATCACCACGGGATAGCACTCTAGCGTGTACCGCGTTTCCGGGTTCTCAAGAGTTCCCAGAAAAGCAGACCGTAACAAGACAAACGTCAGCAGCAATCCAAGAAAGGGAACGTGACGCGCGCGAACGACTCCGGCCAGCGACGCTGCTATATAAAAAAGATTGAGGATGGCCAAGGCCATACTGAGCACCAGCCATCTGGTTTCCTCATCGAATTCCCACCATCGCGTATTGCAGGGCAGGATTTCGGTTCGGGGCCGAAGCCACATGTCCGTGATCCGCAGAAGCGGCAGCCAGAGGTAATACCTAGCCGGGGCATCATGGATTCGTTCACTCGCGAGTTCAGCGAAGCGTTTGTCGAGATCCGGTGTGACACGGAGTTGCCGGTTGTAGTCGTCCAGCAATTGCTCGGTCTCGTCTTTCTGTTGTTTGCTATCGAAAGCGCGCGACGGCAGTTGGTCGGCATCGATTGAGCTTCCGGGAACCGACCAGTAGATTTCCTCGGTTGAGGCGTAGTCCACGATCCAGGTTCTTACCCAGCGCTCAAACCCGAGCGCCACGAAGGTGTTTTCTTCGTTGGCGTAGCGTGGGGCGACGGGCTGAAATTCGTGAAACGTGCGGTAATTGCGCAATGTCCACGGACCCAATGGGACCAGCGCACAGACGCATACAATGACCGCCGCGTTGAAAATGGTCGCAAGGTCTTCCCGTGATGCTAGTCTTCTGAGCAATAGCCAACCTAAGTAGAGTTCAATCGCCAGCAAAAGCAGTCCACCATCGGGACGCAGGAGTATTGCCCCGCCAACGGCGAAACCGCATCCGATCCAGTGAAGCGATCGTGAGTTCGCGATTCCGGCGAGGGCGAAGTCCAACGCCAAGGCAGTAAAGAAAATTTCCCAGGTCTCGCTTAGTGCCGCGCCGGCGTAGTTGGCCAGAAAAGGGCAAAATGCGGCTAGGGCAAACGCAATTTTGGCGGCCTGGGACGAGATCAAACGGCGCGCAATATCGGCCACCAGAAAGCAGGTACCGATGTCGACGAACATTTGTAGCACGAGCGCGGCGCGGTAATGGTCCACGCCAAAAATCGCGAAGACGAACGCGAGGAACACCGGGTATCCGGGCAGGCGGATATGGGTAGGGGACACTTCATGGATGCCGCTCAGCCCGTAGATGCCATGCTGCAGCCAGTTCTTCGCGATATCTCCGTAAACCAGCGAATCGGAGGTGATCGCAGGAAGTTTCAAGATAAAGACCAGGCGTAAGGCCAGCGCTCCGACCAGCGCCAGCAGAAAAAATCGTGGGGAATTGCGCACGATCTCGCGCACACAGGGAATATATCAGTTCGGTTCTGCCGCCATGTGCCGCGATCGCGAGCTCGGACCGGGTTGATTGACCGTGATTGTGGCGCATTCTAGGATGGAATCAGATTCATGGCTCAACCTGTTTTTTACGATCCCCGACAAGCGCGCTGGAAGCGCTTGCGGCGGCTATTGGATGCGATCGCCCTGTGCTTCATGCTGCTGGTGATTTTTTTCATCTTTAATGCCTTGCAGGGAGAGCGGCTCCCTACCTTGTTGTGGAAGACCGAAACCAAGCCCTACCATGCTTTACGCGAGAATGAACGGGAGAAGGCCAAAGAACGACGTCGTCTGGCCGCATTGCGCCGTGGACATCGCCTGCCTAGAGGAGCTTCTTCACTGCTGAAACTCGAACCCGAAGAAGGGCCTCGCGCCGCCTTTTACGTGTCCTGGGATGCGGCCAGTTTTTCATCGCTGCGCGAGTATGCCCGGCAAATCGACCTGCTCTATCCCGAGTGGCTGCACGTCACCACCCCGGACGGCCATCTGCAATCCATTGATGAGCAGACGGGCCAGTATTTCGACGTCATCCAAAACGACGTTGTTCACAGCGTGGACGACAAGGTCATGCCATTCCTCAAGTCGGAAGGCACCGGGATGGAAGTTTACCCCATGGTCAACAACTCGAATGGTGCCGATTGGGTCGACATCAGCGCCTTCTTAAATGATCCTGCGGCACGGGCACGTTTTCGGCAAGAAATTGCAGCTTTTCTCGCCTCGGACAAGTATCACGGCTTGATGGTGGATTTCGAGGAGTTTCCCCGTAAGGGCCAGCCGGGGTTCAATGCGCTCCTGACGGAGCTTTCGGCGGAACTGCACGCCAAAGGGCTCAAGCTCTACGTCAGTGTTCAGCCGCACAATGAGGATTTCAATTACTCGGTGATTTCTTCTGCCGCCGACGGGCTGGTGGTCATGGATTACGACGAGCATTTCCCGGGCGGAACGCCGGGACCGATTGCCTCCCAAGACTGGTTCGTCAAGAATCTTCAGACTGCAAAAAAACTTATTCCACCGCAGAAACTCATTTGTGCAATCGGGAATTACGGCTATGACTGGGTGCAGCGCGACAAGAACGGCGAGATTCCCAACGGCATGAAGGACACGAATTCGTCGGTCCAGGATGCCTGGCTGACTGCCCGAGACTCGGAAGAAGACATCGATTTCGACGGCGATGCCCTGAATCCGCATGTCAGTTACATGGACGAGCAAAATGTGCGTCATGACATCTGGTTTCTGGATGCGGTCACCTCTCTGAACGAAATGCGCGCCGCGCAGGCGCTGGGAATTAATACATTTGCGCTGTGGCGCCTGGGCTCCGAGGACCGTTCCTTATGGAAGGTTTGGGACGTTCCTGGAGAAGCCGATTCGGTCGACAAGTTAAAAGATGTGCCGCCCGGCGATGATGTCGATATGGAAGGAAATGGGGAGATCTTCCGCATCGAGGCGGAGCCTTCTCATGGAAAGCGGTCTCTGACGGTCGATCAGACGAGCGGGCTGATTAGCGATGAGGATTTTGATCCGCTGCCGGAGCCCTATCGGGTGGCACGTTATGGTTTTAATGCCAACGAAATTGCCATCACATTCGATGATGGCCCTGATCCGGAATGGACTCCCAAGGTTCTTGATGTACTGAGGGCCGAGCACGCACAGGCGACATTCTTTCTCATTGGGCTGCAGGCGGACAGCTTCGGCAGCATAGCGTCGCGAATTTACCGTGAAGGCCACGAGATCGGGAATCACACGTTCACGCACCCGGATATCAGCAACATCTCTCCGAAACTTGATCAGCTTGAAATCAATTTGACGGAGGAACTATTTGCCAGCCGCTTAGGTGTACACACGATTCTGTTTCGGCCGCCTTACTCGATCGACCAGGAACCTGACACGACCGATCAGGTGCGACCTCTCAAGACGGCGCAGGATATGGGCTACATCATCGTGGGCGACAAGATCGATCCAAATGATTGGCGAGAGAATCCTCGTCCTACGGCTTCGGAGATTACCGAGCGCGTTCTATCTCATCTCCCGCCCTGCGGTACCGACACCCGTTTTTGCGGAAGCATCGTTCTGCTGCATGATGGCGGCGGCAATCGCAGCGCCACGGTTCAAGCTTTGCCCAAGATTATTGAGGGAATCCGAGCCAAGGGCCTGCAGGTCGTTCCGCTTTACACCTTGCTGGGGAAGACCAAGGCTGACGTGATGCCACCATTGTCGCCCAATCAACGCTGGGCTGCACGCGTCGATTGGCTGGGTTTTGCCTTATGGGATTTTGTCAGCAAAGGAATTGTCTGGATTTTCTTTCTGGGCGATTTGCTGATGACCGGCCGCTTACTGTTTGTCGGCGCGCTGGCCGTATACGACCGCTTCCGCGAAAGTCGCGTCGGAATTCCGGTAGAAGCGGCGTCATACAGGCCCAAGGTTGCAGTGTTGATCCCGGCTTACAACGAAGAAAAAGTTATCGAGCGCACGGTGCGCGCTGTCCTCGATTCTGATTATCCCGATTTGCGTGTGATCGTGATCGACGACGGCTCCCGCGATCGAACTTTGGAAGTCGCTCGGGCAGCTTTCGTTAGCGAGGAGCGATCCGGCAAGGTTATCATTCTGACCAAGCCAAATTCGGGCAAAGCGGACGCGTTGAATTATGGTCTTGAGCACGTTGAAGTTGAAGAAATCTTCGTCGGCATCGATGCCGATACGGTGATCGCTCCCAACGCGATTTCGCGCCTTGTGCCTCATTTTATTAATCCCAAGGTCGCCGCAGTAGCTGGCAATGCGAAGGTTGGCAATCGCGTCAATCTCTGGACCCGCTGGCAGGCGCTTGAATACATCACCAGCCAAAACTTCGAACGCCGCGCGCTGAATACGATGGGCGCGGTAAGCGTTGTGCCAGGAGCGATCGGCGCATGGAGGATTTCCGCCGTCCGTGAGGCTGGCGGCTACCATACCGACACGGTTGCCGAAGATGCCGATCTGACAATGGCGTTGTTGCGACGTGGTTATCGCGTCGAATATGAAGACTTAGCCTTGGCTTACACCGAAGCACCGGTCAATGCGAACGGCCTGATGCGGCAGCGCTTCCGCTGGTCGTTTGGGATTTTGCAATCCGTTTATAAGCATCGCGCGGCCTTCGCTCGAAAAGGGGTGCTCGGCTGGGTCGCGCTGCCGAATATCGTCATTTTTCAGATTCTCTTGCCCGTGGTTTCACCCTTTATCGACCTGATGTTCGTTGTTGGCGCGGCTTGGTACTACATCCAGAAGTATTTCCATCCGGATTCTACCGACCCGGCCAGCTTCCACCGCCTGGTTCTATTCTTTGCGGCTTTTCTGGTGATTGACTTCATCACCTCTGCTATTGCCTTTGCGCTCGAACGCCGGCAACCCGAGGCCAAAGAAGATATCGGTTTGCTCAGCCAAGTCTGGCTGCAAAGGTTCGCCTACCGCCAGTTGTTTTCTGTCGTCCTATTCAAGACGTTGAAGCGCGCGATCGAAGGCCAGCGCTTCGCCTGGGACAAACTGGAACGAACCGCTGCATTGAGCTACAGGGCCCCCGGAAGCCAGGAGTCCGTAAAAGCACGGTGACCTCCATCACTGACGCTTCCTCCCGCGGCATTTCTCCTAGTCTCATGGCAAGAGCGATCATCGAACCCTTTCGCATCAAGAGCGTTGAGCGCATCCGCTGGACCACTCGCCGCGAACGCGAGGAACTGCTGCATGCCGCGCATTACAACATGTTCCTGCTAGCCGCCGACGATGTATTAATTGATCTGCTTACGGACTCCGGTACCGGAGCCATGTCCACCAGGCAGTGGGCTGCGGTTATGGAAGGCGACGAGAGCTATGCCGGCAGCAAGAGCTACGATCACTTTCGCGCTTCTATCCAGGATGTTTTTGGTTGTCGGCACGTAATTCCGGCTCATCAGGGTCGCGCGGCCGAACGGATCCTGTTCAATGTGATGTGCAAGAAGGGCGATGTTGTTCCGAATAACACCCATTTCGATACCACTCGCGCCAATATTGAGTTCGTCGGCGCAGAAGCGGTTGATCTGGTCATCTCCGAAGGAAAGCACCCGGATCTGGTGCATCCGTTTAAGGGCAATATGGATGTGCAAGCGCTTGAGGAACTCATTAGGCGTGTGGGACGCGAGCGGGTACCGTTAGTGATGCTTACCGTGACCAACAATTCCGGAGGCGGCCAGCCAGTTTCGATTGCGAATGTGCGGCAAGTGAGCGCCGTCTGTCGGCAACATCGTATTCCTCTTTATTTCGACGCCTGCCGTTTCGCGGAGAATGCCTACTTCGTTAAGCTGCGAGAGCCAGGTTACGGCTCAAAAACTCCCAAGCAGATTGCTCAGGAGATGTTCAGTTACGGTGACGGTTGTACTATGTCCGCCAAGAAAGACGGTATGGCGAATATTGGCGGCTTCCTCTGCACGAATGATGATCTCCTAGCGCAACATGAGAAGAATCTGCTGATTCTCACCGAGGGGTATCCAACTTATGGTGGGCTTGCCGGGCGCGATCTGGAGGCAATCGCAGTGGGGATTCAGGAGGCGCTGGAGGAAGATTATCTGCGCTACCGCATTGCTTCCACGGCTTACCTGGGGAGCCATATCGCGGTTCAGGGCGTGCCAATTGTGCAACCGCCGGGCGGACACGCCATCTATCTGGACGCGCGGGCGTTCCTCCCGCATATTCCTCCTCAACAATTCCCTGGAGTGGCACTCGCTGCCGAACTTTACCTAGAGGGCGGGATCCGCTCGGTCGAGATTGGCACACTGATGTTCGGCGCCGTAGCCAAAATGGATCTCGTGCGTCTGGCCATCCCGCGCCGGGTATACACGCAGAGCCATATCGACTACGTCGTCGAAGTCATTCTGGACGTCTGGAACAAGCGGGAGCAGATTCAGGGACTCAGGTTGACGTATGAAGCCCCGTTCCTGCGGCACTTCACTGCGCGCATGGAACCAGAACCGGTCGCAGCCACGGTCGGGTAGCGTGGCCATTCTTGCCCGCGTTTGGCGGACCGGAATACCGCCCTGCGATGCAAACGCCTGCCATCGAGAGTCCCTGTAAGCTTTGATATCTGCCGGTGCTAAAATTGTATTTTCAGGCTGTTTTAGGCATCCATCTATATCCCTCGAGGTGCATCCATGGCAACAGTTGAAGCTCCGGTTCATGCCCCCATTCGTCTGCACGAAGGTCCTTTTGAGAACGAATGGCTGATCGATTTCAGCAAGGAAGAAAACGCGCGAAAAATGCGTGCAGCCATCGAAAAAGTTCGCGGTCAACTCGGCCGCGAATATGACCTGATCATCGGCGGCAAGCGCATAAAGACCCAGGAGAAGATCAAATCTCTAAATCCCGCGAAGCCTTCGCAGGTGGTGGGTATTCACCAGAAGGCCGGCAAAGAGCATGTGCAACCCGCGATGGACGCTGCGCTGCGCGCGTTCGAATCCTGGCGCCGGACGTCGATTGAGGAGCGGGCTAGCCTGGTGTTCCGGGTCGGTGACCTCCTGCGCGAACGCAAGTTCGAATTCATGGCATGGCTGGTGTTTGAAGTCAGTAAGAACTGGGCGGAAGCGGACGGCGACATCGCCGAGACCATTGATTTTTGCGAATACTACAGCCGTGAGGCTCTCCGGTTATCGAAAGTGACCGCCGACGTGCAGCTTGCGGGCGAGCGCGATTCGCTGTTCTACATTCCGCTCGGAGTTGGCGCGGTCATTCCACCGTGGAATTTCCCCTGCGCCATCATGGCCGGCATGACTCTTGCTTCGATTGTTTCCGGAAACACTGTGATTCTGAAGCCGTCCAGTGATTCGCCGACGATTGCGGCGAAGTTTGTCGAGTTGCTGGAAGAGGCGGGCGTGCCCGAAGGCGTGGTCAATTTCTGTCCGGGTTCCGGCGCTACATTCGGGAACGCTGTCGTCGCGCATCCCAAGACCCGTTACATCGCTTTCACCGGATCTCGCGAAGTTGGTCTGGACATCAATAAGCGCGCTGCCGAAGTCCCATCGGGCCAGATTTGGATCAAGCGGACGATCCTCGAAATGGGAGGCAAAGATGCCATCATTGTTGATGCGGATGCCGATCTCGATGCGGCCGTGGAAGGTGTAGCGCAAGCAGCGTTCGGTTTCCAGGGCCAGAAGTGCTCCGCGTGCTCGCGCGCGATTGTTGACGAGCGGATCTACGACAAGTTCCTGGAGCGCCTCAAACCGCGGGTAGAAAAAATCACAATGGGCGATCCGACCGAGAACCCCAACATGGGCGCCGTCATCAACGAAGGTTCGATGAAGTCAATCTTGAGCTACATCGAGCATGGAAAGAAAGACGGACGGCTCATTACCGGCGGAGGCCGCGCCACAAATGCAGGGGAAGGCTACTTTATCCAGCCTACCGTAATCGCGGATATACAACCGAAGTCGAAGCTAGAGCAGGAAGAGATTTTTGGCCCGGTGCTGGCCGTGATCAAGGCGAAGAACTACGATCACGCGCTCGAAATCGCCAATGACACCGAGTTCGGGCTTACCGGCGCGGTGTATACCAAATCTCGCGAGAAGATTGACCGAGCGATTCGCGAATTTCACGTGGGAAATCTCTATATTAACCGCAAGTGCACCGGGGCTATGGTCGGGGCACATCCGTTTGGCGGATTCAATATGTCAGGTACCGATTCAAAGTCCGGTGGCCCTGATTACCTCTATCTGTTCACGCAGGCGAAATCGGTAGGTGAGAAGAAGTCGTGATTACAATCGCCGCCGTTCCGCAGAGTTCCTTGTTCAGCATGGAGGCTGAGGATCCGACTACACAGGCGCTGGAATCTCGCCTGGAATCGATGGAAGCGGAGATTGTGCGTCTGGTGAAGCTTGCGTCCGAAAGCCAAGACTCTTGCCAACAGGAGCAATATTGGGTATTTGCAAAGGACTTGCAAACCGAGGCCAGGGAGATTCGGTCAACGCTAAAAAGCATAGATCCTTCGTCGGAATCGGCCGCAAGCGGCCGATTCATTCCCTCAGGATGACAGCGGAGAAGAAGCCTGTGCTGCGGTCTGATCCACTCACACGACGGCAGAAAGAAAGACCGCTTAAAGCGGCCTTTCTTTCTAATATGTAAACAAAAATTACGATGGAACTGCTTGCTGACCAGCTTGCGGGGAGGTTGCGGCCGTAGCCGCTGCGGCTTCATTCAGAATGCGGTGATGGATGGTGAAGAGCGCCAATTCCAACCGGTCCGACACACCGATCTTGTCGTAAACGTTGCGCAAGTAATTCTTGATAACCTGCTCGGTGGTCCCCAGTTGTGACGCGATTTCTTTGTTTTTGTAACCCTGAACAATTAGAGCCACAATGCGCAGTTCTTTCGCGGTCAGCCGGTCGCGGACGCGCAATCCAACCATGTCGTTTTCAGTGAGTTCGCTTGGAACGGCGATGTCCTGCACCCAGGTTTCGCCGCGTGCCACTTTGCGCACACAATCGACCAGCGCGGCGCTGGTCACATTGCGATAGACGACTCCGTGGGCTCCGGTGCCCATGTAACGCTGTGCGCTCTCGCCGGTATCCGCAAGCACCACAACCCGAGTTTTGAACTTGTTGGCCGATTGCAGAATCGCGTTGAAATCATTGTGGAATCCGCCCGCGACAACCAGCACCGCCGCACGAAACTTGTCCAGAGCCATGAACATCTGCTCGGCGGTTTGCGCTTGCGCCACGATGCGCATCTCGTCTTCCACCGCCAATACCTTGGCGATTCCCGCGCGGAAAATTGCTTGATTGTCGGCCAGAATAAGTTTCAACATGGCGTCACCACCTCGAAGTTGTCTAACTCCGGAATGTCTTCAGGGAGCCACCATCCGGATCAGCGCGCACACGATCACTCCCGGATCGCAACATTACGTACTATTCGCGACGCACGAAGTCGTAGGAATCGATGACGCACGCGACGCCTCTGGAATCGTTGGCGCCGCCTTCCGGTTCATCGGTGCGTACGACCCGGCCGCGACACTGAACAACTACGGGCTCTTTCGCCCCAGTCACCTCGGGAGGCAGAGCGATCTCGAACTCCACGCTTGAGCCAACGTCAAGGTTGGCATCGGCACGGATGTAGACACCCGCTGCGCTCAGATTTCCGGTGACTCCGGCGTGCTGTCCCGCCTCTTCCGTCTTGTGAATCTTGATCGGTAATTCGAGAGGGAATCTTTTTCCCGTCCGTGCTTCGGACACAAGCCCTCCTTGCTTCTGGCCGTTATGCTGTGCAAAAGCCAGCTCCATAAGGCATCTCCTATGGAGTCATGATCTAACCCGCCCTTATATCACGGATGCTACCCCCCATGGTAGCTGATTTACCGCTCAGATACGGGTAGGAAGTAGGTTCCCCTTCATGCCATGCTGCCGTAGCCCGCACCTTTTATCAGCCTGAGGAGGGGATGCGGTCATCTAAACTGTTTCGACCGAATCCGAGGGGTCCGAACGATGGCCTTCTGCAACCGCTGTTTTAAAGTCTGTCTCACTATTGCACTGCTCCTCATCTCTGCCGCGGCACAACAGCCGGCGACCCCCCAAAAGCCAGCACCTTCTACCGCCTCCAAGCCGAATCCCACCGGTGATCTGGGTAAAGCTGCGGGTGGGCGCATGTCCGAAGCACCGGCAGTCTTGCAACAGCTCAACTCTGCTTTAGAAGGCTTAGTCGCGAGGGTGTCACCGGCAGTGGTGCAGATCCAGGTAACTGGTTACGGAGCCGTGGAAGAAAGCGGACGTGGAGAAACAGCGCTGGTGGCTCGCCAGCATGCGATTGGTTCTGGCGTGATCGTCGATTCCAACGGCTACATCATGACCAATGCCCACGTGGTCGAAGGAGCGCGCCGCATTCGTGTGGTTCTGCCCATGGTGTCGCCCGATTTCCCCCAAGTCCAGCCGATTGGCAAACAACATGTGCTGGAGGCACGCCTCCTCGGGGTGCATAAGGAATCAGATTTGGCGCTTATCAAAATCGAACAAACCAATCTCCCGACGCTCGCACTGGGCGGCGCTCGCCGTGTGCACCAAGGGCAACTGGTTTTTGCCATTGGCAGCCCGGAGGGATTAGAAAACTCGGCCACGATGGGCGTTGTGAGCGCGGTAGCTCGGCAGCCCGACCCGAATAATCCAATGGTATATATCCAGACCGATGCTCCTATTAATCCCGGCAACAGCGGAGGCCCGCTGGTTGATATGGATGGCTATGTCCTTGGTATGAACACGCTGATTCTCTCCCAGGGCGGAGGCAGTGAGGGGCTCGGCTTCGCGATTCCTGCCCGGGTTGTGCGATTCGTGTATGACAGCTTGCGTAAGCATGGTCATGTCCACCGAGTGGAGATTCAGGCAGCCTCTCAAACGATTACGCCCGATCTGGCGGAAGGGCTGGGTTTATCGCAGAAATATGGTGTCATCGTTTGTGATGTGACGCCGGGAGGTCCGGCTGACGCCGCAGGTCTGCATGTAGGAGACATCGTGGTCAGCGCGGATGATCGACCGGTCGATACGCTGCCGGCATTGACGGCTGCACTGTATCTGCATCCAGTCGACGAGCCTCTCCGAATGGTCATAATCCGAGGGGAGGAGCAGAAGACATTATTAGTTCCGGTTGTCGAGAAGCGCGATCCGATGGACAAGATGGTCGACGAAGTCGATCCGGATACAAGTCTGGTCGAGCCACTCGGCATTCTGGGAGTCGGGTTGACCGATCAATTTCGTTCCCTGATCGGCGACTTGCGCAGTCCCGATGGCGTGGTGGTGATCGCACGAGCCGCGCAGTTGCTAGGTCCTGATACCGGCCTGAAAACGGGAGACATCATTCACAGTGTGAATCAGACGGCAGTCAATTCTATCGACGCGCTTCGTGCCGTACTAAAAAACCTGAAGCCTAATTCGCCCGTGGTGCTGCAGGTAGAGCGCGAAGGAGAACTGCAATGGCTCGCTTTTGAGTTGGACTGACGCGTTCCATGTCCTTTGGCCAGTCGGCCATATTGACCTAAGGTAATCAAGTATCTTGCCGATTGTCATGCATCCGGCCGTAGCTAGAATCAGTCTTAGTTAGTAGCGGTTGATATTGTTCTGAAGGAGTAATGCAGTGAGAGTCCCTCCCCCAAATGAATTTGTAGCGGTAAACTTTTCTCGTCTTCTCGATAGGCTCGAGCAGATGGAACAGGCGATCCGGCAGATCGTCTCAGATAACTCGCACGAAGAGAGCGCGGTAGCCCTGGCAGTGGCGAATCGGGTTTGTGACCGGTACTCGATTCCGCAACACGTATAACCAAGAAACCCCAAACCTTAACCCTCGGAGAGCGCAGAGGCAGGCCCGGGGCGACTAGAAAGCGCCGCCACCGCCACCGCCGAACCCACCACCGGAGAAGCCGCCACCGCTGCTGAATCCGCCTCCGCTCCACCCTGAACCGGTGGAACTTGCTCGTGGTGACGACACGAACACCTGATGCATGTCGCTCGCCATGCTGTGCATCGAACTGGAAAATAGAATTGGATTGAAGCCCATCCCAGGCCCATAGCCATAGCCCGCTGGCGCCACATACCAAGCCGGAGGATTTTGTATGATTCCGGCGAACGCCTGTGCCCAATGGTGTTCCACGCCCAATGCCATGGCGTAGGGCAGGAACTTCTCGAATGTATCGGGAGGCATGCGTTGCAGACGGTCTTTGTCGACGCGGTTCATGAATTCCTGAAAACCTAGCACTGCAACCTGTGTGCGGCAGCCTTTCAAGGTTTTTGCCGTCATCTGGCGGGCAAAAAGCCACCAAACAATGGCGGAGATGATTGCGGAAATGATCAACAGCCCGATCGAGCTGAATACATCTTTGTGCCATAAGAACTGCAACAGCAGAAATGGAGCGGCAATGATCAGAATCCCGACGAAGCTGTATCCGTTGGCCGACTCCGGATCAACCATATACATGCCCTTGGTCTTGAGTTCCGCCATGATGTTTTGCCGGATCACAGGAATCGCGGTATAGAAGCGATTTTTCAGATCGGAAAGGCGAATGTCAGTTCCGGTCGCAAATACATTCTCCAGCATGACTCGCTCATGCGGTTGCACGTTCTGCCACTGCTCGCGGGGGATCAGCAAATGCAGAATGTAGTCTTTGTGATGAAACACCAGGCCTGAATCCTTGGTCTCTTCGATTTTCACAAAGCCGCGCACGGCGAGGTCGACGATGGTGGAGGTGATGTCGCGCGGGTGGATCGAATCGCCGAGCAGCGTGCCGGCTTCTGCAGGAGAGATTCCCGCAGGCGGCTCATACATGGGTGCTACCGACATTCCGGGATCGGGATCGCGTCCCCATTTCCACCAGATGGCGAACATCACCGCAAGGGTCCACAAAGGCAACAGCACGATGGGATTACTGCCCAGGAACCACAGGGCTCGCGTAAACCCGCTGGGCTCTTTAAGAATTCCTTTTGGGATGTAAATGTCGATGGTCAGGCCACCCCGCATCGGCAGCGGGTTGGTAGTTTCGAAGGAGACCTCGGATCCTTTGACGTCGGCGGTGGCATCGCGCTCGGCAGAGCCATAGACGCCGGTGAAGGCCTGGGCCCGCAGCGAACCTGCAGTGGAGCTCGGGAAGGTGACCATCGCACTAGCATGATCGATGGGGACCGGCCAGTCGTTGCCGGTGACATTCCAGTAGAACTCGTCGTGATCGTCAAAGAAGCGTGTGCCGTTGGCAACGGCGTAATCGATGTTGACGGTTCGAGTGGTATCGACTGCCTCCGGAATGTAGATCTTCAGGTCGCGGTAATCTCCGGATCGGGAAGTGTCGTACTTCAGCTTGCCGCCGTTGCCGTCGGAAACACCGGTAACATTCAAAAACAGGGTGTAATTGGTACCGCGCGGGCCGGGATATTCAACCGGGATAAATCGGTGGATGCCGTGCCACTCTCCGTTGAACTCGAGAGTGATGCGTTCGTGGACAGTGGCCGAGCCGTCTTCTGCGACTGAGATCGTGTCATTGAAATCGGTGACTCGCCAACTGCGCGCGAACGCAAAACTCGCAAGACTCAGCACGCAACAGAGCAACAACCCGAAGCCAGCCGCGGAGCGTCGGAATAACTTAGCCCAGGGCGTTAGCCTTGGGCGTGGTGGGAGAGTCGAGCCAGTCCCGGAGGCACGACAGAGGCTTGCAACCACAAACTTCAGCCCTGCGAGCAGGACTGCTGCCGGAGATGCTTTAGGCGCTGAGGTCATCGATGCTTCAGATTCAGAATTTCACCGCGACGGGTTCGCGGTCCGCTGCCTCAGTTTCGAAGAACTGCCGCTGCTGGAAGCCGAACATACCGGCCAGAATATTGGTCGGAAAGGACTGCACTCTCGTGTTTAGATCGCGTACCACCGCGTTGTAATAGCGGCGGGCATTCTGAATAGTGTCTTCGGTTTGATTTAGCGACGCCTGCAATTGGGTAAATTCTTCATTGGCCTTCAACTGCGGATAATTCTCGGCCACTGCGAACAGACTCTTCAGTGCGCCCGTGAGTTGATTCTCCGCCTGCGCTCGGTCTGCCGGCGTGGTTGCCTGCATGGCCATGGAGCGATATTTGGTGACGTTCTCAAAAGTGCCCTTTTCGTGGGCAGCATATCCCTTGACCGTCTCGACCAGGTTGGGGATCAAGTCGTGACGGCGCTTGAGTTGCACATCGATATCGGACCAAGCGGAATCAGTGCGAACCCTGAGTTGTACCAGTTGGTTGTACATGGCGATTACCATGAACGCCAGAACAACAACAATGCCGAGAATCACCCAGCCCGCCATAATGTTCCTTTCGTCGGAAACAGGAATTAAGGGGACGGTACCATACGCAACAACCAACCGCAACGTGAGGGAAGGCAACCCTGGGGCTAGGAATGTAAACTGATTCCAGGCAACGGCAGGCATGCTACTACAGCTTAAATGGCCTGAGTAGCATCGAAAATGCGAACGGCTTTTTGAGGTTCCGCACCTATGACATTCTTGACCAGATTTTCGGTTCGTTTGTTTTCTAACTGCCTGGCAGTCGTGCTGTGTTTGGGGGCGGTCTCGCAGGCACAGACCTGCTTCACCTCTGGGGATATGGACGAACCCACCCGCGCGGCCCTACAAAATGCGGGTAAGCGTTACTTCGACATGGTTGTTCGCGGAGACGTGGCATCGCTAAAGCAAAACGCCATTCCGAGTCTCGCGGGTGATTTCAGCGGCGTAGAAGGCGCGGTTAAAGACAATCAAGCCGACCTTGCGGGATCGCAGGGAAATCCTCGACCACCATTTCTATTGAAAGCCGAAGGCAACGCACCGTTGCAGCGCGCCGAGTTCCTTTGCGGAGTTTTCGGCCCTAGCGGACAAACGACGAATAGCGCCGAATTTGTAATTCCGAACCTGTCTCCCGGCAATTACGGCATTGTTGTCATGGACACCACCGGAGCCAAAACGCCTCGTACAGTGTCGTTTGTTCTCCAGCAGCAAGGGACGGATTGGAAAATCGGCGGCTTCTACTTGAAGGAACCTCAAATGAAGGGACATGATGGCAATTGGTTCGCCGACCAGGCTCGCAGCTACAAAACAAAAGGTCAAACTCATAATGCCTGGTTCTATTTTCAGGAGGCTCGAGAATTACTGGTTCCGGTGCCCTTCATGTACACACAGACCACAGACAAGCTCTACGATGAAGCGCAGACCGTTAAGCCAACCGACCTCCCAATCGAAGGCAAGACGACTGATCTCACCCAGGGCGGGAAAACCTTCCATCTCACAACGATTTTCCCTCTTCCGGTCAGTCAGGATCTCGATCTGGTGATCAAGTATCAATCCGCCGATATCTCAGATACGGGCAAAACGTTCCAGGAAAACACCGCTGCAATGAAGGCACTGCTGGCGAGGTTTCCTGAGTTTCGTGATGCCTTTGATGGAATTGTGGCCCGAGCGGTCGAGCCTTCAGGCCGGGATTACGGAACTATGCTGGCCATGAAAGATATCAAGTAACTAGCCCTCGGCTTTAAGATCAGGCATCTGGGCCCGAACAGCGCATTCTTCAGGCCGTTTGTCCTCACGCCACCTCAGGAAAACTGGGGCTCGCAATTTCAGTCCGCCGATTGATGTCTCGTGCGTCCACTCTGTGAACTTAACTTCTGCAACTAGTTCCGGCTCGACCCAGTGCACATGCCGCGCGTCGACCGGGCCTTGAAAAGGATTTTGTTTCGTGCTCAGCTTCTTCAACCGCTGTGAGGCCTGTTTCAGCATGGCCTGATTGAATCCAGTGCCGACCTGGCCTACATGGATCAGTTGTTGCTTATCGTTATAGAGGCCAAGGACGAGTGACCCAAAGTACAACCGGCTGCCTTCGGGGTCGGTGTATCCGCCGACGACGCAATCGACGGTCTGGGTGACCTTGATCTTGAGCCATTCGCGGCTGCGGCGCTCCTCGTAGCAACTGCCGCGGCGCTTCGCCAGGATGCCTTCAAGGCCCTGCTCCGCCGCCGCTTTGAACAGCGCGACACCGTGTTCCAGAAAATGTTCAGAATAGCGGACCACGTCGTTTGTCGAAAGTATTTTGGCCAGGACTTCCTTTCGCTCTTCCAGGGAAACGCGCCGCAGATCGTAGCCATCCAGGTAGATCAGATCAAAAACATAGTAAGCAATAGGTAGACCTGTCTGACCGGCAATCCTCCTGCCATGACTGCGGATTCCGGTGCGTTGTTGCATCAAGCTGAATGATGCACGTCCCTGCTCGTCGAGAGCGACAATCTCGCCATCAAGGATGACATTGTCTGCCTTGACAAAGCCAGGCAAGTTTCGCAATTCGGAAAACTGCGCGGTCAAATCGTTTTGATTGCGCGAAACAAGTCGAACGCTGCCGTCTTGAATGAACGACACCGCTCGATAACCATCCCATTTGATTTCAAACATCCATTCTGGGTTTTCGAACGGCTCTTCTATGGAAACGGCGAGCATGGGCTGGATGGAGGTAGGCATCGCACGCTTCGCCACTCCTTTCAAATTTGCGACCAGGGGTGAGGGGTCGGCCTTCGATTTTCTGGGGGGATTGCTCTTGGACTTGTGCGTTGCTAGGTTGCGCGCCGTGCTGCCAGATTTGTGATCCTCACTTTGTTTTTCCTCTGTGCCCTCTGTGGTTGGTTTGTTTTTTCGTTTTTTTTTATCCAACTTGGCAAGTGTGTCGGCTAACCATGGAGCTTTAAGTTTGCCGCGGGTCGCCTTCTTGTCGCTTTCCCACTCCGCAGGTTTCTCATCTCCGGCGATCTGCGCCATTGTTTTCTTAGTTAGTACAGAGGTGTCGTATTCATCGATGTTGTAGCCGGGGTCAGCGAACTCGTCTTGTTTCTTGATCAGCAGCCACTCTGTGCCCTTGGTCCCCGGCCGGCGAGATTTCATGTGGATAAGCGCGAAATCGCCGTTCAGCCTTTTGCCATGCAAGCGGAACTTGAGGTCGCCTTTTTCCAGCATGGACCTGGCTTCGGCATCGGTGCCGGGCAGATACTTGCTGCCCACTGGTTTCGGCGACAGAGGTTCCCACGTGCCAACTTCCCACACCATTACCGTCCCGGCACCGTAGTTGCCTTCCGGGATGATCCCCTCGAAATCGAAATAAGAAACGGGGTGATCTTCGACCTGCATTGCCAGTCGTTTGTCCGCGGGATCCAGCGATGGGCCCTTCGGCACCGCCCAGGATTTCAGCACCCCATCCAGTTCCAGCCGGAAGTCATAATGCAAACGAGTAGCACGGTGCTTCTGCACCACAAAACGGTGCTTGGATTTCTTTTCGACTTCCGGCGGCGGCTCCGGCGTTTCTTCGAATCGGCGTTTGCGTTTGTATTCTTCTAAAGCCACGACAGTATTAAACCACTAAGGTTACAAAGCGGCACGAAGCTCAGGTCTGCAGATGTGAAATACGGCGGGAAAGTTGGCCACTCTGCCCGACTCCGGGCCTCGGACTACTTTAGAATTTGTATGCATGGTGAAACGAGAATATCCGGAGACTCCGCTCGTCGGCGTTGGCGCGATCGTGATCGAAGGTGACCGCGTGTTGCTGGTTAAGCGCGGACATCCTCCTTTATTGGGTGCGTGGTCCATCCCGGGCGGAGTTCTGGAAGTGGGCGAAACCTTGCGTGAGGCTGCCGTCCGCGAAGCCATGGAGGAAACCGGGTTGCAGGTTGAACCCTCCACTCTGCTTGGCGTTTATGACCGCGTCTTACGCGACCATAGGCAGCGTACCCTCTACCATTATGTCTTGATTGATTTCCTATGCCGCAGAATTATGGGAGAGCCTCGCGCTGGCGGCGACGTTGATGATGTCCGCTGGTATCGCCGGGCGGAACTTGCGAGCTTGTCTTTGGCCAAAGACACGGCTGAGGTGATCGAGCTGGGCTTCCAGAAGGCGCACCCAAGCGACAGTTAGCCGTCGTGTGTTGAACATTCGCGGCATATCTTTACAAACGCCTGACAAATGCGTGACATCCCTTGCACCGCTCTGAGTTAACGTGTGTTTCCGTTCTTAAGCCACTTCGTGAGGACTGCATGATCCGGAAAATTGCTCTGATTTTCTCTCTATTGTCTGTTCTGGCCAGGTTTAGCTACGCGCAGGAGGACGCCTCTCACGGCGATCACTCCGCCGCCGCGGGTTCGATATTCGTTCACAGCAAGTTTGGCGGACAGATCTTCGGATTTGACATCGATCAGAATGGCCCTGAGGGCGTGCTGAGCGAGGCGCTCGATCAACCTGATGGGAGCGTTTTGGCGGCAGTCGAAACGTTCGATCAGGCGACCGGGAAAATTGTCAAAGTTCTGACGAGAACCGTCACCCAGGGCGGAGATGATTTCGTCACACTAGGAGTCGTCGGAGCCAGCGTCGGCCTCATCGAGCGCGAACACGTCCTCAGCTTTCTTCACGTGCAACGCAGCTTTCATACCATCAACCCGCTGAGCGGTAATCAATTCACCCGGAATTGGACGCCGCCGGTAGGAACCACGCACTTGATTGAGCCAACCAGCGTGAGTCGAACCCAGGGATCGCCGAACGTGGCCGTGTTCGCATTCGACAACAGCGGTAACTTCATTCCGTGGGTGTTCCAGAGCAACGTGGTTGCGAATACCTTTGGTCCAATCGTGAAGATTCCCGACTCGCTGAATTTCGGCAGTCTTGTTCCGCCGATGGCGTTCGACATAGTCAGCAACCAAGCGATTCTGGGCGGAGGCGATGGCTGCTTCGGTTGTTTTCCGGTGATCGGCTTGGTGGATGTGGTGAAAGGCACATTCTCGGAATTTACCGGAACCGGCTTCGGATTCATCAACGGGATTGCGGTGGATGCTGCGGACGGAATTTTTGTCACCACCACGGAGGACGATGCCAGCGTGGAGTTTTACAGCTTAGCCACGCAGAGCGCGTTTACGGTGGTTCTGCCGGGATCGGGCGAGCAGCAATTCTTCAGCGGAGCCGACGTGGAGTTCGATCCGATTAATGAGCTGTTCCTGATTGCACAGCCGAACTCGAGCTCTGCCCCCAGCGGAAGCACGATTTACGTTTACGACATCAATGGCAACCTGAAAGAAACCATCAACGGCTTCAGCTTTTCCAATACCTTCAATGTAGTTCCGGTTCACATCGCTATCAAGCCCAGTAATCGCGCCGGCTTTGTAGACGGTCCAGATTCCGGAGTCACGGAAATTCAGTCGTTCACATATTAATGGGGGCTAGAGACTCCTGCTGGTTCAAGTTTTGATTTTCAAAGAACAGAACGGTTCCCGCTTGTTGCGCGAGACCGCGAAGTGGAGAGAAAAGTGACACCTTCGACAATCGTAAGCAGCACAGCTAGCTACTCTTCTAACATTTTCCTGCGCATTCTCAAACATTCGGGCGACCAGCGGCTTTTGATGCTCACGGTCACTGCTTTCGCGATCGTCGCCGCCGCTCTTTCGGCGCTGGCGCAAACGGAAACCGTACTGCACAACTTCAATGGCAAGGATGGTTCTTATCCATTCTCCCGGCTGATAATCGACATGCAGGGCAATCTCTATGGCACGAATGGCGGCAACCCAGTCTCTCCCCCCACGGCGGCCTCCGTCATTAAGCTCGATCCCACGGGAAAGCTGACAGTGCTCTATCGCCAAAAACCGACGGGAATCTGTGGCCTCTGTATCGATAACTTGCTGCAGGACACACAGGGAAATCTCTATGGAACTGACGCTAGCGCCGGTCAATTTGGCAATGGCGCGGTTTTCAAAGTGACGCCGTCTGGAAGCTTCACCGTGCTCTACAGCTTCACCGGAGGGTCCGACGGGCAAAATCCTAATGACGGGCTGGTGGCCGACGAACAGGGTAATTTCTACGGCACAACCGGCCTCGGTGGAGCGTTCGGGCAAGGTGTGGTCTTCAAGGTGACGCCCGCTGGCGCCGAGGAGGTCCTCTACAGTTTCACCGGAGGTTCAGACGGCGGCGAGCCCTGGGGTAGGCTTCTTCGCGACAGCCAGGGAAACCTCTTGGGCACAACTTACGCCGACGGTGGCTTGCAGCTCAGCTTCGGGGTCGTCTTCAAGCTGACTCCTGCCGGCGTGGAATCGGTGCTGCATAGTTTTACCGGCAGCGACGGTGGACATCCCAACGGCGACCTAATTTTCGATAGTAAAGGAAATCTGTATGGCACGACGCCTTCCATTAATCGTGGGCCCCATGGCACTGTCTTTAGGGTCACCCAGGAGGGCGTTTTTACCACACTCCATACCTTCTCCGGATCGGATGGCTTCGACCCACGCTCAGGAGTGCTGAGGGACGCGAGCGGCAATCTGTTCGGAACGACTTTCTCCGGCGGAGCGTTGGGCGACGGGGTCGCGTACGAACTGGCCTCAGACGGCGTACTCACGGTACTGCACAACTTTTCGGGAGGCAGCGATGGGTCGTTTCCGGTAGGCGGGCTGGTATTCGATCAGAGCGGGAATCTGTATGGCACTACGGCCTACGGCGGTACGTTTAATGACGGCCTAGTGTTCAAACTAGCATTCTAAACAGTCAATTCCTAAAAACAGAACGGCCCGCGCCATCCTCAGCACGGGCCGCCCGGTGGACTGTTTGGGATTGACCAAGAGGTGGTCACTCTACGTGGCCTCTACGGCAACTCCGGGTTCCCAGCACGACCTAAATGCTGGGCGGATGAAACCAAACTCACCGGTAGTGTGCGGGCTTTAGCTTTCGGCGATCTTCGGCACGAAAGCCCCGCTTAGAGCAACCAGCTCTAAGTCTCAGCCACCTCACCTGGTCTTTTGAAGCATTTACCACTACAGTCAGAACTTGTCATCAGACCACCTCCTTTCCGGTGTAAACGCAGATTACCGAAAAATGTACTCAGGTGCAAACATCCCGACGACAGGCAGCCAGAGAGTAAATACGGACGCCGCACGGGCAATCCCGCAGCATTCCCACCGCTCGGGCTCAGTTGCCGGTGACACAATGTCGCCGAGAATCTCGACCTCACCTTTCATTGGCCCGATCCAGTTCCTTGGCCTGGCTGAGTCAGTGGTCGGAACATCTCGATCAAGCGCTCGCCGTATCCCGTAATCCGGATGGGCTTCTTTGTTTTTTGAACTCGGCGCAAGATCGCCAGGCAGATGGCCCGAAACTCCGAGATGTGGATGTCTTTCAGGAGGCTTCCTACCGTCCTTGACCATCCGGCATCTGTCATCACTGGGTTAAAGTTTTCTACACTTTAATTTCCCCAGAATTCAGGCAGGCTGCCGTAAGTGGTTGAATTGTCAGCCTTTCCAGCGGTAGGCATCGGATTGAGACAGTCCAATGTGCGCCAGGACGCGGTAAGCGAACTGGCGGGCGATGTCATCCAAGCTTATAGGTCGATTGTAGAAGGCTGGGATGAGCGGGTAGATGGTGGCCCCCGCATCGGCGGCCCGGTACATGTTCCGGATATGAATCTTGTTGAGCGGAGTCTCGCGAACGCAGAGCACCAGGGGGCGCTTCTCCTTCAGGCAGACGTCCGCTGCGCGCTCGACGAGATGGGCGCCGCTGCCGTTGGAAATGCGACCCAAGGTGCCGACGCTGCAGGGAATAACCACCATAGCGTCAGCTGGATAGGAGCCGCTGGCGATATTGGCGCCGATATTGGAGTTGACCTGCTCGCGAATTTTATTGCTGTTTGTGCCGATGATCTGGGCGACGAGGTTGTTGCGCCCCTTGAGGTCCAGTTCTTCGGCCATTACACGGAGCCCGCTATCGGACGCGATGAAATTCACGGTTTGAATGCGGTCGTCAGCTTCGACAGCGAGCAGGAAATGTTTCAGGAACAGCGAACCACTCGCGCCAGTGGTGGCAACCGTCAGGTTGTGAGGTGGAACGGTCGGCAAACTGAGCTCCCAGACAATTGTGAGGATAGGAACTCAGCCGGACGCAAGTCAAGCAGCAGGAAACAGGCTCGAGACGCAACGAACGAGTAACGACGATTGACCATGGCAACCGCCTCTATTCTCGGATCGCGCCGCAATGCCGCCCAACTGCGTGCGCTCGCCGGCGTCGAACGAGAGTTGCGGGCCAACGATTCCTCGCCTCGCCGTAAGTACCTGCGCGAGTTCTCCTTAGCTTTTCAAGGTTATGAGTGCGTTCTAAGTTCGCAGCAGTTAGATCAGATGGTCCGTGCGGCCGACATCCTGCTGGTGGGCGACTATCATGCTCTGCCGGCGGCCCAGCGTTATGCAGCGAGCCTGTTGGAGCGGCGAGCCCAGCCGGGGGATCGCCCTATAGTTTTGGGCGTGGAAACCATCTTTTCGCGTCATCAGCATGTGCTCGATGAATGGTGGAGACGCGAGATTGATGCCGCGGAACTCCGGGAGCGAATTCGCTTTGATACTGATTGGGGTTATGATTGGAATCCGTTTTATGAGTTGCTGGTGACGGCTCGCGAGCATGCCGAGGCTGTTTACGGGTTGGATTGCATGCCTCGTGACGACCTTCGCAAGATCGGCGCACGGGATCGCCACGCCGCCGACAAGATTGCCGAAATCCGCCAGCAACATCCGAATGCAGTCATTCTGGTGCTATTCGGAGAATCTCATTTTGCGCCCAACCACCTGCCCCGCTTGCTTCTCGAGCATCTTCCCAATCAGCGCTGCCTGACCGTGTTGCAGAATGTGGATGCGCTGTATTGGTCGGCTAGCGAAAACGTTCAGGAGCCGGTTGATGCGGTGAAGGTCAGTGATGACGTCGTCTGCGTGTTTACGTCATCACCGCTGGAGAAGTACGAAAGCTACCGCTTGTGCCTGACCCGGTGGAATCAGCAGAACGGGAACTATCCCGACGCTACGCCAACAGTCTACAACTTGATCGATAGTCTGGCGACGTTTCTGCAGATTAACCGCTACTCCTCTCACAACACGACGCAGCCGAAATTTCTTATTGATAAGCTCCCGGAAGTGTATTCGGGTTCCGATGCTCGCCTTCTGCAGTTACTTCTGCGGGCGATGTGCGATTCGCAAAAGGTGGAAAATATGCTGCAGCGCCTCGACTCGCAAGGCAGCATCTATCTGCCCTCGATTAATGCATTTTACGTTCGTGAATTTCAAATGATGTACACGGCGGAGCAGGCTGCCCGCTTTCTGCACCACGCCTGCCGCGGCCTGCCGTTACTCAGAAATCGCAAGCTGCCTCAGGCGTCCCTCGCACGGAAAGATCGTTTCTATATACGGGTGGTAGAACATGCGCTGGCTCGCTTCGGGTCGCGCGTGCTGTACCCAGTGCGTTCTGCTCAGGTCCGGGGCCCCGTCTTGTCCGAAGCCGTCGTTGAAAGACTCGTCCGCGACGCATGCCACGCAGATCGTGCCAAGTTCGATGACGCTACCCAGAAGCTTGGGTTTCGTTTGGCCGATGAGCTGTACGACGCTTACATGCGCGGGTCTGTTTCGCCCACTGCATTACGCCGCTTCTTTCTTGCGCACATCGATGAATCCGGCAAAGCTGCGTATCTATGCCATGAGATTCTTCACCGTACTGCATCCAGCCATAAGAAACCATGCGGCTCGGTGGGACACTGATCTGTTGGCAAGTGCTACTCTAACCAGTCCGATTGCAGACGGCCCTTGAACGCATCATCCATTCGAAAGCTGTTTCAGCAGGTCCGAGCGGGGAAGTTGTCTCCCGACGAAGCCGTTAATCGTCTTCGGCATCTGCCATTTGAAGACCTCGGCTTTGCCAAGGTGGACCATCATCGGGCGATTCGTGTGGGCATGCCCGAGGTCGTGTTCGGAGAGAGGAAAACGCCGTCGCAGGTCGCCGAGATCTTCGCTCGCCTCGCCCAGCACGAGGGCAACATCCTTGCTACTCACGCCACGCCGGAGCAATTTGCGGCGGTAAAAAAGAAAGTTCGCAAAGCAGAATATCGGGAACTTGCGCGCGCCATTGTTCTTCGCCAGGATTCGACTAAGTATGGGAAGGGAACCATAGCTGTTGTTTCTGCAGGCACCAGCGACATTCCTGTGGCGGAGGAATCGGTCGTCACTGCGGAAATCATGGGAAATAAGGTGGAGCGGCTCTATGACGTTGGGGTCGCTGGGATCCATCGTTTGCTAGCGAATCGCGGAACTCTAGCACGCGCCCGGGTGGTAGTTGTTTGCGCCGGCATGGAGGGTGCGCTGCCCAGCGTTGTGGGCGGCCTGATTGGAGCGCCGGTCATTGCCGTTCCAACCAGCGTCGGCTATGGCGCCGCATTCAAAGGAGTCGCGGCGTTGCTGGGCATGATGAACTCCTGCGCCTCCAACGTGACCGTCGTTAATATCGACAACGGTTTTGGCGCAGGGTATGTGGCCTCGCTCATAAACCGCTTGTGAGGTTACGATAAAAAAAGGCGCGGCCGAAGCCGCGCCTCACCCCCAATCTAACCATCTACGAAGCCTTCGTCTGTCGCGCAACCTGCAGATTGTTCTGCACGCTGAACGCTCCGAACACCTCGCCGGCCCGGATGCCTGCCACGTTTTTGTCCATCTCACTGGCAACTGTGCCATAGAGGCTCAGATGTCCGTTCTCCACCACGATGCGAATCGGAAAAGCTGGGTCGATCGCATATTGGCTCAGGACCGGATCACGGTAGATTGCCCGCGCTGCGCGAACCCGGATCTGATCGTCAAAGAACGATGCCGGCGCCACTTTGATGTCATTGACGACATCCTTCACCCCGGGCGTGTTCGCAACCGTACTTAAGGCAGAATCGCGATCGGTATCGGTCCTGGTTTCACCGCTTACGACAACCACGCCGTCCTGCACCGAAGCAGTTACGAAATTGAAAAGGTTGTCGTAGCCGATGCGGTCGTAATAAAGTTTGCGATCCAACCGAGCCGCCAGTTGCGCATCGGGAAGCTCTTGTCCCGCAACCGCAATCAGATTGTGCACACCTTGCACATGCGACACTTTGCGCGCCCGCTTGGCTGCGTCCAATTTTTGTTGATAGAGGTCCACATTGCCTGTCAGGGTGACGACTCCCCCTTCAACGCTTGCCTGCACGTTTCGGAGTTGCTTTTTGCTGTCCAGTTTCTGGGTGACTTTTGACTGGATGGCATTGTCGTACTGCGATGCTCCGGACGTTGCGGCGCTCGCTCCCACAGCGAAGCTGCCCAACGCCAGGAACAAACTCAAAATTCGAACAATCTTTCTCATCTTCCTCCTCCATCCTCTGCTGGAGTAAACCCAACAACCGGCGAATAGTTTTACTAACCGGTTAGTTAATTCGATGAGAAAAGGGACGACGCGCATGTAAAGATTTGTGTGTTTTGTAAGCTTCTTGTAACAATAAGTTCGGGGATAGAAGGTAGTCTGTGCTGCTCGATGTTCACTGTGGTTACGAATCGCTTAAACCGCGCAGGACTCAGGTCGCGAAGGGCTGTGCAGAGCTAGTGATATTCAGAACATAGCTTGCAACCGATATACTGTCGGCTTTATCGAAAAGGATGCGGACATGAACACCGGGTCTTCACTGCGCGATTGGGGCATTTTCCTGCTTCGGTTAGTTGTTGGTGTGATTTTCGTGATGCACGGCTGGCAGAAGCTCTCAATGGGCTTTCAGAATGTCGGTAGCTTCTTGGGATCCCTTGGAATTCCTCTGCCCACACTGGCGGCCGTCGTCTTAACTGTTGTTGAACTGCTCGGCGGTATCGCCCTGATCATCGGACTGGGGGTTCGTTACATTGCCCCGCTGCTCGCGATTGATATGCTGATCGCCATCGTTTTGGTTCATGCGAAGAATGGTTTCTTTGCGCCAAAAGGGGTCGAGTTCCCCTTGCTGCTCCTGGCGGTGAACATCAACCTCGTAGTTGCGGGAGCAGGCGCGCTGAGTGTGAGTTCCTTCAGAAAACCGAAGGCCGCCGCAACTGCCAAAACGGACGCCGGATTGTCACGACAGAAGACAACTACCTAGCTCCTGCAGCCATTTGTCGAGCTCGCCCATAACGCATGGCGATATTCATGTAAACATTGCCGCTGCAGGTTTCAAAGCAGATTACTAGGGCTTCGGTGTCTTCTGTGCTCTTGATGCCGTGTTCCGAGGTGAGGAGCGCGGGAGGGTGGACCCGAAATTGGAATCCCTGGTCGTTGAGGGACGTGACCGCATTTCCGATTACCTGGTTGGCGAGCTCAAACACGGCTTCCCGCACCAGATCGTCCGATTCCGGTAATTCCGTCCCAGCAAACTTGCTGGCAACACGAACAGCGCACTGCTTGTCCATGTCGAAAATGATTCGACCTTCAATGTCGCCGGTGATCCAGATCAGAGCGGCCATGCCCTTGCGGCGGTAGGCCTCTTCTTCCATGGTCAGATTGCCGATTGAAAGGGGACACTGCAGCCCTTGCGCCAATACGGCATCGGCGGCGTTGATGAACGGCTGAATCAACTCCATTTTCATTTCAGGCTCCCGCGCCCGCGGCATTAGCCACGGTTCCATCCTCACCCATGACGTACTTGATAACTTCATACAGGACTTCCGGTTTGACGGGTTTCTGCACGAAGTGGCGAGCTCCCCGTTGCAGGGCGGCCACGATGTTTTCCTGATATCCGACGGAAGACACCATCACCACGCGTGCCTCGGGATGCTTTTGGACGATCTTTTCGGCCGCCTCGATTCCTTCCATCTGCGGCATGGTGATGTCCATGAGCACGATGTCGGGCTTGGTGCGGTCGTATTCGGCAAGTGCGCTGACGCCATCTCCGGCTTCTCCAGCGAGTTCTCCGCCGAAACTCTCGATCATTCGGGCTAGGTTTTTGCGTGCAAAGACGGAGTCATCGACCACCAGATACCGCACTGGTTGCCCGTCCTTACTACGCTTCATCGGTGCAAACTGCTCCATAACAACCTCCTCACTCCAAAGTCCGGCAGATCGTTGGGCTGCCGGAGAAGTTCAATTCTTTCCCGCTCGGGCGGCTTTGCCGCCGTCGGTCTCCGTCTTTCGGTCTTGCATGCACTGCGCCATCAAAGTGTTGGTGATGGCGTCCAGGCTGACCACGCGAACTGCAAACCCTCGTTCGATCGCTGCCTTAGGCATTCCATATACAACACAGGACTCTTCGCTTTGTGCGATGGTGATGCCTCCGGCATTCTTTACAAGACCCATTCCTTGTGCGCCATCTTCGCCCATCCCGGTCATCAGCAGTGCGACCGTCTTGTTCCCGAATTCTTCCGCCACGCTTTTGAACAGAACGTCCACTGAGGGCCGATGCCCGTTCACCCGCGGCTCGTCGCTCAGAACGGCGACGTCTCCCAGGGGTAGACGTTTGACTTTCATATGACGGCTTCCAGGGCAGATCAGTGCCCGGCCCGGCATCAGTAGATCGCCTGACTGCGCTTCCTTGACCCGAATCGCACAGATTTCATCGAGGCGTCGGGAGAACATCTCGGTGAATCCCTCCGGCATGTGCTGCACAACGAGGATGGTTCCGGGAAAATCTCTCGGCAACTGCGGCAACACGTACTGCAGCGCCTGCGGTCCGCCAGTCGAAATCCCGATCGCGACCACTCTTGATGGCCGCTGCCGTGTGCTGGGGGGAGCTTTCTCTTGTGGCTTTTCAGCCACCGTGGCTTCGGCAATCTGGACTCCACGGCTTTGCGCCGCCGCCTTGATCTTGGAGATTAACTCTTGCGCGATTTCGGGCATTCGCGACGAGACGTCAGCCGGCTTCGCGACGAAGTCGAAGGCCCCCATCGATAATGCTTTCAGCGTCACCGACGCGCCAGATGTGCTGTGCGAACTCACTACAATCACAGGCACGCGGTGCGTCCGCATGATTTCCTTCAGCATGTCCAGACCGCCCATGCCTGGCATTTCCAGATCAACCGTTACCACCTGCGGGCGTAGTTCTTCGATCTTTCTCAGGCCGAAGTTCCCATCCATTGCCGTCCCAACCACCTGGATAGAATTGTCGGTCGCGAGGATCTGCGGGATCAGCTTCCGCATGAGCGCTGAGTCGTCGACAACCAGTACCCGCACGGGAGTCGTCATGCTTGCGCCCCCTGCGCTGCTTTGACGCTCCGCGCCCGCTCCGACTGCGAGAGCAGCAAACCAAAAACCGCTGCGGCTTCAGTGTCGTGCCGCAATTTGGTGAATCGGCCCATCACAGCCGGAAGATTTAAAATTAGAACCACGCGGCCATCTCCCAAGATTGACGCCCCGCTGACCAGGTCGGTCTCGACGGTCTGATCGTCCAGAGCCTTGATCACCAGTTCTTCCTCGCCCTCGAGCACATTCACCAATAACCCGAATTTGCCTTCTCCGAGCTCAATGACCAGTACAAAAATTTTCCCGTGCCGCTCACTTATGGTTGGAGGCAATGCACCGAGTCGGATAACTGGCAAAACCTGCTCCCGCAATTGCAGCATTTCGCAACCGTTGACACGGTGCAGATCGTGCTCATCGGCTCTTGCGATTTCGCCGACCGTATTCAACGGGACTGCATAAAGCCGCTGCTCAACCCGGAACAGCAAGGCTTTAATGATCGCTAGGGTTAGCGGCAATTGCAGACGGAACTTGGTTCCCTGTCCGGGGCGCGATTCTACCTGCACGTTGCCCTTTAACCGCTGTAACACGGTTTGCACCACATCCAATCCAACACCGCGTCCAGAGACTTCGGTGATCGTTTCGGCGGTGCTGAAACCTGGCTGAAAAATGAATTCCAATACTTCGGTTTCCGTCAGACTCTTGGCCTTTTCCTGAGTAACCAGTCCGCGTTCCACGGCCCTGGCCTTCACCTTAGCTGAATCGATTCCGCGGCCATCGTCGCTGACTTCCACGACGACCTGATTGCCCTGGTGATAAGCATCGAGCCGCACCGTGCCTTGTGGCGCTTTTCCGGCGCGGACACGTTCTGGTGCGTCTTCGATTCCATGGCTCACAGCGTTCCGCACTAAATGGGTTAGCGGCTCTGCAATCGCGTCCAAAAGTCCCTTATCCAGATCTGTGTCTTGCCCGAGGACTACTAATTGCACGTCCTTGCCGCATTGTTTGGCGACATCGCGCACGACTCGCGGAAAACGACGAAACAGTTGCTCGACCGGCACCATCCGGACCTTCATGACCGAACGCTGAAGATCATTCAAAACGCGGGATTGGAACGCCATGGCGTCGGCGAAGCGGCCGCGCAGCGCGTCCTTTGGGTAATGCTTCGTAAACTCGTTCAGCGCCTGCTGCAGCATCGATTTGCCCACAATTAACTCGCCTACCAGGTTCAATACCGCGTCAACTCGTTCTGCATCGACTCGCAGGATGTGGTCACTCGAGGGCATCGGCTTCTGCTGAGTTCCTGGCTGTGCAGCAGCTGCGGTCGCCACCGGCGGATCCGCTACCACTTGCGCTTCGTGGTTCTCGTATTCCGCTGACGAGCTAGCCTCCGGCTTGGCCGCGACACCTTGTGGCTGGATTTCGATCCGATCTACCGCTGCGTTGACGATGATCGTCGGAATCTTGCATTTCGCGGCGATCTCAGCGTCGGAAGCGTTGCATGCGAGGATCAGTTCAACCGACTTGCTGTTCTCTGCTGAGCCTGCTTCCGGTCGAGAAGCCAGAATTTCTCCCAGCTCAGTCACCCCTTTCAGCAGAAGCTCCCGTGCGGCGATCGGCATGGCACAATGCGGATCAACCTGCGCCAAAATGTGGCAGATGTTTTTTCCGTCGTTGGCTGCGGCCTGCATGGCAAGCCGTTCGTATTCAGTCCAGACCGTCTGATGTTTGGCTGTCGGCTTGGACTTGCGACTGTGAGCTTTCTTGGTGGTTGGGTCGTGGGTCAGTTCGCGTATTTTCTTTCGTAGAGACGTGCCGTCTGGCAGTTGGGATTGACTGCGGTACGAGGTCAGCATGCCGCCAAAGAAGTCCGCTGCACCAAATGCGATCTCCGCCAGGGACCCGTGTGCGGTCGACGTTTCTAACGCCAGCGCATCCTCGAGTTCGTGCGCCACTTCACTCAATTCCTGAAAACCTGCTGCAGCCGAATCGCCCTTCAGGGTATGAACGATGCGCCGCATGGTCCGGACTGTCTCGGCGTCCCCCGGCTTTTGTTCGAGCTTGAGGGCCTCTTCATTCATTGACTGCAGAAGTTCCTGCGCAGTTTCAAAGAAGAGTTCGCGTAACTCCGCGTTCCGGTCGTCGGAAAACTGGGTCACTGCTCCACCTCGATCTTCTGGTACGCAGTTCCGGTTTCCCGATAAATCATGGTGAACTTCTCGGTCAAGCCTAGCAGGCTTTCTGCGTGACCCACGAACAGGTAGCCTGCGGGATTCAAGCAGCGTGCAAACTTCGCGACTAGCCGTTTCTGCTCCGCTTCATCGAAGTACATCATTACGTTTCGGCAGAAAATCACATCATTGTGCTGCGGAAGGTATTCCGTCTTGAGGTTGTGAAAATCGAAGTGCACCAGTTCTTTGAGCGCTTTCTTCACGGCATAGCGATCACCGACTTTATCGAAATGGCGGAGACGATAGCTGTAGTCGACCGAACTCATCTGCGATTCGCCATATGTGCCTTCCTGTCCGGCTCTCAGCACGCTGTAGCTGATGTCGCTGGCCAGAATTTCCACTTTCCACGGCGAAGGAACGAGCGGCTTGGGCAGGGTTGTCTCGTGGCCGGAAGGATTGCGCAAGACGTGGTACGACAACGCGTCCGCAACCAACATGGCCATGGTGTATGGCTCCTGGCCGGTGGAACACCCGGCGCTCCACAAACGCAAAGAGAAGTCGCGCGCTTCCTGCTTCTTTCTCAGCAGGTCATCCAGGACGTGTTTGTGAAACAGATCGAGTTGTGCCTTATTGCGAAAAAAACTGGTCTCGTTGACGGTGAGATTTTCCAGCAGCTTGGCTAGCTCTGCTTTTCCTTCCGTGCTGATGAGCAGCCGGTAATAGCTGTAAAAAGAATCCAGCTGGCATTCCTTCAGACGGCGTTGTAAACGGTCCTGCAAGAAATGTGCGCGGCGCGAATCGAAATGCATGCCGCACTCCTGATAGACCAGGGTCTGCAAGAGCCTCATTTCGGATTCGGAAAACTGCAACTGCAAGCCCGGGCTTGCCATAATCAGTGTTCCTTGGTTTCTGCAGATCGTGGTGCGTTAGTGGCCACTGCTCTGCCATTTTGTGCAGCGTTTGCGCCCTCCTGAGCCGCCTGACGCAGGGATCGCGAAGTCGAGGCCTCCAGCAGTTTCGCCATATCGAGCAGCACAATCAGCCGCCCACGGTACTTCCCGAGTCCGGTAATGCAGTTCAGCCCACCTTCCAGAAAGTCGGTGGGTGGAGGTTCCACGTCGCTGCCCGGAATCTTCAACACCTCCGAAGCAGAATCAACGATGAGCCCGGAGAGCCGTCCGTTATGCTCGAGCACCAGGATGCGGTTGCGCCTGGTGGAAACAATTTCTTTCTCGCCCAGTCTCTTTCGCAGGTCGATGACGGATACGATCTTCCCGCGCAGGTTGATGACTCCCTCCATGTAGTCGGGAGCATCCGGGACGGCAGTAATTTCCGGCACGCGCACGATTTCATGCAGCGCCGTGATGGGTACGCCGTAGCTTTCCCGGCCCACTTTAAAGCCCACGATATGCAGTTCGCCGCTCATCGAGCTTCCAGATTAGCTGTGCGTTCCAGCCGCAGCGTGCCTGGCGCTGCTTTTGACAACCGGTTTGCTTTCCATATCGCTCTTGATACGTTCCTGTTCTTCGAGGGTGAAGCGATCCATTGATTCCAGAAGATCGCGAGACATCTTCGACATCTGTTCGGCGGATGCCGCGAGTTCGGTCGAGCCCGAGGTCGTCTGCTGCACCAGTTCGCGCATTCTTTCCATCGCCTTAACCACTGCGTGCGCGCCAGAGGCCTGCTCTTCCACCGCCGAGTTGATTTCGTGCGTAATCTCGTTCAGTCGTGTGGTGGCACGTGCAATCTGGGAAGACCCATGCGACTGCTCATTGGTAGCCGCGCCAATCTCCTGGGCAAATTTGTAAACCTCGGTGACCACGTTTGAGATTTTTCTCAGCGCCGTATTGAGCTCGGTTCCGAGACCCAGTCCTTCGTTCACAATGCCGGTGCTGCGGTCCATGTTTTCAACCGCCTTGCGGGCTTCTTTCTGGATGCTCTGTATCAGTTCGGAAATTTCCTTGGTCGATTGCGCCGATTTCTCCGCCAGCTTTCTGACCTCATCGGCGACGACAGCAAATCCCAATCCATGCTCGCCCGCCCGAGCGGCTTCAATGGCCGCGTTGAGCGCGAGCAGATTGGTTTGTTCTGCCAAATCGTCGATGACTTCGATAATCTTTCCGATGTCATCCGCGCGTTGGCCAAGCACGTCGATGATCTCTCCGGAAGCCTGAATCGTGGTGTTGATTCGGTTCAAGCCGTCGGTGGCTTTATCCATCGTGCTGATGCCACTGTGCACCTCCTCTCGGGAGCGGTTCGAGATGTCAAGCAGGACCTTGGCGGTATCCGCCACGCGCTGAATAGAGGCGACCATCTCGTCGATCGAGGCCGAAGTTTCGCTCACGCTGGATGCCTGCACCTGCGTGCTCTTCACCATGTTCTGCACGTTGACGCTCATCTCGTGCATGGTGCTGGTCACTTCATCAATGGCTGAAGCCGTTTGCAAGCTGATCTTGGCGGACTCGTCGGAAGCGCCCGCTACCTGGTTGGAAGCGCTCGCCACCTGCGAAGATGCGTCGCGCACGTTCCGCACCAGATTTCGTAATCCAGTGGTCATGCGTGCAAAAGCATTCCCCAGGGTGTCATTGGCACTTTTCGGCTTGACCGCTATGCTGAGATTGCCGCCCGCGATGGCTTCGGAAACCGACGCCATTTCCTTCAGGTAGCTGACCATATTCGCGAACATGCGGGCGAGTTCGCCGATCTCGTCGTTGCGCTTGATGTCGATTTCATGATCGAGATCGCCGGCGTTCCCAATCTGCTGTGCGATTCTCATCAGATTATTAAGCGGTTCGGTGATCGATTTGGCAGTGGTGAAGGCGATCGCCACTCCCAATCCGAGCGCCACGATCGTGCTGATGAGTGCGATTACGATTGTCAAATTCGCAGCCGTCTCATCCGACCTGCGGCGTTCATCCAAGATTTTCCCGTTTTCCTGGTCGGCCACATCCAGTGAATCCGTGGCATTTTTCACCCACGAAGAGGCGTCCTTCTGAAGGTAAAAAATCTGCAACTCTGCGACGGTGGCATTGCCGCCGTCCACATCTTTTCGTTTCTCGATCAGGGGTGTAGCAAAGTCTCGCGCCCAGTTCTGTTCGTTGTTCTGGACCTTGTCAAGTGCGTTCTTTTGTTGCTCAGAGTTCGCCAGTCCTTCGGCGGTTCGCAGCGCATCCTGCAACGCTCGTTCGCCCTCATTGAGACGTTCCACTTCCCGCGTGTCACCACTGAGGAGGTAGTTGCTCAGGTAGAGCCGGTTCTGCATGATCTGGAAGCGGACTTTGTCCGTGGTGTCCGCCATTTTCAATGCCTGCGAAGCCGCTGCTTTGGCACTGTGCTCGCGCTGCACCGCCGCCATGATGATGAGAAACAGCACTACGACCATCGCAAGGACGGCTCCGAAGTTCACATAGAGTTTCCTGCCAATCGTCATTGCTGCTCCTCCATCGCGCACCGATCCGTTTTCATATGAAAATCACTGCTCTGAGGGTTCGAACTTGAATTCCACCGTCCCGGTACTCTCCTCTTCGGCGGGTTCAAACTTCCATTTTTTCAGGGCGTCCATGGCGGCGTTTACTAAAATCGGATTACCGCCCATTACTTTGGTGTCTTTGAGGTTCCCATTCGGCGAAACCGTCACTAGCACCTTGACTGAGCCGCGCAGGTTCAAGCGCCGAGCCAATTCTGGATATGGAGGGTTCACTCGGATTTTCACTTTGCGGGTTAACTCCGTTTGCGCAACGGCTGGCAGGGAACTGCTGCCGGTGATCACACCAACACCGATAAGCAGACTCGCAATCCAGCAGCGTAGGGATCGCACTTGCACAGAAGCTTCCTCCAAGGACACGAGCGTTCCAATCTCAGGCTGCAACACCGGTGCCAGCGGCGGGAGTTGTCACCAATCGAAAGTAACAATGTTCCTTTTCAATGAGTTCCGGGCAGAGAAAGTGCCCGTGCTGCTCTTATCGGCCGGACTGCTTTTCTCACGCGCGCGGTTCGCTCTCACGCTGAGACGCTTAGCGGTCCGTGATTGCGAAAAGGATTATTCACTTGACACAAATACTGATTCAGAGTAGATTAGCGGCATGGACATCCGACAAATCACCGCTAAGTTTGCTCAGGATGAAGATTGCCTCAAGTACATCCAAGAGATGCGCTGGCCTGATGGCGTCATTCGTTGCCCACAGTGCGGCTCTAAGGACATCAAGCGCGTAGAGCGTGCCACTACAAAGAAGGGCAAGAATCGCCGCAACTGGTTCTTTCTCTGCCTTGAGAAGACCTGTCATAACCAGTTCTCGCCCACATCTGGCACACTGTTCCACGATACGCATCTGCCGCTAATAGTGTGGTTCCATGCCATCGCCCTGGTATTGAATGCAAAGAAGGGTATCAGCGCCAAACAGCTAATGCGTGACCTCGGGATCGGCGGATATAAAACCGCGTGGTATCTCAATCACCGCATTCGTGAGGCTATGCGCGAAGGTGCACTCCCACTGCTCGGCGGGATCGTGGAAATTGATGAGACCTATTTGGGCGGTCGCCAGCGCGGTCACAAGGGCAAACTCAAGAATAAAGATTTAGTCATGGGCTTACGTCAACGTGGCGGGCCAGTGCGCTACATCCAAGCCAACGACCGGGACTGCGGAAACTTGGAAAAGCATTATTGCTGCGAATCTGGATGCTGCCAAAGTCGAATATGTCATGACCGATGACTCCAACGCAGCGAACATAGTTCTTAAGGACACCGGAAAGCATCACAGCATTCGCCACAGCAAGGGCGAGTATGTTCGCGGGATCGTGCACACGAATACCGTGGAATCCGCATTTTCGCTGCTTAAACGTGGCGTGATAGGAACCTTCCATCAGGTTTCTATAAAGCATCTACAACGCTATTTGAATGAGTTTTCCTACAGGTTCAATCGCAGGAATGATGAGAACGCATTCATAGAGACGGTGCGGCATCTTTGCGGTTTTCCGCCTTTGACTTTCGAGGCGCTGACTTCCGATCCGGCTCCTGTTTCTTCGTAGCGTGTATCTCGCTGGTTTTCTGCGGTGCTTTTTGCAGCATTCGGCGGAGAACCTCGTCGAATTGGGACTTATCGGCTTTCATGCGGATGGCGGCATTAAACCTTGCGGCACAACAATTTCCCCAAATCGCGCCTCATAGTTCTTTATAGTGTTACCAAGGATCACGTGAAGAATTTTCGCTTCAGCCGGACTCATTGATAGTCTAGCTTTGTTTAGAACTCGCATTCTGCCGTCAGGCCCCGGGCCCAATACTTCACCGATACTCAATGCCACATCTAACGGTGAAAATATTGATTGAACAAAGTTCGTATAAAGCAGTTTGAAATCCGCTGCGTCAATATAAATAACGGTCTCAGACGGATTCTCTGGATTGGGCATTGCAACGCCCTGATCAGTTGGCATATTGCCCCCCGAGAAAGTTCATTTGCGAATGTGGTGCCGGGGCGATGTCCGGCATGAAAGCCTTTACTTCATCAGTCTTAGGCGTAGGCGTGGGCAGTACTTGGGGACGATAAAAATTCTGATCCTGCGTGGTGGTGTTGACCACAGGAGTAGTGAATGCACCCCGCTGCAATTCCATGTCGAAACTTGGCACCGCCAAGCTCTCTGTGGCAGATTCCCGATGCCATCTCATGAACTTACTAAATGGCTCGAATCGGACTACCAATGCTACGTCAAAGATACGCGCCAACTTCAACAATGTGGCCAGAGAATAACGGCCATAATCGGGATTTTCGTATCGTGAAACAATTGGCTGCAACTTGGCATTGCCAAGTTTCTCCGCCACATCGCCCTGTGTTAGCGCCGCTCTCATGGCTTTTAATTGAAAGGCAATGCCCTCGCGGATGTAAGATTCCACTAGTGAATGGCGATAATTCGGATCTTGGAAGTTCTCTACTACAACGTCAAAAGGTGTATTTGACGATGTCGTAATGTCCAGCACAGGCATCTATATGGTTCCGTTTCGAAATTTTTAACCAACCGTGGGGAGTGTAGGTGTTCTGCTTGTGGCTGAATAGAAGCAGCATGACAAAATATCCTTCGTAGTCATAGCCGGATATTCTCCATTGGCGTCCGTCTGCCTTCCATTTCATCTCAAACAAACCAGGTGCATTGCGTATTGCGTGGTAGAACTTTTCATCCCATGGCCGAGGCATCCGCGACAACATACGTGCTCGCACATGCATGGCAGCTTTAACGATCGGCTTATCAGCTAAAGCGGCAGAAACTAACCCGACACCATGGTTGCCCACATGCCTAATTTCCGCCAGCTTGAGATGCGGCCCAACTTGCGCACTGTGGCTTAAACTCCCCATTGTATAACAAAAAAGATATTCCGGTGCAAGGCACCATTGTGCTATAACATTTTTGCTATATCCAACAATAATGGCCCACAAAGGAAAGTCCCCGTGGGCCCAGGAGCATGGCGGGTAAGCGGCAGGTGCCGCAACCGATCTTATAAATCGGGATAGCTTCCGGCTATGGGGTTCAAATCCCCTGCCCGCCGCAGTCAGTATATGCCTATCTGTCAACATGTATAATTCGCGCCGTGAGGGGAGAAGGGGAGTCTCCCATGGCGGAATACAAATATCCTCAGTTCCTGACGCAAGCGAACAAGGCGGCCTACGATCAGGTTCATCATCCAGCGACCATAACGCCTTATTCGGGTATCTATCGCTGCACAAAGTGCGGCCACGAAGTTACCTCTGTATCTGGCTACCCATTGCCACCCCAGAATCATCACCAACATACTGCGGCGCAAGGCGAGATTCTGTGGCAACTGATTGTTGCGCACAATTGGATTCGGTAATAGAGAGTATTGGATAGCGTTCCAGGGGCACCAGTTCAGACCATAGGACATGGGCAAGCGCAGCCACGGCTGTAGCTACACGCACCAGTTTGTCTGCCGGAACGTTGCTCTCAATAAACTCCAGAACTAGCTTTACGTCCCTGTCGATTGCGATTGTTGCCCTGTCACGGCTCTCAGTTTGATACATCTAATCCTCCATTTGTGTCAAGTGAATAATCCTGATTGCGAATTCGGTTACTGCGCCCTTTTGTTCTTGACTCAAAATGAGATTGCAAGCTACTTTCCTTGTGTAATCAATCGCTTGTCGCAGATCAAGGGCGGTGCTAGTGAGTCTGCACGCCGGACAGACAGGATTGTTGTCCACCAGCAGTGTGCGTTCCAGCAGCGAGCCACAGAGCCTGGAATCGCCCGGCTATTTCGGCACTGCGCAGGGAATCGCTGACCTGGTTCGAAGCGCGTTGCGCGCACGACTAGTGTTCATCTTCGCGGATGCCACTGTGGTGGGTATGCCCGTGATCTCAGCCGGATCCCCGGAACTGGACCTTGCGGTTCGCGCCAGCTATTCCCGTTCTCTGCAGTTTGCCTCCGACCTGGCGCGACGCGCAGCGGCGATAGGTGAAGTAATCTCGGTCAGCATCGATCCCGCAACGCATGGATTGGCAAACTTGCTGCCGTCGGGAACTCTACTCGCCGCGCCCTTGCGTTTGTCGTCGAGTAATGGCGCAATTCTCGTCTACCCGCGAGAAGATGGGAGCTACTCCAGCCAGGAGAAAGCGGAGCTTTCCGCGTTGACAGGTATCGCTTCCATCGCAATGAATGCGGCATCCCGCACCAGCGTCGTCAGATCTCCAGTATTTCAGGAGGAGATCACCGACGCGCATGAATGGAACGAGATTCTGGACGCAATTCCGGATCTCGTAGTGGCGCACGACAGCCATGACAAGGTCGTGTGTGTCAACCGCGCATTGGCCGAATTTATTGGAGTTGAGCCCAAGGATATGGCGGGTGTGGGAATGCCGGCACTGTTCACCATGGACAACGGAGTTCCGCAGCACGTGTGTCCGTTCTGCCGTGGAATGTTAGACGAGCCGAACCGCGAACAAATCGTCCCCGTTCTGGATCGCTCGTATCTTGTATTTACTTCTTATGTGGATACCAGCGATGGCCAACTGCATACACTACACGTGCTGAGGGACATTTCGGACCGGCAAGAGGCGGAGAGCCGCTATAAACAGCTGTTCGACAATATGCAGGAAGGAGTGTTTTTCGCCACTCCCGACGGACGCTTCGTGGAAGTCAATAATGCGCTGGTTCGAATGTTAGGGCACAACAGTCGAACCGACCTTCTGCAGGCCAACATCCGTACGCAAATATCTATTTCCCCCGAGCGCTACGACGAGTTTTCGCGTTTGTTGCTCGAGCAGGGAACGGTGCGGGACTGCGAACAAACACTGCGCCGCGCCGATGGAACCCTGCTGCACGCGATCATAAATGCATTTGCCGTTCACGACGATCACCGCGGTGTAGTGCAGTTTCGTGGAGCGATTCAGGACGTTAGCGGACTGAAAAGTTCCCAATCTGAGTTGCACCGCGAGCGTGATTTCTCCGCTAAAGTCCTGGACAACACCCAAAGCCTGATTCTGGTGACGGATGTGACTGGACGCGTCAGTTATGCCAATCGCCGCTGGTACGAAATGGGGTATCAGCAACCGGAATTGCTCAGCAGGCCGCTGCAGCAACTAATCGCTCCGGCGCGTCGTCCAGCCCTATTGGACGCGTTTGCTTCTACTTTAGCGGGACGTCATATTGATAGTCTCGAATTGCAAGTGCTGCGTAGTGAGGGAGGTGTCGGACATTTTGCCGTGAACCTGAGCCCAGTGTTGGAAGCTGATGGCAATGTGGCAAGCGTGGTGGTAGTTATGAGCGATATCACTGACGCTGCAACCCTTCAGTCCAAGCTGATGCATGCTGAGAAGATGGCTGCGGTGGGGCAGTTGGTTTCCGGCGTTGCTCATGAAGTGAACAATCCTTTGACGGCAATTCTTGGCTTTGCCGATCTGCTGATGGAGAATCCGGAACTGCCCGACAGCGCACGAAAAGATTTGCGTGTCATCCTGCAGGAGGCGCAGCGCACCAAGCAGATCGTGCAGAATCTGCTAAGTTTTGCGCGCCAAGTGCCACCGCAGCGCAAGACTTTGCAGTTGAACGTAATTCTGCGCCGCACCGTCCAGCTTCGAGCCTATGATTTGCACAGCCGTGGAGTTGAGGTGGTGGAAATACTGGACGAGAATCTGCAGTCGGTTAATGGCGACGCGCAGCAACTTCAGCAGGTTTTCCTGAACATCCTCAACAATGCCTACGACGCGGTTCGTGACACGGGTCGCGCAGCGCGGATCCAGATTCAGACCCGTAATATCGATCGTCTTGTAGAAATCGCCTTTCGCGACAACGGTCAAGGCATTCAATTTCCGGAGCGCATTTTTGATCCATTCTTTACGACCAAGGCCGTCGGCAAAGGAACAGGCTTGGGCCTGAGTATCTGCTACGGAATTGTTCGAGAGCATGGGGGCGAAATCGCCTGTCACAACAACAGCGACGGTGAGGGCGCAACCTTTCTCGTGCGTCTGCCGGCGATCGCCGAGCCAGTTTCTGTGGGTGCCTCAGCGGGAGGCACGCAATCGTGAGCGTGTCTGTAACCAGATTTATGCCTGAACCTGTTCGATTGCCGGTGTTGCTGATCGAAGATGAATCGGCGGTCATGGCGTACGTGCGGACGGCCCTCGAGCGCCATGGTTATGCGGTCGTTTGCACTGAGTCCGGAGCAGAAGGCCTGCAGTTGCTAGAATCTGGGAACTTTCTCGGTGTCGTTTCTGACATGCGCACTCCGGGCGGGGTTGACGGTGCCGACGTTCACGCTTGGCTTTCTCAGCATCGTCCGGAGTTAGCCTCGCGCATCGTCTTCATCACCGGCGATATTGCAAATGAGGACACGGTAGCCGTGCTGCGTAAGACTGGGGCGCCCTGTGTCGAAAAGCCGTTCCGAGTGCAGCAGTTCATTGCCGTCGTCGAAGATACTCTGGGAAAGGCGCCGTGAACGAGGATTTACGAATTCGCCTGCTGATTGTGGATGACGAACAAAGCATCCGCAAATTGTGCATGACTGTTGGAGAAGCGCTCGGTTTCGTCTGTCTTGAAGCCAGCAGCGCGGAGAGCGCACTGGCGCTGCTCGAAGAGCACCCGGTCCACATTATCCTCACCGACATGGTCATGCCCAACATGTCGGGGCTCGAATTCCTCGAGAAAGTAAAAAAACTGTTTCCGCGGACGGAGGTTGCGGTGATGACCGGCCATGGCTCGGTCGAGACGGCAGTGCATGCCATGAAGCTGGGGGCGTACGACTACATCAGTAAGCCGTTTTCTCCCTTGGAAGAGCTGAGGCTGTTCCTGCGAAGGATGGCGGAAAAGATCCGCCTGGTTGAAGAAAACCAGTTTCTGCGCGAGCGCGTGGACAGCGAAACCGATTTGCACGGAATTGTGGGTTCATCGGCCAAGATACAGGACGTCTTGCGGATGATCTCCCGCCTCAAAGACACCCGCACCCCTGTTTTGATCACTGGAGAAAGCGGCACTGGAAAAGAGCTGGTTGCGCGAGCGATCCACTTCCGCGGCGCGTTTGCCAAGCAGTCCTTCGTCGCCGTGGATTGTGGGTCATTGGTACCTACTCTCATTGAGAGCGAATTGTTTGGCTATGAAAAAGGTGCCTTTACCGGGGCGATCAAGTCCAAGACCGGTCTCTTTCAAGCTGCGAACGGGGGCACCATTTTTCTGGACGAGATCGGCGAACTTCCGTTGGAACTACAGGCTAAACTTCTTCGCGTTTTGCAGGAGAAAGAAATTCGGCCAGTCGGCAGCAATCAACGGGTGAAGGTCGATGTCCGTGTGATCGCTGCGAGCAATCGCGATCTTGAATCCGAATATCACAAAGGCACGTTTCGCAAGGACCTCTATTTTCGGCTCAACGTGGTCACAGTTCACTTGCCTCCGTTGCGGGAGCGGCGACCTGATATCCCCATGCTGGTGCACTGGTTTCTCGATCGCTATGCGCCCGGGGCGACGATCCAGGTGACCAGCGCCGCGATGAAATGCCTGCTGCAATATGATTGGCCGGGCAATGTACGCGAACTCGAAAATTGCGTTGAGCGCGCCCTTGCGCTTGGAGACCGCGCTATGATCGATTTGGGAGACCTGCCGACGAGCATAGCGTCAGGTCCACGCGATTCTGTTCCCGCCGAAGCTCCTCGACTTTCCTCCACCGATCTCGAGGATATTGAACGAGCGACTATCCAGCGCGTCTTTGAAGAAGTGAAGGGCGACAAAACCCTCGCTGGAAAAATGCTCGGGATCAGCCGAGCCACGCTGTACCGCAAACTGAAGCGCTATAACATTTCATCGTCGGCGGATCTGTCCACTACGACCCAGACCTTGCAGTAGCGCTGTCTCGCGTCGTCGTGTTTCATTCTGAGACGAAGGTCCTTCAAGTAAGACGTCGAGCGTGTCATTATTTAAGCATCTTATTGCAATCCAATAACTTAGCTTAGCGCGCAGTTTGGCTTTTGCCGTGCATTTCTTTTTCAGCGGTGCGGTCCGGGTGCCTGAGACTTGCTAACCGGCAGACTACGGGACCCGGGTTGCACCGTTCCGATATTCGAGGACAACGTGTCCAAAACTGGAACCGCGACTGCCCCCTCCGCTCGCGAGAACACAACCGGCAAGTTGGCCAAGTTCTTTCCTGGGGCTACTCCGGTTCGGATTCCGGTCCGTCTTACCCGTCTGGGAACTGCCAGCAATACTTTCAGCGAGAGTACGATTATCGAGTTCGGCACACCCAACGAGGTGTTGTTTGCTTCGACACTGCCATTGGAATTTGCCGACCGGTTGCGTTTGCGAAACTCCGATGGAAGCCTTGATACCGAAGCTTGCGTTGTCGCCCTGCAATACAACGGCACACAAACCGCTGTCGCAGCGCGGTTCGCGGGCGAAGTCACTAATTGGATCGTGAAACCATGACCACATCATCACAAATCAGCGATCTTGCCGCCGAATGGCAGGAGGCGCGTTCTCTTTACCCCTTGTATGCTGCCCTCGCGAAAGAGTTCGTCATCGAGCTGCCGCCCTGCAGTGATTTGGAGTCCGGCCTGACAGCTCCTCCGCAGGAATCGGTCGAACAGGCTCGGCAATGGCTGCTGGACATGGATGAACGCATCCACGTCCACCAACTGCGCCAATTTCTGCAGACCTCTACGCTTGCGGGCGAGGAAGCTTTGCGAAATCTGTTGGCCCACTACCTGCACAAAGAGAAGCACACAGATTCCGATCACGACAAAATCGACTTCCTGCTGGTTCAGTACTTTTCGCATTGTGCGCCGTCAAGGTTAGAGGACGGGGACGTCGATCTGACGTACGTGGCTCAAGTTCTTGAACCTGTAATAGGTAACGTCAATCTGGAGGCGCAAACTGCGGGACTGAACCTGATTGACCAACTGATCGAAGAAGCTGTCTCGTGCAAGGATTTGAGCGAACTCTACACCAGTCAAATTTTGGAAAAGGGCCGCAAACTGAAGGTTTCTCTGGGGGAGGGCTATTTTGCCCCGGCGGCGCTGGTGGCGTTTGCACGGTTTGGGTTTCTCATGCGGCGTTTCTTCTTCCGCTTTATGCATCAGGACCTCAATAGCATTCTGGATGGATTGCGCAAGCTGGAAGACCGGGGTGTGACAACTCTGGACTGCCGGCGGGCTCAGTTTTCCGCTGATGAGCCGGTGAGCCGTCTGCGCATGATTTGTCAGTCCTGGAAAGTCATGTTCCAGGCAGAGTATTCTTCCGGACAGCCGCTGCGCATGCTGGCCGATCTCCGTTCCGTAGTTGAGAATGCTCTAACGCGCAGTGACAAGAGTTCGAAATCGCACCGGACCGCGGCTGCGGGAGCGGGTACCTCGGCAGAAGCGGAAGAGTAGATAATTCAGGAATGACGCGTCTCCGGATCCAAGCGCCGACCGCTTTAATCATCTCCGATGACGGAGAATTTTCACGGTCTATCACCGGTCGTTGGCAGATGGAGCGCAACGCTCCTGCCTTCACCCTTGTGAGCAGCGACGTAGGCATGGGCTTTGATCCCGAGGGTTTTCAGCTTGCGGTGGTAGGCCGGGTTCGGCCGCAGACGCTTTCTCCGTTGCTCGAGTCCTTGGCGGTGGCCGGGAAACACGTGATTTTCCTTTCCGAGGATCCGGTACTTCTGCAAAGAGTGCGCGATCGCTGGCCCGGAATCCTCCTCTTGAAACAGGAAGAGAATTGGCTCGCGACACTGATGTTGGTGTGTCCTGAAGCTTTGTACCGCGCCTACGCGGAAGCGCAGATGGCGGAGATCGAAAGGATTAACTCAACCCTGGCGCATGAAGCCACTCTTGGTCGATACGTCTGCGATATGCGGCATACCTTGAACAACATGCTCACGGCCATGTTGGGCAACTCCGAACTGCTGCTGCTGGAACCGGGTTCTCTATCCTCGGAAGCACGCTCGCAGATCGAAACGATTCGCAATATGGCATTGCGAATTCACGAAATCCTTCGCCGCTTTTCATCGCTGGAAAAAGAGCTTACCGTTGCCGAGCAGGAAGCCGGGAAAGAACTCATCGAAGTTCGACGGGTGGGAAGCTAAGACAATCGGCCGCTACTGCCTAGCTAGGCGAACAAAAACTCCTTCGTCCTCAACTCCTTGATCGCATCCCTAAGCTTGGCTGCCTTCTCGAACTCGAAGCGTTTGGCGGCTTCCCGCATGTCGCTCTCCAGTTTGGCAATGAAGGTGTCCAAGTCCTCCTGCGATTTGAAATCCGGAATTCCGTCGGCATCGGCACTGGCCAAATCGGTGTAATCGGCTTCAACAATGCTGGCCAGCGACATCTCCAGCGGGCGCACGATCGATTGCGGCGTGATTCCGTTCGCCTGGTTATAGGCTTCCTGGATGGCACGCCGTCGATTCGTCTCGTCCATTGCTTTTTTCATTGAGTCGGTCATTCGGTCGGCGTACAGAATGGCCCTGCCATTCAGATTTCGTGCGCATCGCCCCACGGTCTGGATCAATGAACCGCTGGAACGAAGGAAGCCTTCCTTGTCTGCATCCAGCACGGCCACCAACGACACTTCCGGCAAGTCCAGACCTTCGCGAAGCAAATTGATTCCGATCAGCACATCAAACTCGCCCCTCCGCAGGTCTCGAAGTATCTTTACTCGTTCCAAGGTTTCGATCTCCGAGTGCATGTAACGGCACTTCACGCCCACTTCGCTGTAATACTCAGCCAAATCCTCTGCCATGCGCTTCGTCAAGGTAGTCACGAGCACTCGCTCACCTCGCTGCACGCGATCACGAATTTCATGCAGCAAGTCATCGATCTGTCCCTTCACCGGCCGTACTTCCACCGGTGGATCGACCAATCCGGTTGGCCGGATGATCTGCTCGATCACAACTCCCGCCGACTTGGTCAGCTCGTACGGCCCCGGAGTCGCCGAAACGTAGATCATCTGGTTCATCCGGTGCTCAAATTCCTCAAACGTCAGCGGACGATTGTCCAGCGCAGAAGGCAGCCGGAATCCGTATTCAACCAGCGTTTCTTTCCTTGAGCGGTCCCCGTGATACATCCCATGCAATTGCGGAACCGTCTGGTGCGATTCGTCAATAAACATCAGGTAATCGCGAGGAAAATAATCGAGCAGCGTCGGCGGAGGCTCGCCCGGCAGGCGCCCGGTGAAGTGCCGGGAATAATTCTCGATTCCATGGCAATACCCGACGGATTTAATCATTTCCAGGTCATACATCGTGCGCTGATGAACCCGCTGCGCCTCCACCATGCGCCCTTGCTTTTCCAGTTCCGCTTCCCACCACGCCAGTTCCTGCCTGATCGTCTGCACGGCATTCGATCGGGTTTCTTCTTTCATCACATAATGGGTTTTAGGATAGATCGGAAGCCGAACATACTTCTGCTTCACCGTTCCAAACAGCGGATCGATCTGAGAGAGCGACTCGACTTCGTCTCCCCAAAGCTCGATGCGGTACGCCATGTCATCGTACGTAGGGTAAATTTCAATTACATCTCCGCGGACGCGGAACGTTCCACGGCGGAGATCCGCGTCTGTGCGTTCGTACAGTATCTCCACCAGTTTCCGAGTGATGTCTTCGCGTTTGATCTTCTGGCCTTTCTCCAGGAACAGCAGCATGCCGTAGTAGGCTTCCGGAGATCCAAGGCCGTAGATGGCGCTGACAGAGGCCACAATCAGGCAGTCGCGGCGTTCAAAGAGCGACCGCGTTGCCGAGAGTCGCAACTTGTCCAGTTCATCATTGATGGTCGCTTCTTTTTCAATGTACAGGTCGGCTGCTGGTACGTAAGCCTCAGGCTGGTAATAATCGTAATAGGAGACGAAGTATTCGACCGCATTATGGGGAAAGAAGCTCTTGAACTCGTGATAAAGCTGAGCGGCCAGTGTCTTGTTGTGAGCCATTACGAGGCTTGGGCGATTCGCCTGTTCGATGACTTTGGCCATCGTGAACGTTTTTCCCGAACCGGTGACGCCCAAAAGAACCTGATGTTGCTCGCGGTCGAACACACCTCCGACCAGCGATTCAATGGCTTTGCCTTGATCGCCACGAGCTTTGTAATCGCTGACTAACTTGAAGTCCATGAAGAGCGGCCCATCTCACAGATAAGAATCTGAGGTGGGGGGTATCTCTTCATTATACCGGGCGCGAGTCAAGCCTCCAGCGGGGCAGGAAGCAAGAAAAAGCGCGGAAGCAATGTCGGCGCTGAGATCGGAATCTTTGCGAGGAGAACTATGGCAGCTTGAAATTCACGGTGATGGTCGTCTGGATGGCGACCGGCTCGGTATCGAGGTAGTAGGGTTTGTATTTCCACTGCTTGACTGCCTCTACCGCAGCACGGGCGAGAACTGGATCTCCGCTAATCACCTTGACGTTCGTAGTGTCGCCTTCTTTGGTGATGGTCGCCATGATCTGCACCGCACCTTGCAGCTTCATTTGGACGGCTTCTTGCGGGTAGGCGGGTGGCACTTTCTTCACCAATAAGCCCTGCGAGACCCCCTGCGAAACCTTCAAAGTCTGTGGAGCAGTATGAGGCACGCTCGGCGTAACGTTCACCAACCCGGAGATCGCTTCGTTCGTGGAATCTGATGCAATGCCAAGAGCGCCAGGAGCAGCGGCGTCGGCCACAGCTGTCGGCGCTGGCCGAGGGGACCGTGTGCCGCCTCCACTCACAACAATCGCGGGGGTGTTGGGCTCGCTTTCTTCGGCCGCGTTCTCAGCATCGGTGGAAGGCGTGGATTTCTTTAGCTTGGCTGCTGGTTTCTCGGAATTGATCTTTTCGCTATGGACTGAGCTTTCTGAAAGAGTAGGAACAGTAGCTGACCCGGTACTTATTGGAGTTGCAGCTTTCGGATTGGCGTCAGTTGCTGCGGCCGGCAGGCTCGGAAGCTGCGGCTGAGGAGCCGCAGCAACGGGCTGCTGAACCGGTTTAGCTACTTCGGCCGTAGGCGGCTGGTTGTGCATTTTCTTCCAACCCGCATAGCCAGCACCCGCAGCAACCATCAGGATCACTGCAGCAATGGCGTACTTCAGTGTGCTGCCCGAGGGCGACGTTGTGACTTGGGTGCCGATTTCGGTGCGGAACATCGGCAAATCCACTTCCTCGGATTTGGTGTCGTATAACGGAGTTTCTTTTTCTCTCGCGGGCGCGGCAGCTGCTCCCGCTGCCGAAAATCCTGTCAGAGTTGGTGAAGTTGTCAGATTTTGGGATGGGCTAGCATTCTGGCCAGTAGCGTCCGCGGCGTTGCGCAGCGCATTGGCCATGGGCTGCGAAATCGGCTGCCATGGAGTTGGTTTAGGGCTGCTGAAACTCGGGGCCGGTGTTGCCGCGCGCGGCAAGTCTGCTGCGGGATCGGGCATCGATTCCAGCAGGGCCGCCTCAGTTGGCTCCGGCTTTGCCTCGGGTTCATTCTCCAGCTCAAATGCAGCCGATTGTGCAGGAGGCAGGGGAGCGGCCGCACGAACCGTAGGGGTCGCCGTCCGAGTTGGCGCTGCGGCTGATGTGCCGGGTTTTGCTGCTTCCGATTTTCGCAGTAATCCACGTGCTACACGGATGGTACCCTTCGACTGCTCGACATTAATGGGCTTCGTGAGCACCAGATTGGCGCCGATGCGAAACGCCTTTGCCACTCCTGCTTGGCCTTCCACGACCGCGATCGACAGAGAAGTCTGATTCGAGCCTGAATTCTTTGCACTCTTAAACAAGAGGATGGCATTTTGCTCGTTTTCGCAGTCGACGACAATCGCGTCGAAATGCTCTGCTGTCAACTTCTTAACCGCGGCGAACGGCTCATTGCAGGGTTCTACCTGAAAATCCAGTTCACTGAGGACCTGGGTCACAGTTCGGGCGGTTTTCTCATCAGGGCAGAACAAAAGGGCCTTGTAACTCATACTCGCATCCTAGGTACACCAATACTCAGCAGCAAGTTACGGAGGTCACCCTTAACTCTGTTGGAATGGCTTATCCGTCGCGGGTTTTCAAGGGGCAACTCGAAAGCAGTCAACGCCGTAGATACAATGACGCCCATGCGCCTGCCGCTTTGGCTGAAAATTCTGTGGACCATTTGGGTGCTCGTTTGGATCCCCATCTACTGGCACCAATACGGCGCGCAGAATTTCCTTTATTTCTGTGATATTGGAAACATTCTGATCGCTGTCGCGCTATGGTTGGAAAGCCCCCTGATCTTCTCCTGGCAAGCTGTCGGCCTTCTGTTGTTTCAGACGCTATTCGTGATCGACTTGGTTGGCGCGTTGATCAGCGGGAAGCACTTTGTCGGCGCCACCGGATATATGTTCGATCCGCACGTGCCCCTACTTGTGCGAATGCTTAGCCTTTTTCACGTGGTCACACCACCGCTTCTTTTGTGGGCAATCTGGCGGCTGGGATATGACAAGCGCGGCTGGAAATATGAAACGGTAATGACGTGGATTGTCATACCAATTAACTACTTGTGGAGACCACAATTCAACGTGAACTGGGCCCGTGGGCTTTTCTTTCAAGAGCAGCATCTCGTGCCGGGGCCAGTGTACCTGTTGATTTACTTAGTTGCTGTCCCTCTTGTCGTTTATTGGCCCACCCACCGGTTCTTAATCTGGTTCGACGCACGTAGAGGCAACCATCCTCACTCTGGCGGTGCGCAGCACCGCTAGTTTGCGCCGGCTTCGGTCAGTGCCCGCTCGGTGGCAGCTAGCAAGGACTCTGGTCCTACCGGATGCCCTGTCGCATTCTCCATCCACAGGTCCGGCGTCACCCGGCCAATCTTCGCCATCCGCTCGAATTCGGGTCCGATGCTTCCCGCTTTTTTCATCTGCTCTTCGATCTGAAATGCGATCATGTGCCCGATCGGGTAATCGGGCAGATACATAAACGAATCGATCATGTGCGAGTACACGCCCAGCAGCACGACATCTTTCTTGCCAAAGACCGGAGCGTAGTACTTGTTCCAAACTGTTTTGGAGATATCGAGCGTGGCTGCATTCAGCTGACTTGGCGTGGCATTCGGATGGTCGTACATCCAGTGCCACACGCCCATGTCGACCAGAGCCACTCCGGAAATTTCGTACGTTCCCCAGAAGTCATTCAGCGTTTTTTCGCTTTCCGCCTTTGCATCGGGGGCAGGTAATCCCAGCAACTCGAGATCGTTCCCTTGAAAAACAAAAGCCAGAGCCTCTGTGAAGGCCGTATTTGGTACGCCTTTCAGCGGTGTGTAGTCGACATCATTCAGCGAAAAAGTCTGCTCAACGTTATGCCCCATTTCATGCACGGCAATATTGAATCCCTTGTAGTTCATGCCGGTCTTTTCGACTCGCGTACGGAGATGCGATTTTTCCGAGCGCATTTCCGCTCCCATCGCATGGCCGGAGCCGCGGGCCGGGTCGACCACGATGTTCTTTGCCACGTATTGAGCGCGGTCAGGAGCGAAGCCGAGTTTCATTAGCAGATTGGGAATGTCTTGCTGATAGGCCTGGGCCGTCGGATACTTCTTCGCCACCATCGCGTCTAGTTCCGATTCGGTGTACTTACTGCCGGGACGAAAGCCGTTGTACCAGACGTCGAACGGCTCAAGCGGCCGGCCAAGACGTACCTGAATCAGCTTGGCAGTGCGCGCAACCAGCGGCGAACTGACCACCTGCTCGAGCATAGCCTTGACCCGGTCTTCAGGAAGTTCGCGGTCTTCGTCAAATCTGCGGGCGATCAAAGTGGGCGCCGTCGGCGAGTACGGATCGGCCTTGCGCGATGCCAGGTACGTGCCCAGCAACTTGGCGTAGCGTGTATCGGGCTCGCGGGTATTACTAACGGCGGAATTCTTGTCCGAGGAATCCGAATCTTTCACGGCTGCGGGACGCACTTCGTTGGTGAAGGGGTTCCAGTCCACCTGCGGGTTATCGACGACCACCTGCGGAATCGTCTGCGTCACGATCCGTTCCATCACCTGCTGAATCGTGCGCTGCTTCGCCAGGCCGTTCTGCGCATCCGCATAGTCGGATTTGATCTCGTCGCGCAGATTCCAGTGGCTTAAGAGGCGCATCTTCGGCGGAAATAGCCTTTGCCCTTGATTGCTCAGGAGGTGATGCATCCATATGTTGTACTGCGCGATGTACGCATCGGCGTTACCCGCCGCCTGCGCGATAGCCAGGTTAACATCGGCCGGAATGCGCTTATCGAAGCGTTGCCCCAGCCGAACTTCTGCCCACTGCCTTCGGCTCCATTTGGCGCCCTCTTTCAATCTCTGGTCCAATGTTGTCAGTGGAAAATTCAAAAGTACGACAAAGGCCAGCTGGTTGCTGAAGAAGTCGTCAACCACGTGCGCTGACGGATCATATCCAGCGAAGATTTCGTCATATGAAGAGACCGGGCCGGCATCGAGATCCACCTGCTGGCGGAACTCGCGATTGATCTCGTGCATGTGGCCATCGAGCGCTTCCAGCAATCTTTGATAACGATTGAACAGGGTGTCGAGCGAGGCTTGATCTCCGGCAAAGTTGTTGCGCACGAAATGTTCGAATGTGCTAGCGTCACCATCTTCTGCCCGCCAGAATTCGCTGACCTGGAGCAATCCGCGCTCTACGCGCGTGGTTTGGGAGGCGCCGTACTGGGTTGTGAGCTCGGACTGCATTTTGCTGATGGACGATGGCATCCAGGAAGGTTGGGCTGTGCTGGCGGCAGTTTGGGGCCTGGCCTCTGCGAGGGCAACACCGAGCATAAGAAACGTCAAGCCGATGAGATGAATGGGGTGCACGTTTAGACCTCCGTCTGCGTAAAAAAATCAGTATAGCTGTTAGGAAACCGCAAAGGGCGAGTTGGTTAACCACGGAGGGCACCGAGGAACACAGAAAAACTGCGGTCCACAGGGTTGCCAGGTGCTCTTTTCCACGACTGGGACTAGACGGTTTTTCCTAAAATCCTCCCGTGCTAAAGCAGGTCGGGATGACAGGTTCGGACGGTGCACGTGACTGGTGGCGAGACTCAGTAGACCCACGCGTCCATAGAGGCACGAAGAATGAGCAGCAATATGGCGGCGGTCACGAATGCCGCACGGGCTGACCCTCGCCCCAATAAGGATCCGAAGACGTTAAGCAGAACCAAACTATATCCGTTGTAGGGCGATTTCACCCACATCCATGCATAAGTCGAGAATACTTGATGCAATGGATGGCGCATAAGCCAGCGGATCTGGGAGAGCTCAAATAGAAAGACGGGAATGGACGAGGTCAGGAAAACGGACGTAATCAGCACAACAATTTCTCGCCATAGGTTGTTCGGTTTTCCGCGAGTGAAAAGGAGCAACCATCCGAATAGCACAGATATGCTCGCGATCAACAGGATGGTGCATTGCAGAAGGTACTTGCCTCTAATGGCATCCGGAAGAAAGAAGACAATCAGTCCAACAGCGCACCACAAAAGCAGAACGGGACGAAGGCCAAAGAAACCTTTTTTGCTTATCGCTGCGTTTGTTACATTCATCGTTTCGGCCGGTACACGTGCGTGCTCGTACCGAAGAACACTTCCGCGGATTCCATGACCGTCTCCGACAACGTCGGGTGAGGATGAATGCTTAACGCGACATCCGTAGCCGTCGCTGCCATTTCAATGGCCAGCACGCCTTCGGCAATCATGTCCCCCGCTCCGACGCCCGTAATTCCGACGCCGAGCACGCGCTCGGTCTGAGGATCGAAGATCAGCTTGGTGACGCCTTCGGTGCGGTCCAGGGTCATGGCACGTCCCGATGCGGCCCACGGGAATCGAGCTACTTTGATCTCTCGTCCGTCTTTCTGAGCCTGCGTTTCCGTGAGACCACACCAGGCAATTTCTGGATCCGTGAAAACAACCGCGGGAATTGCGTTAGGCTCGAAGGCGACTTTGCGCCCGGCAATCGCCTCCACCGCGGTGCGGCCTTCGTGAGAAGCCTTGTGGGCCAGCATGGGCTCGCCTACGACATCGCCGATAGCATAAATCGCGGGATCGTCCGTCTGAAGCTGTTGATTCACCTGAATGAAACCCCGCTGCCCTACCTTGACTTGAGTCTTCTCTAATCCCGGAATCTCCGAATTCGGTTTGCGGCCTACCGACACGAGAACTTTTTCGAAGACTTTCTCCCGCTCTTTGACCTCGGGGCCATCAAATGTCACTCGAATGCCGCCGCTCTCTTCTTTCACCGATTTCACCGTCGTATTCAGGAGAATTGAGTCAAAGATCCTCTCCATGCGCTTGTGCAATGGCAGCACGAGATCGCGATCTGCACCGGGCAACAAGCCCGGCAGCATTTCCACTACGGAAACTTTTGTGCCCAGCGCGGCATACACGGTGCCCAACTCAAGGCCGATGTATCCGCCGCCGACGACCAGGAGCGTCTTGGGAACATCGCTGACGTCCAGCGCCGCAGTGGAATCCATCATTCGCGGTGTATCCAGCTTGAGAGAAGGAATCACCGCCGGCCGCGATCCGGTCGCTATGACAATGCGATCGAATGTCAGCGATTCCGCGCTGCCGCTGGCGCGGCTCACCTGCAAGGTATTGGAATTTTCAAACGCGGCGCGCCCCTGGATATATTCGACCTTTCGCTGCTTCGAGAGTTGTCCCAGCCCGCCGGTCAATTTCTTGACGACTCCTTCTTTCCACGAACGCAGGCGCGCAACGTCAATCTTTGGTTCGGCGTATTCGACGCCCCAATTCTTCGCTTGATGCGCCTCATCAATCAGCTTGGCTACATGCAAAAGCGCTTTTGACGGAATACACCCGCGATAAAGGCAAACGCCGCCAGGATTCAGTTCCTGGTCGATCAGCGTCACCTTCATTCCAAGGTCCGCCGCCAGAAACGCCGCGGCGTATCCGCCCGGCCCGGCTCCAATTACTGCAATCTTTAAGTTCGAGTTGTCTGTCATTAGTTCTTCCGTGCACAAAAAACACGAAGCATCACAAAGAATTTATTTCCTTCGTGTTCCTTCGTGTCCTTTGTGGGTCTGTTAATTATCCTTGCACCGAAAGCAAAAACGGCTGCTCGAAAGCCTCGCCAATCCAGCGCAGAAACCGTGCCGCGTCGGCCCCGTCAATCAGCCGATGATCATAAGAAAGCGACAACGGCAGCACCAGACGGGGCTCGAATTTCCCGTTCATCCACACCGGTTCCATGCTCGATCGTGAGAGCCCAAGAATCGCGACCTCGGGAAAATTCACGATCGGAGAAAATCCCGTCCCGCCAATTCCCCCGAGATTGGTAATGGTAAAAGTTCCACCTTCCATCTCCGCGGGCGTGAGTTTCTTATCGCGAGCTTTTTTCGAGAGTTGTGTCAGTTCGGCCGCCAATTCCACGATGTTCTTCTTGTCCACATCACGTAGGACGGGAACGAGCAGCCCGCGGTCCGTGTCGACTGCTACCCCGATGTTCACGAACTGCTTGTAAATGATTTCTTCTTTCGAGAGGTCGATGCTGGCATTGAACTGCGGGAAGATCCGGAGTGCCGAAGCGCAAACTTTCAACGCGATGGCCGTTACGGTCATCTTCCCGCCCGCTTCTTCCGCCTTCGGGGCAAAACGAGCCCGCAATTGCTCCAGTTCCGTGATGTCCGCCTTGTCATTTTGGGTGACATGCGGAACGGTGTGCCATGCTTCCCAGAGATGCTGCGCGGTCTTCCGCCGCACTCCGCGCATCGAGACCCGCTCGATCTTTCCCCACTTGGAGAAATCAGGCAGCTCCGGCTGCATGGCATGTCCGATTTGCGGCGCCTGGGCCACGGCTGTGGCCATCAACAGCAATTGCTTGGAATGTGCTTTGACGTCCTCTTCACTGATTCGTCCCCCGGGGCCGTTGCCTCTTACATCATGAATGTCGATGCCAAGCTCTCGCGCCAGCCGGCGCACGTGTGGCGCCGCGGGAACGGGGTCGCGATGCTCCATACCGGCGTCCTTGCCCAGTTGTGGGGGCATGACAAACGTAGGGAGCGGAGTGTGAGGCTGATCCGGTGGCAGCGCCTGTTCTTCGGTCTTGCCTTCAGCCCGGATCGCGGCTTGAAAAGCTAATCGCGCACCGTGCTGGCCCGAAACGTGCTCGACCGGCACATGCTTAGGCGCGGCAGCCCGTGCCGGCGCCGCTCCTTCCAGCGTGAAAATAATCTGCCCTACTTTGAGCTTGTCGCCCTGCTTGACAGGGATCTCCTTCACGATACCGCTGACCGAGGATGGAACTTCAACTACCGCCTTTTCCGTTTCCAACTCCATTACCGGCTGTCCTTCGGAGACCCTCGATCCCGGAGAAATCATGAGCCGCACAAGATCCGCTTGGGAGATGTTCTCGCCTAACTCCGGCAGACGAAATTCAGCAGGACCGGACGCGGCACTGGACGGGGCGGGAGTAGCTTGCGGCGGAGGAGCACTCGGCGTAGGTGCTTTCGGCGGTTCCAGGGCAGCAGGCGGTTTTGCACTGACCCCAGCCCGTCCCGCTCCGTTCTCCACTGTGAAAATAACCTGCCCGACTTTGACTGTCTCTCCCTCTTTGACTCGAACATCTTTCACTTTGCCGCTCACCGAAGAAGGAACCTCCACTACGGCCTTTTCCGTCTCCAGTTCCATGACCGGCTGACCTTCAACGATGCTCACCCCCGGCGAGATCATCAGACGCACCAGATCGCCCTGGTCCACGTTCTCGCCCAATTCTGGCAGCTTAAATTCAGTCACTCTCTTCCTCTGTGTACCTTTGTGTCCTTTGTGGTTGTATTTCTTAACTGTTAGCCGGATTCGGCTTCTCGGGATTGATTCCCTGTTCCTTAATCGCTCTTTGCGCAACTTCCGGTGTAATTTGCTTCTCTCGCGCCAAGGCATTCAAGGTCGCGAGCACGATGTGCTTGGCATCGACCTCAAAGAAATCTCTCAGCGATGCCCGATTTTCACTGCGCCCAAAGCCATCGGTTCCCAACGAAACCAACTGCCGAGGCACCCATTCTGAAATTGATTCGGGGAGAACCTTCATGTAGTCCGAGGCAGCCACAAAAACACCGGGTGCATCCCGCAGGCATTGTTTTACGTAGGGCACGCGCGGTTGTTCACTTGGATGCAGCCGGTTCCATCGCTCGCACTCATTCGCCTCGCAATAGAGACGCTTATAGCTGGTGACGCTCCAAACGTCCGCCGCAACTCCGTATTTTTCTTCCAGGATCTCCTGCGCCTTCAAAACCTCGTACATGATCGTGCCGCTTCCGAAGAGTTGCGCGCGGAGCTTTGCGTCTTTTCTCCCGGATGGCTTGAATCGGTAGAGACCTTTCAGAATGCCCTCGCGCACTTTCTCGCCGTCCGGCATTGCCGGCATGGGCAAAGGTTCGTTCGTGACGGTCAGATAGTAAAAGACGGATTCTTGGTTGATGTACATCCGCTTGATGCCATCCTGGATGATGACTCCGATTTCGTAAGCGAATGCCGGATCATACGCAAGCAAGTTGGGGACGGACAGCGCCAGCACGTGACTGTGGCCATCCTGATGCTGCAAACCCTCGCCAGCTAACGTTGTCCGGCCTGCGGTCCCACCGACGAGAAAACCGTGCGTCCTCATATCAGCGGCCGCCCAGATCAGGTCGCCGATCCGCTGGAACCCGAACATCGAGTAGTAAATGAAGAATGGAATCGTGTTGATCCCATACGTCGCGTAAGCCGTGCCCGCCGCGATGAACGAGCACATCGATCCCGCTTCTGTGATGCCTTCCTCGAGAATCTGCCCGTTTAGCGCTTCTTTGTAGTACAGCAGCGTATCCATATCCACGGGCTCATAAAGCTGTCCGACGCTGGAGTAGATGCCGACCTGGCGGAACAGCGCTTCCATGCCAAAGGTTCGTGCTTCGTCAGGAATGATTGGAACGATTAACTTTCCGATCTCGGGATCTCGCAGCAGCTTCGATAAAAGCCGCACGAAAACCATTGTGGTCGAAACTTCACGTCCCTCAGTTCCTTTGTAGAATTCTTCGAAGATCGATTCGGGGACCTCGGCGATCGGCTTGGAACGAACCTTCCTTTCGGGTAAGTAGCCGCCGAGTTGTTTCCGGCGCGCCTGCATGTAGGTGATTTCCGGACTGTCGTCCGTGGGCCGATAGAAAGGAGCCTCGTGCAGAACGTCGTCGGGAATGGGAATGCCAAATCGCGACCGGAACATCCACAACTCATCGTCATTCAGCTTCTTCTGCTGGTGAGTGATGTTCTTGCCTTCCCCGGCTTCTCCTAATCCGTAGCCTTTGATCGTTTTTGCCAGAATGATCGTTGGCGAGCCTTGGTGTTCGACCGCAGCTTTGTACGCGGCATGGACCTTGATCGGATCATGTCCGCCAAGACGCATACGCGCCAGTTGGTCATCCGATAAGTGTTCAACCATCTTCAGCAGACGCGGATCACTACCGAAGAAGTTCTGGCGGAAATACGCACCGCTTTCGACAAAATATTTTTGATACTGTCCATCGCTGATTTCGCCCATTCGCCGAACCAGCAAGCCGTCTCGATCACTGCGGATCAGGCTGTCCCAGTCGCTGCCCCAGATGACCTTGATGACGTTCCATCCGGCACCGCGGAAAATCGCTTCGAGTTCCTGAATGATTTTTCCGTTACCGCGCACCGGGCCATCGAGGCGCTGCAAATTGCAGTTCACAACGAAAATGAGGTTGTCGAGCCGCTCGCGGGAAGCCAAGGTGATCGAGCCTAGCGATTCAGGTTCGTCCATCTCGCCATCACCGAGGAATGCCCAGACTTTGCCTCCGCGTGCTTCCTTAAGTCCGCGATTCTCGAGATACCGCATGAACCGCGCCTGGTAAATCGCCTGGATCGGGCCAAGGCCCATCGAAACGGTAGGGAACTCCCAGAAATCCGGCATCAACCACGGATGAGGATAGGAGGACAGCCCGCCGCCAGGCTTCAGTTCGCGCCTGAAATTCTCCAGCTTTTGTTGGGGGATCCTGCCTTCCAGATAGGCGCGAGCGTACATGCCCGGGGCTGCGTGTCCCTGGAAGTAAACGATGTCGCGGTCACCGGTCTCGGTGCGCGCGCGCAAGAAGTGATTAAAGGCTACTTCATACAGAGTTGCCGCCGAGGCATATGTGGAAATGTGTCCGCCGATTCCTTCCTGCAGCTTGTTGGCTCGGACCACCATAGCTAAGGCGTTCCATCGCACCAGGCTCTTGATCCGCCGCTCCATTTCCTGACTTCCTGGAAATGGAGGCTGTTGCACAGAGGGGATCGTGTTCTGATAGGGAGTCGTCGCCGTGAACGGCAGATTTACGCCCGCGGCACGCCGTGCATGCAAGGAAAGCTGTTGCAGGAGCCTTCCCGCGCGCTCTGCACCGCCCTTGGACAAGACGTAGTCCAGCGAATCCAGCCACTCGCGAGTTTCTAATACCTCCAGCCCATCCGTCTGGGTCTCAGCCAATTCGCGCCATCCTCATTCGTGGGAATACCTCCATCATAGACAATCGCGGTGATTTTTGCAGTCGGGTAAATGGCTCATCTGGTGGTCGTAACGGAAAGGCGTTGCTTGTTCTCCAGCCCTGCTCGAAAATTCCATCGTCATCTCTGAACTCCTTACAAACGGCAGACCATTCCCGTCATCCAAGTTTTCAAGCGAGCAACCAGTATGGCAACAAAGCACATCCCGAGAACGCCGGAGGAAGACGTGCAATCCCCAGCTCCATCGAATCCCGCACCAGCACCGAGGCTCGTTCCACTTCGGCCTCGTCCAGCATCAGTCCGCACGCGCGACGCGCTGGATCGAAGCTGCCAATGGACGAGGCAGCAACTGGAACTTACGCGGGCACGCGTCCGCAATGCAGCGGAACGGAATCCTCTCTATTTCATTCTCGGATTTGGCGCGGCAGGATTTGCGCTCGGAATCGTACTCAGAATTCGGAGGTCGCACAACAATGCACGCAGGCAGCTATTCGGCAGATGGCGAGCGTAGTCTGGCCAGCCTCATCGCTGAAATTCGCGATGAGTTGAAATCTGTTGTAACGACGCGAGTTGAAATGTTAAAGGCAGAGCTGCGGGAAGCCATGACGGCTATTGCCGCGGGCCTGCCGTTGGCGCTTGTTGCTGCCGTCATGGTCGCGACCGCTTATCTCTTGCTGACGCTCTCCCTGGTCGCTCTGATCGTGGTTGCCTTTGGTGACAATCCGTATCGCTGGTTCTTCGCCTTCCTCATTGTCGGTTTCGCATGGCTGATTCTGGGTGGGATGGCGGCATTCTTCGCGTGGAACCAGTTCCGCGAGCACAGCTTCGTCCCGAAGAAAACTGTAGAGGTCCTTAAGGCTGACAAAGCGTGGTTACAGAGCGAAATCAGAGGAGCGGTATGAGCGGGGAACCGATTTACGAACTCGAATTGCGAGCGAACGATCAGCGCCGGCGCCTTCAAGAATCTGTCAGCGACTTGCGGGATAAGGTTCGTGAAGACCTGGATTGGAAACGAAATGCCCGCCAGCACGTCTGGCTGGCTTCAGGTGTTCTGGCTTTCGTAGGACTGCTGTCGGGGTATGCCGTAACGGGGATATTTACCCCGCACTAAGCATCACAAGGCCCTAGAGACTCCACGAGTGGGATACTGCAACCCGAGCAAGATCACTTGCCGGGTGATCTGCTCGTAACGATCAGCCACGCGAACCGGCGACATCCGGCCCACCGGCAGCCAAATCGCAATATAAAGCCGCGGAATCATTTGCAAGGCATACAAGCGCAACCGGATGGCATTATCGATCAGCTTTTCGGCCATGGCAGCGACAGCCGGGTCAGGGCTGAGGCGCGCCGGTTGTGCGATGCTTAGCAGCACACGAGCATTTCGTGCCGCGCAGGAAACATATTCGAGCGCCGCACGCATACGTTCCTTCTGATTGAGTCGAAACTCCGCCGGGCTCAATCGGCTTCGTAAGTAGTCCTCCTCGTCCGGATCAATCAGGTTGCGAAAAGCTTCCAGGTCAACATATCGCAGCTGTGCAGAAACATCGTCGCCAGGCTTTGCGAGCAGGGCTTGACCTTTAGCGCTGCCGAAGAGAAAACACAGCACCAAAATTGCTATGACAACGAGAAGGATTGCAATCATCATTGGTGTAAGAGTCGCTGGAGTTCCTGGTTCCAGTTTTCCAAGTCATGCTTGGGAATATCACGGCGGATCTGCGGCTTGTCTTCGCGGGCAAGTACGTACGCCGCCCAAATCAGGATTGAGCCTAAGGTCGCGCCTTGCGTCAACGCGTCCAAAAGATGGGTATTTAAATTACGCGTAATCGGTTCAATTTGTGAGCGAATAGCGTCCGACGCCAAATCCGTGCTGGCGGAAAAGCCTAAACCAAAGGCGATCCCGAATGCGTAGCTCCGCCAGGTCAGATTGAAGTAACTTCTCAGAATGAACAGCAGAAGGAGCAATCCGCAAACTAATAAATCGGCGGTGCGATTCAGGAGGTAGATCACTGCCATCACATGACCGCTTCCGCCCGCTGGAGCCAACCATGCAAAACCGATTGCCATGAACATCAAAACGATGCCGGCCCATGCAAACAGGTTTTTGCCCGCACCGCTCAGCGCAGGATAGTCTCGAAGCACGTGCCCGAGGAGTTCGTAAACGATTCCAAACCTGAGGGTAGTCAGCACCGCGATAACTCCCACATAGGCGGAATAGTACTGTTCGCCTGTGAATTGCGGCGCATAGTTCAGGATCAGCAAGGTACCCGAGAGAACGCCCGCCGATGCAACGTAAGAGACAAAAATCGGGAACTCTTGGTAAACCTTGCGGCGCACAAGCACGGCAAAAAGCACAAGATGGCCGACGGTCTGCGCAAACCAGAGCCAATGCCACAATGTAGCAGTGAAGGTCATCAGCTACCGGGCACTATACCTCGTTGCCCGGCGGCCGACAATCGCAATCTTGCGCTATGCCGACATTAGTACCCGAGCACGAGGCCGGGTTTCTGACATCCGCTTGGGCCGCAGGTTGGACCCGGGACATCTTGCGTTGTAGGCACGAGAATCTGGACGCCGGGTTTCTGACATCCGCTTGGGCCACAGGTTGGTCCCGGTACATCTGCCAATGCGAGTGGGGAGGCTAGGGTTGCGAGCAAAAGAGAAGCAGCAAACGAAAGTGCGGTTTTCTTCACGTGTAAACTCCTTTTCAGAGTGAGTTCAACCGTGATAATGTCGCTTCAGAAACCGCCGTGCCAAGTTCGTTCTAGCTTTTTTGGTTTACGGAAAATGTAACAGCCATGCCGATTTTTTCAGCCTTGGAAGACCTGCAGTCCACTACATTGAAGGCCATCAAAGGTTCTTTGCGCCGTCTGGAATACTTCGCCCGGCTGCGAGGTAAAGATGGCGCCTACTCTCATTGGGGGCTTTCGCGAGTTTACGGAGACCTCCGGGCGCGGCGCGCCTTGGCGGATGCGCACCGGGCCGAGCTCTCTGCCATTCTTGGAACTTCGCTGCGAAGGCTGGAGCAGGATGTGAAAAATTCCAGTGAAGAGGCTGGCGTGACGCCTGACAAATACCTCGACCGACTTTCTGCCATCACTTCGGAACTGCTTCCGCCGAATCCCGGAGCGGGGTCGAGTCGCCACCTTAATTCAGTGCTTCACGCACTCGCGAGTTTGTTGAAGACTCCGAAATCGGATGCCAATCGCTCAACTTGATCGCCACCCCAACTACTTGTCCGATCACGTCAGCTTCTTGGGGGTAGCGCAGCACCCGAGGCGAAACCGGAGAGAGGGGGTGCGGCTGCAGAATAATATCGTCTTTGGTGAGAGTGCACCAACAGCAGGTGTGGCCGGTGCGGGTTTCCACAAAATAGATTGGTCTCTCGTATTCTGATCGCCAACCGCCTTCCACGACTTTGTTCTTGGATTCATCTACCTGAACGAAGCTCCCGGGGGGCAAAATTGGATACATCGTCCAATCTTGACTGCCAACATACCCATAAGTGAACTGGCAGGACGCGAACTGCGCCAAGTAAGCCAGCGGAACCAATCCCCATTCTTCAATGATGCGCCCAAAGTTCGCGGTACGTCGGGGATCGAAGCTGGGATCCAAACGAACCGGCACTTGAACTTTTGATAAATTCGCCAGGGCTTCAGAGACGTGTGATTTCGGCGGTGCAATGAAATCGAGGTCCACTGTAATCCCGCTGAAATCCACGCCATACCAGCCCATGAGGTCGCGGATGTCCCGACGGTAAATTACTGCGAAAGAATAAAGACGATAGATGTTCGGAATAACGCCCTTTGTCTCAATGTCAGACAATCGGCTGGGAGGAATCGCAAATTCGTCGTTATGGTGCCGTTGCGCAATTCTCGCACTTGCGGTCTCGACGTCTCGCATCGTTAATCCCAGTTGTTCGCGTAGTGCCCTCAGATTTTGTCCACCCAAAAACATAGTACGCCCCGGTTGATTAAGTACCGGCAATCATAGCAACTTCTGTAGTTTGCTGAACAAAAGTTTCTCGGATTCGGACATTGGTCCGACTGTCACCGATAGGTCCGCAGTGACCCTCGGCCTTGTTCGGATTTCGTAACAAGGCTATGGATTTTATGGGGTTTCGCTGGCCATAGGCGGGCGCTTTCTAGTTTGGAAAGCGGAATAAGTGAGTGATTCTGCTTGTTATCGCTTCCACACGACCATTACCGCCAATACCGCCGGAAGGTAGACAACGGAAGCATGGACGACTCGGCTGGCTAACACAGTAGAGGACGATCGCAGGAGCTTGCCTACGTAATACAGCATGAAAGCGCCGGCTAAAGCCATGGCAATCCGATAGAGGGCGGCCCCGTGCGTCACATGAGGCACCATGGTCAGAAGAATGAGAACGACGGTGAAGGTGAGAATTTCGGCACGGGTAAAGCGGCTGTCCTGATCGAAGCTAGGTAGCATGCGATATCCGGCACGCGAGTAGTCGTCCCGATACATCAACGCAATTGCAAGAAAATGAGGGAATTGCCAGAGAAACAGCAGGGCAAAAAGGAACCATGCCTGGCGGTCAATGGTTGCCGAACCACCGGCCCAGCCGATCAGAGTCGGCATCGCACCTGGAACCGCTCCTAACAGCGTGCAGAGCGGCGTTTTGCGTTTCAGTGGCGTATATACAAGGAGATAAGACAATAGCGTGGAAATGGCCAGAAGCGCGGCCAGTTGATTAACTGCGAACGCAAGATACAGGCCACCAGCTACGCTCAACCCAATCCCGAACCACAATGCCTCGGTCGCGCTCACCCGACCGGCCGGCAGGGGACGAGACGCGGTTCGTCGCATTTTTCCGTCCCATATTCTCTCCATCCACTGATTGAGTGTGGCGGTCCCACTGGCAACCAACAAGGTTCCTAACAGGGTACTGAGTAAACCGGAAATTCGCACTGGCCCCTTACACGCCAGATAGTATCCCGCAGAGGTGGTCATGAGGATCAGCAGGTTGACCTCGGGCTTGGTCAAAATGTAATAGTCCGCGAGCTTGGATTTCATCATTGCGACGAAAGGTGCTTTGGCAGTTGTGATCACTATTTTACCAATCTTGCCCGGACTGATCCTCATCCGTGCGGCGAACTTGATTGCGCTTGTGATGGACCACGAAGAGCATTCCGATGGATCCGAGCGTGGGTGGAATAATCAAAATCAAAATTCCACTCTTTAGCGCTTGAATCATCCTCGCCCCGGAGGAAGCGGCCTGAGTATAACAGAGTGCGCAACTCTGAGAAAAAGCCGGCAGTGCCAGGGTGAGAATGCCCACCGCTAGCAGAATCTGAAACATATGTCGTGGAAATCTCACTGCTGTACTACTCCCGATTTCGGCTGCGAATATGGTGCGCCAACATCCATGCGGTAACTGTCCGTCCATCCGTATTGCATGCCCAACAGCACAAATCCGGTGAAGATGATGACGAACAGCATGAACCCTCGTTTTTCTGCCCACAAATGCATGAAGAACAGCAAAGCGAGTCCGGCTTCAGCAAGAGCCAGGAATAACATCCTGGCGAACATTGCTTCGGTGTCGAGGTGCGTATAGGCCACTACAAATTGCAACGCAGCAATGACCAAGAGGCAAAAGTAAATCACGATGTACTTGCCGACTGAATCCGTGTATCGCGCCGCTGGCTCGTGCGCTTCCACATCCGGTGTATGTACCATATACGCCTCCTTGCGCCTCAGTGACCCAGATTCAAGAGGTAAACAAACGGTACGACGAACATCCAAACCAGATCGACAAAGTGCCAGTACAATCCCGTTACTTCCAGATCGGTCGCGTTATAGCGGCCGCCTTTGTACCGGATTCCGACTGCCAGCAGCGCGACGACGCCACCGACGACGTGCGTAAGGTGCAGGCCAGTGATGCTAAAGAACGAAGCACCAAACAAAGGTGTGCCCCAGGGATTCGCGAACATGGTCATGCCCTCATGAATCAATCCGAGCCATTCGCGAATATGGAGCAAGGCAAAGATGATCCCCAGGACCACGGTAATCATGGTCCACCGAAAAGCCGCGGATCGGTCTCCCGCTTTCGCGGCCCGCACTCCCAGCAACATAGTCAAGCTGCTTGTAAGCAGAACGAATGTCATGATCGCGACATTGGTGATGCTGTGAAACGGTCGCGGCCATTGCGCGCTTCCATTGCGCAAGAACCCATAAGCCACAAGGCAGGCAGCAAACGTGGCTGCATCGGCGATGATGAACAACCAAATCGCCATCTTCTTGGCCGGCACGACAAACGGAGGAAGGCCAACACTCAATCCTGGCGCATGCGTATCCATCAGTACATCGGCTTGGCTCACGGGGCCTCCTGTCTTTGAATCCATCACAGCTTTATCCAGAGCAGAACCAGCAGGTACACCCACAATAGGTCCATAAAATGCCAATAACGGGAAGTGGCATCCAGCGTGCTCCGTCGCAGAACGGCTTTTCCGAGCTTACCGATGACTCGAACGAGGCCGCCTAGTCCGCCCAGCACGTGCAAGACGTGCGCGGCCGTGAGCACATAGAAAAACGAACTGGCGGGGTTCGTGGCAAGGTACACGCCTTGGGCACTCAGTTGGCGCCAAGCAAGGTACTGTCCTGCTACAAAGAGCAGTCCAAGCGCCAGCGTGACATAAAGCCACTTAGCTGGATCGGCAACTTTGCTCCGCATGCCACCCATGTAGGTTGCGACTCGCCGCCTGCCAATCTCCAAGGTGACGCTGCTTGCGACCAATGTTGCCGTATTCAGATACAAAATCCAGGGCAGAGTAAAATGCCGCCAATCAAGGGAAGCTCCCTTGCGCACGACCAGCGCGCTAGTAAGCGCTGCAAAAGTCATGCTGATGGCAGCCAGACCGACCCAGATCCCCGTCGATGCCGGCGGTGGCGCGTATTCCTGCGCTAAGCCTAATTGGCCGCCCGCCGGAACCAGGTTTCTCCAGCCTCCATTGCCGGAATCACTCTTCAGCCGTTTACGAACTGCATCGATTTTTGGCGGTTCATGAACCGTCGTCGCCATCACTCCACTCCTGACACCTGACTCCCGAGACCTGACACTTGAAACCTGATTTTTTATGCCTCATCCCTTACGCTTTCAACCTGTTCCGGCGAGTTCTGCATCACGTAGTCCCCGGTCGATCCCTCAATGCCGTATTGGTAGGGATCGTGATAGACCACCGGCAGCGTTCCTCCAAAGTTGTCGAAAGGCGGAGGCGTAGTGGGCGTCGCCCATTCCAGTGACGTCGCTTCCCAGGGATTATCGGGTGCGGGATCACCCCAGAATCGGCTATGAATCAGGTTGTACAGGAAAATAAATTGCACGGCGCCGGTCGCCAGCGCAGCCACGGTGATGAACTTATGCACCGGAATCAACGGCTGCAGGTAATCATCTACGAACGCCTGGTAGCGTCGGACGTTCCCCGCCAGACCCAGGTAGTGGAACGGCATGAAAATGCAATACGCACCGACGAAGGTGAGCCAGAAGTGAATCTTGCCCAGCGTTTCGTTCATCATGCGACCGTACATCTTCGGGAACCAGAAATAGGTTCCCGAGAATATTCCAAAGATCGCCGCGACTGCCATGACCAGATGGAAGTGCCCGACCACGAAGTAAGTGGCATGCAGCATGATGTCTAACGATGGCTGCGCCAGGAAGAATCCGCTTACTCCGCCGCTGATGAACATGGAGATCATGCCCAGAGCAAACAGGGAAGCGGTATTGATGCGCAGTCGCGACCCATACAGGCTGCCCATCCAGATCAGCACGATGATGGTGGACGGAATCGTGATAATCAGAGTCGGAAACGAGAATGCGATCGACGAAATCGGATTCATTCCGCTCACGAACATGTGGTGCCCGTAAACCATGTAGCTCAGGACCGCCAGTGCTCCCATGGAATACACCATCACGCGATGGCTTAACAGCGGACGTCGCATATTGGCAATCAGTACGTGGGAGACGATTCCCATCCCGGGCACGATCGCGATGTACACCTCAGGATGACCGAAGAACCAGAACAGGTGTTGCCATAGCAACGTTGACCCGCCGGCGTGAGGGACTAGTTGATCATTGATCACGAGGTTCGAAGCCACGAAGAAGCTTGTGCCCGCCACGTGGTCGAGGATCAGCAATATGCAGGCGGGCATAAGTACTGCGAATGCTGTCAGTCCCATGATCGAGGTGATGAACCACGCCCAAGAGCTTAGCGGCAGCCGCCACAAGCTCATGCCTTTCGTTCGCATATCGAGGGTGGTGGTGATGAAGTTCAAAGATCCGAGCAATTGTCCGATGCAGAAAATGGCGATGGAAGCGGCCCAAAGCACTACGCCCATGCCTTGGCCTGGCCCGGAAACTGAACCCACAGCGCTCAACGGAGCGTATTGCGTCCAACCGCCGAGTGTTGGCCCATCCGCGGCGAAGAACGACGCGATCATCACCAGGAAGGCGACAAACGTCACCCAGAACGACATCATGTTGAAATGGGGGAAGGGCATGTCTTCGGCGCCAACCTGGATCGGGAGGAAATAGTTTCCGAATGCGGCGAATGGGGCCGTGGTCAGAACGAAGAAGACCATGATGGTGCCGTGCATGGTCATCAACTGCAGATAGTACTCGGGCGTCATGACATCGCCGGGTGCGCCGTTGCTGGACAGCCAATGCAGGCCGGGAATGGCAAGATTTGTCCATCCCAAATGCAGACGCATCAGCCAGGAGAGAACCATGCCAACGAACACCGCGACCAGGGCCAGCAAGTAATATTGCTTCCCGATCACCTTGTGGTCGATGCTGAAAATGTACTTGCGGATGAAGCCCGTCGGAGCCGCGTGGTGGGCTACGTGAGCGTGCGCTGACACGTCATGCATGACTCGTTCACCTCAAGGAGTTTGTGCTGCCAACCTGTCTTCACTTATTGCAATGCTGCTTGCTTCTTCAGCCAATTATCAAAGTCGTCCTGCGTCATGACGCTGAGATATGCCTTCATGTTGTAATGTCCCAAGCCGCAAAGTTGCGTACAGACGATTTCGTATCGTCCGGTCTGCGTCGCGGTGAAGTGGACCGCGAGGTCCAAGCCTGGCACAAAGTCTTGATGAATTCGCAACTCCGGCACGAAGAAGGAATGCCCAAGATCCTTGGAGTGCATCAGCAAGTTGATCTGCCGGTTCACCGGAATGGCCATCTCCGCAGTTACGATGTCGTCCTTGGAATCGGCGTCTTTAGTGGTGTCCAAACCGAAAAAATTCTGGTTGGCCTCACTGAGCATGTCCGGATGGATCGGGCCAAAAGTCCCGTCTGGGCCCGGATAGCGGAAATAGAAAGCAAATTGTCCGGCTTGCACTTGAATGGGCATGGCGTTGGCTTCCGGGGGTGTTAGATAAAGCGTGGCCCAGGCCTTTGCCCCAAACGCGCCCAAAGCGAGAACCTCAGTCCCCACCAGAAGAAATGCGGCGATCACCAGGCCCATGGCGCCGCCCGGAAAATTCTTAATTTTCTCCCCTGGTTTCGGTTTCGAATATCTCCAGATGAAAACAGCCAGTAGGATCTGCGAGGCCAGAAACGAGACGCCTGCTTCCGCCATGGTCTCCGACATCTGTTCATCAATTGGCTGACCGTGCGTCGAAATGTCTGGCGCCATCCACCATGTGTGTCGAATGATTGGAATCGCGGAACCGATCGCGATCAGGATGATCGTCACTGCAAAAAGCTTTGCCATGGAACCCTCGCCAACCCTCGTAGCTACCGCAAACATCTACTCGCACTTAACGCGAAACGGCCATCACCGCTTGGCGATGGCCATCCACAGTCAACCTGTAACTCAAGGGAAAACTCCTTACGCAACCGCCTGAGATGCGGTAGAACCGAACGATGCCAGAGCGGTCGCCTCATCCCTGTGAATATCGAATACCGATGACAGCCGTGTCATTTGCAGCAGGTCATTAACTCGTTTGTTAAGATTCGCGAGCTTTAAATGTCCCGCCTGATTTCGCAGGGTGGTGTGCGTCTTCACCAGCTCTCCCACTCCCGAGCTGTCGATGTAGTGCACTTCACCAAGATTCAGCAACACTTTTTTATGCCCATTGAGCGCAAGTTCACGCACAATCTCGCGTAGCGCGACATTGCCTTCGCCTACGGTGATTCTTCCGCTGATATCCAGCACCGCTATATCGCCGACGTGCCGCGTGTTCACTTGCATCTTTCCTGGCGTGTTGCCCCGCATTCCCAGGCCAAGCCGGTCCAGGATTTCGCAAGCCAGCTTCGCCGTATCCTGCGACTCCGTTTGCACTACGATCAGAGAACGCCCTTCCTTCAGGACTTCACGCAAGAATGCGGCTTCCTCTGAACACTTCTCGTCTGCGGTGGGGATCGGTGCGTCGCCATCGTGCGCCGCCGCAGAACCCACGGCTCTCCCTGTGCCGGCGCCGGCCGCGCCCAAAAGTGCCGCCGCTCCAAAACCCAATGCGAACACTGGTCCGATTCCCGGCAGCAGGAAAGTCGCAGCCAGCACTCCGGCTGACATCCCGGCTGCTCCCCCCATGAATCCGCCCACGTAGGTTCCAAATTCTTTAGCGATTGTCTTGGCTTCGGTCTCTGAGCGGGTCAAGTAATTCACGGAATCTTCTGGCACGCCCCGCTGCCGCAGCTCTCTCACTGCTTCTTCCGCCCGATCTCGTGACGCAAACACTCCGATTGCAGTTTCCATACGCCCTCCCGGACTATGATTGGGTACTCTGACGGCGCGAGAGCAAGCTGGGAGCCCGCCTGCATCCATCAGTCTCTGGCGCAGAACTTTGTAACGGGGCTGAACATTTGTCAAGCGAAAACCCGCGCTGCTCGCGGATTTTCGCGGATTTCAGGGCCGCTGAGCCCTGTTACGCGGCCCTGAACGTCTGGCTTCCTTTACTTTGCTTTAAATGTGAAATCCGCCTTCCCGGTCTGTCCGGCGGCCACGCTTACTTTCTGCGTTTGTGTCCCGTACTCCTCCTGCCACGCGGTCACCGTATAGCTTCCCGCGGGGACGTTCTTGATCGTGTAATTGCCGCTATCATCCGTCACGGCATAGGGCCCTTTGACCACTGCGTGCCAGCCATGCATCCACGGGTGGATGTTACATTTCACGGAGATGGCGACTTCCTGGTTCTTCCAGCTGTTTTCGATGGGTGGCGCACCCGGCGGCTGCGACTTGTTCCACCCGATATTGCCCGAACCCGGCGCCGGCAGCGGGTGGATGTTGTGCGTCGTCTGATCGCTCGTGATTACCTTGTACTTTTCTCCCGGATTGACCGCCATGACGTGCGGCACATACATACAGCCCTTCTGATCAAACGTCGGCTCTTCCGAAGACACCGCAGACGCCTCGTTTCCGGTTAACCCTTCAGAAATGTAGAGGACGACATTCTGAATACCGCCGCTCGAGCCCACTACGACGTTCTCCATCTTTGCCGGATCATTGGCGTGAGCCTTGGCGCAGTATGGATCCTTCGACATGTCGATGCCGCGCATGTGGGGAGCAGCCCCACTCAGCTTCACCGTGCCACTGATCGATCCATCCCCGGCTGCGCTGACCTTCTGTCCCAACAGTAGTGCTCCGACGCAGACCAAAACTACAGCTGTAGTTACCGCTGCGAATCGCTGCTGATACCAACTCTTCATCATCTTTCTCCTGACTGCTGAGGTTTCAATTGGCTCGGATTAAGGAGTCGTGGCGTTTGGATTTATGGGCTTCAATCCGAGTTGCTTCGCAAACTGCTTCTCCTTCGCGTTGTATTCGTTCATCGGTTGGAGACTGCGCAGATAAAACACCAGGTCCCATGCCTCGTCAGGCTTGATATTGTCCGAGAACGATGGCATGGGCGTGCCGTCCAGTCCAGTCATGAAGATCTTGTAAATATCTTGATCTGTGCTTCCACACTTTAGGCGAGCGCCTTCCGCGAAGTTGTAGGGCTGAATCGGACGGCCGAGGTCATCCTGCAGAGTAGCTGCCGAGGGGCCGTTTGCCCGTCCAGTCACGCCATGGCACTTCCAGCACTGCACCCGATTGAAGACCTCCTGACCAGCCTTAACACGGTCCGCTGTGACTTCAGGCTCAGAAGGAATCTGGATCGGAGTTCCAGGCTTCTCAGTCTGCCAGCGCGGGGAGAAATGCTTGATCCAAGCCACCAGGTCGGCCCGCTGCTGTCCTGTGAATGTGTTCCATGGCGGCATGTTCGAGCGGTCTAAACCGCGGGCTATGGTGTCAAACAGGTCCTGGTCCGTGGGCAGAGTTCCTGTCGGCGTGGATCGACATTTGAAGACCCCAAGCGTGAAATCCCGCGGCTTGGGATCGATCCACTGGGCAGTCTCTCCGTTACCATCGCCGATTTCCCCGTGACAGACGACGCAATAACGGCGGTAGTCGTCCGCGGCGCCTTTTGCATGACCATTCAGATTGCCAACGTGACTCGTTGCCGCTGGCGTGTTCAGCCACTCGTGTTCCTGGTACTCAGTAACCTGGCCTTGAGCGCCAATTGCCAGAGTGAGAACAGCAACCGCGAGCATTAACAACGAGCAATAGAGTGTCTTTGTACGCATGCTGTCCTCCTTAGAAATCGAAATCAAAGCCGATCATGACGCTGCTGCTCGTCACGTCGGTTCCAGAGACCGGGGCCGTGCCACGTTGCCGCAGCCAGGCGTATTCGTTGTGGATTGCAAACCCTGCACGTGGGTTCATGATTGGATACCACCGTAGGCCGAAGACATAGTTATCGATGTCGCCAAAATTCGATGGGAACGTGCTCGAAGGTTGTTGCGACATCCGGTCCCATTCCGACCGCTGGATAAAGATCAGCTGTGGGTTCTGCACCCAATGGGTTTCAACCATGTAGGAGTTCCAGGTCGGCGCGCGCGCGGTTGCCGGCAAGAAACTCGTGCCCGGGATGTTGTTGAGTGTGGCGACTCCATCGATCAAATCGCCATAGCCTTGGCCAAACCACGCGTCGTCCCAGCCATGTTGTGTCATGACCAGGAAGTCCAGCTTCCCGAAGTAAAACAGCCCGTTGAAACCTTCTCGGTGGAAGGAGTGATACCCCAGTCCTGAGCTCGGAATCGGCTGACCCGCCAAGGTCAGATAGCTGGTCGGAGCTTGACCGACCATGGCGTAACCACCGATGCGATCGACGCCGAGCTTGCCGAGATCAAAGGCCTGGCTTGCGGCAAAGAATCCACTGTACGCGCCGCGGCCATAGCTCAGATCTGGGTTTCCGTCAGTGGTACTTAGTAATGCAGCGGAAAGCCTCGTGCGGTCGTTGGCCGAGTGGCCCATCCACTCCAAGCCGAGTTGGTTATCTCCGATTTGCCCGAAGATGTTGGCATCGCCTTGCGGGATGAAGTGATACATCTGGTAGCCGCCACCATTCGGAGACAGCGTCAGAATGCGCTTTTCCGAAATGATGTTATCCAACTCGAACTTCCCCATTTTGACGTTCAACCATGGACTGTGGAGAAGATTGTCCAGCCGGACGTTGACCGATTCCATGTGGAATGCGCCGGTCTCATCGGAGGAAGGAACCAGCAAGAAGGAGACGTTCTTTTCCAGAGTGCCAGCGGTAAGAATGTCGAGGCCGCTGTAGTCGAACCCATGGTAGGTCAATTGCCTTTCGACGGTTGCACTGGCGCCGTTCCCTGTGACGGAATCGACGGCCACCTTGTCGGTGCTTTCGCGATGCCAGAATGGAGTGATGCGCAGGGTGGCGGGCCAGTACGAGGGATTCTGCCAAACCGGCGAATCCCGATCGTTCATCAACTGGTAGCCATTATCTTTGAATTTCTGCCCGAAATAATTCAGCATCGGCCATGCTTCGTGGCAGGCGGAGCAGCGTAGTCCGTATTTCCGCGCGAACGCCGGAATGGCATAGGCCTCCGGAAGCGCAGTTAGGATCAGGAACAGAATCAACAAGCAGCCGGTAACATGCCGCCGGGGGAAGGCCATTGAATCCTCCTCATGCAATTTCAGGCAGACTACCGTTATGGTAATGGGAAGGCACACTCAGACATTCCTGGGAGCGTCTTCCGTTCCGGGCAAACTTTAACGCCAAGGTCTTCGTGCCAAGCCTCCAGCGAGTTACGCCAAGAACTACCCCACAAGTGCGCGTGGACGCACTTAGTATCATGTTCGTGAGTTGGAAGTCAAGAAAAAATCAGCCGCACTGATCTAGCTGATCACAAAAACCTGATTAGACCGGCAGCGAAACGCTTCGTATAAGCAGCTTCGCCATGCGCTCCGCCATCTGCGTCGCAGATGCCCGGTCCTGGCCCAGGACCATGGGACGCATAAAACCGAACACCAGTCCCAGCATTCCCACTGCTTGGGCCAGCGCCTCCAATTCCTGCTGCGATAATCGTGAGCACACCTCGTACCGCAGCAATCGCTCCTGTATCGCGCCAGCGCGCATCGAAATGACGGCCCGTTTCAACACTGCAGCCGCCGCTGGATCGACAAACGCGCGGGGAATAAATATTTTCAGGAAATCGCGGCGTTCCCAGAACCGGTTTACTTCCCAAAGCGCCATCTGTACAAACTCGCTTTCGAAATCGTCTGCCGGTTGCAATTGCCGGCACAAATCGACGATCTCTCCGGAGTAATGATCTTCGATCAGTGCCGTGAGTAATCCCGCCTTGCCTTTGAAATAGCGATGGATCAAGCCTTCGGCGCATCCGGCCGCGGCTGCAATCTCGCGGGTTTTGGTTGCTTCGTAGCCCTTCGTGGCGAAGAGCTTTAAGGCCGCTTGAATCAGCGCGTGCTGTTTGCCGGCGCGGTTTCTTGTTCGCTTCCGCCTGGCATCGGCGTTGCTTGCGCTTTTCCTCGCAGTTGACGACCCGCGCGTTTCCGGTAGATGGCGAGCTACATCCATCGATCTCACGCTCCCGAACGACCTGCAAGCGACGGTATCCCTCCATTCGATGCCCAATGTCAAGAGTCTCATGACCTATTTCGCATTTTTTTTCCGGGGCTGGCAGAGGCCCAGCGGTCGTGAACCTGCGATCAGGGCGAAGAATCAAGCAGATAAGACTCTTCATCGCTATGCAGAGGCTTCGTCCCGTCCGTCATTCCCGGCATGGTACTGTAGTTGACAGCGCCGCCTCCACCAGAGTAAAGAGCTAATTAAGGAGCAGTTCAGTCATAGCTACTTGACTAGGTTTGACCACCCCACGGTACATGCGTTTCTCTCTTAAACAATCCTGTTCCAGTCGAAAATTACTCGCCGTGGTGCTGATGCTCCTCATGTGCGCAGCACCCCTGTTCGCCCGCGAAAAAACCAAGAAAGAAGATTATGGCCTGGGATATTCGACCGAAGTCCCTGGTCCTGAAGCCGAGGTGCTGCAGGCCCTGCAGGATGTCGTCAATAACGGGATCATCGAAGGCAGCAAAGAATACAGCAAGGACAAGTACATCGAGAAAGCCGTCGCGGCCGATTCCTCGCCACTGTTCGAGCCGTGGAGCGGTGGCGGAAAAGTTCTATACAAGGTGCGAACCCAGGTTCTGTCTCCTACTAATTTCAAGGACAGCAATGACGAAGGCACACTGGCGGTGCGCTACATCCTGCAAAGCAAGACTGCAGAGAAATCGATTCTCCGCATCGACGCGGTCTTCGTCGAGGATTTCCGCCACACCGTTCATCGATCCAACGGAAGCGTAGAGAGCGCCGAATACAAGGATATTCAGGACCATCTCGAAACGATCCAACTCAAAAAGAAGCAAGCGGAGGAGGGCGAGAGACAACGACAGGAAGAATTGGCGAAGCAAAGTTTGGAGCAGAAACGGCAGCAGGAACAAATTGCGGAAGCAGCAGCAGCGCAAACCTCTGCCGAAAGTCTGGAGCAGCACGTGCAAAATCTTCGCCATCAGCTTGAACGTGTGGTGAAGACACCCGGGGCGGAACTCAAATCAGCACCTTTCCAGAGCGCTACAAATCTGAAATTGCTGCAACCTGGCGCTGAAGTGTTGATCCTGGTCACCAGTACGTACTGGTACGGAGTAGAGACCGAAGACAGTCAACATGGCTGGATTCATCGTGGGCAGTTGGAGCCGCTGCCATGATGTTTTCCCGCGCTCTTACTGCAATCACTTGCGGATGCGTTCTCGCATCGGGTGTCGCCTTTGCGCAAAGCGCTTCGACCGAACGCAGATTCCCGCAATCGAAAAGCGCAATCGAAAAAGCTCTAAAGGATTTGCAATCGTCCGCTAGCGGCCGCCTTCCTACACTCGACGGTTTCGCTACGGCAGTCGACGCGCCGCTCGATCGTTTTCAGCGCGGCTACTATCAATGCACAACCCAGGTGACATCGTCGCCATCGGGTGGATCCGTGGTGCATGTCAGCGTGAAGATCACCGCCTGGTACGCGGATCCCAGCGGCGCGAAATCCGGGTATCAAGCGCTTCCGTCCAATGGCCGGCTCGAAGCCGATTTCCTGGATCGTCTGGAAGATGCTTTGAACAGGGCCGCTGTCACTAAGCCCTCTAATCCGCCGCCGGTGACAGCCGAAACCAAGACCATTCCGGCTGGCTCTGTTTCAGCTCCCACACCACAAAGCGAGCCAGGAATCGGGTCGTCAAAATCTGTTGAGCCCACTTCTGCGTTCAAAACGGCCACCAATGCGGACGAGCTTGCCTCTGCCGACACACGCAAGGCCTTTGCGGATCGTCGCGTCGATGAGCTCAACAAAGAAGCGAAGAACCTGGAAGAGATTCTGCGAAATCAGTCGCACCCCGCCAACCTGGTCGCTGTCAAAGCAAATGGCACCCCGATCGTGACTTCGCCCGTGGAAGGCGCCAAGGTCCTGTTCCTGGCGAGCGCCGAGGACGAATTCGAGATGCTCGACATGAACGCCAGTTGGGTGCATGTGCGCATCTCCGGTCTCTCGCGAGGGTGGCTGCGCCGCTCCAGCGTCGAGATGCCGGACAGCTCCCCAGCGGCGAGCCAGTCCGCCAATGCACTCGCCCCGGACGCAACTCCGCAAAATTTCAAACTCCCGTTTCAAATCCAGAATGAGGAGATAGCGTCTTTTCCCGGCAATTGGCCGCCCCTGCAAGGGAAGATGGTCAAGATTGTTTCTGTTCAGCCGGCCGCGGGCGCTGATGGTCACACGAATTCGCAGGCGAAGCTGGAGTTTGCGAAATCGATTCTCAATCGGGAATACAGCGAACTGAGCCAAAGCGCCACGCCAGCCGCGGGCGTCGTTTTGGTTTTCGACTCAGAAGACGGCGGGATGATCGGGGCTACGCTGCCAATCCTTCAACAATGGAAAGCGGGAATTCTTTCCGATGAAGCTCTATGGCGCCAGTGCTATGTCGATCCGCCGGAGATGCTGTCCGTGGCAGCTACTCCCTAGCTCCGCTGCCGCCCGCAATCGAAGGCACGAGCAGAATCTCATCTCCATCCTGAAACGAATAGTCGCTTCCGCCGAGGAAGCGAATGTCTTCTTCGTTCACGTAAATATTGAGAAAGCGCCGGACCTGTCCGGCCTCGTCGCGCAAATGCGATTTCAAGTCGGGGAATTGCTCATCCAGCAAGGAAAAAAGCTCGCCAAGATTTGCTGGTGAACACGAGACCTGACCTGTTCCACCGGTCAGCCGTCGCAATGCCGTCGGAATTTGTACTGTAATTGCCATTTCATGCCTCCACTGTTTGAGGAATTTCATTGGGATTTTCTGTGGCTCGCTCCAAGAGCGCTTCAAAATCGGTGACCTTTGGCCGTATCGGCTGCTCGGTTTGATAATGCCCGGCCAGAACGTCGGTCGTCTTTAATCCGTTGCCGGTAATACAAAGCACCGTCGTCTCATCCGGAAGAATTCGGTCCTGCTGGTACAACTTGCCCGCGCAGCCCACGGTTACGCCACCAGCGGTCTCGGTGAAGACGCCCTCGGTTTGCGCGAGCAGTTGAATCGACTCGACTACTGCGCGATCGCTTATATCTTCCGCCCAGCCGCCGCTTTCGCGAATGGTCTTGATCGCGTAATGCCCGTCGGCTGGATTTCCAATCGCGAGGGAACGGGCGATTGTCGCCGGCTTCTGTGGCTCGATATCGCTTTCTCCAGTTTTGACCGCAGTCGAAATCGGAGAGCATCCCGTTGCTTGCGCGCCGAAGATCCTTACCGGCTTCGGTTCGACCAGGCGAAGCTTGATCAGTTCGTCGAACGCTTTCTTGATTTTCGTGATCAGCGATCCGCCGGCCATCGGGACCACCACGTTGTCCGGCAAGCGCCAGCCGAGTTGCTCGGCAATTTCAAACCCAACCGTCTTCGATCCCTCCGCGTAATACGGCCGCAGGTTCACGTTAACGAATCCCCAGCGATGTTCATCGGCGACCTGCGAGCACAGACGATTCACCTGGTCGTAGCTGCCCGCGATCCGCACCAACTTCGCGCCGAACACTTGCGTGCCCAGAATCTTCGCGGGTTCGAGGTCTGCAGGAATGAAAATCCAGGCTTTGAATCCATTCCTCGCTGCCTGCGCCGCCACTGCGTTCGCGAGGTTCCCGGTGGACGAGCAGGCGACCGTATCAAAGCCAAAGTGGCGCGCATTGGCGAGTGCAACCGCGACCACCCGGTCTTTGAAACTCAACGTTGGAAAACACACCGCATCGTTCTTAATGAACAGATTCGTCGCGCCGAACTGCTTTGCAAGTTGCGCAGCTTGGAACAAGGGTGTGAAGCCGACCGGCAAAGTGGGTTCGAACTCGGGTGATAGCGGCAGCAAATCCGCATATCGCCACATATTGGGCGTACGGTTACTAATGCGCTCACGGCTCACAAGCCGGCGCAATACGTCGTAATCGTAGGAAACTTCCAGGGGAGAGAAGCAGTCGTCGCAAATCGACCGGGGCTGGTTTCCCCAACTTTTGCCGCACTCGCGGCAGCGTAATTCGTAATAACTCATTGGCTACTCGCTTTCGCGAATAGCTGAGGACGAGCCCCTCGGGAAAAAGGACCCTGAAATACAATGGCCTCTTTTCCGGGAATAGGAGAAAAGAGGCTACGGAAGCTGACAAAAGTCTCGCGTTCCGAATCTCATGTTCCCTGTTTCCAGGAGAGAGTTGGCACCTGGCCGTCAGGATAGATGATCCCGATCCGGTTGCCGTGGCGTCACTGGGCTCGTCCCTCAGCCACTCTGCATGAAATCCCGCCTGCTCCGAAAAGCAAGCTTGTGCTGTGATGTTACAAAGACCGCACGCGTTCGTCAAGAAAACTTACCGGGGGGCCTCACCAGGCGAGAGGGACAAGCCGGAACCGAGTGCGGAGACAATACTCGGAATAGCCAGGAAGTTCGCGGCGAAGGAATCTCTCCTCGCCGAGGAGCCGCAAGACAATCACCGGCAGAAGAGGAGCAGAAGCAGGCAAGGCGATCCACGAAGCGAGCGCGAACGGATTAGCGAGCGATATCATGGCCGCCCCCAAATACATGGGGTGGCGAACAAAGCTGTAAGGCCCGCTGGAGATAACTGGCTGGCCGGCTTCCACTTGGATGGTGCGAGCGGCGAAACTATTGACTCTCATCACCCAAAAGATGAGCAGCACGCCGCCCAGAACCCAGGCGTCGGAAAAGAGTGTCAACCACACAGGCACGGGCCGTGACACAGTGCGGGACCAGCCGAAACGGTAGTCCAAACCAGAAAGCATCAAACAGGCAAAGAAGATCAGAGGCCCTGCGACCTGAGCGAGATTCTGTGCACTGATTTTTTCTTTCACCCGCATTCTTCGCTCAAGCAACTTGGGATCGTGCTGGTAAAGGTAGGACATGAAAACGACAAATGGAATGAGAAACACGGCCAGCCAAGCCCACCCTTGCCAGAACTTCACTGAGCCGGCGCAAGCGAACAACGCTCCAGGAACAACGATCATGCCGAGAAACAGGCGAATCAGAAACTGTGATTTCAGAGACATTCCAGTTCCCAGCTTCTCTGAATTAGCGCGGTGAACCTCACCGGCTGTACTGATTCTTCTTCTTCTCCTGGTGTCGATCAAGGCCAAGCTCGATCAGCCGCTCAATTAACTTCGGGTACGGCAATCCGGAAGCTGCCCACAACTTCGGATACATGCTGATCGCGGTGAATCCCGGCATGGTATTGATCTCGTTCAAATAGATCTTCCTGCTCTTTGGGTCCATCAAGAAATCCACGCGCGCTAACCCTGAGCAATCCACCGCCTTGAACGCGGCCACGGCCAATTGCTGCACTTTCTTGATCTCGGATTTCGTCAGCTTTGCGGGAATGATCAGCTCTGAGCCTTCATCCAGATACTTTGCGTCATAGTCATAAAACTCCTTGCTCGGCACAATCTCTCCCGGAACCGAAGCCTCGGCATCATCATTGCCCAGCACCGAGCACTCGACCTCGCGCGCTTTCTGCTTTTTGCCGCCCACGCCTTCCTCGATCACAATTTTGCGATCGAACTTTGCCGCCTCGTGAATGGCATGACTGAGATCGCCTTTGTCCTGGGCCTTCGAAATTCCAACAGAGGATCCAAGATTCGCCGGCTTCACAAAAACGGGGTACTTCAGCTTGCTCCCCACCAGCTTTTCAGTCTTCTTCGGATTCGCTTCCCAATCGCTGCGCAAAATCGTCACGTGCTTCACGATCGGCAAACCGGCGGCACGAAAAAGCGATTTCATGATGTCTTTGTCCATGCCTGCAGCCGACCCGAGCACGCCCGCCCCGACGTACGCCATGTCCGCAAGCTCCAGCAAGCCCTGGATGGTTCCATCCTCGCCAAATGTCCCATGCAGTACTGGAAAGACGACATCCACGTTGATTGCCCGATCCGAAGATCGCCTGGTCAACGCATGCGATGCGGCATCCATTTGAAACGCCGTCAGCGATCCACCTTGTGGCTGCGGCTCCGGCGGTACGACCACCGCTTCGCCGTTAGCAAGCAGGGCCGCTCCCGGCGTCGCTTCAGGATCGCCGGCGCGCAGGTGGCGTTCCTCATGATGGGTGAACTCGCCCCGCAACAGCCGTTCTGCGTCATGCGCCGTCACCCAGTGGCCTTCTTTGGTAATTCCGATAGGCACAACTTCGTATTTGTTCTTGTCGATGGCATTAAAAACCGAAGCGGCGGAGAGCAGCGACACTTCGTGTTCGCCGCTGCGCCCGCCAAATAAAATTCCCACGCGAAGCTTTTTCATGACACTTTAGTCTGGACGCGGCTGCGCCGCGCGTCAATTACCGCTTATGATCTCTTGAAGAGGACTGCAGTGCTCCGCTGAATTTTCTTGGACGCCTCGAGCGCGCGAGCTCGCGTAAGCCTAAAACGCAGAGAACGCAAAGGTGACGTCAAGGACGCAAAGAAGAGGGCAGGAGAGGACTGATTTCATGGATCGACGCACAGCGTTAGCCACGCTCGGATCGGCGGGTTTAGGATTACTCGCTATGCACATGCCGTCGTTTTCCGCAGAGACTCCACAAAATGAATCGCATACCAAAGCGCTTGCAAATTTCAGCGAGAAATCCCGCGAGCGGCTGCTCCGACTGATCAAGGAAAGCAGCTTCAGTGGCCAGATCTCTGCGGCAGATGCGAAAGCCATTAGCGAAGCCGAGGGCAAGAGCATCGATCAGGTAATGCTCGAAATGCTTCCGCTGGCAAAAACCTATTCCCGTCCGCCGATTTCGCACTACCAGGTTGGCACCGTGGCGCGCGGTGTCCGCGGAGATCTCTACCTCGGCGCCAACATCGAATTTCCGGGGCACTCCTTGGGCTTTTCCGTCCACGGAGAACAATCGGCCCTTTCGAATGCCTACATGCACGAGGACCGCGGCGTAGCGGCGATTGCGGTCACTGCCGCGCCTTGCGGCCACTGCCGCCAGTTCATGAATGAGCTGTGTCCTGACATTCAGGTCTTGGTGGCAGGGAAAAATTCTGAGAAATTGGCCTCGCTGCTTCCTGCTTCCTTCGGTCCGAAAGATCTCGGGGTGACCGACCTTGCTTTTCCTATCAAACAAATAAACCTCGGTCTGCCTAGCGCCCTTCCCGGCGCAATCACCGGCGCCGCTCTAGAGGCGGCCCGCAAATCCTACGCTCCATACACCAAGGCATATTCCGGTGTTGCGATTGCCACAAAAACCGGGCGCATCTTCAAGGGTTCTTACATCGAAAATGCCGCTTACAATCCCAGCCTTCCTCCCCTGCAATCGGCGCTGGCGGGTCTCATCCTTGCGGGGTCAGATTACTCCGCCATTTCAGATGTCGTTTTGGTTGAAACTGCAGGCGCTCCCATCAGCCAGAAGAGTGTGGCTGAGGCCATTCTCGGTACCATCGCACCCGAGACGAAGCTGCGCGTGTTGTCAGCAACTACATAAACGTCGGGTCATCCCGAAACCCAGCGCTTTTACCACCGGCGCGAGGTCACACTGCGACTACTGCTGTAGGTCTGCGAAACGATTTCGATTCAAACGGAAGTTGCTTCTTGGCTGCGCAGATTCTCGGCCTAGGCTTCGGTCCTCAGGTTCACAAGATCTTTTTACCGAACGCTGACAGAGCCAACTCCACCGCCAGATCGGCGGTCCGGTTGTGCTCATCGATGACCGGATTGACTTCCACAATTTCCATGCTGAGCATGCGCCCGTGGTCGGCAATAATCTCCATGGCCAGATGCGCTTCGCGGTAGGTGGCTCCGCCGCGCACCGGCGTGCCCACTCCGGGGGCGTCTTCCGGATCGACCCAATCCATATCGAGCGAAACGTGATATCCGGCAGTGCCGCGTCCGGCCATCCGCAGGGCTTCTTCCATCACTGTGCGCATGCCCCGCTCATCGATATCGCGCATGGTGAAAACTTCAATGCCCGCGCGATGTACATGTTCCTTCTCGATGCTGTCAATGTCCCGCACGCCCACGAGTACGCAATTTTCCGGCCGCACTTTCGGCGAGAAGTTGAAGATATTCGCCAGTTCCGGTGGACCCAGACCCATAATTGCCGCGAGCGGCATGCCATGGACGTTGCCGCTCGGCGAGCTGTCGGGTGTATTGATGTCTGTGTGCGCGTCAATCCAGATCACTCCGATGCGCTGGTTTTGCTTGCGGTAATACTCGGCGACTCCCGCAACCGTACCGGCTCCCATAGAATGATCGCCACCCAGACAAAGCGGTATCTTTCCCGCTTCGAGCGTCTTCAACACCAGTTCCGCATGCTTGGTGCAGGTTGCCGTAATCTCTTTCAGATATTTTGCGTGCGGATGCCCTTCCTTCTTTTGTTCCGGAATCGCAACCGCGACATTGCCTGCATCCTCGACAACATGGCCCAATGCTTCGAGTCGCGCTTCCAGTCCCGCCACGCGCACGGCCGATGGGCCCATATCGACACCGCGCCGCCCCTGCCCGAGGTCGAGGGGAACCCCAATGACGCGAATCTTTTTGGGAGCGAGGCTTGAGATCGGAGGTGCTTCAGTGCTCATTGTCTTTTCAATGTGCTCGTTCAATCTTTATTTCTGCGTTCTCTGTGGTTGAGCCTCATGGGTATAAGCGATACAGCATTCGCGGGAATGGAATCGTTTCCCTCACATGTTCCAGTCCGCAAATCCACGCGACGGCGCGTTCAACTCCCATGCCAAATCCCGCATGGGGAACGCTGCCATATTTGCGCAAGTCCAGGTACCACTTGAATGCTTCCTCGGGCAGCCCATGCTCATGGATTCTCTGCAGCAGCAGATCGTGAGAGGCCATACGCTGCGATCCGCCGATGATTTCGCCGTAACCTTCGGGCGCCAGAACGTCCACGCACAATGCCAGTTCCGGACGTTGCGGGTCCGGCTCCATGTAGAACGCTTTCACTTTCGCAGGATAGCGATGCACCATGACCGGCCGCTCAAATTGCGATGAAATATACGTCTCGTCGGGGGATCCGAGGTCTCCGCCCCATTCGAAACTGTTTTCCAACGCGCCTTTTGCATGCGCCTCCTGCAGCATTTTCACGGCTTCGTCATAGGTTAAGCGCGGGAAGGGGGCGTCCACTTTCTCGAGTTTTGAAAGGTCGCGGCCGATGATCTTCAGATCGGCGCTGCGCCGCTCCAGACAGCGCTTTACTAGAAACGTGATGAACTGCTCCGCCAATTCCATGAGATCATCAAGCGTCGCAAACGCAACTTCCGGCTCGACCATCCAAAACTCTGTTAGGTGCCGCCGGGTCTTCGATTTTTCGGCGCGGAACGTGGGACCAAACGAATACACCTTGCCTAGAGCCATCGCCGTTGCTTCGATGTAGAGCTGCCCCGACTGCGTTAAGAACGCCTGCTCGTCAAAATAATCAACTGGGAATAGCGTTGTCGTGCCTTCGCAGGCCGCCGGGGTAAGAATCGGCGGGTCCGTCAGGGTGAATCCTCGCTCGTCGAAAAAATCCCTCGCGGCTTTGATGATCTCGGCGCGAACACGCAGGATCGCCGCCTGTCGTGGAGTGCGCACCCACAGATGCCGGCGCTCCATCAAGAAATCGACGCCGTGCTCTTTCAGGGAGATGGGGTAGGGGTCGTTCTCCGAAACCCGCTGCACAACCTTCACATTGGAAACGTCCAACTCATATCCGCCGGGAGCGCGCTTGTCGGCGCGAACCTTGCCTTCGACAATCACGCTGGATTCCTGCGTCAGCCCTTTCAGCGCATCGAAAACTTCCGGCGGAACTGCATTCTTCGCAACAACGCCTTGGATGACGCCGCTTCCGTCGCGGAATTGGGGAAATAACAGCTTCCCGCTTTCGCGCAGGTTGTAAAGCCAGCCGTGAATCGTGACGGTTTGCCCTTCGTGCTTGCCGATTTCCGCTATCGTGCTAACCATATTTAGAATCATCTTTACCGCCGAGTACCGCCGAGTACGCGGAGGTCTTAGAAGAGTTCAAGAACCCTTAACCACAGAGACAGAAAGAACGCTGAGGAATCGATTTTGACATCAATGAGTTTCTCTGCGATGTTGGCGCACTCGGCGGTTGAAGACCTCACGCGCTCTCCAGTTTTCCGAACGCGTCTCCCATCTTGTCCGCCGGGTTCACTTTCTCCTCGCCCTCAATCTCCAGCAGAACGGGCGGTGTGTGCGGCGAGGAGCGCAAAACTTCCATTGCTAGTTTCCAATCAATCGTTCCACTCCCAGGCCAAAGATGCGAGTCGCGATCTCTGGCATTGTCATGAATGTGAGTAGATCGCACGTATCCCTTCAGCGTCTCGAATGCCTGTCCGACATCGCTCATCAGATGAGCATGGCCAACATCGAAGCACACTCCCACATCATCGAAGTGCGCGGCCTGGATAAACTCGACCAACTTCTCCGGCGTCGACATCTCGTTGGGAATGTTTTCCAGCAGCACCCGGACTCCCAACGGCTTGGCGAAGGCCCGCAGGTGCTCAATCGATGTCATCGCGGCTTCAAATTTCCGATCATCAAACGTCTCGTTCCCGAGGCCCATGTGTTGTATCAGGAAGCGGAACGGAATCTGTTCCGCGATCTCCAGCGCCCGTTTGATCTCGTCCATTGCCTCAATGCGATGGGCGCGGTCCGTAGAGGCCACATTTACCGGTGGCGCACCCGTTCGCCCCCACTCGTAATCCGCGAACATCGGAGCATGGACGGAGTGCAATGGCACGCCGCTGGTCTTGAACCAGTCGGCGATTTCACGGACATGCTGTTTTCGGTTGGCATAATCCAGATGCTGACGGGCCGCGAATATTTCGATCGCCTGCGCTCCCCCGCGAACCAGGTTGTCCAACAGGCCGGGATGCAGCCGCTCCTTGACGTAAACATACGTGGACATCGCTTTCAGCATTTAATAGCCCACCGCCTTCCCGTTATTTCTGCCATCGCTCGCACCCAGCCGCTCTCCGGTTTGCGGATCGATGGCAATACATTCGGCGTCGCTCCAATAGCCCTGCCACTTAATCTTATGGCCCATCTGCTCCAGCAACTTCGCCGTGTCGTAGGGAAACGACTTTTCGACAAAGAGCAAGTCGGGTAGCCACTGGTTGTGAAAACGCGGCGCGTTCACCGCTTCCTGAATGTTCACGCCGTAATCGACCACACCTATGATCGCATTCGCGACGGTTGTGATAATCCGCGAGCTTCCCGGCGATCCCAACAACAGGAACGGCTTATCATCTTTCAGAACAATGGTCGGAGTCATCGACGATAATGGCCGCTTGCCGGGTCCGATCGAATTCGCCATGCCTTGGATCAAACCGTCAGAATTTGGCACACCGGGCTTGGATGCGAAATCATCCATTTCATCATTCAATAAGAAGCCTAAGCCTTCCGCAGTAACGCGCGAGCCAAACCAGTCATTTAATGTCGTGGTGACTGCCACGGCATCTCCCTCGGAATCGACTACCGAGTAATGGGTCGTGTGCGGCGAGTCGACTAGGGCTAATGGCTCAGGGTGCTGTTTAGCATACTGTTCCAGTTCGCTGAAAATTGCTGGTCGCTTCAATTCCTTACTTACGCTCGCGTGATTAGGATCAATTGTGTCCCGCCATGCTGCGGCATACCTTTTATCGATCAACTGCGCTACCGGAACCTTCGAAAAATCCGGGTCACCCATGAATTCTGCGCGATCATAGAAGGCCCGGCGAAACGCCTCGGTCATCAGGTGAACCGACTGAGCCGAGCGGTCCCCCATTTTTCCCAAGTCGTATCCTTCCAGGATGTTCAACAGCTCCAGCAGAACGGTGCCGCCCGATGAGGGTGGAGGAGCGCTGATGATTTCGTAGCCACGGTACGTTCCTTGCACCGGGGTTCGCTCTTTCACCTCGTAATGCGCCAGGTCTTCCGCGGTGATCAGGCCGCCACCTTTTTGTATAGAAGCCGCCAACTCGCGCGCCATCGTGCCGTGGTAGAAATCATCCGGATTGCTCGCGATCCTCTCTAATGTGTGCGCTAACTCGGGCTGCTTGAAAATCTCACCTGTCTTGTAGAAATCTCCATTCCGCTGGAAGATTCGCCGCGACGCGGGATACTTGCCCAGGTACTTGTCATCTTTCATGTCCTGAGCTTCTTTCCAAGTCAGCGGATAACCGTCGCGAGCCAGCTTGATCGCCGGAGCAATGACCTGGGCCAAGCCTAGCTTCCCAAAGTGCTTCTCTGCATAAACGAGGCCAGCGACGGATCCGGGCACTCCGATTGCACGATATCCCACCCACGCGTCGTCTGTGACGTCGCCGTTCGCATCGACATACATGTTCGGAGTGGCCGCAGCAGGCGCCATTTCACGAAAATCGACGAAGTGGACCTTCCCATCCGCCATTCGCACCAACATGAAGCCGCCACCACCCAGGTTCCCGGCCGGAGGATGGACGACGGCCAATGCAAACCCCGTTGCCACGGCAGCGTCGACAGCATTTCCACCGGCTTGCATGATCTGGACCCCGCTATCCGTGGCCAATTCGTGGATGCTGACCACAATCGCATGCGCCGCGTGGACGGGTTGGGTTGCCGCCTGTCCCGGGAGCACCGCCGAGACGGTCAGAACAAATGCAATCAGCAGCTTGCGCGGTATTCGCATGGAAAGTTGCAGCGGACTTCTGAGGCTAGCGTAGCCGGTTGCGGGGAGTCAAATTCGGGTTGTGATGAAATCTAGCTGGAGTGAATCGCTATGGCCGAGTTAGCACGATTGCCAGTGACAATTGTCACTGACAACTACAAACCGCAGTCCTAGCCTTCTCGCAGTTAAACTTAACAACGCGCCGACGTGTGCCAGTTTTATCTTAAGACTGGCGATTGCGACTCACCGGTTCAAGTCGCGTTTTTCAAGAATCGGAACGACGGTAATCTTTCGCCGTGACCGCGGCCCGGCCGCAGGGCGACGTCGCTGACGTCCCACCCGAGAGCGCAGGTGACCCGCATATCGGCCACTCGATTACCACCGAGGGGCCCGTCGTTCTCTTCCCAAAACATACTCCCCCAGCTCCGTCTGCCGCTTTGGGATAGCTGCGGATTCGTTTCCGCTGCGTCCTTTCGTGCTCCGATCTGCGGGCGCTTCCCGCAAGGACGGGTGGCAGCGTGCTTCGAAAATGAGCATCCTCTCAGGCCTGCTGATTGCCATTCGACCTGAGTCGCAAAACAGACAGGAGGATCTATGCGCCGCACTCGTTTCTGCTGGTGGGTGCTTTTGATTGTTCTCGTATTTTCAATCCTTTCTCAGCACTCTGCTGCTCAAGCCAAACTTCGCGTGAGCAAACCTTTGAAACCTGCACAAAAAGAAGTGCTGGTTCGCTTTCGTCAGGTTTCCCCTAGTTCTTTGCAGTCATTAGCGATGTCTTATGATTTGAGCGCTAAGCGTCCCTTGGGTAGTGTTCCGCGGCTTTATCACTTGCGTTCCCGATCCCGTGACACGGCTACGCTAATCCGCGAACTCTCCAAGCGATCCGATGTCTTGTATGTGGAACCTAATTTCCAAGTGCAGGCATTCGAAGTTCCTAACGATCCCCAATTCGGGCAGCAGTGGAATATGCAGAACACCGGGCAATCGTCAGACGGGTACTCCGCCGGAACCCCTGGAGCAGACATCAGCGCCGTCCCGGCGTGGGACATTACGACCGGCAGTACTGCGCACGTAGTCGGCATCGTGGACACCGGCGTGGATTACACACATCCCGACCTGCAATCGAACATTTGGGTTGCTCCTGCCGATTTCAATGTCACGATCGCAGGCGAACCCATTTTCTGTCCTGCCGGCACGCACGGCTTCAACGCCATTTTGATGGCGTGCGATCCGATGGACGACAACATGCACGGGACGCATGTATCCGGCATTATTGGCGCCAGCGGAAACAATAATGTTGGCGTGGCCGGCGTCAACTGGACAACACAAATCATGGGGTTGAAGTTCCTCGACTCGGAGGGCTACGGCTACACTTCCGACGCGGTGAATGCGATTGATTTCGCCATCCAAGCCAAAACCCAATTCGGCAGCGGAGCCGATGTGAGGGTTCTCTCCAATAGCTGGGGCGGCAACGCTTTTTCACAGGCGTTGCAGGATGAAATTGATTTGGCCGCCACAAATGACATCTTGTTCGTGGCTGCTGCCGGGAACAGCGCTGTCAATATCGATTCGATTCCCATGTATCCGGCGAGCTATAACCGTCCTAACATGATTTCGGTCGCGGCGACCGATAACAACGATGCGCTCGCCACTTTTTCGAGTTACGGCCCAAAATCTGTTCACCTGGGAGCCCCCGGCGTGGACGTCTTGTCGACATTGCCGGGTGCCACTTACGGCTATCTGAGCGGAACCAGCATGGCAACACCGCATGTTTCCGGAGCCGCTGCGCTGATGTTGTCGGTCTGCACTTTGGCTACGTCGGATCTCAAAAGCAACCTGCTCGCCAACGTGGACTACATCCCCGCGCTGACGGGAATCACCGTCACCGGCGGCCGACTCAATCTCAATCATGCTGTGCGCAGTTGCAACGGTCCTGTCGGCCTCTCGCCAGTGAGCATTTCTTTCGGCACGCAGTTGGTGGGGAAGACGAGTGCGGCAAAGACCATTACATTGACGAACTATCAAACCTCAACCCTGAACATTTTCAATGTGAGTACGGTCGGAGATTTTTCGCAAACGAATGCCTGTGGAACTTCGTTGCCCGCGAAAGGAAGTTGCTTGATCTCAGTAACATTCGATCCGTCTTCCCCATCGGCTGAAAGCGCACAACTGCAGGTTTTTGATGATGCTTCGAATAGTCCGCAAAGCGCCGACTTGTCGGGCACGGGCAGCGTCGCTCCTGATCTGGTCGCGACCAGTTCGATTTCTGTAACTCTGGTCTCGCCCGGCACTCCGATCGTAGTCAACTCGACTGTGATCAACGCGGGCAGTTCGGATGCCGGCGCCAGCGTGGCCGGAATCTATGCTTCTACTGCGACCTTCAAGAATAGCGGTTCCCAACTGATGGGCACTTTCAACGTTCCGGTTTTGTCTGCCGGGAAAAGTTTCTCCACCTCTCCGACGGTGAGCATTCCCACAAATATTGCAGCAGGAAATTACTATGTCCTGACCTGCGCTGACGACTCGAATGTTGTGGCCGAGTCGGACGAAACCAATAATTGTGGCGCCTCTTCGACGTTGCAGATTCAGTACCCGGATATGGTGGAAAACTCGGTCAGCTTCGGCACTGTCAGCGGCGGATCATTCCAAATTACCGACACAGCTACCGATCAGGGGCCCGTCGGCGTGCCCGCGTCTGTGACCCAGTATTACCTCTCTTCCAACAACATCAAGAATACGAATGCGATTTTACTGAACGGAAGCCGCAGCGTACCTGTGCTTTCGGCGGGTGCGAGTTCCACCGGCACGGCCACCGTTACGGTTCCACAAGGTGTCGCAGTTGCCAGCTACTATGTGCTGGCTTGTGCGGACGACACCAATCTTATCGGTGAATCCAACGAAAACAACAACTGCGCCGCGGCAGCATCCAACCTGCAAGTTGGACCCGATCTGACCGAAACGGCCGTAAGCACGTCTTCCACTACCAGCGGGGCTGGAGCCTCTATTCAGATTAGCGACACCGCCTCAAACGGCAGCGCATGGAATGCGGCAGCCTCATTCACGCAGTACTACCTGTCTACACTTTCGACGAAGACCAGCAGTGCTCGCCTGCTGACAGGTAATCGCTCGATTGGCGCACTGGCTGCGGGAGGCACCTCCTCAGGTACCACTACTGTGACAGTCCCGTCCGATATGGCAGTAGGCACCTATTACCTTCTCGCCTGTGCCGACGACACGAACCTGGTTGCGGAGACCAACGAAAACAACAACTGCATCGCTGCATCCAGCAAATTGCAAATCGGTCCCGACCTCATCGATTCCGGCCTCGCAGCGTCAGCTACGCTGCTGGGTGCCGGGTCCAGCTTCCAAGTCAGCGACACAACCAGCAACCAGGGCGGAGGCAGTGCCGCTGCATCCGTCACTCAATATTATCTGGGCCCGTATAACAGTAAGACTAGTGCTGCAAGACTGCTTGGCGGTAACCGCTCCATTCCGGCACTTGCCGCCGGGGCCGCTTCCGCAGGTTCGGTCAGCGTGACCGTGCCTTCCGATATGGCAACGGGCAGCTACTACTTGCTGGCGTGCGCCGATGACACCACTCTCGTCAGCGAGACCAATGAAACCAACAACTGCACTGCAACCACCGCCAAGCTTCAAGTCGGCCCGGATCTGCTCGAATCGGCGCTTAGCGCTTCAGCAACGCTGCTCGGCGCAGGTTCAACGCTGCAGATCACCGAGACCGCAATCAATCAAGGTGGAGGCAGTGCCGGTTCATCTTTCACGCAGTATTATCTTGGACCCTATAACAGCAAAACTGGAACGGCTCGCCTGCTCACCGGCAACCGTGCAGTTCCTGTTCTAATCGCGGGAACAACTTCAAGCGGCACGACAAGCGTGACGGTTCCTTCTGACATGGCCGTGGGCAGCTACTACCTGCTCGCGTGTGCCGATGACACAAATCTGGTTCCGGAAACGAATGAGACCAACAATTGCGTTGCCACGGCTACCAAGCTGCAGGTCGGTCCGGACCTCACCGAGTCGAGCGTCAATTCTTCTTCCACGCTGCTCGGCGCGGGTTCAACGTTTCAGACGACCGATACTGTAGCGGACCAGGGCGGCGGTGCGGCCGCCGCATCTTTTACCCAGTATTACCTCGGTCCCTATAACAGCAAAACCGGGACGGCACGTCTCCTGAGTGGAAACCGCTCCATTCCGGGCTTGGCGGCCGGAGCAACTTCGAGCGGCACAGTCAGCCTGACGGTCCCATCCGATATGGCCAGCGGCAGCTACTACCTGCTCGCGTGCGCGGATGACACGAACCTGGTTCCGGAAACGAATGAAACCAACAATTGCACTGCGGCCACAACCAAGGTCCAAGTCGGCCCCGATCTGATCGAATCTGCGGTGAGTAGCCCGAGTACGACCGTGAAACCCGGAGCGGCACTGCAGGTGAATGACACGGCAATAAATCAGGGCGGAGGCAGCGCGGCCGCTTCGGTTACGCAATACTACCTTGGCCCTTACAACAGCAAGACCGGCACCGCCCGGCTGCTAACGGGAACTCGCGCGATTCCCACGTTAGCTGCCGGAGCGAACTCCAGCGGCACGACTATGGCGACCGTCCCGTCAGATATGGCGGCCGGCAGCTTTTACCTGTTGGCTTGCGCCGATGACACGAATCTTGTGTCCGAGACCAGTGAGACCAACAACTGCTCGGCCTCGGCAACAAAGATTCAGGTAACGTCGAATTGATTGGCGAATGAGCGGGCGCGCTTATCCAAGCGCGCCCAGTTTCATCATCTATCTCACCTTCAAGCCATACTGTTGAGTGGGAGGAGGGACAATATTGTTCATCCGCAAGTATTCGACGATCTGGCCATAATGATCAGCAATGTGCCAGACTGCGGCGACCGCGAGCCCCAGCTTTGTATTTGGTCCCGCATACGGTCCCTCGGCACGATCCAGAGCGTTCTTTGCGGTGATCGTCTGTAGGACCTTGTTGCCGTAGTCGAATGAATCTCGCAAATATTTCAGCAACTCGACTTTCGTCTTCGCGGGCGCTGTGCCGCCTTTCTCACAGTGATCGGGCGGGGTTGTGCCTTCAATCTCGTTGAAGAACGCATAATTCGCGCAGGCGACGTGTTTCACCTGCTCAGCAAATGAGCGTGCACCCTGAAAATTTCCTGCAGTGGGAACATAATCAAATTTATTCTCCGGCATTGCCTCGGCGATCGATATGAACTGATCCTCGGCGTATTTCAGCGAGTCCGACACGCTTTCGGCAATGCTCTTAGGAATCTGATCCTGCTGGCAAAACACAGGTACAGCGAAGATAGCGGTCCATAGAGCCAGACTCAGAACGATAGATTTCAAGGGGCCTCCTGCTTGTTTGTCGGAACGATTTTCGCCGGCAAAGATAGCGCAAGAAAAAGACGGGCAACACGCCCGTCGAGATCGACCGGTATCCGGAACCCTATTTCAGAATAATTTCCTGCAGCAATTCCGAACTAACGAGTTCACGAATCTCCGCCCGTTTCTCGCCCAACTGTTGCGCCTGCTGTTTGCCACCCAGAATTTTGTCTCGGACAGCTTCGCCCTTCGCCGCCAAGCCATCCATAGCCGCGTGGTTCTTGTATTCAACCGCCAGACAGAGGTCCCAATCTTCGGGGCTGTTCTTCGTTTCCTTCAAAAAGATCTTGTAATCCATGATCATTCCTTGCTTCTTCTGCTCGTCCAGCAATGGCTTGGTGGATTGCTGAAGGCTGGTGAGATAGGCATCCATTTGTGTCGGTTTCACCCGAATCAGCGAAACCCGCCATACCGGACCTTCCGTGTAATGTTCTTGAGCCAAGAGCGCCGGTACAAACGACAGAAAAACCACAGCTACCGCACAGAGCTTTTTCATCGAAGATCTCCTCCGTTCAGAATTTACGGTGACGCGTGGAGGGCATCATACGCCTTCTTTTTCGTCGCATCGATCAGGTGCCTCAGTTTGCCTCCCCTGTGCCGCATTTGCTAAGATGGCGGCCCTGTCGGTAGCTCCCGCCGCGCAGAGAATCTGATTCCCAGGAAAGGTGACTCTCTTGCGAAAAATATTGCCGTTTCTAGTCGCCGCCATGATTGTTGCTGCTAATACGTTTTCTTTGGCGCAATCGATCCAGCACCTTGCCCATCCTGCTCCGGACGGCGCCATTATTACCTTTCAACTCACGGATGGAACCGTCATGGCGCAGGGTGGCACAGACTCCGACTGGTGGAAGCTCACGCCCGACCAGAACGGCAGCTACGTGAATGGCACCTGGGAACAACTGGCCAGTTTGCCTTCCGGATATAGTCCAGATGCGTTTGCTTCGGCGGTTCTTGCGGACGGTCGCCTGCTTATCGAAGGCGGCGAATACAACTTCGGAAGTTTCGAACTCACCAATCAGGGTGAGATTTACGATCCGCTGACGAATTCCTGGACCACACTGCAGCCGCCTCCAGGCTGGCAATTTATCGGCGATTCGCCGTCCACAGTATTACCGAATGGCCAGTTCATGATTGGAGACAAGCTGCTTATGAACATAGCTATGCTTGATCCAAAAACCATGACGTGGAAGCAAGGGGTTGCTCCCGGCAAAAGCGACTGGAACGCCGAAGAGGGCTGGACCTTGATGCCTGACGGCACCGTCTTCACCTTCGACGTGAAGAATGCTCCTAACTCCGAGCGGTACCTGCCTACTTTTAGGGAGTGGATCAGCGCCGGCAGCACCATCGTGGATTTGCACTCGCCTTCGCCGTTCGGGTGTATTCCTTATGGAAGCCACGGTCAATATTGCTACTATCCGCCGGGAGAAGTTGGCCCTGCGATTCTTCGCCCCGATGGCACCGTGTTCGCGACAGGGTCTTATACCTCGGACGGATCGCCGGCGCACACCGCCATCTACACGCCTGGCACTAACATCAAGGACCCCGGGACATGGGCCGTCGGGCCTAATTTCTCAAATGGTGATGACGCGGGGGATTCCTTCGCTGTGCTGTTGCCCAATGGCGATGTATTGGTGGAGGCGGAAAGTGGCAGGTTGTACACGTTCGATGGGCAGAATTTGACTGCCGGTCAATTCGCGGGCGGCAGTATGATGATGCTCCCCACAGGGCAGGTTCTCATCGCTGGAACTGAAGTTTACAATCCTGCGGGAACTTCCCAGGCATCTTGGGCACCCAAAATCACCAACTTCCCGTCTGCGATCACGCGCGGAAGCACCTACAAAATCGCGGGCACCCAGTTCAACGGGCTGTCCCAAGCAAACGCATTCGGCGATGAATATCAAACCGCGACCAACTACCCGCTGGTTCGCATTACCAATCAGGCGACTGGGCACGTGTTCTACGCCCGGACGCATGACCACAGTTCAATGGGCGTCGCGACCGGAAACAAAATTGTTTCTACGAGTTTCGACGTACCTGCAACCATGGAATCCGGAGCCAGTTCGCTGGTAGTTGTGGCGAACGGGATACCGTCGGCGGCGGTCAGCGTCACGGTTAATTAATTGGTGCTGTAGTTCTATGTGCTCTCTGTGGTCGGACTTTCACCACAGAGAGCACATAGCAGAACGCGGTGGAAACTCCGGCTACGGAGCTTCAATAAGCTCCATCTTCCCGTCCCGGGTGCGATGCAGCACCAGCAGTTTCCCTTTGGGATCGCGGAAGACAAACACATCCCGATCGCGAAAGTGGGCTTCTTTGATCGCTTCTTCCAAGGTCATTGGACGAAGCGCGACAGCATCGTCAGAATGCACGAGGTGCACTTCAGTGGTTTTCGCCACGGCCGGAAATTTGTGCACTACTACGTCGACTTCCGTGCTCTCCGCCAGTCCCACAGCTTCGGCAGCGGTATTGTCCCTCGCCTCTCCGTTCCACTTCTTGGGACTCGCACTCTTATGATTGCGACGCTTCTGGGTACGCCAACGAGATTTGTATTTCACCGCCTGTTTCTCAAGGTGACCGAAAGCCTCGATCAGCGCCGAATTCATGTCTCCGGCCTGGGCCAGGCCCACTAGTGGGCCATTTCGCGGATTGATCGTGATCTCGGCTTTGTGTCGATGCTTCTCCACGGCCAGAATGACCTTGGTTTCGAACTTGTCGCCGAGAATTTTGCGGATCTTGCTAAGGCGGGTTTCAACTTCCTTGCGGATCGCGGGAGTTACTTCATATTGCCTGCCGGTATATTCCACGTTCATGAGCGCCCCTCCTAAAAAGTTGTTCTGTTCTAACGGGCACTACATTTTGGAGAAATTGCAGAAGGCAGAATTTAGAATGCAGAATTTACTTCTTCATTCTTCCTTCTTCATTGCTTCTTCACTCTGCGCTGGTGGGTACTCGGGATGCGCATGTCCTCCCGGTATTTCGCGACCGTACGGCGAGTGACCTGGATGCCCTGCGATTGAAGGATGCGGGTGATCTGCTCGTCGGTTAACGGCCGGGTGGGATCTTCTTCATCGATGAGCTTCTTTACGCGCCGCTTCAGGATCAGTAACGAAGTGTTACTGCCCTCGGGCCCGTTGACGCTCTCGCTGAAGAAGTACCGTAGTTCGAATACGCCCTGCGGCGTGTGGGCGTACTTGCTGGCCACCGCTCGGGAAACGGTGGAGGGATGCACGCCGATTTCTTCGGCCACCTCCTTGATCATCATTGGTTTCAGATAATCAATGCCTTGTTCGAGAAATTCTTGTTGCCGTGCCACGATGCTGTAGCAGACTTTCGTGATCGTCTGCTTCCGCTGCTCGATGTTCTTGATCAGCTGAATCGCTGACTTGTAACGTTCTTTTACATAATTCCGCGTGTCTTTGTCATTCGCATCTTTGGTCAGCAAACGCCGATAGGCTGGGTTCAAACGAAGTTGCGGCACATCTTCATCGTTCATGACGACGAGCCACTCATCGCCGTGCTTGACGAATGCTACATCCGGCTCGATTAGCCGCGCCTGTACCTTGTTGTAACGCAGCCCGGGTCTTGGATCGAGAGTGCGAATGCACTCCAACGCCGCCTGCACCGCTTCGATAGGCCTGTCAATCGCTCGCGCAATTTCTTTAAACTGCTTCAGCGTGACCGCCCGCAAATGTTGGTCCACGACTGCGATGGCGTCGGCCAAAACTTGTTTAGTTGTCTCGCGATCTCCATTTCCATTTCTATCCGAATCCAAGTGCTGTTGATGGAAGCGCAACTGATAAAGCAGACACTCCCGCAACTCGCGGCATGCCACCCCGGGGGGATCGAGTTGCCGCACCAACTCTATGGCTTCGTGCAGATCGCCAACCGTGAAATTTGCCTGGACTGCGGGCTGAGGTGTGACTGGGTCTTTGCCGGGCGATTCAACCACCGCTTCGGGGGAGTTTTCTATTGAGATCCCGTGACCGTCAGCGGCTTCGGCTAGCTGATCAATTTCCGCGGCTCCGATCGCCAGGTCCTGCTCCGGCGCAGCGGGCACCTCTTCGATCAAGTCGCTTTCCGTCGAAGCCAATCCCAACGCGGCTGCTTCTTTCACCAGTTTTTCCGCAGCCACAGCATCCGATTCCGGCGGAGCCGGCGGAATCACTCCCAGCAACTCGTCATCGCTGGCGATCAGATATCCATCTTCATTGAGATTCCCGATCACCAACTCTGCAGCCTCCCGGACCGCCGAAGTGGTGGGCAGCGACCCCAGTTGCCATATCAAGTGGTCCGTCAGCGTGCTCGGCTTGGACAGGAAATTCTCGAACGATGGCCGCTCGATTTCCTCCGATTCGCTCTGACTGCGATAGCCCGGATCGAGGTAGTCCTGAAAAAACGACCCAAAATCGATTTCCTCAAAGGGATCTTTCTTTTCGGTGGCGGCGATTGGGTTTTCTTCTACCGTCGGCGTAGGCCGGTCGCGGTCTTCCTCTTTGCGGTCGACGTCGTCCAGCAATGGCACCGCATCTTCCAGCTCTTCCAGGACCGGATTCTCCACCATCTCGGCGTTGATCATGTCCCGTAACTCGAGCTTGTTGAGCGCGAGCACACTGACCATCTGCACCAGACCCGGGGTCAGGATCTGCCGCTGCGAGACCTTCAGATGCAGCTTCGGTTGAAGCAAAACCATAAAATCCAGCTAATAGCCTTTGGCCTTTAGATAACAGCTAAAGGCTTCCTTACACCAGCGTAAAACTCTCTCCCAAATAAACTTTTCGCACTTCGGCATCGTGTGCCAACTGTTCGGGCGTTCCATGCCGAAAAATGCGGCCTTCATCAATGATGTACGCCCGGTCCGTCACCGACAGCGTCTCTCGCACGTTATGATCAGTAATGAGGATGCCAATCCCGCCAGCCCTCAGGCCGCTGATAATCTTCTGCAAATCCAGAACCGCAATGGGGTCGATGCCCGAAAACGGCTCATCCAGCAAAATAAACGTTGGGTTGATGCACAACGCGCGAGCGATCTCCACCCGCCGCCGCTCTCCACCCGACAGTGCATAGCCGCGGTTCTGGCGGATGTGCTCAAGCCCTAACTGATCGATCAACTTTTCCATGCGCTCCCGGCGCTCATGCCAGGAGATCGGCTGCGCTTCCAGCACCGCCAGAATGTTTTCCTCCACAGTGAGCTTCCGGAACACGGACGCTTCCTGTGGCAAGTAGCTGATTCCGTACTGACGTGCCCGCAAATACATCGGCAGATCAGTGATCTCCTCTTGGTCGACCAGTATTCGACCCGTATCCGGAGGGATCAGCCCTACAATTGTGTAGAAGGTTGTGGTCTTTCCGGCGCCGTTAGGTCCAAGTAAACCAACGACTTCACCCTGCTCAACGCGTAGGCTTACACCGTTTACAACCCGCCGGCCTCGATATGATTTGCCGATTTCGTCGGTGGCCAGCGTACGCATTTATCGTGCCACTCGTGTTTGGGTGACGGTGGGGAATTGCTTATTGCCTTCTACGAGCACCCTATCATCGCGTCTAAAGAAAGTCAACGAAACCCCGGTAATCTTGCCATGTTCGGCATCAAAAATGCTAGGAGGACCGCCAGTCAGGACGAACTTGTCATCCGCGGCGGTGTATACCATTTGATTACCATCGGCATGACGAGTCGGTTGGGTGATCACCACATGGCCGGTAGCCACGATCCTGTCTAGTTTCCCAGTCCCTGGATTTGTGTTTGCCCCCAGAGCTTGCAAGAAAGCATCAATTTGCTCTGAGGTAATTGTCACATCGGCCCCGCGGGCCACCACGTCCTTATCGAAGTGGGCTAGGCGTTGGCTATCGGTGTAGGTCAGACGCGACGACGTGATCGAAATGGTTGTCTCGCTGCCGTCCTTGTCAGTCTGCGTGAGCACCGTGGAAACTGACCGCCCCGCGCTGGCGTTCGCCACCATGGATCGCTGATCGCGATCGAAGTCGATGGCCGAAGCTTCTACCACATTTGCATCCTGCCAAAGTCTTACGTTTCCGGTGTACTGCGCGACCGCTGTCGTACCCTGGGCTGCCATCGAATCCGCTGTGACATGAATCGGGCTTGAAGATGCCAGTAGTGCGCCGCTGGGATCGGACTTCAAATCGCTATAGGTCGTTTTCACTGAGCCTTCGGCTACTGCCTCGCCGCTCTGGCGATTGAAACGCATGGAATGCGCCGTCGTCGTCATTCCTCCTTGCACGACTCGCGGAGAGCCCGTCAGCACCAAGATTTCGTCCGCCGGGGTATACCGGGCGCGATCACCCCAGGCTCTTCGATCATCATCGACGTATGCGATATTCCCGTGCTGCACAATCGAATCCATGCCCGAACCCGGGCGAAAGCTTGCGTCGAGCATTTGACTCGTGCTGACGCGATCGTGTTGCCCAGGATTTTGGCTGACGATCTTTGCCTCCGAAGCACCATGGAGAGAAACGAGTTGTCCATTGCTATTAAACTTCGCATCGAACTTGCCAGCGGTAACCACAGTTTTAGCGTCTGCGCTCTTTACTGCAGAGATCGTAATCTGCGCTGCACCAGAAGTTTCTGCCTCGGTCAGTTGTTTTCCTTTGGTCAGCAAGAAATCGACTGCCTTGGCAGTTAGTTCCAAGTTTTGTGTCGCCGATGTTCCGTTTGCTTCCTGGGTGATCTGAACCGCACCTTCAGCGCGGACACTTTGCAGGAGATTGTGGGGTTTGAACGCTAACACCACCCGGTCAGAATGCGTATCGATCGGCTGAGGGCCGGAAATCTGAGCGGTAACCGCTCCAGAGAAGATCGCCGAGCGAAGCATGTTCTCCTGTCTGCTTAAGAAAAGTTCGAGTTGCTCTGCTTTCATCTCCGCAGGCCGGATCCCCGCTACACGAACCAAAACGTTGCCCGATGCCAATATGCGATCGACAGTGTTGTCGGGGCGCAGAAATAATGTCGCGTGGTCGGCGGAAGACTGTCGCCCAATCGTCTCGATATGCGGATGCTCTAGCAGCACCTGCTGCACATCCTTCGTCACCGCTGCCCGAGCCGCCGAGATGCTTGTGCCCAGCGGGCCGGACTGTTCCAGCGCCACTTGCGAATCCAAAGTCAACAAGCCGGTTTGCGCGACATAATTGGCACCCATTGCCGAGCCCCGTGCTTGTGGCAGCTCGAACTCGACCTTCTGCGTAGTATGTGCATCTCCGGTTTTCTGATTGAAGACCAACTCGCTCGTCTTCAAGTGAAGCGGATTTTTCAGCTCCCCGGGAGGCGCCTGATCCGGATTCAGAATGCCTTCCGGGTTCGCCTCCAGATCGATTTGTACTTCGCCTCGGGCGGCTACTTCTCCGGTCTGCTGGTTGTATTCGAAGTCGGAACCGTAAATTCGGTCGTAACGCTCAGAGTCTCGTCCATAAATGGTGATGGTCACATCGTGCAGTTCCGCGCGCTCACCCTGTTTGAACTGCACCGCCTTGCTGGCCTCAATTTTAAAAAGCGTGTGCCCCTGCTCGGACCTGGAGATGGTGAAGCCTTTGGCGCTCTGCTGAATGTCGAGGCCAATTTTCTCCGGCACCTGCTTCAGCGCATTCTGTATTCGATGCCGCGCGTAGAAATACACTCCCGCGACCATCAGCACGACAGCAATCATCGCGGCCGCAAACCAGCGCCGTATCCAGGTGATCACAACAGGCATCCTTCACCAGTTTAATTCAGCGCCTGTCCCTTACTCTTTTAGGAGTCGCGTCATCCCGAACGCGCACGCGTTCTCCAGCGGGCGGAGGGACCTCAGGGACACGCTCCGTATCCAGACTACTTCGTGGTTTGCTTCTCGGGGGCGCTTTCCGAATTTATTCAGAAAAGACGTTCTCCGTGCTCCTCTTTGTCCTCTGCGGTTTTCTTTACGAATGAAGTCAACTACGAGGCAGCCGCCGCTTCCTTGCTGCTTTTAATTTTGAAATCCCGAAGCGATAGCTCGAGCCCACCAAATTCAGGATGATCGTTGTAGTCGACCGTAAACGCAATTTCCATGCCATCTCCCGGAAGCAACTTTGCTTCCTGCACTCTTTGTGCCATGTGCCACCCGCATGCCGTATGAACGATGGCTGAGCGCCAGCTGCCACGTCGAGAAATCGCAGCCGAATCAGGATGGCAACGAGGCGTCATTGCAATGGCTTCCGGGCTGAGTTCGCCCTCGCCATTGCATGTCAGCTTCAACTTGACGTGCTTCTCTTTCAACACGCGGGGTGGCGCGACTAATCTTACGTCAGACGCGACAAACACCGGCTCCGGATTTCCTACTCCAAATGGTTCAAGCTGCCGCAGAACTTCAAACAACTCGGGCGTAACCTCATCGAGCGGCAATTCTGAATCAATGTCGAGCGCGGGCTCAAAATCTGCCAACGTCAGCCGTGCCCGCGCATACTGATCAAGCCGATTCCGCAACTCCGCGATTCGCGCACTTGGTAACGAGAATCCCACGGCGTGGGCGTGCCCGCCATAACGGGTAAACAGCTCCTCGCACGATTCGAGCGCATTTAATAGATGGAACGTCTTAATGGACCGGCCTGATCCGTGTGCTTCTTGGGCATCTCGCGAAACTACGATTGCTGGACGGCAATAGCGCTCAACCACGCGGGTCGCGGTGATCCCGATTACGCCGCGATGCCAGCCATCGCCATCGATCACGATGCAAAAAGCATCGCGCAGCGCGGGGTCATCCACCAATCGCGCATCAATCGCTTGCAATATTCTCCGCTCTTCTTCCTGGCGATCGGCATTGAGTTTGTCGAGCTTGTTCGCCAGTTCCCGAGCGCGTAAGTCATCTTTCACCGTGAACAGCTCAATCACATCTGCCGCGATATCCATGCGCCCGGCTGCATTAATGCGCGGCGCGATGCGGAACGCCACTTCTCCCGATGTCAGCGGCCGGCCGCTTACTTGCGCCGCATCGAGTAAAGCTTTCAGTCCCGGGTTCACCGCTCGGCGCAATGCATCGAGACCCACTCTTGCCAGAATGCGATTCTCGCCTGTGAGCGGAACTGCGTCAGCAATCGTTGCGATCGCCGCAATTTTGGCAAAAGACGTGAGCAGCGCTTTTTGATCTCTCCCGGTAAGCCGCCGCTCCATCAAGGCCTGCGCTACCTTGAACGCAACTCCCGCTCCGCATAGCGCTTTACACGGATATCCGCAGCCCGCCTGATTGGGGTTCAAGACCGCCAAAGCCGGTGGTGTGCCATCTTGACCGGGAAGATGATGATCGGTCACGATCAGGTCCACTCCGACCTGGCGCGCCATCTCCGCCGCAGCAAAGGCTCGGATGCCGGCGTCCACGCTGATGACCAGTCGAATGCCCGCTGTCGCCGCCCGTTCGATCACGTCACCGCGCAGATCGTAACCCTCTTTGATCCGGTGCGGCACATGGAACTCAGCCGTCCCTCCACATAGCTCGATCGCCGTCTTCAGCAGGACGATTGCAGTCGTGCCGTCCACGTCATAATCGCCGTAGATCAGAATGCCTTCTTTGCGCTCAATGGCTGCCTCAATTCGTTCGACGGCGACTTTCATTCCCATCATTAAGTAAGGCGAGTGAAGGTTACTGAGCGAAGCTTTCAGAAACACTTCCGCGGCATTCGGCTCTGCCATGCCGCGCATGACGAGCAGGCGGGCGAGAGTGGGAGATAGCCTAGGGCTTCTCAGGGTTGGATTGGATTGCAGATACTCGGCCAGACGCTGCACCTGTGCAGCATCCACGCTCTTGGGGATCCACTTCATTGATAAGAAAACGGTTCGCGATTTTACGGTCGCGAAACTCTGTGTTCCTCTGCGCTCTCTCTGGTTTTCTTACGCTTCGTCATCCTGATCGGCTTCATCGATTGGCAGACCGGCGAAATCCTCCGCCATCTCAACGATGTTCTGATAACGGTCATACCACGGCGTAGTCGCTTCGTAGACCATCATGATTCCTTGGTGCGCGAATCCGAGTTGCACAAAACCAGTCTTTCCGACATAGGTCCGCAGCCACCGAGCATCCTCGAGGTCTTCATCGCTGGTAAACTCCGCATTGCTCAGCCGCTGGATCAACTCGTCCAGAGCTGGCCGTTCCAGCCGCCAAGAGTCCATCGTCAAAAACGGCGCTCCGGCGGTTTTCGCCAGTTCCACAAAATCTTTCCAATCGTCGCTGTTCTCTTTTGGCTTCCACATTACCGTCTGCACTTCGTCGTATTCGACAATTCCCGGAAAGCGGCGCATGCCGTGCCCTTCAATGAAAGCGACCATATCGTCCTTCACAGTGGCTAGATCGTCAGGAAGTGGGGACATAGAAATGTAGAAAATATTGTATGCCGGTTGTAGTCGTTTGTCGTTGGTCGTTGGCGAAGTCAATTACCATGCTGTCGTTATTGGCACGAAGGGTTTTTGAACGACGCCACTCAGAAGTCGCATTTGGGATGATCCGTTAACCAGCAATGCCCACGACTAACGACCAACCGCCCTGTGCTAAACTAACTGTTTCACCAAACACATTTGATCCGCTCATGCTGCTTTCGAAAGAATATGTGAGCTACCTGGCTCGCGAAGTCACCAAAAAGCTCATCGCAGGCGAGTTTATCGAGACGAAATCCGTCCCGGTGGTCACCGAAAAGGTTCACAGCGCCATGCTTGATGAGCTTTCCCTCGAAGACCGTATCAACGACGAGGTTCGCGTGATTCTCGAAGCCTACTCTGACGAGATGCGCAAAACTGGCGCTAATTACCAGGAAATGTTTCGTAAAGTGAAAAACGAACTTGTGCGGAAGTATCGGGCGGTGCTGTGAGGCTGAGCCGTGACAAGGCGAACAAGGTGGCGCATGTCGTTAGCGACGCTCTTGCCGAGATGCCAGAGGTGGATTTCGTCGAGGACCGTAACACGATTCGCCTTGAAGTCCGCAAAATTATTGAAGATCTCCTCAATCAAGAGGAAAAGATCGATCAGGCGGCCCGCCAGAAGATCGAAAATCAGAAGCGCACCATTCTAGAAGGCAGCCAGGAGTGGGACATCCTCTACCGCAAGTACTACAACGAGGAAGTCAAGAAACTCGGCTTTTGACCTGGCAGCACTTGGTCCCTGAGCTTGCCGGTTGCCGTCCAGATCATCTACAACTAGTTCATCTTGAAAACTGGCTCGACGCGACTTTCAATCAGATGGATCGTTGTCATCGCGTTTGCAGTTCGCATCGCCTATGTCCTCATCGCTCATACCTACAAATTCAAACCGGTTGAGGGTAATTTTGGCTTCGGCTACGAGATGGGGCGTATCGGCCGCGCACTCGCTGTCGGACAAGGATTCAGTAATCCGTTCGACGGAATCACCGGCCGGACCGCATGGGAACCACCCCTGTACCCTTTGCTCATTGCCGGAGTTTTTAAGGTTTTCGGCATTTATACCCGCGCATCCGCCTTTGTGCTGCTCGCTCTCAACAGTCTCTTCTCTGCTCTGACGTGTCTCCCAATCTTCCTTATTGCAAGCCGCTGTTTCAACCAGACTGTAGCCCGCTGGAGTTCCTGGCTCTGGGCTTTGCTGCCGCCGATTATCTTCTGGTCCACTCGGTACGTGTGGGAGACCAGCCTTGCCGCTCTGTTGCTCGCGATAATCTTCTGGTTTTCATTAAGCCTCGAGAATTCTGAGGGGCTCACCCCTTGGTTCGAATTCGGCTATCTCTGGGGTTTCGCCGCCCTAACCAACACCGCCTTGCTTGCATTTCTTCCCGCCTCCGGGTTGTGGGCATGGTTTCGGCGCCGCCAAGCAGGGAAGCGCTCGCTTTCCGGTGTTCTGCTCGCGTCAGTCGTATTTGCCGCCTGTCTCGCTCCATGGCTGGTTCGCAGCTACCGCGCCTTCGGCCACTTCATCTTCATTCGCTCGAATTTCGGCGCCGAGCTTCGCCTGGGAAACGGCCCCGGGGCCGATGGCACATGGATGGATTACCTGCACCCTAGTAAAAATGCTCAGCAGCTTGAGTTGTACCGGCAAATGGGAGAAAGCGCCTATGTTGCCGAACGTAGGCGCCAGGCCATCGCCTATATAAAAGAAGACTACGGGCGTTTCGCTGTTCTTTCCCTGAAGCGCTTCGTCTACTTCTGGGCGGGTCTTCCTCGCGCCGGAAATTCAAGCCTTGCCCTGTTCGGAAACTCCTTGTACCTCGCGTCGTCCGTTCTCGCGATCTGGGGATTGGTCCGCGCTCTGCGCAATCATGTTCCCGGGGCGTGGCTCTTCTTCTGGTTGCTCGTCAGCTATCCTTTGATCTATTACGCGGTATTCGTGCTCGCTCGTTACCGTCATCCCATCGAGCCCGAACTTCTTATCCTGATCGTGTATATCATTTGTGAGGCGGAGCACCGCCGAACCAGACCAGCGACCTATGCCTCGGGCGCAGCTCAAATTCACTGAACAGAACGCCGCGGCCGCAGGGGTCTGCCCGCCCGACGATTCCATGCCGCTCGCCATTGCGCTTGTTGCTCTCGGGCTTCTGCTGCGCATTCACGAAGCCTGGGGAACATTCCTGAATCCCGATGAGGCTCTACATTTTTTCGTCGCTAATCGCGCATCGCTCGGCGCCGCCTACAAAGCCAGTCTTACGATGGCGCATCCACCGCTGCTGATTTTCGTTTTATACGGACTGCGCGATTTCGGACATTCCGAATTGATTCTTCGATTGCCCGCGATCCTCACCGGGACCTTCTTTTGCAGCATTTTCTACAGTTGGCTTCGTCGTCTGTTCGGAGCGCAAATCGCGTTGGTGGGCCTGGCGTTCGCCGCCATACTTCCTCCGATGGTCGATGTGACCGCGCAGGTTCGACAATATGGGCTTCTGCTGGTCTTCATTATTGGGGGAGCGTGGTACCTGGAGCGCGCTCTCGCCAAGAACTCACCAAAGCTAATGCTGATTTCCGGACTAACTCTAGGCTTAGGAATTTTTTCTCATTACTCCGCTTTGCTCTTCGTTGTGACGCTGGGCCTTTACGCTCTTCTGCGCATCCAAATCGGCAAAACCTCCGGTGGTACGGTGCTCGCCTGGATCGCCGGCCAAAGCTTCCTATTCGCCCTAGTAGTCTTTCTTTACCTCACGCATATTTCGAAGATCAAAGGCACCACGATGGCGGAGCAGGCCTTCGATGGATGGCTGCGCAAATCGTACTTCCATCACGGTTCCGACAATCCGCTGACGTTTCTCGTAACTCGCAGTTTCAGCCTCTTCCAATACATCTTCGGGCAACTTGTGTTGGGTGATCTCGTCGCCCTCCTCTTTGTCGCCGGAGTCATTCTTCTACTTCGTGGAAAAATTGGTTCAGCGAAGCTGACTCGAGCTGAAGTTGCGGTCCTCTTCCTGTTTTCATTCGCATTTAACTACGCTCTGGCTTTCTTGGATCTCTACCCATATGGAGGCACGCGGCACTGCGTTTACTTGTCGATCTTTGCGATTGCGGTAGTCTCGGCCTGCGTGGTTAGCATCGCGGGAGCTAGCACCTTACGCGGTCTCGCCCTCACGGGGCTGATCCTCGTCTTCTCATTTGTTTTCCGCACTAATCATGCACCCTACATTGCTCGCGCTGATCAAAGCCGAACGCACATGATCGATGCAGTTCATTTCATCAGCGACGACATTCCCTCATCTGAGCCAATTCTTGTAGATTATGAAAGCGGAATCGAAATCGGTCACTATGCCTGCAATCAGCAACCGATCTCGTATGACGGCTCTATCCCCGGTTTGCTTGTTTTTCATTGTGTTGGACACCGCATCATTTCGACGGTTCCCGATCTCTGGGCGTTCATTCCTTCGACTTTCTTGTCTGAATGGAACTCGTTGGTCAGCGGCGGATATTTACAACCTGGGCAGAAGGTTTGGGTGCTCCAAGCCGGATGGATGGTCAAACTGGACGAACAGCTAAGGACAGACTTCGCCGAGTTTCGCGACCTGCGAACGCAGCAATTCGGAAACAACATTCGTTTCTTCCAACTTACCGCGGGCCAGCAAATGCCGTCCGCTGCCGCGGTTTCGCACCCCTGATTCCTCGGCGTCTTTGCGTGCTCTCGTTTCAGGCCTGAGTTGTTTCTCCGCGTCTCTGCCAGTTCCGCTCTTCGATTTCTCGCCGCACCCTGCGGTTCAGGCTTTCGCCTCGCTCACAAATACACCTCTCGTGCGTCTATACCTCGACACCGGAGGAACCATGAATCGCCAGCGCCTTGCCACTTGGATGGGAGCCGTTCTCGGCACTCTCTGTGCACTCGTTGTCGCCCTTCAAGCCCAAGCCTCGACCGGCAAGCTAACGGAGGAGTTTCATCACACCTATTCATTGACGGCCAACGGCCGCATCGAACTCGACAATATTAATGGCCCGGTCCACATCACGGCGTGGGATCAGAACGAAGTCAAAGTTGACGCGGTCAAATCCGCCAACACCAAGGAACGTCTCGACGAAGCGCAGATCGAAGTCGAAGCCGAAAGCGATTACATTTCTATTCGCACCAAATATCGCGATCACGACCTTGCCTGGGACAACGACGGTCGGAACAATCCGGCAAGCGTCGAATACACCATCATGGTCCCTCGCACTGCGCGGCTCGATGAGATCCAACTGGTGAACGGTAGCTTGGACGTAACCGGAGTCGCCGGCGATGTGCGCGCATCTTGCGTTAATGGCGATCTGAACGCGAAAGGTCTTCAAGGCAGCGCGCGAATTAACACCGTCAACGGCCGCATGCGCGCCGAATTCGGCCGCCTCGGTTCCTCGTCTATGGAGCTAAGTTCGGTAAACGGTACGGTTGAACTGACGCTACCGTCAGATGCCAATGCAGAAGTCGAAGCTTCCACAGTGAATGGCGGAATTGAGAATGATCTCGGAATTCATGTCGTGCATCACCGGTGGGTCGGGCATGAGATGCACGCTGAACTCGGCAATGGCGGCCCGCACGTCCGCCTTTCGAATGTGAATGGAAGAATCGAAGTCCGCCACGCGAATGACGGCCGGGCAATGAGTAAGATCAAAGACCTGGGCCATGGCGACGGAGATGATGACGAGATCTGATTAGAATTTGCGCGAGTGCTCTTTCGCCCAGCGCTCGATGACGATCTTCTTTTCCGTGTAGAACTCAATCCCATCGCGGCCTTGGGCGTGCATAATTCCGAAGAAGCTGTCTTTCCACCCGCTAAAAGGGAAGTAGGCCATGGGCGCAGCTACACCAATGTTTATTCCTATGTTCCCGGCGGGCGCTTCGTACCGGAACCTTCGTGCCGCCGATCCGCTTGATGTGAACAACGACGCCTGATTTCCGTATGCGCTGTGCTCCAGGAACGCAAGCGCCTCATCCATGTCTTTGGCATGAATCAGGCTAAGCACCGGACCGAAGATTTCTGTGTCTACAAGTTCGCTGTTTGGGGGCAAACCATCGAGAATCGTGGGCTTCACAAAGTTTCCGGTTTCGTGCTTCTCAATTCTGGCGTTCCGTCCGTCCAATAGTACCTTCGCGCCCTGCTTCTCGCCCGTCCCGATGAGCGACTCAATCCGCGACTTGCTCTGCTGCGTGATGACCGGTCCCATCTGCGTCCCGTCTTCGAGTCCATTGCCGACTCGAAGACTTGTTGCGGCGTCGGCAATCGAATCCCGAAATGTCTTCTGCGCTTCCCCGACCGTCACCGCAACTGAAACCGCGAGGCACCGCTGCCCGGCGCAACCGAATGCACTGTCGCTCACAATCTGCGTAGCCATGCTCATGTCTGCATCCGGCAGGATGATGACGTGATTCTTCGCTCCACCTTGGCACTGAGCACGTTTCCCGTTCGCGCCTGCACGCGCATAAACATGACGCGCCACCGGCGTAGAGCCCACAAAGCTGATTGCGCGCACCTTGGGATGATCAATCAGGGCGTTCACTACGTCTTTACCGCCGTTGATCATGCTGAGCACGCCCTTGGGCAACCCTGTCTGTTCCATTAACTCGAACACTCGACGCATGGTGAGCGGAACGCGCTCCGAGGCTTTCAAGATGAAAGTATTTCCGCACGCGATTGCATACGGCAGAAACCAGAAGGGCACCATCGCCGGGAAATTAAACGGCGTAATTGCCGCCACCACGCCCAATGGCTGGCGGATCATGGTTTCATCGATCCCGCGCGCCACGTCTTCCAGATTGTAGCCTTGCATCATGGTTGGAATGCCGCACGCGACTTCGACATTCTCGATCGTGCGCCGAAGTTCAGCTTTTGCTTCTGCAAAGGTTTTTCCGTTTTCTTCTGTGATGATGCGGCCCAACTCGTCCACGTGATCTTCGAGAATCTGTTTCAGCTTGAAGAGAGGTTGAATGCGATCCTCCGGCGGGGTTCGTCGCCATTCTGGAAATGCCTTTGCCGCTGCCTCCACTATTTCGTTGACTTCGCTGGCACTCGACATCGGCACTCTGGCGATGACCTCGGCGGTTGCAGGGTTCGTCACGTCCAACCACTCGCTCGCCTTTGAATCAACCCACTTTCCGCCAACATAATTCGCTACCTTGGTCACTGATGGAGCTGCAACGGTCATTTTCATGCCCTCAAAATTAAAGTGTTTAAGTTCAGCCGATCTAGGCTATGCCGGGGAGCGGAATAGTTGCTTGGTGATCTTCGTGCCCTTTGTGGTTCTTTCTCTCACACTGTCTGTGCTACCGCCCCACTCTTCTCGCAAACGCTCTGCAGCGCTGCTTCCAGCACATCCAGACCTTCCTCCAGCTGTGCATCAGTTACGACCAGCGGCACCAGCACTCGAATCACATTTGAGTATGATCCCGCGCTGAGGGTGATCAGCCCGTGTTCATAGCAGTATTTCGTGATCTGCTTCGTCTGATCCGCGGCAGGTTCACGAGATTCAATTGACTTTACTAGCTCGATCGCCTGCATCCCGCCAAGGCCGCGCACCTCGCCGATGACGGGCCACTGCTTCTGCCATTCCTTGGCCCGCTTCTGAAATTGCCTTCCGACCTCGTTTGCCCGAGCCAGCAGTCCCTCTTTGTCGAAAAGATCGAGCACTGCGAGTGCGGCAGCACACGATATCGGATTCCCGGCAAATGTCCCGCCCAGCCCTCCATGCCCAGGCGCATCCATAATCTCGGCTCGACCCGTGATTGCTGCCAACGGCAATCCGCCGCCAATCGATTTTGCTGACACCAGAATATCGGGCTCGATCCCATAATGCTCGCTCGCAAACAATGTTCCAGTTCGTCCAAACCCGCTCTGCACCTCATCCGCAATAAACAGAACTCCGTGCTTGTGGCAGATCTCCATCAACACGCGGAAATAATCTGGTGGAGGAACCACAAATCCTCCTTCGCCCAGCACCGGCTCGGCAATGACTGCGGCCACGTCTTCCGACGCGACCACGCGTTTGAACGTATCTTCTAGATGCCGGGCGCAGTACAAATCGCAGGACGGGTATTTCAGAGAATACGAGCATCGATAACAGTAGGCATACGGAATCCGGTACACATCTCCGGGGAACGGAGCAAATCCTGCTTTATACGGATGGGTCTTACTGGTAAGCGCTAGCGTCATCATCGTGCGCCCGTGGAACGCGTCCTCAAACGCAATGATCCCTGGGCGACCCGTGTGTGCCCGCGCTATCTTTACCGCATTCTCAACTGCCTCCGCCCCGGTGTTTACAAAAAGTGTTTTCTTAGGGAAATTCCCCGGTGTGACGGCGTTCATTTTTTCCGCGAGCTGAATGTAACCCTCGTACGGTGTGACTTGCACGCAGGTGTGCAGAAAACGATCAAGCTGTTCTCGAATAGCTGCGAGGACTGGCTTTCGACGATGGCCGACATTCAGACAGCCGATGCCGCCCGCGAAATCGATGAACCGGTTACCGTCGACGTCCTCGATCCAGGCGTCTTCCGCTTTCGCCACATAAACAGGCGTCGCATGTGACAGCGCTCTCGGTATTGCCGCCGCTCTCCGCTGTCCCAGAGCCATTGACTTCGGTCCAGGGATGGATGTTTGCAGTTGAATTGTGCCCATGTTTAATCTCTCGACAAGCGAGGATGTAAGAAATCAGTTCTCAGCGGTCGGGCCTCAGTTCTCAGTACCAGCCGATGGGGGTTTCATTTAAATTGATATGCACCTGCTTGGTCTCGAGATACTCTTCGATTCCCCACGGCCCGAGCTCCCGACCAAACCCCGACTGTTTGTATCCCCCCCACGGTGCTTCCACATAAGTTGGCTGCATGTGATTTACCCAGACAATTCCAGCCCGGAGGGACTTCACCGTCCGAAACGCCTTGAAGATGTCTCTCGTCCACACTGCCGCCGCCAATCCATAGGGGGAATCATTGGCGATTCTCATTGCATCCTTTTCATCTTCGAAAGGAATCACCGCCGCAACCGGTCCAAAGATTTCCTCCCGTGCAATGCGCGCGCTATTCGACACGTCATAAAAAATTGTCGGCTCAACATAGAAGCCCTTGGCGAACCTCTCGGCTCGCCCGCCGCCGATCGCCAGCTTCGCTTCCTTCTTGCCCACCTCCTGGTACGACCGCACGCGATCGTACTGCTCTTTGCTGACTACCGGACCCATTTTTGTTTCGCGCTCCAGCGGTGCTCCCAGCGTGATCTTTTTTGCTTTCTCAGTCATCGCGTCTACGAATTTCTTATAAATGGGCTTTTGCACCAGGATTCGGCTGCCTGCGGAGCAGACTTCTCCTTGATTGATAAAGACGCCGAACAGCGCCCCGTCGATTGCCGCGTCAAAGTCTGCATCTGCGAAGAAGATGTTGGGAGATTTCCCACCAAGCTCCAGAGTCACTCGTTTCACCGTATCCGCAGCCAATTTGACAATTGTCTTTCCAACCGCCGCGCTCCCGGTAAAAGCGACCTTATTGACATCTGGATGCTGTACGAGTGGCGCCCCGCAACTTTCGCCAAAACCGGTAACGATGTTCACCACTCCCGGCGGCAGGCCCACATCTGACAGCCAATTTGCCATCTCCAAAGCGGTGAGGGGCGTTTGTTCCGCCGGCTTTAGAACACAGGTGCACCCTGCTGCCAGAGCGGGAGCCAGCTTCCATGCCGCCATCAGTAAAGGATAATTCCATGGAATGATCTGTGCTGCTACACCTACCGGTTCCTTCAGGGATAGGCTCACCGCGTTGTCCGGAACTGGGTTCACGTAACCCAAGATTTTTGTCGCCAGACCGCCGTAGTATTCAAAGCAGGTCGCCACGTCCGCGATGTCATATTCCGCTTCAACAATGGGCTTTCCGCAGTTTCGGGCTTCCAGTTCTGCCAGCATCGCCGCGTTCTGCCGGATTTTGTCCGCCAAGCGGAACAGCACGCGCCCTCGCTCCTGCGCGGTGGTCGTAGCCCACGGCCCATCTTCAAACGCTTTCTTGGCAGCCGCTACGGCGCGGTTTACGTCTTCCGCTCCGCCATCGGGAACCCGGGCGATGACTTCTTCCGTCGCCGGATCGTAAACCGCAAAATTTTCGCCGGACTTGCTATCGACCCACTCCCCGTTTACGTACATCTGATACGTGCGTACATCGGCTTTGACACCCGCTGGCATAAAGACCTCCTGCAATTCTCCGCTACTGTTACACGCCGCTTGCGACTTCCTGAGGCAGCTTGCGGCGGCTATAAACAAAGAAGAAGAACGCCGCCAAACCCAGGAAGAACAACGTTCCAAAGATCATTTTGATTTCAAACAGCCAGATCGAATCGATCTGATGCGATGGCACGAACGCCACCGCCATAGCTAGGACTGTGGTCAGTAGTCCGCACCAACCCGCTGACAGCATGGTTCTCTTGCTGTAGTACGCGCGCTCAGTGTTTCTGCTTGCGAGCCGAACCAAGCCCGCGTACATATACAAAAACGGCACCAACTGCAGGACCACTGCTAAATCCAGCATCGTCACAAACGCTTCTTTCACCTGAGCGCCGACGAAACTCATCGCCAGGAATGCCGCCGACAAGCTCGCGTGCACAATCAGCGCCACGTACGGGGTCGCATATCGCGGATGCAACTTCCCCAAACCCTCGGGCAGGTACGAGTCCAGCCCCGCGACAAACGGAATGCGTGCCGATCCTGACAACCACGCCGATGCAATTCCTGCGATCGACAAACTGAGCACAAGCGCAAACGGCGATGCCAGCCAACTCACTCCTACCTGGTTCGCCAGTTGGCTCACCGCTTGCATGATCCCCGCGAGCACACCAATCTGATTCTTGGGAACCGCGACCAGCAGTGTCAGCGTTGCCCCGATGTAGAGCACTCCGCAGATCACGCCGCCAAGACCCACTGCGCCTGGCAAAGTTCGCTTCGGATCCTGGATTTCATCGCCCATGACCGACGCGAGTTCCAGCCCTACCAAGCCAAAGCAAATCACGCCAAATGCTCCCACTAAGCGAATATCGCCGGGAATCCGAAAATCCGCCGCACTCACCGTGATGCCGAACCGCCATGCAACAATGGCCCCCAGAACAATCAGCGTTGTCGCCGTGACTCCGGTTCCAATGCCACCGAGATTATTGACCCACTTCCCGACGCCCAGCCCAACCACGTTTAGCGCAACCAACAAAATGAGGAGGACCATGGACGCCGTAAACGCAAACACCGGCTTGTCGGCTAAGCCCTGCTTCCCCGGGCCCGCTACGAACACCGAAATGCCCACGAAGTACAGCAGGACTGTCGGCACATAAAAAACGTTGTTCGTCCAATAACACCAGCCGGAGAGGAATCCATGAAAATCGCCGAAAATCCGCTTGGCCCAGAGATAAACGCCGCCTTCTCCGGGGTAGCGCTCGGCGAGTTCGATCACCGCAATCCCTTGCGGCCAGAAAAACAGAAGGAGCGCCAGGATCCACAACCAGACGGTGACCGCGCCGTTTGCAGAGATGGTGGGAACCACGTTCAGGTTCACAACCGCAACTACAAACAGCAGCACCAGGTCCCAGCGCCCGAGAACGCGCTTCAGATGAGGCTGGTTCGCCTCATGATTGTCCGATGACAAGAGTTCTCCCTGACGTTTCTACCCCACCACCATTTCCACGGCCCGCTCCTGTTGCGCCTTGGCCAGCGCCGGGGCGACATCCTCGAAGGCAGCCAGATGCTTCTTGATGTCCGTCTCGGTGTGCTGCACCGAGATCGTCCACTGCTCATCCCACCAGTACGGTTGCGGCATGACTCCTCGGTTCACCATTCCAAACCAGTAGTGACGCCATAGGTCGGTGTCGACGGTGGTCCAATCGCGGTAATTGCGGACTTCTTTGGGATAAAGCATCAAAGCGCCGTTTGCGCCCGCACTGGCCACGTAAGCTTGCAACCCAACCTTTGCGACGGTCTTGCGATATCCGTCCACGAGAGTTTTGCTGAGCTTATCCACGTGCGTATAGTTGTCCCGGGTCAGCACTTCCCGGAACGTTGCCAATCCCGCCGCCATCGAAACCGGGTTGGTGTTGTACGTACCGCCATGGAACACTTTGTGCTGCGAGATCAGATCCATTACCGATTTGTGCGTGCCAAATGCAGCCAGGGGGAAGCCGCCGCCAATTGATTTGGCCAGGCACACCATGTCCGGCCGAACACCGAAATACTCGGACGCTCCGCCCCATCCCAGCTTCGCTCCGGTTTTCACTTCATCGAAGATCAGCAAGGAGCCATTTTTGTCGCAGATCTCGCGCAGTCCCTTCAAAAATCCCGGCTGCGGCAGACACATGCCGACGTTCATCATGATCGGTTCAAGAATAATCGCCGCAATTTCTCCGGGATTTTCTTTGAAACGGCGTTCCACGCTGGCAAGATCGTTGAACGTGGCTACGGGGACATTTGCGATTGAGGCTTTCGGCACACCCAAGCCGCCGGGAACCGAGATCGGCGCGTCCGCATCGCCGAACTCCGGCGCGTGCGGCTTCACGCTCACCAGTGCCGTGTCATGCAGCCCATGGTATCCGCCCTCAAACTTCAGTACCTTGTCGCGGCCGGTTGCGGCGCGGGCCAGGCGGCAGGCGTGCATGGTGGCTTCGGTTCCGCTCGATCCAAACCGCACCATTTCCACTGGAAATCGCTGCACAATTTCTTCTGCCAATTGCCATTCCATGTCGTGCGGCATGCCAAACATCGTGCCTGCACTCAGCCGCGGCTCGACGGCTTTCATCACCGCCGGATGGCAATGTCCCGCCATCAGCGCTCCAAAGCACAGGTTGTGGTCGATGTAGTCATTTCCGTCCACATCACGGAAATGCCCTGCATATCCCTCCTTCGCAAAAATCGGGTAGGGATCATAAGCGCGATAATTGCTCGCGACGCCTAACGGGATTCGTTTTAGGTTTTTCTTGTGCGATTCGGCGGACTTCGGCGTGCGACGCTCAAACGTCGCCAACTCTTTCTGTAATTCGGGGTACATCGAGGTCTCCAGGAATCTCAAGCCGCGCGGGCGGCTATTAGAATTTTGGGGCGGCAGAACCGCCCCTGTTTGAGGCTAGAAGAACAATTTTAGAGCAAATTGCACCAGGCGTGGATCTTGTGCCTGGGTAATTTTGCCAAATGACGTCGGACCATCCGAGAAACTGCCATCAGGGTTGAAGAAGTTCGTGTGATTGAACAAATTAAAGATTTCGCCCCGGAATTGCAGATATTTGCTCTCGGTAAGCGAAATCTTCTTGTGAACCGCGAAATCCCACTGGTCTAGCCCCGGGCCACAGCAAATGGTTCGCTGTGTGCCGTTGTTGAACTGCCCCAAAGGTGGATCCTGAAAATCGTTGGGGTTGAACCAATATCCCGAGCCGAGACCACCCAGAGCCTTCCGTGGATTGAGTGTCTGGAACGGCGCCACCCTTTGCGGTGCTTCTGTCCCGGTGAAAAATATGCTGGCGATCAACTCGGTATCGTCTTCCGTGTTGAGTCGGATGGGAAATCCTGACTGGAACTGAGTTATGCCAGAAATGGCCCAATCATTGACCAACTTGCCCATGAAACCTTCATGCTTGGGAATGGGCAATTCCCAGTCATAACTGATGACAAACCGCTGCGCCGAATTGAACAACGACAACCCGCGGCTTGCGCGATAGTTGAACGGGTTCAGTGTTTCCTCGAATGTCGATCCGTCATCGATCGATTTGCTGAACGTGTACGCCGCCTGAAACTGCAGTCCATGGGAGAAACGCTTTTCCAGCATGGCTTCCAGCGCGTTGTAATTCGAACTCGCGATGGTGTCCTCGGCAAAAATATCACTGAACACCGGAATACCATCCGCTGGACAACCCGTTCCCGTGAAGGGATTGCAGGTCGGGGAAGAATACGGGCGTAGACCAACGAACTGCAAGGTTTGTCCGGTGCCGTTCACGATCTGCCCAGTGGGCATGTGGAACTTGAAACCCGAAGGCACGGTCACGCTCCACTGCGCATCTTGCAGAAACGGTCCGCATTGGGTTTGCGATCCGTACGAAGTCACATTGTTCGGATTCAAGTTGTACAACGAGATCATGTCCAAACACGTCTGCGGATTTGAGTAGTTAATGTCGTGGGATGCCAGCAGGCGATGCCCTTGCGTTCCGACATAGCCGACCTGGAACATCATGTCCTGGGCCAGTTGCCGCTGGATCGTTAGGTTGTATTGTGCCGTGTATTGCGTCCGCAGGTGCGGCTGAAACTCACCGTAAAGGAGAATTGGTCGGAAGAGTGACAGATCGACTGGTTGCCCCGGAGTTGGCGTGATCACGCCGCTGAAAGGATTCGGCGCTGCCGGCACGCCGGCCCCTCCCGATTGATACACAAAAGGCGTGTTAAAGAACGTATTGAAGATTGAAGAACTGCCGCCGAATGGAGGTTCTGCCCCGAATTGCGCCATCACCAGTTCTTCAATCGGATTGTAGAAAAGCCCCCAACCGGCGCGGATGCTGGTCTTACCATTGTTCCCGAACAGCTTTCCGAGTACGCCGCTATCGAAATTGGGGCTGTAGGCCAGACCGATTCGGGGCGCAAAAGCCTTGTAATAGGTGGTTGTCATTCCCGCCGGCACACCCTTATCGCCGGGAACGACCAGTCCGGTTGGCGTCACGCCCGTATTCGCGCAGTTCGGATTGGCAACGCCGAAGGATTGGAAGTAAGAAATGCTGGTGGGAGAAAGCTGGCAAGGATAGACCGTGGAATTCTGTCCTGGCCGATAAGTTTCCACGTGGCCCGCGATGTCGGTCGGGGGCGTATCGAGCTCCCAGCGCAGTCCGTAGTTCAAAGTGACGTTCGGCTTGATTTTCCAACTGTCCTGCGCAAACGGATAAAGCGAAGTGCTGCGAACGTCTTCGCGCTGACCCGAACCCTGCGTGTAGGTGTCCACCAGCCCGAGCAGAAACTCCGCGTAATTGTCACCGTCTCCGGGAATGATCGAATTAGGTCCGCTGTTAGTGAACGAAAATTCGCCGTTGACGTCGAAATAGTAGTACTGGTCGAAGCGGGCGCGGCGAACATCGGCCCCAAACTTGAAAGTGTGATTTCCTTTGATCCAAGTCAGGTTATCGGCCCATTGAAAAGTATTTCCGACCTGCGGCAGAAATCCTTCGAAGTTATTTCCGATAGCGGCGCCGCCGCCAATGTTGACAAAGGGCACTCCCGTCAGATTGGAAGGCAAGCCGGTGGTAATCCCCAGCTTCGGACTTGTGCCATAGGTACTGGTAATTGCGGAGGAATCTGAAGTTCCAGTAAAACAGAACGCAGCAGCCGCGCCCGTGCAAGAACTGGTCACAGCATTCGTGGTCTGCGGCTTGATAAATCCAATCTGGCCTTCGCGCATGTAGGTGAAGCGCGCTTCATTCACGACCGAATTGGTGAGCGTCCAGGTGTGACTCAAATTCCATTGCTGGAACCGGTTATTGTTGAAATTGCCAAAGCCGGGAACATTCGCGCCAGCGCCCTCGAAGGTGTCATAAGGCTGAATCTGGCGCAGATCGGTGAAGTAGTAGTAGACGGAAAGATCCTGGTGTGTGGTGATCTTATGGTCGATTCGCGCCGTGAACTGGTCCTGATTGTTAGTGCTAACTGGTACAAGCTGATTGAAGCCGGCCCCTGCGTTCTGGGCGGGGATGAATCTCTGCATCAGATTGACAGCCGCGTGATCCTGACACGCGCCCGGGATTACGCCAGTTGGGAACACCGATGACCAGTCGGCGCCCGCGACCGGAGTTGTGCCGCCCAAAGCACCAATGGCAGTCGTGCACCCGGGGCGGCCGTTCAAAACATCAGCGACAAATTGATCACTGATCCCTCCTCCACCGGCGAAGCCGCCAACTCCCGAAAAGTCCCCGGTACGTTGTGCGGGAGTAGGAACATTGAGAAGTTGTCCCGGGATACCTTGACGGACCCGTCTGCCTTCGTACGAGAGGAAGAAGAATGTCCGATCCTTCTTGATCGGACCACCAAAAGTGCCCCCGAACTGATTTTGGTTCCACTGCGGCCGCGTAGTATTGAAGTAGCCTTGCGCGTCTAGAACCGTATTGCGAAAATACTCGTAAATATCTCCATGGAAATTGTTGGTTCCGGACTTTGTGACGACGTTCACCACCGATCCGGAGTTGCGCCCATATTCGGCGTCGAATGTATTGGTGAGCACGCGAAATTCTTCGACGCTGTCTGGAGTCGGCTGTACTGTAGGCAAATTGACGAATTGGTCGTTCGCGTCACCGCCATTCACGCTGAAATTATTGGCGCGCCCCCGGCCGCCATTAACCGACACCGAACCAGTACTCTCTGACCCGTAAAAGAGGCTTCCATTGCCGCTGCCCAGTTGGGACTGGACCCCCGGTTGTAACTGCAGGAATTGATAAGTGTCGCGCTGATTCAGGGGCAACTCGTTCACTGAACGATCGTTTATTACTGCGCCGAGTTGTGTGCTGGTAGTGTCTACCTGAGGCGCTTCCGAAGTGACTTCGACTACTTCCTGGGTCTGGCCGATCTGTAATGTCGAATTCAGCGTGACCACCTGATTGACATCAACATTCACTGCTTTCTGGATGTTTTTCTTGAAGCCCGACATTTCAAAGCCAACCGTATAAACTCCCGGCTGCACTTCGACAAAGTTGTAATCACCGCTGCTGTTGGTCTGTACCGTGCGACTGACACCGGTAGCATCATTCGTAAGCGTTACCTTCACATTGGCAAGCACTGCCCCAGTCGGATCAGCGACCCGCCCCAGGACGCGACCGCTGGTGCTTTGTCCAAAGGCCGAGCCGAGACAGATTCCAAAAGTCATCACTACCCCGACCAACAGCGATATTCTGCGACAAAGAGACGGATACGATTTCACGGAATCCTCCGATCTTCGGTTAGAGGTCTTGTCCTATGTGCGTTTGTGAGCGAGCAAGCGGCGCGTTTTGATCGCCTTAAACTTCCAAACGATGCTACTGCCGAAACAATTGCTTGAACAGAAAACAAACCTTGCTATAATCCCGCAAGGTTAGTGAAGGGCAGCAGAGACTGTCAAGCCAAATTTAGCGCGACCCGATGCGCAACCGCCGGCTCCCATGCAGCAGCAGGATCAAAAAGGCTATTTGAAGATCGGAGAAGTGGCACGCATGGTGGGAGTGTCTCCGTCTGTCATCCGTTCTTGGGAGAAGCTTGGCCTCGCGCGCCCTCGGCGTACCCGCAGCAAGTACCGCCTATACTCGGGCGAGGACGTGAAGCTGCTGAAGCGTGCCCGCTTTCTGCGCAAAGAACGCGGATTGAACGCTCCAGCTATCGTGCAGATTCTCAAGCGTGACGGCGAGCTGCGCATCTCTTCCAATGGCGCGGCGCGCATTGGTAAGCAACTCCGGCATTTGCGCCTGCAGCGTCGTCTTTCACTGGCGCAGGTCGCTGAAGCGGCAGGAATTTCGGTCGGCTTTTTAAGTGCTCTGGAGCGCTCGCAAATGAGCGCCTCGGTCGGGACGCTTCGTAAACTCGCTCACTACTACAAGGCGAATATCCTCGATTTTTTCGATGCTGCCGATACAGGCAACCGGATTGTCTCTCCAGGTAAACGCAAGGTGCTCGAAGCAGGTCCCGGTGTTCGCATGGAACTGCTGGCATGGGGCAATACCGTCATGGAGCCACACTTGTTCCGCATCGCATCGAAAGCCGGCAGCGGGGAGTCATATGCCCACGCGGGAGAAGAATTTCTGTATGTTTTGCGCGGAGCATTGCAGATCTCGGTCGAAGAGAACGAATATCGTCTGAAGGCGGGGGACAGCTTCTATTTCGAAAGCTCCTCGCCTCATCATTGGTCAAACCCTGGAAAGACTGAGACCTGGGTATTGTGGGTCAATACTCCGCCGACTTTTTAGCGAGAGGGGAAGAGTACCTTGTCGAAAACGACTGGCCGACGCCGAATGATGATTCGCACCTCTTGCGCTGTACTCCTAATCTTTTCGCTCTGCGCTTGCTCGAAGAAAACACCGACGCTTAACCTGCTCGTTTGGGAGGGCTATGCCGACCCATCTTTTGTTCACGATTTTGAGGAGCAGAATCATTGCAAGATTTCTGCATCGTACATGGGATCCAGCGATGAGCTGGTTGCGAAGCTTCGCGGCGGCAGCGCCGGCAACTACGACGTGATCTCGCCGTCCAGCGATGTCGCAACGTCTATCGCGACCGCCGGACTCGCGGCTCCACTGGATCTCTCCAAACTCCCCACCTACAGCCAGCTCTCTCCTCAGCTCACTTCACTGCCGCTGGTTCGCGTGAATGGCAAGGTTTTTGGCGCGCCCTTCATGTGGGGGCCGGATCCCCTGATCTACGACACGACGGTCTTCAAAGAGCCGCCGGACAGTTGGAACGTGTTTTGGGATCCCAAATACCGCGGGAAGATCTCCGTCTGGGATGATCTCTCGACCGTCTACCTGGCGGCGCAGGTTCTCGGTTTTGATAAGCCCGATCCCAGCCAACTCTACAACCTTACCGACAACCAACTCGAGGGGGTTAAGAAAAAGCTGCTCGAGCTCAAACCGAATATTAGAAAGATGTGGTCCACCGGCGGAGAATTAACCAACCTCTTTCAGAATCACGAAATCATTGCCGCCATGGGTTGGCCGCTGATGACCAATCAGCTTCGCAAAATCAACTTCCCAGTAGGCGAGACTATTCCGAAAGAAAATACAACCGGCTGGATTGACCACCTGATGATCACAGCTGCAAGTGACAACAAGGATCTCGCCATGAAATTTGTCGAGTACATGATCCAAGCGGCTTCGCAGAAGAAAGTCACCGATGTGACCGGCTACACTCCCGCGAACCCAGGCGCCGCGAATTTCATGAGTCCAGATCAGGTCAAGAATCTCCATCTTGATAATGTCGAGGAATATCAGAAGCACATCTACTTTTGGCAAAATGTTCCTCGCCGCGCCAAGTACAACGAAATCTGGAACGAAGTCAAAGCCGCCCAGTAATCTATGGCAACGACTTCGACCATCGCGAAGACGCCTCAAACCACGACCACGCTCCTGTCTATTCGTAATCTCGCTAAATCGTTCGGTAAGAATCCTGTTCTCCGCGACATCTCCCTCGAAATCGCCGAAGGCGAGTTCCTCACCATTCTTGGAGAGAGCGGCTCAGGCAAAACCACCCTCCTTCGCATCATCGCTGGATTCGAAAACGCTGACTCCGGTTCTATCTGGATGGAAAATCAGCGCCTCGATTCGCAACCCCCTTACCGTCGTCGCGTGAACACTGTCTTTCAGCACTATGCTTTGTTCCCGCATCTTTCCGTGGAGGATAACGTCGGCTACGGCTTGCGAGTTGCGAAGTTATCGAAGGCCGAAATCGCCAGCCGGGTCGAGCAGGCATTGGCAATGGTGAAGATGACCCCGTACGCTAAATCCAAGCCCGCCAGGATCAGCGGCGGTCAGCAGCAGCGGATAGCACTCGCCCGGGCTCTAGTGAACCGCCCACGCCTTTTGCTTCTGGACGAACCGCTCTCCGCTCTGGATGCCAACTTGCGCCGGCAAATGCAGGTGGAACTCAAATCGCTTCAGCGTGAAGTCGGCATCTCTTTCGTCTTCGTTACGCACGACCAGGAAGAGGCGATGGTCATGTCGGATCGAATTGCGTTACTTCGAATGGGTGAACTGGAACAAATTGCCTCGCCGCGCGAGATTTATAGTCGACCCGCAACCAGCTACACGGCGCAGTTTATCGGCCATACGAACCTGCTGCGCGGAGAAGTAAAGGCTGGCATAGTTCGCTGCGGTTCACTGACCTGGCAGGTTGATTTACCAGACGGCCCTATTCTCTTTTCGTTGCGGCCGGAAAATATACGAATTGGCACATCGGGCATCAATTCTATTCGCTTTCGTGGACGTGTCCGTCACCGCGCATTCCATGGATCAACGGAACTCTTGCGGGTCGAGTGTGGAGATGGTCTGGAGCTTTCCATGAGGAGCGCCACCCGCGATCAGTGGCACGACGTTCTCGATCTGGAATTCTCGCCCGGCGACGCCATTCCCGTCCGCGAATCGAGCGGGAGGCCCTGATGTTCTCCCGGGCTTATCGCGCCGCGGTCACTGTTCCCCCACTCGCCTGGGTAGCATTGTTCTTGCTTCTGCCCTATGCGCTGCTGTTTTGCTACAGCTTCTGGTCTGTTTCATCCGGCCAGCAAATCGTCCATCAGTGGAATCTTGATAACTATCGCGAACTTCTGCGAGTAAACGTCTATGGCCAGACTTTGCTTCGCTCTATGTGGGTTGCAGCCCGCGTCATGATCTTCTCTTTGTTGTTGGGCTATCCTCTCGCCTACTATCTCTCGTTTCATGCCGGGGCCAGAAAAGATCTGCTTTACCAACTCGTCATCATTCCTCTCTGGGTCAGCTATCTGGTTCGCGCCTACGCTTGGAAAACGATTCTCGGCAGCGACGGCGTATTGAACACACTGTTGCAATATGTGCATCTGACCAGGCATCCGCTGGAATTCTTGCTTTATAGCCCCTTTGCCGTTGTCCTGACGCTGACGCACATCTATACGCCGTTTGCTTTTCTCCCGATCTACGCTTCCCTTGAGCACATTCCGCGGTACCTTGTTGAAGCGTCGCACGACCTCGGTGCTTCGCCCTTTCAAACTTTCTGGCGTGTAATCTTTCCGCTTTCCATTCCCGGAGTGCTGGCCGGCGCGACGTTTGCTTTTGTTCTTAGTCTCGGCGACTTTCTCGCTCCATTGCTCCTGGGTGGCCCCAGCGGAATCATGATTTCCAACATCGTGGTCAGCCTGTTCGGTGCCGCTTACAACTGGCCGCTCGGTGCGGCAATCTCGCTCTGCATGCTCCTGCTCGTCCTCGCCCTGCTTTTCTTGTCGGAGAATCTGGAGAAGAAATGGAGCTTCCGATGAAGAGCACTTCCCGCTGGCTTCCCTGGCACGCGATTCTGGTTTTCGCGTTCCTCTATCTGCCGATCGTCACCCTCATTATTTATTCATTCAACGGCACGGGCGTTGGCGGCTTCCCGCCCCGCAACCTTACCCTGGATTGGTACCGCACCCTTTTTGCCGATGACGCGATCTGGGCCTCGGTCTTAAATAGTCTTCTCGTCGCCATTGCAGCCGTCGCTATTTCGTTAACCTTCAGCATTCCCGCTGCGCTTGCCTTGGACCGCGCCAGCTTCCCCGGAAAAGCTCTCTTCCGCCGCCTCGTTCTTCTTCCCCTGATTCTGCCCGGCATTATCACGGGTCTCTCTTTATTAATGCTGTTCCGCGAAGCCGACATGAAGCTGAGCCTGGTGACGATTATCATGGGCCACGGCACCGCCCTCATTTCCGTTGCCACGACTGAGGTCTTCGCGGGATTGCAAAAGCTCGATCGTGCGCAGGAAGAAGCCTCTCTCGACCTCGGCGCCAACCATTGGCAAACCTTCTGGCGAATCACGATTCCTAATCTGCGCCTGTCAATAATCGGGGCAGCTTTGTTGATCTTCACTCTTTCGATGGACGAGATCGCCGTGAGTTTCTTTCTTATCGGCCGCGACAACACACTGCCTCTGGAAATCTGGGGACGCCTCCGCCGGGGCATCACCCCCGAAATCAATGCCATCTCGACTGTCATTTTTGTATTTTCTTTGGCCGCCATTGTGGCCTGGTATCGCCTTCGCGTGGGCGAAGAAGGCAAAACAGAGATCGCGGCGGAGTTGATCGAAAGCACAGCCCAGGCGGATTGAATCCTTTACACGACGGAGGTTGGAATGAAGAGATATCAAACGGCGGTCTGCTGTTCTGTAGCCTTGTTGCTGCTGATCAATTATTCCGCATGGATGTCGCGCGCTTCCACGCAAGCCTCAACTTCCGAGCCGCGAATTACCGTTCTCTACGATGCCTTTGGCAAGTATCCGGATATGCAAAAGGACTGGGGCTATGCGGCCTTCATCGAATACGCAGGAAAACGCATCCTTTTCGATACCGGCAACAATGCCGACATCCTCGCGCAGAACGCAAAGGCAAAGGCTGTCGACCTTTCGAAATTGGACTTCGTTGTCATGTCGCATCGTCACGGCGATCACATGGGGGGCTTATCGTATGTGCTGAAGGTAAACCCGAGAGTGACGATTTACGCACCCAAAGAGGCTTTTGGCGTTTATGGCAGCAATCTGCCTGGAACATTTTATCGGAGGGACACGTCACTTCCCGTCGAGCAGCGTTATTTTGAGGGAGCGCCACCCGAGATCATGCGATTCGGTTCCGCTTGGCCCGGTGCGAGTTTTCAACTCGTCGACAAAGACTCCGAAATCGGACCCAGCATCCACCTCATTTCGCTTGTGTCTGATAAACCTGGAACGCTGGAACTGCGTGAACTATCGCTCGCCATCAACACACCCGAGGGCATGGTCATCGTGGTTGGCTGCTCTCATCCTGGTATTGACAGGATAGCGGCGTCAGCGAGCACTATCAATCCGCATATCCGTCTCATTGCTGGTGGCTTTCACCTCGTGGTTGCCAGCGACGCAGACATCGACAAAACCGTGGTTGCTCTTCACGACACTTTGAAGGTCCAGTACGTAGCCCCCGGCCACTGCACGGGCGAACCCGCGTTCGCACGCCTAAGAAAAGCCTTCGGTGATCATTACATTTTCGCCGGACTCGGTACGCGCTTGGAGCTGTCCGCTTTGCAGAAGTGAAGGTCCAGAGATAGTTCTGAATGCGCTGAGGCCGACACCTAGGGTCCCGCCCAAAGCACCACGAACATGGACATAGTAAAGTGTCTAGAGAGACTTACTTTGCCCATTCGCAACATCGCCATCATCGCCCACGTGGACCATGGCAAAACCACCCTGGTTGATGCCATGCTCCGGCAGAGCGGCACCTTCCGCTCCAATGAAACCGTCATCGAACGCGTCATGGACTCGAACGAACTTGAACGCGAGCGCGGCATCACCATCCTCGCCAAAAACACCGCCGTCTTCTATAACGGGGTGAAGATTAACATCGTGGATACGCCCGGCCACAGCGATTTTGGCGGCGAGGTCGAGCGCGCGCTGAAAATGGTTGATGGCGTGATGCTCCTGGTCGACGCCAGCGAGGGCCCGCTGCCGCAAACCCGGTATGTTCTCGGCAAGGCTCTCGAAGCCCATCTTCCGCCCATCCTTGTTATTAATAAGATCGACCGGGCTGACGCCCGTCCCCAGGAAGTTTTGAACGAGGTCTACGATCTCTTCATCGATCTCGATGCGCAGGAGGATCAACTCGATTTTCCAGTCCTGTATACCAATGCCAAAGCCGGCACAGCCTCCTCCGATATAAAGAGGACGGGTGAAGACCTGAAGCCGCTTTTCGATGCTATTTTGAACACCATCCCTGGGCCCGCCGGCGACCCCGTCGGCCCACTGCAGATCCTCGTCGCCAATCTTGATTATTCCGACTACCTCGGACGCCTCGCCATCGCGCGGGTCTTCAACGGCACTCTGCGCACCGGCGAAGAAGTCAGCATTGCCAAGCTGGACGGCGCCCTGCAGAAAACAAAGATTACCAAGCTGTTTTCTTTCTCCGGTCTGCGCCGCACGGACATTACTGAAACCACACTCGGCGACATTGTCGCGGTCGCAGGAGTGGAAGGCATCACCATCGGCGAAACCATTACCAACGCCGAAAATCCAGCTCCTCTGCCGCACATTACCATCGACGAGCCCACGATCGCCATGCAGTTCACCATCAACACCTCGCCGTTTGCGGGCAGAGAAGGCTCATACGTGACCTCCCGCAATCTTCGCGAGCGGCTCGAAAAAGAACTGCTTACCAACGTCTCTCTCCGGATGCAAGAGACGGCCACCACCGATTCATTTGTCGTCATGGGCCGGGGAGAACTGCAACTCTCAATTTTGATTGAAATGATGCGGCGTGAAGGTTACGAACTCATGGTCGGTAAGCCTGAAATCGTAACCAAGCGGGTCGACGGAAAGTTGATGGAGCCCGTCGAGCGCCTAACGGTCGACATACCCGAAGAGTTTGTCGGCGTCGTGATGGAGCAGCTTGGCAGCCGCAAGAGCGAAGTCGTCAACATGCACAATCACGGCTATGGCCGCGTGCGAATCGAATTTCGCGTCCCCAGCCGCGGTCTCATTGGCCTGCGCAGCCAGTTGCTAACCGACACGCGCGGCACCATCGTGATGAATTCTCTCTTTGACGGATATACCGAGTGGCAAGGCGAGATCCCGCATCGTCTGACCGGAGCCTTAATCGCCGACCGACCCGGGACTACCACTGCTTACGCGCTCTGGGGACTCCAGGAGCGTGGCGAACTCTTCGCCGGCCCCGGCATTGAAGTCTACGAAGGGATGATTATCGGCGAGAACGCCAAAGACAACGATCTCGACGTGAACGTTGTCCGCGAAAAGAAGCTCACCAACATGCGCGCCTCTACGGCTGATGAAGCCATTCGCCTCGTGCCTTTTCGCCAACTTAACCTTGAGCAGGCCATTGAGTTCATCACGGATGATGAGTTTGTTGAAGTCACTCCCAAGTCTCTGCGCTTGCGTAAGAAAATCCTTGAATCGAACAAGCGCAAGAAAGGTTCTATGGCCACTGTCGAAGAAGGCCGCTGATGTCACGGTCAAAAGAACCCGAGCCGCAAGCGCGCTTGCAGATGTTCCTGATCCCTTGCAGTTGTGGCGCCACATTCGCCGTGTCCGAAGATCACGATAGCAAGGGCACGCAATGGAGCCGCTACTTGATCTGTTCCAATTGCGGTAAGCGCCACGATCCCAAAAACCGTCTGCTCCAGGTCGGCTACCATCGCGAAGGATACTGGAAAGTGGACGCCTGTTGATTTCGATGACTGCAAATAACAGCATCGTCAGCCGCGTCGCCATTGTCGGAATGGGCCACGTTGGAGCAAGTTTTGCTTATGCCCTGCTGCTCAGCGGGCTCGCAGCGGAAATCGTCCTTATCGACATCAACCGCGCCAAAGCTGAGGGCGAAGCCATGGATCTCAATCATACGGTTCCCTTTACCCATCCTACGAACGTTTGGGCGGGCGACTATTCCGATTGCGCTGGCGCCACCGTCACGGTCCTGGCCGCCGGAGCCGCGCAGGGTCCGGGAGAAACTCGTCTGGATCTTATTAAGAAGAACGCTGCCATCTGGAACTGTATCGTCCCCGAAGTTGCGAAACACAATCCTGACGGCATTCTCCTGATTGCCACCAACCCGGTCGACGTCCTGACCTACGCCGCCTGGAAACTTTCCGGCCTGTCAGCGCAACGCGTGATCGGCTCCGGCACGATTCTCGATACCGCCCGTTTTCGTTATCTGCTGAGCCAGCGCTTCGGCGTCGACGCTCGCAGCGTGCACGCCTACATCATCGGCGAGCACGGCGATAGCGAGGTTCCCGTTTGGTCCTCTGCCAACATCGCGGGCATGCGCCTGCCGCAGTTTTGCAACGCGCAGGGGATTTCTCTCGAACCCGACAGCGCCAACGAAATCTTCACTCAGACCCGCGATGCCGCTTATCGCATCATCGAACGGAAAGGCGCAACCTACTACGCCGTCGCCGCCGGCCTGATGCGCATTACGCAGGCCATCTTGCGAAATCAGCGGACCGTGCTTTCCGTCTCTAGCTTGATCAACGACTACTACGGGCTGAGCGACGTTTGCTTCAGCCTCCCCACGGTCATCGATCGCGGCGGCGTCGAACAGGTTCTGCGTCTTGAACTCGATGTCACCGAGGTCGACAAATTGCGCACCTCCGCGGGCGTTCTCAAGGGAATTATTAAATCGTTACACTTGCATTGAGCAGGTTTTCAGCGCTAGGTGTGACTGAAAGTACATCTTGACTGCACCGAATTTGCTATACTTCCACCGCGTTTGACTGTTCGTCCACTTTGGCCCTTTTTGGCCAACCAGCCTCCGTTGTCGGCGCCGAAGCCGCACACTCAAATAGCTCAGCCAGAGGCGGTTCGCGTGAAAAACATTTTCGTGGGGAATCTCGATTTCAACGTCTCCGAAGACGAGTTGCGAAATCTGTTTGCATCGTATGGACAAGTTGACCGGGTAACGATCCTTACTGACCGGGACACTGGCCGGTCTCGCGGTTTCGGCTTCGTCGAAATGACCAACGGCGAAGATGGCGATAAGGCCATCGCTGCGCTCAATGGGACCCAGCTCTCCGGGCGCACACTGAACGTCAATGAAGCTCGGCCCAAGGCGGAGCGGGCCGGCGGTGGTGGAGGAGGCGGCCGCGATCGTGGCGGACGCGGCGGAGGCGGCGGCCGCAATCGCTGGTAGTCGTCAATTGCTGCTCTTCAATCTCTGCATGTAAACTTGAGGTATCCTCGCGCGCCCGTAGCTCAATTGGATAGAGCGCCGGCCTCCGGAGCCGTAGGTTAGGGGTTCGAGTCCCTTCGGGCGCGCCAGCTTGTTTTCTGTCCACGCTGCCGCCCACTGATAAAGCGAACGCCGGTTTCGACCTGAGGTACCGCTCCCGGCATCGCGGGAATCGCATCTGAAGAGAAGCCATTTCTAAGAGGAAACGCCATGCAGAAGCGCAAACTCGGCAATCATCTCGAAGTTTCGGTCATCGGTCTCGGCTGCATGGGGCTCAGTTCAGGCTATGGCCCGGCCGTAAACAAGCAGCACGGAATCTCCGTTATTCGCGGGGCGGTCGAGCGTGGCGTGACTTTCTTCGACACGGCCGAGGTCTATGGCCCATTCACGAATGAAGAACTTGTGGGAGAGGCGCTCGCGCCTTTCCGCGAACAGGTTGTCATCGCTACCAAATTCGGATTCAAAATCGACCCCGCAACGCGGCGCGTGATCGGCGGCGTGGATAGCAGGCCGCAGCACATCAGGGAGGTCGCTGAGGCCTCGCTCAAGCGCCTCAAAACCGACCGCATCGATCTTCTCTATCAGCACCGGGTAGATCCAGAAGTACCGATTGAAGATGTCGCCGGAACGGTGAAGGACTTAATTCAGCAGGGTAAGGTGAAACACTTCGGCCTTTCGGAAGCTGGCGTACAGATCATTCGTCGCGCTCATAGAATTCAGCCTATTACTGCGCTGCAAAGCGAATACTCGCTCTGGTGGCGCGAACCAGAAGCCGAAATCTTCCCCGTACTCGAGGAACTCGGAATCGGATTCGTTCCTTTCAGTCCACTGGGCCGCGGCTTCCTCACCGGCAAGATCACTGAAAATACCGAGTTCGACGAGAACGATTTCCGCCACAACGTTCCGCGCTTTACACCTGAGAACCGCAAAGCGAATCAAGCCTTGGTCGACGTGCTCGCGCACTTCGCAGAACGAAGGAAAGCCACGCCCGCTCAAATTGCGCTGGCTTGGTTGCTTGCACAGAAGCCTTGGATTGTTCCCATCCCCGGCACCACTAAGCTCAACCGGTTGGAGGAAAATCTCGGCGCAGCCGCTGTTGAACTCACTCCCGAAGACCTGCGGGAAATCGAGACCGCCGCGTCAAAAATTCCGGTTCAGGGTGCACGTTATACCGAAGCACAGCAAAAGTTGGTGAATCGCTAGAGAAAGAAAGTGTGCTTCGAAGACTACGGGCGAGTCCTGGCGCTCATGTTTACCCCGCTCTAGTAGTGCAATTTCTTTCATCTTGACAGCTTGATTCCTCTACTCCAGAATTTTCAGGCTTTTGCGGCGCGGTGTCTCCCATCGCCACCAGTTCAGTCAAGCCTCTTATCCGAATAGTTTCTTAGCTGTGCAGGAGGGTCCCATGCGGTCGACTGTGTTCGTGCGCATCGCGGCAGGCATGCTTGCCATTGTTCTCTTAACGTCCCTCACTTCTTTCGCAAAAGACGGACGTGACTTTGCCGGCTATTTCAGCGTCGGTGATGTTTCGACCGACGGTGATATGGTCCACCTCACGCTCAATCTCCAAGTCTTCAACTACAGCGCCGTCGACGTGCGGCAGGCCGTCATCAAACTCCATGAATCTGGCCCTGGCGTCGCAGTGGACGGCGCGTTTCGCCCCATCAAGCTTCTGGCCAACAATCACGAGATCAAGCTGAGACAACAGCTGACTGTGCCGCGTCACGAGTATGAGCGCTGGCAAAACGGGATCAAGCCAAGCTTGTTCATGGTTTACCAGGATGCCGGCGGGCACCACTGGGAGCGCAGCATTGAGCTCTCGCGACGGCCGCCTCCATTTCCGTTTTAGCGCCAAGTGGCACCCGCTGTCTTTGGAGCCGACTTCTAAGGAGAATTTTCATGCGCCGCTTCGCTGGGCTTCTTTCATTTCTTGTACTGCTGGTCGGAAACTTACAGGCACAACAGGATATTGTCGGCACTACTATCGGCGGAGGACCGAACGACGTCCCCGCCACGGACTCGAATCTGAGTCTTCCTTCAGCGGTAGCGCTGGATAATGCCGGCAATTACTACATCGCTGCTGCTGGCCAGAATCGGATTTTCAAAGTCGATCCGACTGGCACCCTCACAGTTTTTGCCGGCCTAGGTGTGGCAGGTTATGCGGGCGATGGTGTGACGGGCGGAGCTGCGAGCGCGTTCTTAAATCACCCGACAAGCGTTGCGGTGGACGGAAATGGAAATGTCTATATCGCCGACGAGTACAACTTTGTCATTCGCAAAGTCAACACAGCAAACACAATTACCACCATTGCCGGGATCGCCGGAAGTTGCACCTATGACGGGGAAGGCACAGCAACCGCGCATAGTCTTTGCTATCCCCAGGGTGTAGCCGTGGACGGCGGCGGCAACATCTTCATCGGCGACGCCAGCAATTGTCGCGTGCGCAAGGTCACGGGTACGACCATCAGCACCTATGCCGGCAATGGCACCTGCGGTTACAGCGGCGATAACGGACAAGCTACTTCGGCCGAATTGAATTATCCCACCGGCGTAGCGACCGACAGCACGGGCAACCTCTTCTTCGCTGATACCAACAACTGGGTCATTCGTGAGGTTGCTAAGTCTACCGCAAAAATCACCACGGTCGCAGGAAATCACACCAACGGATTCAGTGGCGACGGTTTTGCTGCTACTTCTGCAGAAATCAGCGCTGTGTATCAACTAGCGGTGAATGGTACCGGCACTACGGTCACCATAGCCGATCAGACAAACATGCGCATTCGGCAATTTACGGTTGGCGGCACGATCAATACGGTCGTTGGTAGCGGAACCCCAGGTTTCTGCGGAGATAATGGTCCGCCGCTCAGTGCCTGCCTTTATTACCCGACAGGTGTTGCTGTGGACACCGGCGGAAACATCTACATCGGCGATCTCGACAATGAGCGCGTGCGTAAAGTGGCGAGCGGCCTTATCAATACCATCGCCGGAAACGGCAGCACCACGGAACCCACTCTCCTCAACGCTGTTGTTCCCTCGGGCGTGGTGTTGAACTATCCATTTGGTGTTTACGAGGACTCATCCAGCAATGTGTTCGTGCCCGACACCGACAATTTCATGGTCCGCGAACTGGTAAAGTCCTCGGGTTTGGTGGACTTCTTTGCCGGAACCGGAGTCTCCGGCTACAACGGAGATAATCAGCCCGCGACAAAAGCCGAACTCAGCTATAACTACGGTGTGGCGAAAGACTCAGCCGGCAATCTCTACATCGCCGACACGTACAATCACATCGTCCGCAAAGTGAATACTGCCGGAACTATCACCACAATCGCAGGCATCCCACAGCGCTGCGGGTATACCGGAGATGGCGGCAGTGCCACCAGCGCTGAGTTGTGCTATCCCTACAGCGTTTTTGTTGATAGCGCCAACACTATCTGGATCGGAGACACGTACAACCACGCAATTCGCCAGGTAAAAAATGGCACCATCAACACAGTGGCAGGAATCGGCATCGCCGGGTATGGCGGCGATGGAGGGCCCGCAACCAACGCCAAACTCTACTATCCCGAAGGTGTTGCGGTGGACAAATCAGGCAACCTCTACATCGCCGATTTCGGTAACTGCCGCATTCGAGAGGTCAACGGTTTTACGCAGATCATCAATACCGTTGCGGGCAACGGAGCATGCGGCTTTACTGGCGATGGTCCAGCTCTCGAGGTTGACATAAGTGGCCCGTCCAGCGTGTGGCTCGACGCGAATGACAATCTTTTCATCGCTGATACAAACAATCAGCGGCTACGCTGGGTTGACACCGCCGGCTACATGACCACATTCGCGGGAACGGGAACATTCGGTTATCTCGGCGATGGCGGGCTCGCTACCAGCGCTGAATTTGCCTATCCCAGTGGGATCGTTCAGGACTCGTCTGGGAATTTCACGGTCGCCGATCAGTACAACTTCCGCATTCGCAGTATTTCCGCGTTTTCCGCGCTGAACCGGTCGACTTCCAGTCTGACGTTCGGTTTACAAAACGTGAATACAACCAGCACGCCGCAACAAGTAATCCTGAGTGCGGTTGGCCCGCTTACAATCTCCAGCATCACTGCAAGTGGTGATTTCAGCGAGTCCGACGATTGCGGCGTCTTGACCAACGGCGGGACCTGCACGATGTACGTGTTTTTTACGCCGACAGCTTCCGGCACACGCACAGGAACAATTACCATCGCGGACAACGGCTTCTTTAGTGTGCAGCAGACCATCACCTTGGTTGGAACCGGTGCTGCGATGTCCGCAAGTCCGAGCACTCTGGCGTTTGGAAACCAGCAGGTGAAGACGACCAGTGCCGCCAAGGTCATCACCCTTACCAATAACGGCAGCACGAGCATAACCATGGGTGCTATCACCCTGACCGAGACGACAGATTTCGCGATTTCCGCGAATACTTGCCCCGCTTCCGGTTCACCGCTGGCCGGTCATGCCAGTTGCACAATCTCCGTCACGTTCACGCCGCAATCGACGGGTGCGAAGAAAGGCGCCGTGGTCATCAACGACGGTGATCCAACTAGCCCGCAGATCGTTGGGCTTACCGGAACAGGGACGAGCAAAGTCACGTTTAATCCTTCTTCCGTGACTTTTGCTACACCTCAGGCGATCGGCGTAACGAGCGCCGCTATGACAGTCACGCTTACCAATAGCACCGGCGCAAGTCTAACGTTGGGTAATCCCGCACTCACCACCACGGGAGACTTCCACATCACAACCACCGGTACAACCTGCACCAATGGTTTGGTGATCGCCAACGGCAACACCTGTGTCATCAAGGTGAATTTCAAACCAACGGCAATCGGAACTCGCACCGGCTTGTTGAGCGTTGCCGATAGTGATTCCAGCAGTCCTCAGACGGTCACACTGACCGGAACAGGCACTGCTATTAAATTCGCGCCGACTTCGCTCAACTATGGAAATGTGACGAAGGGAAGCACTGTCGGCCTGCCGGTCACGATTTCCAATGTGGGCACAAGTACTGTGGTGATTACGAGTGGGAGTTTGACCGGAACGAATAGCGCCGATTTCAGCGCGCCAGGTGGAAACCCGCCCTGCTCAGGCAATATCGTCGCGGGAGGAAACTGCACACTCACCATTTACTTCACCCCCAGCATCATCGGGGCTGAGAAGGCAACTTACTCCATTTTTGACAATGGTGGCGGAAGCGTGCAGAAGCTGGCGCTCTCCGGGACGGGAGACTGAGATTAACGAGCCTATTTCGAGTCAGCGCCGAGTCATGCTACTCGGCGCCTGAACTCTTTTTCAAGCTTCTTCAACTGCTCAGGATTTTTCGCTGCGTACAAACCGGCAGCAATGGCGCCTAGAATCACAGCGGTTCGAGTCGATGGTTTCGGAAGCCACTTCATTGCTCCAATCATCGCCGCCGGTGGTTCGTCGGGTTGCGGGGACGATTTGGAGACTCGAGTCCTTTGACGCATAGACGCGCCTTCCTCAAAATGTTCCAGGATTCCTTTCACGAACCGGACCATATCTTGTGGGCCGCGGCTCGTGACCAGATTTCGGTCTTGCACGAATTCGTCATCCACCCACGTCGCTCCTGCGTTCACCATGTCGTCCCGGATTCCCGGCCAGCTTGTCAGAACCCGATCTTCCAGCAGCCCTGCGGATGCCAGCAGCCAGGGGCCGTGGCAAATGGCAGCGATCGGCTTATTAGCGTCGTCAAACTCGCGCACAAATTCCCGCGCCTTGGCGGATTGGCGCAGTAAATCGGGATTAATCAACCCACCCGGAATCAACAGCCCATCGTAATCGTTCGGATCCGCTTCCGCTAAGGTTTTATCCACGCTGATCCGGCTCGCCGGTTCATGCACATTGACGCTGCGAATTCGGCCCGAACGCAGCGAGACCACATCTACCTCTGCGCCAGCCGCACGCAATGCATCCATCGGAATTGTAATTTCCACTTTCTCGACACCATCTGCGGCGAGAATAGCAATGCGACGATCCTTAAGTGTCCGCTTCACCTCAACCCTCCCAAGTTCGGCTTATTTTATGAATGGTTACTTCTGAACCTTGCTTGGATGCTCGGGTCGAAACGTCGATGTCCCGCGTGAGCTGGAAATTTCGAAGTTGCGGAAGTTCTTGTCGGGAAGTCTTGGCGTCTTCTCTACCAATTGTGGGTTTGCCGAACGTCTATCGCAATCGACCGATCCCCAGCTTCGGAAGATTTAGCTGCTGCCTGAAATGTTCGACACCATACAGTTTTCGCTGTATTTACGTTAGCGACACGAATGCCGTACCTTTAAGTGCCACTTTGAGAAAGCCACGGTTTTGTTACGCCCTCGTCCGCAGCGCCCTGTAGGCCCGCTGATCCTCTGCATTGAGGACAATGAGCGGTATTTGCTTATGCGCAAGGCGGTGCTCGAACGCAGAGGCTTCCACGTGGTGGCGGCAAGGACTGAGGAGCAGGCTTTGGAAATTCTGGCTGAAGCGCCGGTTTGTCTGACCATTTCTGATCACATGCTCCGCGGCACAACCGGAGTCGACTTGGCTCGGAAGATGAAGGCCATCAAGCCGGATGTGCCGGTGGTTATCTATTCCGGAAGTCTGCCAGACAGTATGGAAAACGTAGACGCATTCATCAATAAGAACGAACCCACAACAACGTTTCTCGAGATGATTGCAGATCTTGTCGTCCGCTATTGCTCATAAATTCGTGATTTGGTCATAAAAGGTTACGTCGATGCCGCCACTTGTCGGTCACAACACGGAGGTCATGGGTTTGGCTGAACGCAGCAGGTAGCCGCTCATGAAGCTCACGAAACGCCTGCTGTTTGTGGATGACGAACCCGCGATCCGCAAGACTTTGCCTGTAATCTTGCGGCGATATGGATTCACCGTATCCGTTGCCGGAACTGTCGCGGAAGCACTGGAGCAAGTCCGGACGAACGATTTCGACATCCTGCTATGCGATCTCAACATTGAGGGCGAGAGTGACGGATTCAAGGTTATTAGAGCTGTCAAAGAAGCCCAGCCACATTGCGCCATCATTGTTCTTACGGGCTATCCGAAGCTGCAATCTGCCGTCGAAGGAATTCACACCGGCATCGATGACTATGTCCTTAAGCCGTCGAGTGCGGACGCCTTGGTGGCAGTTTTGGCTGAGAAGCTTGCGAAGAAGCGGTCTGAAACTGCGCGTCCTGACGATAGCCGTGTGAAAGGTGCCGGCGAGTGACAAGAAAAGCCGGCGAACTTTCGAAGCCCGCCGGCTTTTGTTGAATAAACTAGTTCTTGTTTGTCGTAGTGGTTGTCGACGGAGTCGCGGTTGTTGCCGGTTTGGCCGTCGTTGTTTTAGTCGTGGCTGGGATGGTCTTCACGACCACGGCTGGCTTCGCTGTCGAAGCTGTGGCCGGAATTGGTCGAACCACCACCACCTTCTGTGCTGCGGCTCCAGTGCTCGACTTCATCGCGGCGTTGTTTACTGTACCTGCAGTCGTCGGCGTCGCCGCTGCTCCTACAGCAGCCGCCTTTGTACCTGCAGCGGGCGCCACGTAGGAGGAACTCCCGGCCGGAAGCGCTCCGCCCGCGACTTGCGAACCGGATCCGAATCCCGTATTGCTGATCCCCGCGCTGAGAGATGGGAAGTTCATGTTATAGCTACGCACCGCAACTGCCATCGCCCCATTCTGCGCCTGTAGCTCGTCGATGGTGAGGTTGTACTGATAAGCAGTGCCGACCGGGCTGGTGTCAGGGCGGATTCGTGCTACAGAGAACATCGCGTTTCCGGTCTGTCCCGGGCCCAACTGAAACTGCGAATCCGTCTGGCTGCCGCGATCAACTCCCATGCCTTGCAGTTCTCCGGGATTGCCGCCTGCTGGCACATAGGTGTTTCCATTGTTATCGACCATTACCATCGATCCTTCCTTGTAGGCGATGATCAGGGGCTGATTGGTCGAGTTGTGGAACTGGATGTTCATGCGGATGATATGCCACGCGCCCTGTTGACTCATGGTCATCTGCTGCACGTTCGCCTGGAAAGGTCCAGCGTTGAAGCAGCTCTGGCCGCATGATGAACCCCCTCCAGATCCTGAAAACGACGCGTTCATCGGGTTGGCGCCATTCACCATCTGCTGCCCACCCTGCTGCATGCCTTGGGTTGCGCCTTGTACACCCTGCTGCATTCCCTGGGTGGCGCCATTCACACCTTGCTGCACCCCTTGCGTTGCTCCTTGCACGCCGTTCTGAACTTGCTGGCTGCCCTGCTGCACGGAGTTCTGCGCGCCCTGCATCGCAGAGGCCTTCATCTTTTGCCAAAAACTCTGCTTTTGCGGAGGTTGGGTTGGTTGCGCCTGCGTCTGCGTCTGGCCTTGAGTTGTTTGCGTCTGGGGTTGATTCTGAGTTTGCGTTGTCTGATTTTGAGTCTGCGCAGCCCCGGTAAATGAAACCGTTACCAGCACCGCGGCACCGAAAGACATCTGCAACAAATCTTTTCTGCCCATGATTGTCTCCTAGATTTCTTCTCGAACCCGTAAACAGCCGGCCAAACACACCACGAATGTCAGCGCACCAGCACCCCGACGGCGCACTTCGGATTTGTAGAAATGTTTCTGAACAGGGGGAGGAACTTGTTGCTGCAGGGCCCATAGCAACGGGCACAACGTCTGCCCGAAGCCGGACGGAATGCTATCACCGTCCTTGGTGCGGCACAAGCGACAAGTTTGAGCTGAATTGTGCGCCCACGCGCAATAAGACTCACCTAAAGCGGAGCCGTGAACGATTGGTGGACGTTATGTTTTTGGCTTTCTGCGCGGGCGCACGTCGACTTTCGCGGGGCGAGTGTCAGGGGGCGCGAGTTTGTCGGCTGTAACGAAAATTGGCTCAATATCTGTGGGAATGCCCTGGAGCTGGTTGAGAATCTTCTGCACTTCCGGGCGAACAACTCCAAGTTCATCGAGCATCTTCTTTGCGCCGGCGTAGTCGCCTTGCGCCTCGATGGTGAGCAGATCGTGATCGAGGTCGGCGACCGCGGACTTGATCTTCGCCATGTCGACGGAAAATGTGCCGTCGGGATGTTGAACGAAGGCGCCCTTGTCGGTGAGGAAATTGAACTGAATGGCCATGCCCTTGCCATGGGCGTCGTTCAGTCCGAAGCGCAAGCTGCGGAATGAGGAAGCAAGAAAGGTGGTGTAGAGCTGGCGTTGGGCGGCGTCGTCAGAGGGAAGCAGGTTGCCGAGATTCAGTTCCTTGGCGTGGTTCATCAGGTATTGCAGGGCGAAGAGACCGGTGACGTCGGCTTTGGCTTCCTCGATGGTGCCGAAGAGTTCTTTGAGTTCTTCGCGGGGGGTGGTGTCGCGGTCCTGGACTTTAATCTGATGGGGCCCGAGGCCATGCATTAATTCGTGCGCCAGAATATGCGTGAAAAAAGGCTCGAAGCTGACGTCGATCATGGCTTCTTTCGAGAGGGTGCGGCGCGCGATGGGCAGAAGCACGCTGCGGAACTTCGCTTCCGCGACATTCTTGAGCATGACACGCTTGGCGCCCTTCTGCTGCACGACGCGGTCGTCGTTCGGCAAGTTGTAGGCGGCAGTCTGCACGCCGTGGGCGCCATCCCCGGCACTCAGGATTTCATCGACGACACGGATGGGCGCGGCGACCCCGAGCTTGGGGTTGCGGTATTGGGGATCGATGGGCAGATTGCTTTCGATTTCCTGAAGATGCTGGGTAAAAGCGGAAACTTTTGCGGTTTCCTCGTCGTCACGAAGATTTACATAGGCTTCGAACGCGGCTTTGTAGCCGAAGAGTTCGTCGTTGTAGGTTTCGTAGGGGCCGATGGTGAGGTCGAGCGGGGCATCGAGATCCATCCAGGCCATATCGCTCTCGTAATAGTCGTTGGAGAGGAAGGCGTCGGCACGGAGGTTAAGAAATTTCTTGAGCGAGTCATTGTCGGTGAGGGAAGCGGCTTCGCGGAGGAGATCGGTGGAGCGCTTGAGGTCAGCGGCATACTCCTGGCTATACGGTTCGGCGAAAAGAGTGTTGACGGCGGGCGCCATGGTGCCGCGAGTGTGGATCACAGTAAAGAAACCTTTCGCCTGCTCCTGATCTTTGGGAGGCAACTGCGCCACCCACTGCTCGAAGACTTCCTTGGTCATGTTTTCCGGATAGAAGTTCGCGCCCAGTGGCTTGCGCGCCGGCACACCCGGGATGAAGGCCTGGTACTCGTCGATGTCGGACCACGGCCCTTTGTTGAGCCAGAAATAATGAAGGCGAGCCTTGCCTAGCGGAGTCGTGTCTTTTTGCAGGCGGGCGTAGAGGGCCAGATTGCCATCCCAAAGCTGCTTCATGAAGATGTCATTCAATATGCGGGAAGCTTCGATGAGTTTGGAGAGCGCCTGGCGGTCGCTGGAGGAAAGCTTTGAAGTGTCGACTCGCATGGGCGTAGGAACGAAGCGGGAAGACATTTTTTCGAGCTGTGCGAGATCAGGAGTTTTGGCGGTTTTTTTTTGGGCAGCGACCACGTTCAGAGCCATAGCGATCATTATGAAGCTGATTAGGGCGGTGCGCTTCACTGGGGCATCCTCCTGCGCGAAATGATAGCAGGATGGCCGGTCGGAGAGATGTGAGGCGAAGAGCCTAAACCGCCCAAGGCGCGGAGGGTCAAAGAACGCGGGGGAATGTGCCGCGTTTCCCAGGGACGTGACGTGAGATCCCCGCCCGCTGAGCAACCCGGGGACGGCGGGATGACTTGTGCTACTTTGTAGCGGGTAGGTGATTGAGGGCTGCGGCAGGATGTACAATTTAGGAAAGTCGTTGAATCCAGAGTTCCTGAAACCTAGATCGTGCGGTTTCTAAATCTTATGAAGAAATACTTCCCATTGCTATTGGTGTTTGTCCTCGCTTTACCTTCGTTTGCGGCGGACAAGGTCATTGAAGAGATCGTGGCGCGAGTAAATAACCAGATCATTACGCGCACCGAGTATCAGCGCAGCAAAGATGATCTCAGAAAAGAAGCGCAGCAACAGGATCCGGTCAACGCAGAAAAAGTTGTTGCCGACCGCGATAAGGACGTGCTGCGCGACCTCATCGATCAGCAGCTTCTGCTGGAAAAGGGCAAAGATCTCGGGATCACCGCCGATACCGACCTGATCAAGAAGCTGGATCAGATGCGCAAGGACATGAACCTGGACAGCATGGAGGACCTGGAGAAAGCGGCGCAGGCGCAAGGCGTGTCATTTGAAGATTTCAAGCAGAACATGCGCAACCAAATCATTACGCAGCAGGTGATCGGGCGCGAAGTCGGCTCGCGGCTGAATATCGGCAAAGACGAAGAAATGAAATTTTACGAAGATCATAAGCAAGAGCTCGATCAGCCCGAACAGGTGCGAATGAGCGAAATTCTGGTCTCGACGGAAAAGAAGCCAAACGATACCCGAGATGATGCGCAGGTGCTTCAGGCAGCGCAGGACAAAGCCAATGCTCTGCTGGAAGAAATCAAGAAAGGGGCGAAGTTCGACGAGGTCGCCAAAAAAAATTCAGATGGCCCTGGCGCTTCTCAGGGTGGAGATCTTGGATTGTTCAAGCGTGGAACGCTGGCGAAGGAACTCGAGGACAAGACTTTCGCGATGAAGGCGGGGGACGTTTCAGACGTGATCCGCACCAAACAAGGATTCATCATCCTGAAGGTGACGGAACACCATCAGGCCGGCATTCCGCCTTTTAATGATGTGCAAAACCGCATTCAGGACGCGGTCTACATGGAGAAGCTGCAGCCGGCCCTTCGCGACTACCTCACCAAGTTGCGGGAAGACGCGTTCATAGATATCAAGCCAGGCTATGTTGACACGGGCGCCAGCCCGAACCAGACCAAGCCTGTGGAAACAGCGAGCAAGGACGACAAGGCCAAACCACTTAAAAAGAAGAAGAAGTTAGGCATGTTTTAAGGTAAGCTTGGCTCCTACGCGGCTTTTGGGCGGAAAGTACGCCATGAAGGAATTCTTCCTAGCGAATTGCTCTCATCACGAGAACAAGGTCATTACTTCCACGTTCGTGGTGATATCCAAGCAGGTCAAACCTAAGAAGACGGGAGAGCCCTATCTGGCCCTGACTTTGGGCGACCGCACCGGTCAGATCGAAGCCAAGATGTGGGACAACGTCGAGACTGCGATCGACGGTTTCGAGCAGGAAGACTTCATCAAAGCCAAGGGCCTGGTCAACAAGTATAAGAACCGTTTTCAGTTCACGATTCACAAGCTGCGCAAACTGCTGGACTCGGAAGTTGATTACGCCGATTACTTACCGAAAACGACGAAGGACATTGGAGAGCTTTGGCAAACGTTGGCAAGCTTCGTGGCAGGCTTCCAGGATCCGTATCTTAAGCCGCTGATCGAGGCATTCATGTCCGATCCCGAGATCGCGGAGGCGTATCGCAATGCGCCGGCGGCCAAATCCCTGCATCACGCATACATCGGCGGTTTGCTGGATCATGTAGTGTCGTTGTTTCGTTCCTGCGACTTGATCTGTCGCAACTATCCGCAACTGAATCGTGACTTGCTCATGAGTGGCGCGTTTCTGCACGACATCGGCAAGATTCATGAACTGACCTACAACCGGACGTTTTCTTACAGTACGCGCGGCCAGTTGCTAGGGCACATGGTTATCGAACTGGAAATGTTGCAGGAGAAGCTGGCGCAGGTGCCAGGATTCCCGGATGACTTAAAGACACTGTTGGAGCACATGATCATCAGCCATCATGGGGAGTACGAATTCGGCTCGCCCAAGCTGCCGATGTTTCCCGAAGCGCTGGTCTTGCATTATCTCGATGACCTGGATTCGAAAATGGAAGCCATGCGGGCGCACTTCGAGCGTGACTTCGGTGCGGAAGGACCATGGGCTGGATATAATCCGTCGCTCGGCCGGCCCTTGCTCAACACCGCGAGATTCTTGGAAAAGAAGGAGACTGCGGCGGTTGCCGCCGCTGCCTCTAACGGGAGCGACGTCAGGCAGACGCCGACACTGCCGGGTTTGGAGACTGTGCCGGCGCCTCAGCCGGTCTCGGCTACCGACGAGGAGAACCTCTACGGCAGCCCCGAAAAGTGACCTCAATGGCACTCCTTTAGCCCAAGCCCTCGATTACAATTATTCCTCTGGCCGAATCCTATGCTTATGGAGGCACGTATGCATTCGCGCTTGGCAGCACTTTTGTTGGCTGTTTGTGTGTGTTTCGGCGCTTCCGCCTGCAGTAAAAAGAACGATCAAACTGCGGACCAGAATGCGCCGAGTCAGAATGCTGCGGACCAAAACGCAACCACCACGCAGGCTGCGAATCCGCCAGCGTCGAGTCGAAGCGAAGAGCCCAGAAAGCCCCGCGTCGAGAACATTACGATTCCCGAGGGAACGACGTTAACCGTCCGTCTGGGCGAATCGGTGGGCTCGAAGATCAGTCAGCCGGGGCAAAGCTTCTCCGCCACGCTGGCCAACCCGGTGGAAGTGAACGGCAAGGCAGTGATTCCCGCCGGGGCGGCGGCAACAGGGACTGTAGTTGATGCGAAGCCGCTGGGACGTTTCAAAGGTGGAGCTCTGCTGCAGCTACAACTGACGTCAATCACCATTCACGGAACTGAGCACGCGGTCCAGACCGCCGCGGTGACCCAGACCCAAAGCGGAAAAGGGAAACGGACTGCCGTTCTGGCTGGGGGCGGCGCAGGACTCGGTGCGCTGGTTGGTGCGCTCGCGGGAGGAGGAAAGGGTGCCGCGATCGGAGCGGCCGCAGGCGCGGGCGCTGGCGGCGCGGGAGCCGCGTTCACGGGGAACAAAGAGATTGTGCTGCCTGCGGAGTCAGCATTGAGCTTTAAGCTGGCGCAGGCGGTCGAAGTGAAGGAATAAGGCAGTTTCGGTTCCCAGGTTTCAGTTCTCAGGGATTTCATGCTCGATTTTCGGAAGTTTGCCGTTCTCACATTCGATTGCTACGGAACGATGATCGATTGGGAGAGCGGCATTTTTTCTGCTCTGCGGCCGATTTTGAAAGCGTATCGGAAAGAGCTTACGGACGCCGAGTTGCTGCAGTTGTACGCAGAACTGGAACTGGACGCCGAGCAGAAGGATTATCTTGTGTATCGTGATGTGCTGAACTTCGTGGTGCAAGGGTTTGGAACAAGACTCGGATTCGCCCCCACCGATATCCAAGCGCGATCGCTGGCCGATTCGATTGCGCGATGGCAGCCATTTCCGGACACGGTTGGTGCGCTGCAGCGGCTCAAAACCAAATACCAGCTGGCGGTCATTTCAAACATCGATGACGATTTGTTTGCGCAGACTGCGCCGAAGCTCGGGGTCAAATTCGATGCCCTGATCACGGCCCAACAGGCTCGATGCTACAAGCCGTGCCGCAGGATTTTCGAGATGGCGCAACAGAGGATCGGAGTAGATGGTGAGCGTTGGCTGCACGTGGGGCAGAGCATCTATCACGATGTTATCCCTGCACAGGCACTGGGAATTGCCACAGCGTGGGTCAATCGTCCATCGCCGCGCGCGGGTGCCGGGGCCACCAAGGCGGTGAGCGGGAAACCCGATGTGGAGGTGAAAAGTCTGGCGGCACTGGCGGAGCTGGTTGAAGTCTGAGGTGCCAAGCACTTTAAGCGCCGCGAGGACGCCTATCCTGCAGAAGGATTAAACTGAATGCCATGTAACCGGTGTTTGCAATCCTGGAGACCATCATGGCAACAGCTACGACCCGAGTAAATCCGCTCTCTTATCTGACCGATCAACTGAACGAACTGAAGGCCAAAGGCACGCATTTCCGCCTGCGGGTGCTCGAGGACGAGCAAGCACCGGTCTGCACCTTCGATGGGAAGAAAGTCATCAACCTGGCCTCCAACAATTACTTGGGTCTTACAACTCATCCCAAACTGCGGGAAGCGGCGCTGGAGGCGACGCGCAAGTACGGCGTGGGATCAGGTGCGGTGCGGACGATCGCCGGCACGATGAAGATCCACATGGAACTGGAAGAGAAGATTGCCCGGTTCAAAAATGTGGAAGCGTGCGTGGTGTTCCAGTCAGGATTTGCGGCGAATGCGGGGACAGTCTCGGCCGTACTGGGAAAAGACGACTTCATCATCTCGGACCAACTGAATCACGCGTCCATCATTGATGGCGCACGTTTATCGAAGGCCAAGATTCTGGTTGTCAATCACAAAGATATTGGGCACGCCGAGCAGCAATTGGCGAGCGTCAAAGATCAACCCGGCAAGAAACTGTTGATCACTGATGGCGTATTCTCGATGGACGGTGACATCGGGGCGCTGCCGGCGTTGTGCGATTTGGCGGAGAAATATGGGGCCATCATGATGGTGGATGATGCTCACGCGTCCGGTGTGTTGGGCTGCAACGGGCGCGGCACGATCGATCACTTCAACGTGCACGGACGGGTTGATATTCAGGTCGGAACTTTGTCGAAGGCAATCGGCGCGCTGGGTGGCTATGTTTGCGGCACGCGGGACCTGATCGACTTTCTCTATCATCGGGCGCGACCGTTCCTGTTTTCGACTTCGCACCCGCCGTCGGTGGCTGCCACGTGCATCGCCGCGTTCGATGTACTACAGGATGAACCGGAATTGATCGAGCAGCTTTGGGACAACACGCGATTCTGGAAGAAAGAACTCGGGCTGCTTGGGTTTGATATCGGGGGAAGAACAACTCCGGCGAGCGAGACGCCAATTACACCGATTATCATCGGTGACGGCAAACTGACCATGGATTTCTCCCGCGAGTTGTTCAAAGAAGGCGTAATGGGAACGGGAATTGCCTTTCCGACGGTGCCTGAAGGCAAAGCGCGAATTCGAACCATCATGACAGCTACTCACACCAAGGATGAGTTGCACGAAGCGCTCGTAGTGCTAAAGAGAGTCGGGAAAAAGATGGGAATCCTCGCCTGATTCGCCGGCATGTGGTTCAGGACTTGGATACCGCATTTTGATAATGCGAAATGACGCGGTAACACTCACAGGCTGAATTCTCGAGTTCCTTGCGCTTGAGAATCTTCACAGTTCCCCTGAGGTTCTCGATCAGGCCAGCTTTCTGAAGCACTCCTGCCGCCAGGCTGACGCTGGGTCGTCCAGTGCCCAACATTTGAGCAAGGAACTCATGAGTCACAGGAAGCCAGTCGGAGTCTATCCGGTCCTGGCACATGAGTAGCCATCGAGCCAATCGCTGTTCGATTTCGTGCAGACGGTTGCAGGCGGCAATCTGTGCAACCTGCATTCCCCGCACCATGACGTAACGTCCTAGCTGGCGCTGCAGTTCGGGTAAATCCGGCATCAATTGCTCTAAAACGTCGGAAGCAATCCGCAAACAATTGCCGGGTACCTGCACAACGACGCGGTGTGGACTGCGGTTCAGGCCCACCGCGACGGCACTTCCGATCACGCCTTCTTTTCCGATGACTGCCACCTCCACGCTCCTGCCGTCCGTCGTGAGTACGACACTCGCGCAAAGGCCCGAATTCAAAAAATATGCGAAATCGATTTTCTCTCCCGGCTCGCGAAGGATCTGTTGGCGACGTAGATCGAACGGTTCCAAGTAAGGCTCAAGAAGTTCGTATTCGCGTTGGGGAATAGCGCGGAGGACCAAATTGGAAACAGGCTTAGCCGAAACCTGAGACTTTGAACCTTGCAGGAGTTTGGACTTGCTTCGTCGGTGGTGCGCGCTTTCTCTACGTTCCAAGCAGTTTTCCTTGCAAACTGCGTACTACGGATGTGTAAGGAGATTAAGCGCGTAGCCTATTTACAGCGGGGAACCTTGTCAGTTCGGCAGCGTACTCTATAGCAGAATGAACCTATTTAAGCCCCATTCCGCCGTTGAAAGTTTGAATGACACCGTAACACTCACAAGCAGCGGTCTCCAGTTGCTTGCGATTCAGAATCTTCATTCTGCCGCGCAGATTTTCAATGAGTCCCGCCCGCTCCAGGACTGCTGCGGCAAGGCTGACGCTCGGACGTCCGCTACCCAACATTTGTGCAAGGAATTCGTGGGTAAGATGCAGCGATTCCGAATCGATACGGTCCTGGCACATTAAGAGCCAGCGGGCCAGGCGCTTATCTAGATCGTGTAGCCGATTGCAGGCAGCAATTTGCCCTACTTGCATGGCGTGCATCATGGCATAGCGGGTAAGTTGCCGCCGAAGTACCGGAGTCGATGGCAATAATTGTTCCAGGATTTCCGCGGGCATCTTCACGCCGCTTCCAGTTATCTGCATAATGGCGCGAAAATACGACCACTGCATGCCTGCCGTGAGGGGCAAGCCCACCATACCCTCCCTGCCCACGATGCCGACTTCCACGCTGTGGCCCTCCTTACTGACCACCACCAGGGACGTCATTCCAGCATTGAGGAAGTGAGCGTACCGGATTTTTTCTCCCGGCTCGTGCAGGACAAAGTATTGCGGCAGGTCAATCGGCTCCAGGAATTCGCGTATGAGACCGTACTCATCGTCGGGAATTGAGAGCAGAATGAAATTTCGTATAGCTTTGCCGGCGATATCAGTACGCATGCCAGCTTGTATTGGTGCTAAAAGCGGAGGTACGCAATTTCCGTTGGTGACAATTTCGCTGCCCATACGCTCGATTGGATGCTGAATATGGGTGAGGCAATCTCACCAGAAGCTGTATAGCAGACAAAAAGTTGTCCCATTCAGAGTAGTCTGAAACCGTACGGGAGGGGGCTGGAGTCAGTAGTCAGGGAAAGCGAGCCCTGACTACTATTTGTTGGTATTGGAATCCTCTTTGGCCAGCTTAACCTTCGCAGACTCAAGCTGCTTTTGCACGCGCGCCAATTCTTCACTGTCGACCTCGGGTGCAACGGTTTTGTTCCATTCTTCGATAGCGCGCTCCCAGTGGGCGGCAGCCAATCTCAGACGACCGGTTTTCTGGTAGAGATCGCCAAGGTGCTGCTGGACGGTGGGGTCGGTGCCCATATGCTGGGAAGCTTTCGTCAAGCTATCTTCCGCTTGTTCGTACTTACCAAGCTTGAAATAGGCCCAGCCCAGAGAATCGAGGTAAGCTCCGTTGGCCGGCTCAAGATCAACAGCTTTCTTGATCATGATGAGCGCTTCGTCAAGTTTCTGGCCACGATCCGCGAGCATATAACCGAGATAATTGAGTACGGCGGCATTATCAGGGTCGGTCGCCAACACTTTGCGGAAAACCTGTTCCGCTTCCTCGTATTTCTTCTGCCGCTCGTATGTCGAGCCGCGTAGAAATTCAACGTACTCTTTGTCCTCGTCTTTGACCGAAAGCTGACCTGCTTTATCGAGGGCTTGCTCGGCTTCGGGCCAACGCTTCAGGCGGCTGTACATCTGGGCGAGGGTGATGTAAACCTCGCGGTCGTCGGGCTTGCCGGTGAGGAGAGAGTTGACTTGCTGCAAGCCTTCATCGGGCTTGCCCATGTCGGCTAGTTGCGCGGCATAAACCATTTTCAGGCCGCGGTCAGTGGGCATCTTGTCGACTGCTTCTTTTGCCGCATCGGTGGCCTGCTGCCACTGTTTCTCTCCGCGATAGGTGTCGATGATCTGCTGATATCCGCGTTCGGCGTTGTCGTCACCGAGCGGGATCATCTGCCGGAAAGTTGTGATGGCCTGCTGGTCGTTGTTGTTCTCGCGATAGACGGTGCCCAGACGCTCCAGGAAAACTGCGCGATTATTCTCTTCGTCTTTGCTGTACTTTCCGTCGGCTTTCTCGGTTTTCTTGAGCAGGTCCTGCAAGGTTTGGGCGGCTTCGTCGTACTGCCCCTCCGCCTGGTACACCGCCGCCATGTTGTACGGTACTTCCATAGAATCCGGCACGACCGCCTGGGCCTGCTTCAAATTGTCGAGCGCGAGATCAAACTTGCCCTGCTTGCGGTAAATCTCAGCCATCCGCAGATGAGTTTGAGGATCTTCAGGATTTGCATCGGCAATGATCTTGTATTGATCGAGAGCAGCGTCAGTCTGTCCATCGTTCAGCAGGTTCTGGGCAAGGCCACGAATCGCATCGAGATTGTCACGGTCGAGTGCGATTGCTTTGCGGTAGGCGTCGATAGCTTTCTTGTAATCCTTCTGCTGTTCGTACGTATAGCCGAGGACGGAATACAGTTTCGCAGAACGGGATGCATCGGGAACTTTGCTGAGAACGTCGGCAGCCCTGGCCGCATCGCCTTCGGCGGTGTAAAGGAATGCGAGAGCGGTAACGGCTTCTTCAGAATCAGGTTCCAGCTTGATGGCGGTCTTGAACTCGGATTCAGCTTTTTGCAGGTCGTTATTCCGACCATAGAGTCGGCCGAGGAGCAGATGGTCGTCAACGCTGTCCGGCTCTAGCTTAATGATTTCCTCATACTGCTCGATCGCCAGCTTCAAGACGCTGTCGGAACCGTTCCCGCTCGGGCTGTCGCCCAAGGAACGGAGGTAAATTCGACCAAGGAGTTTATGGGCTTCCAGGTTGTTGGGATCGCGCTTAAGAATGTCCTGAGCTTCCAGAACTGCGTCGCGAATGCGTCCCGTCTTGGCATAAAGCTCAGCTAGGCCCGCGGTCAGGTATTCAGAGGTGGGGTCGGCTTCAATAGCCGCCCTGTATTCCTCGATCGCTTTGCTGGCCAAGTCACTGCGCCCATACATCGCCACTTGCTCTTCATAGGTGTGCGCGAGAGCGTAGTGGTAGTAGGCGGCGGCGCGGTCGACTTTTCTTGGAGTCGACGAAGCGGCAGGCTTTGAGGCCGAAGTTGCTGGCTGTGCCGAAGCGGTGGGCGCTGCCGGTTCCTGGGCAAAAGCGCTCAGCACAAACGCCGGCACGAGAAGAAAAACAAAACGATGTCTGATGATCATTAAAACCCTTCGGAATCCCAAAGCCATAGCGATTGGATGCTGAACCGCCGCGGACGGGTGCTCAAGCTATTGTAAACCTTAGTCAACCGGGTATGGAAAGGAGGATTCGCACCCGGAGGTACAGGCACCACGGCACTATGTGCGGAGACTAGATTTCTGAATAGCATAGCGGCGCTTCAGTGGCGGAAGTGGCGGACGCCGGTAAAAATCATTGCCAGACCGAGGCGGTTGGCCGCGTCGATGACTTCCGGATCGCGAACCGAGCCGCCCGGCTGGATAATGGCCGTGGCACCAGCGTTGGCGATTTCCTCAACGCCATCGGGAAAAGGGAAGAAAGCGTCGGATGCGGCGACGGTTCCCTTGAGCGGCAGTACAGCTTTCATGGCACCTATGCGGCAGGAGTCCACACGACTCATCTGGCCGGCACCTACTCCCACCGTTTGGCCGTCTCGAGCGTAAACAATGGCGTTCGATTTTACGTGTTTACAAATTTTCCAGGCGAACAGGAGCGCCCGCTTTTCCGTAGGGTCGGGCGACCGCTGGGTAACAACCTTCAGATCCGAGTCTCTGAGCTTGTGAAGATCTGAATCTTGTAACAAAATTCCCCCGGAAACGTTCTTTAGCACCCACTTTTGCGACGCGTTCCGGATCTCAAGCAATCGCAAGTTCTTCTTGCCCAATAACTTTGATTTGGCAGAAGCTGCAAACGCCGGAGCCGCGATAACTTCCAGGAAGAGCTTTGAAATTTCTTCCGCGGTTTCGCCGTCCATAGGACGATTGAGAGCGATCACCCCACCAAATGCGGAAACCGGATCGCATTCCAATGCCCGTAGATAGGCTTCCTTGAGCGTTTTACCAGTTGCTGCGCCGCACGGGTTGGTGTGTTTAATGATCGCGCAGAAGGGTTCCTCAAAGTCCTGCGCGAGGTCCCACGCGGCCTGCGTATCCACGATGTTGTTATAGGAAAGCTCTTTTCCTTGAAACTGATGAGCGTTGGCAACGCCGGCATTGGACCCGTCTGAATAAAGCGCCGACCGCTGATGAGGATTCTCTCCGTAGCGCAGGTCCATCAGCTTGGTGAATGACAAACGCAGCGTGTGGGGGAATGCGCCGGGTTCGGAGAGGTTGACCGGGCGATCAGGGTTAAGCCGCGCGAGGGTGGACGCTATTGCGGAGTCATACGCTGCAGTTGTGGCGAAGGCTTTCTGGGCAAGGCGCCACTTGGTGTCCAGAGAAAGTTCACCTGCTGAGTTCTGCAGTTCGATCGCGATTTCCTCGTAATCGCCTGGCGAAGTCACGACGGCAACGTCATTAAAATTTTTTGCGGCCGAGCGAATCATCGACGGGCCGCCGATATCGATGTTCTCGATCAGTTCCTCAAAGTTCACTCCCGTTTTTTCAGCCGTCTTCTCGAATGCGTAGAGATTTACAACGACCATGTCGATCGGAGCGATGCCGTGTTCCGCGACGGCAGCGCGATGAGAAGCATTGTCGCGCCGGTGCAGGATCGCGCCGTGCACCTTGGGGTGCAAAGTCTTCACACGTCCGTCGAGCATCTCGGGGAAACCGGTGAAGTCGGAGATGTCTTTGACCGGGATGCCGGAATCGCGCAGCAGCTTGGCGGTGCCGCCGGTGGAAATGAGTTCGATATGGAGGGTTGCGAGTTTGCGCGCAAAATCTACGATTCCGGTTTTGTCGGTGACACTAAGAAGGGCTCGCTGGACTTTCGGCATTCGGGCTCCGCGGAGGGATTTGTGCTGAAGTAAGCACCTCAAATTTTATCAGTAGTCTCCGGTGTAGGAGATTGAGGGATTCTGAGCACGACCCAGGCTATGTGACCGGCCTCACCGCCATGTGTGCTCTGCTCTCTGTAAAGTAGGAGTCTGCTTTGCTCACCATCCATCGTGAGGGTTTTCGCGAAACTCTCCATTTCAGAATTGAAAATAGGGGCAGGGCTAATTCAGGCTGCTCTACTCTGGCCGGAGGCAATTTATTTGAACGATTTCGACAAGATCGCGCATGTCATTTCACTTTCCACCGCGCCGGTCTTTCTTCTGTCGGGCGTCGGCACGATTCTAAGTGTACTGAGCGGGAGGCTTGCTCGCATCATCGATCGTGCGCGAATTCTTGAGGCGCGACTAGACGCGACGGAGACAGTTCAAGCAGCCGCAATCGTAAGAGAGTTGCATACTCTGGAAAGAAGGGGACAGTTGATATACCGGGCAATTACGCTTAGCACGGTTTCTGCTCTGATGGTCTGCTTTGTCATCGCTTCACTCTTCGCCAGTTCCGTGTTACACCACTCAACTCGCATCTTTGTCACAAGCCTCTTCATTGTGGCTATGCTCTCGTCAATTGTTAGTCTGATCCTATTTCTTCGTGAAGTGTTCCTCGCCATCGGCACCTTCGAGATCGGTTTGCCCGCACGGAAGCGAGCAGCGGCTGCTTGATCCCCCGGCACGAAATGCAGAAGGTTTATCGTCGAATCCAAGCTGGCGCAGCAAATCCCCTGATTGGGCTCACGTCGCAGCAGACACAGGATCTCATCAATTTTCTGCAGACGCTGTAGAAAGGAAGATGTTCTGACAATTCAGGAGTTCGGACGTCGGTAGGCCGCACCGCTGACGACCATGGCGTTCGGAAACTCAGTTCGTGTCAAACGCGCCTGATCCACAGGCTGGAGGGCCAAACACGCTCGTCATCCTGGCTGGGAACCCAACGTCCGGCGGCTTTCGGCATGTCCGTGAAGCTCGTCTTCCAGCGCGGGAATGCGGCTTCCAGCGCCTCCGGGTAGAACGCCTGCATCGCGCTTGATGCCCAGAGCACTTCAAAGTTGTTATTGAAGCTTAGAAAAGCCTGAACCAGGTATTGCTCGGACCAGAAGCACATATTGTGCAGGACGGCTTCCCGCGGGTAGTCGCTGGGGAAGAAAATGTCATGAATGTGTACCAGAACACCGGATCGAAGGCTGGGAATGATTTCCAAATACTCGCGCACGACGTCGCTTCCGACGGAGACGACATGGCTCGAATCGATGAACAGAATGTCATTCGGCCCAAGCGATTGAAAGAGGTTTAAGTCGACATCCTGCACGGCGCTCGGAATGACGGTCACAAAATTCGAGAAGCCGTTCTGCGGAACACGTTCCGGCTTCGGATCGATGCTTATAATTTCCCCACCAGCGCCATCTATCTGCTTATTCATCTGCAAAGCCGCTGCCATGACGCGAGTGCTGAACCCTGTGCCAATCTCAATGATGCGTGCCGGTCTGTGCTGCCTTACGAAGCCGTAAGCAATTTCTGCATCTACCATCTCGAAAAAACCATTGTTGTGGTGGTACCCCCCGGAGCCATTTACTGGCCTGTCTGGAAATGCGGTCCACTCGTTTCCATAATCAGCCGTCATTCTGTCGAGCATCTTCAATTGTCGAGCGAAATGAAAATCGAAGGACATGGTCGCCATCGAGGTCGGCCACTCGCGTTTTTCGAGCTCGTTGATGTCTGGGATGGGCCAATAGAAATGGTTGGGAGTGACGTTAATGCCTATACGTTGCAAGGCGCGAAATGAACGCAGCATGACTGAGTTGAAGAGTTCGCTCTGCCTGAGTTTTCGCGCAATGCTGGTTAATGGATGGGTAACTCCATCGTTTTGTGGCCCGCTTACGGTTTTCTCTGGAGCGTTGGCCGGTTGCTGTGGAACCCATGTTTCGGCTGAACAGGTGTTTCCCCGAATTGTGGTGGATTGGGCCATAAGGTGTGTCTCAGGTGCGGCAATTTCTATGCCTTATTGGAGTGTTTTCCCGGAAACGGGGTTGCATGCGCTTACTGCTCTGAAGTTATTGAGAATACTAGCTGTAATCAGATTTTAATACACGTGATTAGCACTGTAATCAGATTTTAATACACGTGATTAGCAGGAGTGAGTCACTTCTTGGGCCGGGCTTTCAGGTGTACTTTGCCCTCTTGCATTTCGACGCTGAACTCCACGGCCGCACAACCATATTGCTTGCGGAGTTGTTCGGTTTTCTTTTCCACGAACGAATGGAAACTGTCGAATGAGCCCATGGTGCTATCGCCCGCCTTCTTTTTGGCGTCTGTCAGACCTCGGTACAACTCCTGTATGCTGCCGGATTCTTTGCCAGGATCGGAACACTGGATTCGCAAAGAGCCCGATGCAGCATTGCTCGCGGAGGCAGCCGCCGCGTTTGCCAGTCCATAGGCCTGGTGGTGCGGCGTTTCATTCCCTTCCGTGGGACGGACGCCCTGCACTGAAAGCAGAGCATCTTGCGGGCGACGATAACCTTCTTCGCGAATACGGCCTTTTTTCCTCCACAGGTCCGAATAAATCGCATAGCGCTGGGCCATTTCGTTGTAGCGGAATCGCTGAGAGAAATTCATATGCCCGCCATCGCTGAATTTGCGCAATAGCGAAAGCACTTTCCACTCAATATCCGTGGGCGGCTTCTTGGTGGGGTTACTGAAATATACCTCGTACTCAATCTTGAGCCGGCGCAGTTGCTGTTCCAGTAGATTCAGTTCTTCGTCGACGGTCACACAGGTATCCCGAGGACAGTGTAGGGCGAACACCAGAGCCGGGCGAAGGTTACTGCGGGAGTGGGACGAAAGTCATGCGCAGGTGGTCCGGTGCCGGTTGGCAGAAGTCAGCAGATTTCAGACTGCAGATCTCAAATTGAAGATTTCAAATTGTAGATTCAGAGTCTACGATTAGCGGCCGGCATTGGCGGCCATCTTCTTCACCATTGCCAAGACCAGTTTGCGGTCGCTGTCATTGAGGCTCACTGAATAGCGCCGGATCTGGCTCAGGAAGCGGACTTCATCGTCGGAAAGCTGAGGCAGGCCTTTGCTCCCATTGCTGTGCCCGGAATCAGAAAAGAATTGGGACAGCGGAAGTTCCATGGCGCCAGCAATCTTCGAGAGGGTATCAAGAGAGGGAATGGTATGCCCGTTCTCGACCCGCGAAAGATAACAGCGGAGAAGACCTGTCCGTTTTTCGATATCGCCTTGAGACATCCCTTTTTGCAGCCGGTAATTTCTGATGGTCTCGCCGATATTCATAGAAGAGGGATCCAACTCGGCTCCTGGGAATGCTGAATAGTAACCAGAGTAGTACCGTCTGGCAAGTGGAAATTCGTGCCATACCTAAGCGGCGCAATCTCAGCGCTGTAGCAGAGTTCCGAGCCGCGTTGCATTCTGACGTTGTTCAAGAAAATTAGCGCTTAAGGTTGTTGGCGAAGAACTCAGTGATGTGTTTCCATGCATCCGCCGCATCATCGGCGCGATAGCCGGTTTTATTGTTGGGATTCTCGAAGGCATGGCCCGCATCCGAATAAATCACGACGTCGATCGTCTTACCTTTGTCTTTCATCAGCTGCTCAAATTTCCTGACGTCATCGACGGGAATGCCGCGGTCCTGCCCTCCGAAAAGCCCCAATACTGCGGCATGAATCTTCTCAATAGAAGCCGGGTCCGTGGCGAGATGTCCGTAATTGATGACGTCGGCCTTGAGGGTGGGTTCTTGTAACGCAACGTCGAGGGAATAACCGCCACCCATGCACCAGCCGATCGCGCCAATGCGATCTTTATTGACGTTTGATTGGGATTCAAGGAATTCGAAGGCCGCATGCAAATCGCGCTTGGCACGGTCTTCCGGAACACCGCGCATAATCTCGTGCGCTTCTTCCGGCGTGGTGGCGAGCTTGCCGCGGTAAAGATCGATGGCCAGCGTCACATAGCCTTGATCGGCAAGTTTCGACGCTTCTTCCTTCACCCAGTCATTGAGTCCCCACCATTCGTGGATCACGATGATGCCGGGCGTTTTGCCCTTCACCTCCGGCGAATAGACAATTGCGCGCACGGTTTCGTCTCCGCTCTTGTAAGAGATGTCTTTGGAACTGGCAGCGTAGGAACCTGTAATGAAAAGTAACAGGAAGATCAAAACGCGAAGCTTCATATCATTTGCTCCAGAAATCAGCTAAGGTTCAATTGCAGATACAACGTACCTGGCATCGGATTAGTGCGATAGGGTTCGATCTCGTAGAAGCCAAGGTTGCGGTACATAGCTACGGCATCCTTCATCACCGGTTCGACGGTATCGAGTCGCATGAATTTGTATCCGATGTTCCGGGCTTCTGCAATGACCGCGTCGGCGAGCATGCGTCCGAAGCCCTCGCTTCGGAATTGGGGGCGCAGATAGAGGCGCTTCATTTCACATATGTGCTCGGTGATTTTGTGCATGGCTACGCTGCCGGCAAGTTCGTTGGAAACGTAGGCCAACAAAAGCCGGCCATCCGGCGGGGCGTAGTCGCCGGGCAGATTCGCAAGTTCCTCGTCAAAGTTTTGAAAACACAGGCTGAAGCCGAGTGAGTTGGCGTATTCGAGGAACAGTTCACGGGCTTGAGCGATTTCATTCGCATTTCCGGCATTGCGGATCGAGAGTGCGCTTGCGGTGGACACGACAGAATTCATGATATGCGGTTTGCGATCGACCCTGATTAGCCCATCAACATGCCGCCGTTAACGCTGAGTACATGACCGGTGACGTAGGCGGCCTCCTCGGATGCGAGAAAGGCTACCGAATTTGCGACATCCTCCGGAGTTCCTAGTCGCCCCAACGGGATATTCTTCAGCGCGCTCTGCCGCAATTCTTCTGACAAAGTTGCCGTCATGGCGGTTTCAATGAAACCGGGAGCGACAGCATTACAAGTGATGTTGCGTGATCCCACTTCCCGGGCAATCGCCATGGTCAAGCCGATGAGGCCTGCCTTCGATGACGCGTAATTGGCCTGTCCGGCCTGGCCCATCTGGCCAAAAATAGAGGTGATGTTGATGATGCGTCCCCATCGTTGTTTGAGCATGGAACTGACCACCTGTTGGATACACAGATAGGCGGAGGTCAGGTTCGTATTGATAACCGAGTCCCAGTCGGCGCGCTTCATCCGCATGACCAGTTGATCGTGCGTGATTCCCGCATTGTTAACAAGAACGTCTATTTTTCCGAATTGTCCCAGCGCGGCTTTGAATGCCGATTTAATCTGATCTTCGTTTGCAATATCAACCGGAAAAACCGCAGCCTTTCCGTCCGAGTCTGTAATGCGCTGGGCCACTTCTTCGAGCTTCTGCTGATTGCGAGCCGCGAGCGCGACGGCAGCGCCGGCTTGCGCCAATTTAAGCGCGCAGGCGCGGCCAATACCTTGCGACGCGCCTGTCACGAGGGCAACTCGGCCCGATAAGCTCATAGGTTCTCCTTGCTGGAAAGCGGAAATTATAGCTGGACTTCGGCGGCGGTGGCGCGATCCTCGCTTTGTGAGATCTCCTGGCGGAAGAGGTAGCGGAGAATCGGCGGTGCAATCAGCGTGGTCACGGCGGTCATGAAGACCACGATGGCGTAAGTGGATTGCAGAACTATGCCGGATTGCAATCCTACCAACGCCACAATCAGAGCCACCTCACCACGAGGCAGCATGCCCACGCCCACACGAATAGCGGTTTCCCAGCCTTCGGACAACAAGGGCAGACCACAGCCGAGGATTTTGGAAATGATAGCCAGGAAGGAAATCACCCCCGCTGCTACCAGAATGTTTCCCGTGAACAGCTTTAAATTCAGCCGAGCGCCGATCGCAAAAAAGAAAAACGGCGAAAGGAATTCTGTAATGCCGGCAACCCGCGGAACCAGGTTCCACTGCGGCGCGTATTCAGCAAATACAAGTCCCGCGAAGAAGGCACCGATGATTGCGGCCATGCCGATCCGGGCTGCGAGCCAGGAAAGGAGCAGACAGATGGCCAGAGCGATAACAAGCGAAGCGTTCTGCGTGGACAGATGTTCAACCCGAGGCTCCATCCTTCGCACAATGCGGGGCGCGACGTAGATCATGAACATGGCGAAGCCAGCGGCTTCACCGGCGAGAATGGCAAGGTGCGGCCAACGCGGCACACCGCCGTTCGCGAAACCGCTAACCACTGCGAGCAGCACCATTCCAATGATGTCGTCGAAGACGGCTGCGCCCAGAATGACGCGGGCGGTTTCTGTCGAGAGGACGCCAAGGTCGGCAAGCACGCGAGCTGTAATGCCAACGCTGGTCGCCACCATGGCGGCGCCGACGAAAACTGCTTCACTTGAAGTATCGCCGCGGAGTTTCAGATAAACGAACCCGAGAAGAAACGGGAGCAGGCCGCCGACTACCGCGACCTGCATGGCCTTACCACCCACACGGATGAGATCGCCGGGGCTGATTTCCAGGCCGGCGCGGAACAGCAGGAAAATGGCTCCGATTTCTGCTACCGAGTAGATGATATTGCTGGGTTCAATAATTCCGAGAGCGTAGGGTCCGAGCACTACGCCAGCCAGAATTTCTCCCAGTACAGAAGGCAAGCGGAAGCGCTCAAAGATCTCCCCGACGACCTTCGCGGACACAAAAACAGCGAAAAGTTCCAGTAGGAACTGCTCAGGGCTGAGTGGCATTGCGTATATGGAAAGAATAGGGCAAGGCTAAGCCACACGCAGCAAAATTCGAGAGCAGCTGACGATGCGGAAAGGGCTGAAAAGGTTTCTATCGCGCCTTTTGTGACCCGTCAATTGCCCGCCGGGCCAGACCAGAACCTGCAGCCTCTTCGAGAAAAATTAATGGTTAGTGGGTTTAGAGCGAAGGCGTGGATTGAGCCTGCACCGTGCCTGAAACGGCATGGTAATCGGAATAGTAGATGTCCACAACAGTGCGGCCCACGATGCGAGCCTGCGCCTCGGAGTGGATGTGGACAGGGAAAGTAAACGAGTCCACATCGGCATAGTCCTGTACAAATTCAATTTTTTTGACAAACAGGGATGGCGACTTCACCGCGCGTCCTTCCGCGCGCACGATGCTGGCGGTGTAGGCGTCCAGAAAAATGCGACCTTTGAAAAGACCGGGACGTTTGTAGCGCGGCTTGACGTGGTAAACATGAACGACGTGCCCCTCCAGTTCGGTCGTGCCCTTGTAAGAAAATTTGTAGTTCGTAGGGCTAATTGCGTTCAACGACGGATCGTCTTTTTCAACGTGAGTAGCTTCCGATTGCAGCAGGCGCAAAATGACATTGCTCTTAACAAAGTTGTCGCCGGTAAAACGTATTGCTTTGAAGGCGAGTTTCCGAGGAGGCGCGGAGTATTGGCGCTGCAGTTCGTATTCACCAGTCTGCTGCGTGTCCGGAAGTTCAGCATGTATCACCGTGCTTGCGGAGTAGGAAGCGAGGTCCTGCGATTGCGCAACGGTGCGATTGCGGTAGACCTGAAGGGTGAAGTCCGGCCCCATCCGCGGCAGGGTAATCGATGAAGGAAAAGAGAGATTATGGTCTGTGCCGAGTGAACTTGACCTGTCGTCGAACGACCGTCCGCGGCTGATGCACGAGACCAGGGGAGAGACACTTTGACCTGCAGAAAGGGAAACGAGCAGGAAAGTAAGCCCCAAAATTTGAAAAGAAAACCGCCGCATGAGTTCGAGGTAAATACCTTTTATATCCGATTCCGGCGACCAAGAAAAGTTACAAAACAGTTGTACCCAATTTCATTGCGCAAGTCCTGCCTCACCAGTAACATCTCAGGTGCCTTTCTAATGAGGTCTGTAATGTCGGAACCCGAAAAACCTCCTCAGCCCAGCAACGGCAATCATCGCGCAGATACACCAACGGTCGAAGTTTACGCGGTATATGGCGCAGAGCCGGAGATCCAGGCTTACGCCATGGCGAAATATTCGCGCTCGGCACTCTCGATGAAGGAGTCGTTGCGTGAAATCAGCCAGCAGAAGGCGGAAAAGTTTCTTAATACCTTCTATTTCCAGTACGGACACCGGTCGATTGCGGATTTGGCCCACATCGCATTGGCAATTGAAAAGCTTTCTATCTTGGCCGCCATTGCTGTTGCCGACGAACAGCGCTGGGATGGGCAAGAGCGCTCCACGCGCTATCAGGATTTTAAGAAGAGCGGATATTACACGCCGGATTTTGGTGGTGATCGCGAAGCCGCAATAGTCTACCGGGAAGCCCTCGATGATCTGTTTAGAGAATACGAATCGTTTTCCGAGCGCATGGCCTTATATCTGGCCAGCATCGTGCCAAAACCGGCCGAGATGAAGCAGGACGCTTACGAGCGAACGCTGCGGGCACGTGCTTTCGACATTTCGCGATACTTGTTGCCCCTGGCGACGAATACATCCTTAGGCGAAATCGTGAACGCGAGAACCCTGGAGAATCAGGTCTCGCACCTGCTGTCCCACACGCATAAGGAGGTTCGGAATCTGGGCGAGTTGCTGAAAAAAGCAGCGACGTCGCCGGCGTACAACGTCAATCAGGAAGCCGCACGCAAACTCGTTGACGAGGTCCGAGCAGTTTCGGCCGAACTTGGCTCGCGCGCAGAACAGGAGCTGCTGCGAGAAGTTCGGGTTGCTCCGACGCTGGTCAAATATGCCGATCCCAATACGTATGAGATCCAGACCCGGCGCGAGTTGCGGCACATTGCCAGAGAATTGATGGGCGATTTGCCGGTGGAGGAGGCGCCCCTGGTGGATCTGCTGGAGGAGGAACCGCTGGAGATCGAGTTGGCTGCGACACTGGTGTATGGGCACAGTCATTATCCTTATCGGCAGATTCGTAATGCGGTCGAAGGAGCGGGAGAACGTATTCGCCGCGAGATTATCGACGCCGGCCTGCGTCATCGCGGCAAGCATGACGAGATGCTGCGCCCGTTCTGTGCCGGGCAGCAATTCCGTTTCGACATTCTGATGGATATCGGCGGATTCCGGGACATGCACCGGCACCGCCGCTGCATCCAGATAGAACAGGAATTCACGGCTGCGCATGGGTACGACACACCGGAGGAAGTGAACGCTGCAGGAGTCGCCGAGGAATATCACGCGATAATGCAGCGTACGGCCGGAGCAGTCGAGAAACTGCGACGTAGCGGTACGCCAGAAGCGGAGGAGAATTCGCAATATGCGATTCCTCTGGCATTCCGGAAACGGACCTTGTTCAAGATGGATTTCGCGGAGGTGGTGTACATCTCGGAATTGAGAACGACGCCAGCCGGACACGCATCGTACCGCAATGTCGCTTTTGCGATGTACGAGGCGGTGGCCAAGAAGTATCCGGCGTTGTCGAAGTATTTCCGCGTAACCGATGTGAGAGAGCCGGTGGACTTGCTGAAGAGGTAGTTAGGTTTAATCGTCCAGACAAATGCGTGTGGCTTACGTGTACATCACCTTGCGGTCGCCTTTGACGATCCGGCCAATGGCATAGGCCTTTTCTCCCAGCTTCTCCAGGACAGTCTGAGCTTTTTTGAATTTCTTCGAGGGAATAATCAGGAGCATGCCGACACCCATGTTGAAGGTGCGCAGCATTTCGGCTTGGGGTACATTTCCGAGCGTCTGCAGGTGTTCAAAAATGGGCAGCGCAGGCCAGGAGCCGACTTCAATGATGGCGGCGACTCCGCGCGGCAGCACGCGGGGAAGATTTTCGGTTATGCCACCCCCTGTAATGTGGGCCATAGCAGCGACACAATCGGCAGCCAGAAGTTTCTTGATAATAGGCCAGTAGCTTTTATGAGTTTGCATGAGCTCATTCCCAACTTTCCCTTTGAGCTCATTGACATACGTCTCGGGCGTGTAGCCGGCCACCTCGAAAAATAATTTGCGGGCGAGGGAATAGCCGTTGGTATGCAGCCCAGTCGAAGGCAAGCCCAGAATCACGTCACCCGGTTCGACGGTTTTTCCAGTGATGATGCGGTCGCGTTCGACCACGCCGACGATGAATCCGGCAAGATCGTACTCGCCATTGGGATAGAAGCCGGGCATCTCAGCGGTTTCTCCGCCGATCAAAGCACAGCCATTGTGTTTGCAAGCCTCGGCTAGGCCTTCAATGATTTTTTCGGCAACTTCGGGTTCGAGCTTGCCCGTGGCCAGGTAATCCATGAAGAACAGCGGAGTTGCACCCTGTACCGCGATATCGTTCACACAATGATTGACAAGATCGGCGCCCACGGTATGGTGCATGTTCATTTCGACAGCGATCTTCAACTTCGTGCCGACGCCATCCACACTTGAGACCAGAACCGGGTCGTGGTACTTCTCTTTGTCGATCGAGAACATGCCACCAAAGCCGCCAATCTCGCTCAAAACGCCTTTGGTGAAGGTCTTGTGAGCGAGGTACTTGATCCGCTTCTTCGTTTTATTGGCGCGGTCGATGTCTACACCGGCATCGGCGTAAGTAATCGTCGCGCTGTTTGAGGGATCCTGCTCCACCACTGAATCCGAAAGTACGGGGATTGTGTCTCGTTTCCGGGGAAAACTGACTTAGACTTCAAGAGCGGCTCATTTTAGCACGGATTTTGCTAACCTTTTGCCCGACCATGCGCGCGGCGGTGATTTTCGGATTGAATTCATCGGAACGGGACCTAAAAGCTTTCCGAGAAAGTTCCGATTGTGAATGGATTGTTGGTCTGCCGGCGAGGTCATCCGAGGCTGACGCGATCATTATTTTCGGTGGGGATGGTACGGTGCACCGGCATCTCTCGCGACTCGTTCAGTTGCGACTACCTGTGCTCATTGTGCCGTGCGGCAGCGGGAACGATTTCGCTCGAGCATTGAAGCTGCCGGACCGGAAAGCGTCTCTTGCAGCATGGCCGGAGTTTGTGTCCGGCGGAGGGAATCTTCGAGAAATTGATTTGGGTGTGATCACGGCTATTCCTGCTCTAAATTCCGCGGGCGCGCCGCCCGCTCCCCACCAGCATTATTTCTGCTGCGTCGGAGGAGTGGGAATCGACGCCGAAGTAGCGCGCCGAGCCAATTCTCTGCCGCGCTGGCTTCGCGGGCATGGTGGATATTTACTGAGCTTGCTGCCAACGCTATTACGTTTTGATCCGGTCAAAGCGAATATCAGTATCCATGGGAGCACAGGAAGAGAGAGAAGTATCGTTCTTGCGGCTTTTGCAAACGCTCCCAGCTATGGTGGCGGGATGAAGATTGCGCCTCGGGCCAAAATGGATGACGGCCTGCTGGATGTCTGCCTCGTCAGAACTCTCAATAAAGCGAAATTGCTGACGGCCTTTCCTACCGTCTACTTTGGGCGACACTTGGGAATGGAAGAAGTTGAATATGTGCAAACGTCCAAACTGAGGATCGACACGGAGAAGCCGGTCGATGTTTATGCTGATGGCGAGTATGTATGCAAGACGCCGATCGAGGTGTCTGTTGCAAGGAATGGATTGAAGTTGATCGTGTCTCCGTAGTTATGCCCCAGCCTTCTGAGTTATGCGGCGGTGAAAACTCCAATCGAGCGCTGCACAAGCCGTAAGGTCGCTATTCCGCAACCGCGTATTCCCGAACTCGAAACTGAAACTTGAAACTGATTTCCAGTGCTACACTACCGGACTATATGGCGGAGAACGGACGCTCGCGAACGCTGCTGTGGATCGTGATCGGGGGCGGGGCCTTCTTTCTGTTCGTGCTCGCGGTGTTCACGCTGGTTTACCTGACGCTGCACACGGCCAACGAGGAAAGCGGCCTCGGAGGATTCGGCGACAAAATTGGTGTGGTTGATCTTGAAGGAGTCATTCTCGATCCCAAAACGGTTGTGCAACAGCTGAAAAGATTTGGCGATGATGATTCCGTCAAAGCCATCATCATTCATGTGAATTCTCCGGGCGGAGGAGTTGCGGCGTCCGAAGAGATTTATCGGGAAGTGAAGCGGCTCCGCGATCAGAAAAAGAAGCGGATTGTGGCTTCGATCGAGACCGTGGGGGCAAGCGGCGCCTATTACGTTTCGTCAGCCACGAACAAGATTTATGCGGACAGCGGCAGTATCGTCGGTTCCATCGGTGTCATTGCCGAGTGGGTCAACTACGGCGACCTGATGCGTTGGGCCAAGTTAAAGCCGGAAATCCTGAAAGTTGGCGAATTCAAGGACACCGGAGATCCGACCCGGGAAATGACGCCCGCCGAGCGAGCGTACATGCAGTCGCTGATCGACAACATGTACGGGCAGTTTGTTCAGGCGGTGGCGGACGGCAGGCATGCGAAGCAAGAAGACATCAAGTCTATCGCGGACGGGCGCGTGTGGACGGGCCAAGAAGCTTTGGGCATGCATTTGATTGATCAGGTTGCCGATTTCCAGGCAGCAGTCGAGGACACCGCTAAGTCAGTGAACATTAAAGGCGAACCTACTCTGGTACACCCGGAACGGCGGCGCGAAACGCTGTTCGACCTGTTATTTGGGGACCTCTCGCAATGGCTGCCAACCCGTGAGAAGCTGCTGGAGAATCAGCTCGGATTTTATTATCTGTGGAAGTAAAGAAGTGGGTATCAGGTGTCAGCCTTTAGGTAATAACTAGCCGTGTCCGCTAATTTGACTCCCTGATACCTGACACCGGTGACCTGAGACCTGTAGTCGACTTGCCCCTTGCGCAGAAGCCCTGAAATTTGAGAAGGTTATGGAGTTCCGATGCGACATGGGGTGGCCGAGCCCATGCGACGTCACTTGGTAAATTAACTGATACGGAGCGAAAAGGCGTATGACAAAGGCGGATCTGATCGACGAAGTGTCGCGGCTGGCCGAGTTGACACGCAAAGACAGTGAAGTCATCGTCGAGACAATCTTCGACAGCATTGTGCGATCACTGCGGGTGGGCGACAAGATCGAGATTCGCGGGTTTGGCAGCTTCCGAACCCGTCAACGCAAGCCACGCGTGGGGCGCAATCCCAAGACCGGCGACCGGGTCGAGGTTCCGGCCAAGAAAATTCCTTTCTTTAAGCCCAGCAAGGAGTTAAAGGATCTAGTCAACACGGGGGTAAGTGAAAGCGCGCCTCCGCCGCCGGCTCCGGCCGCGCCTGCAACTCCGGCATAGCCGACAACTATTTCTCAGGCAAATAGATGTCCGCGAGTTTGAGTGCCAAGCCATTGGCGTCTACATCGGCACGATTCGCGAGGACGATGATGGTGAGATTGTCGGCCGTGAATCGTTCGATAGCGGTTCGGAAACCGATCGTCTCGCCGTAGTGCCACATTCGTACCTGATCTTTGTAGGGATTAAGGAACCAGCCGAAGCCGTACTGAGCTGGTTTGCCGTCGGGTTCTTCCACCCCGGGAACATTCACCGGAGTCACGGCTGGACGCAACTCAGCTTTACTCAAAAGTGTGTGCTTGCGCAGGGCCCCGTCCCATTTAGCCAAGTCTGCTAAGGACGAGTACACGCCGCCGTCGCCCTGAGTAGCTGACGTTGAACTTTGATCAGTTTGCTGCCAGCCGGCCTCGGTTTTCGTATGACCGTACGCCCGATGAATTACTTCATTTTTTCCCTTTTCGTATAGAACGGTGCTGTCCATGTGAAGCGGAGCAAAGATGCGGTCGTGCAGAAAGTTGCGAAAGGGCTGGCCAGAAACTTTCTGCACTACAAGTCCGAGAATTACATAACCTGAGTTGCTGTATTGCCAGTGCGTGCCGGGCTGGAATTTCGTAGTGGTTTGGTGTTTCAGCAGATCTAGCACTTCTTTGTCAGAAATCTGCTGGAGCTTCTCCGAGGCAGCCTGAGGCGGCATCAAGTCTTCGTAATCCTGCAGTCCGGAAGTGTGATTCAGCAGGTTGCGAATGGTGATCGTGCGCCCGTACCCGGGAAACTCCGGAAAGATGTCGGTGAGGTGGTCGTCATACTTAATCTTGCCATCATGTACGAGCAGCATTATGGCCATCGCGGTAAATTGCTTTGTCACTGAGGCTAAACGGAAATTCGTATGTTCGCCGATGGGGTGAAGACTGTGCAGGTCAGTAACGCCATACCCCTGCTCGTATGCGACCTGCCCATCCTGTAGAACGAGCACTGCAAGTCCTGGAATACGCCCAGCGTTGAAGCTGGCGAGAACTGCATCGGCTTGGCGGGCGCGAAAGTCGGCCACTGCAGGGGCGAAGTTTTCACTCACCACGACGACTGCGAGCAACGCAACGCACTGGAACAGGCGTTTTCGAGTAGAGTTCATGTGGTTAAATCGTAACGTATGTTTGCCCGGAAAGTACGTGTGGAGTATGAGGAAAATGGGAACAAGATCCCTTGTCCGATGAAGTGGCTGGACAACTTTTCGATGCGGAACTTTACCAATGCGAGCGTGTTCGATGACACGCTGCCCATCTCTGATGGAATCATGGAAGTTGGGGCGCAGGTTCCACTGGATCAGCTGAAGGCCGCAATGGAAGATTGGTTTCGCAGAAAAAGCTATTTGCCGCGCGGGAGCAGCCTTGTCCTGACCCAACAAAAAACTTAACCGAGCGAGTTCTTTGGCTAGTGGACTTCTAGCGGCCAGCGGTTGGCGTTGCGAGTCGGTATAGGCACTACGTCGCTGTGTACGCCCGCAGTATTTTCGTCCGACAACAGTGTAATGGTCAGGTGAAGCGCTTCGACTTCGTGTCGCACGCGCAGAAGGTCCTGCTCTTTTTGCCTCAGTACCTGGGAAATGTCTTTCATGGCGCCTCGTAGATCAGACGTAAGTACATTGACGCAGATTCTTCATCGTTCGCAACTGGAATCCGTGGGTCTTGTCACTGAGGACTCAGCAACGATACCTACCTAGCGCCCAGAAATATAAAAAGTCCTAATAGAAAAGTGACAAAGTTTGGACGAACGCCTGCTCTTGCTCCTCATCGAATCTCGTATGCAGGCAGGAATGGCAATTTCGGACGCGGGCGAAAAGCGGCTGCAGTCGAGGAATTTGCCGCTGGAGTATGCCTTGTCGCTGCAGGATGAGAATTGGCCGGAGCACCGGACCAAGGTCGATCGCCTGCTGGCTTTGGGTACCGTTGTTTTGGTTAGTGCGTGCGGGTGGATGGTGATCCTGGCCGCCGCGCGAGCGCTACGGTGAAGCTGTTCTACTCGTCGTAGTGCAATAGCGAGTAGACGTCGTATTGCTTGAGTTTGTCGCGACCTTTCAGGAAATCCAGCTCAACCACAAACCCAAGACCGGCGATTTCTGCACCAAGGGACGTGGCGAGCTTCGTCGTGGCTTCCGCCGTTCCGCCGGTTGCTAGTAGATCGTCAGCAATGATGACGCGCTGGCCCGGTTGAATGGCGTCTTTGTGAATCTCCAGGGTATTGGTTCCGTATTCCAGGGCGTAGTCGTATCGGGCGGTAGGGGCGGGGAGTTTGCCGGGTTTGCGAACCGGCACGAAACCGGCATTGAGGCGGTAAGCCAAAGCAGGCGCAAAAATAAAGCCGCGCGCTTCCATCCCAAGGACCAGGTCGATGTCCTTGTCGATGTAGTGTTCGGAAAGCCCATCGATGAGCGTGGCCAGTCCCAGGCGGTCTTTGAGGAGGGTGGTAATGTCGTAGAACAGTATCCCCTTCTTGGGGAAGTCGGGGATCTCGCGGATTAGTTTCTTCAAAGGCTCGCATTCCAGGTGGGCTTTGCCCTGACCCGAATTGGTTGGCATTACCAGGCTCCTTCAATACGAAATGCTGTCAGGCCATGAATAGGTTTGGCCTCCAACTCTTCGACATTATCCACGCGGGCAGCGCGTGGACCTTCCCGTAAACGCGACCGCAACCCGGATAGCTGGTCGGGACTGCCCATGGCCAGAACTTCGACGCTGCTATCGGAATTGTTTCTTACCCATCCCACGATACCGAGAATGTGGGCTTCGCGCTCGACAAACCAGCGAAAGCCGACTCCCTGCACGCGTCCGCGCACCAGGAAGCGGCGGGCCTGAACTGTGCTATCTGAAGTCATCGCTTGAATGCAGAACTAAGAAGCAGGAATGCAGAAGTACGCTAGCGCCGCAGGCTCTTACTTCTGACCTCTGACTTCTAACTTCTGAATTGAACACCTACGCCCTGGACAAGTACACACCCTCGGCCGTATCGACTTTGATCTTCTCGCCTTCGTTGATGAACGGCGGCACCTGCACCACAAGACCGGTCTCAGTTTTTGCCGGTTTGGTTACGCTGGACGCCGTTGCGCTCTTCAATCCCGGTTCCGTCTCTATGACCGTAAGTTCAACGGTTTGCGGCAACTCGATGCCGACCGCCTTACCATCAAAAAATTCGACCCTGATCTGCAGGTTGGGAATCAAGTAATCGACGGCATCTCCCAGAATATCTTTGGTCAAATGAGTCTGCTCGTAGTTCGATGTGTCCATGAAGTAGTAGCTGTCGCCGTCGTTATAGAGATACTCCATCTCGACTTCATCGACGTTAATCTTCTCGATAGGGTCGGGCGAGCGAAAGCGATGCTCGAACATGGCGCCGGTGCGCAAGTTGCGCAGTTTTGCTTGAATAAAGGCGCGCAAATTGCCAGGCGTGCGGTGCTCGACGCTGAAAACCGAGTGCAGATCGTTGTTGTGCTTAATGATCATGCCAGGGCGAAGCTGGGTGGCAGGAATAGCCATTGCTGAATCGATCTCCTTTTGATTGCGGCTGGCCAGCGGAAGGCAGGCCGTTTCTTTCCGCCAGATACGGCTGGAACTTAATATTTTACACGGGCTGGTACAAAGAAGGAAAATCGGCTTCCATCTGTGCTGAATTCAGCACGACACGCTGCGTTTGTGGTCCATTCCGGCTTCGGGCTCGTAATTGGCCTTATTGACGGGGCATCTCGCTAATGAACTTCTTTGCTTGTGCCAGCTCTGGCGGACCTGAATCCTCTCCCCCATTGCAATTCTCGAGGGCTGGCCTCGCTTGCTCCCTGTGCTCTCTGCACCAACTGCCAGCCCTCCGCAAGATCTTTCTCCGATGGGGCACACCATAGCTCGTGGTACAGCGACATCGCCTGTCCCCAATACGCCATGGCGCAGTTTGCGTCGTGCTCGGAGACGTCCGGAAACTGTTCTCTCGCCCGCTCATATTCGAAGGAATGCACGTAGGCGACGCCGGCTTCGAATTCTGCCTGCGTCTGTGGCGAACACGAGGTGCGAAGTGAAACCTTGCCTAACTCGACGTCGCCGTGTGATCCGGCTCCATGCCGTGCATGTCATCTTGTTGTGCCATGAGGGTACAGACGGAAAAAAGCAGAAAGCTCAACATCCAAGCAGCGTTGTGGAGACTGGCGATGCATCCTCGGTCTCCCCCATGATCAGCTCATGATACGCTCGGCAAACTGCTACCAAGCCCCGTGGACAGCTACAATAGTCGGCAGTGAATCAAGTCGCACTGATTTAAGAAAGGTGGATTATGCAAGAGGGAAATTACGAACCATCAGAACCAGGTCGTGTCGGGACCGCGGTCACGTTTTTGCTGATTGGATTGGGGGCCGGTACGCTCATCGGCCTGTTGTTTGCTCCGAAGCCGGGCAAGCAGATGCGCAAGGAGCTGCGCCGCAAGTATGAAGACGCCCGCGAAACGATTGAAGACTGGAAGGAAGAAGCGCAGCAAGTTGCGGAGGAAGCCTTGGAGCGTGGGGCCGAAATGGCAGAAGAGATACGCGATCGCGTAACGCCGCTAACCAAAGCGGTCCGAAAGAAGTAACACTGGACCCTAGCTGAAAATAGCGGCTAGTAAGCCTTTCACTTTGCCAAAGAAACCGTGGTGGGGGTTTCGAACGGGAGCAGGAGGAAGTGCTGACACCTGAAAGAAGGCCGGTTTCCACGCTTCCCGTGCTGGTAGAAGTTGGGCCTCGCGGGTTGGAGCAGGTTGAGCTGGAGGCTGGGCCGGGGGGAGATCGCTGGCGCGAAATACCATTGGAACATCTACCTGCACATGAATGTCGTCTGGTTTGGAGGCTGGCAGCGCAGCAGTCTCCAATCTATGCTCAGAGGACGACGTTTCCGCCTTCACGTTTCCCGTTTTGCCGGCATCCAGAACCCCACGCGTTTCGCTCGACGCAGCGGTGGTCACCGGGGGGACCTCAGCGAGGACGGTCGGGGGCGGTGGGGTCGGGCAGCCACAGCTCTTCACCACCACTAAATCGACCGATTTGACCTGTCCAGAGTGGAACAAGACTTCCTGCGACGGCTTTACCTGGTAGGTCGCATCTCCCAGGAGTTCGGAAACGATTACCGACGCAGTATTCCCAGGCAAGGCCTGCACACAAGTGTTGCCCCTAGGATCAGCACTAACGCTGTAGTGGAATTCTCCCGGTCCTGCAAGCAGGATGCGGAAGTCCGGAGTCAGAATCGAATCCGAAGAGGCATCAAGCGTGTAATGCGCCTCGAGCGCGCCCGTGCTCATGCCCAGCATCAGGGAACGCCCGTTTTGGGATGGCGTGACCGAAACCGTGGTTCCCGGACAAACACGGACTTCGCCGCCGCGGCCTAGATGCAAGACGGCGGTATCGGAACCGGCGGTCACCGACGATCCGGCGCTCAGGCGGCTACCAGCCAGCATCACCGCTCCGGAAGAGACCGGCGTCACCGGCACCGCCAGCGGCTGAACTCCCGTTTTGAACACCGGGGCTGAAGCCATGCTCCGAGCTTGCTGCACTGGGCGTAATCGCACGGTGAGGCGGTTCCCTGCGGCATCCCAGGTATAGCGAACTGGTTGGGCCAAATCGAGCACAATGCGAGCGGCAGAGGGTTGGAACTGACTGACGCGCACGCGATCGATTTCGCGGTTGCGAAACACGAGGGGTTTCTGAGCATTCGAGAGTTGCGCGTTGGGAAAATCGATAACGAGACGATCAGGAGCGTCGAGTTTGGTCAAACTCGGAACCAGCGGATGGTCAGAAATGATTTCTAAATCCGATCCGTCCGGCACCGTAACCGGGCGTACAGATTTGATCGTGGCAGGCTGGTCGGTACTGGCAATCACCTGAGTGCCGGACTGCGCCGGGGCAGCCATCGCGCACAGGACAAGTGCAGCCAGTTCAACAAACGTGCAAAAAGACTTCATTTGCAGGGGTATGTCTTATAACGATAACACCGGTACGGCAGGCCGGGAAGTTACGGTCGGATTCGGGAACTTAAGGCGGGAGCCGTGACGCTAAGGAAGAAATGCCGCCAGGTTCGCAAAGAAATGCTATGCGGTGCGGAAACAAAACCCAGGGCAAATCCTAAGGGGCGGAAAGGAATTCATATTCGTCGATCACCGCGGCGACCGCGACTTTACCATCTGAGTTGGCATCGTCGACCCGAACCACCTTGCCTTTGCAGCGAACGCGGATGCTCTCGGTCAGGGTAATCTCGGGCGGTAGCGTGAGGGTGAATTCGATGGAAGCACCGGCCTCAATAGCGGAGTCGACGTAGAAGCAAATGCCGCGGGCGCTGACATCGCGGGTTTGCGCAGTTTTCTCTTGCTGCCCGTTCTGGGCGTAGGTAACCGATACCGGCAGGCGGAGGGCAAAGCGGCGCGTGGCGCGCTTGTTCTCCGATGTGGTTTCGGCCATTGAGCTCCTCCGGTGGAATGTAGTCTGGCCTGTAAGGACAGGCCTGTCAAGAGGTTTGATGGGGTGGCACCGGGTAAAAACCTTCGCCGGCCAGCGGTGCGGTCAAACGCCTGAGGCCAGTTCCGAATCTGGCTTTTGCCTGGAGTCCATGCTGTCGAAGGATTAGTGCACCGCGGGAGTCGTGGCAGGCTGGTGGCGACTCTTTGCTGATGTGTAAATGAGGAGCTTGGCCTCATTGGAAAACAGGCTCCGGAAAGACGGTTTGGTCGTCGTTGCTATCCATTGGGGAGATGAAGACCGTGAGGTGGCACGTCAGTTCATTGCCAAGAATCACTACGGTTGGATCAATCTTCGAGCTGACAATCAAACCACAACAGCATGGATGTTAAACGGAGTTCTATTGGTTGCGATTGTCGATCCTAAGGGAACGATTGTTTACGATCACACTGGTTACGAACAGCCGCAAGAAGCAGCTATCCTCGGTGCTTTGCGCGAGATCGATTCGAGATTCGCTATCGCATCGACTGCAGGTCAACCGTAGCTGTTGAGGTCACGCGTTAGCACTCAAAGCCCTTGGGGATTTTTGAAGAGCATTATCGGCCGGCCATCTGCAGGAAGTTGCGGATGAGTTTTTTGCCTTCTCGGGTCAGAACGCTTTCGGGATGGAATTGAACGCCCTCGATCGGCAAGGTCTTGTGCCGGAATCCCATGATGGTTCGGGAAGTCACGTCAGTAGTCCAGGCGCTGATTTCCAAGTCTTCGGGCAGGCTCTTCTCTTCCACGATCAGCGAGTGATAACGGGTCGCGGTTAAAGGCATAGGCATGCCCTGAAAAATCGTGCGGTTATCGTGCATGACTTCGCTGGTTTTGCCGTGCATCAGTTTGAGCGCGCGAATGATCTTTCCGCCGAAGGCTTCTCCGATCGCCTGGTGCCCCAGGCAGACCCCTAAAATCGGGACCTTGCCCGCGAGTTTTCGCACCAGCGGTACGCTGATGCCAGCCTCGCTCGGGGTGCAAGGACCGGGCGAGATCAGGATGTAGGCGGGGTGCATCGCGGCGATCTCGTCGACGCTGATTTGGTCGTTCCGACGGACGACAATCTCGGCACCGAGTTCGCCCAGGTATTGGACCAGGTTGTAGGTGAAGGAATCGTAGTTGTCGAGAACAAAGACCATGATTAGAACCAGATTAGCGCAAGCGGGGCTTCATCCGTTTCTCGCCATTTCGACCGCCCGTAGCACCGCTTTTGCTTTGTTCATGCACTCGTCGAACTCGCGCTGGGGGTCCGAATCGGCGACGATGCCTGCTCCAGCCTGTAGGTACGCCTGTTTACCGATCATCGACATGGTGCGGATGGCAATGCAGGAATCGAGATTGCCGGCGAAATCGGCATAAAGCACGGAACCGCCATAGATGCCCCGGCGAACCGGTTCGAGTTCCTCGATGATCTGCATGGCCCGGACTTTCGGAGCCCCGGAAAGCGTCCCGGCAGGGAAGCAGGCGGCGAAGGCATCGAGGGCATCGAGATCAGGGCGCAAGCAGCCTTCGAGGGCCGAGACGATGTGCATCACGTGGGAATAGCGCTCGACATACATGAGATCGCGGACTTTGACCGAACCGTATTCGCTGACACGCCCAAGATCGTTACGTCCGAGATCCACCAACATCACGTGCTCGGCTCGTTCTTTTTCATCGGACAGCATCTGCTCTTCCAGTTGCTGGTCTTCCTGCTCGTTTCGTCCTCGCGGACGGGTTCCGGCGATCGGACGATATTCCAGTTTGCGGCCGGTGACCCGAACCAGCATCTCGGGGGATGAGCCGAGGATGTGCTGATCCCCGACGCGCAGGAAGTACATATAGGGCGAGGGGTTCACGGTTCGCAGCGCGCGATAGATCTGAAACGGCTCGACTTCCGGAGTGAAATCGAGGCGCTGTGACAGCACGACTTGGAAGATATCGCCGGCAGCGATGTAGTCCTTGCAGCGGTCAACGGATTCGAGAAACCGCTTCCTGGGGGTTGCAGGATGGATTGGGAGCTTTTGGCCATCGTACCTGTTCTTCCCAACGCGCTTGTGGCGCGGGCCGGCAGCAAGCTTGCGTTCAATTTTCGCGATGTCGCGGATCGCACGATCGTAGGCTTGGCGTGGACTCTCGCGAGCAACGTCGGCAGCCGCGAGGATATGGATCTGATGGAGCAGGTGATCAAACACCAGAAGCCGGTCAAAGAACATGAAGACGCAGTCGGGCAGGTCGAGATCGGCGCGGGCATGTTCGCCGATATTTTCGAGATGGCGGACGGCATCATAGGCGAAGTATCCGACCGCACCGGCGTTAAACGGAGGCAAGCCGGGAAAGGTTGCGGGGCGATGTTGGCGCAGCAGAGTTTTCAGAATTTGCAGGACATTGCCTTTGCGTCCCTCGACGTGCCTACCTCGGGAGATAACCACTTCATCGCCGGAAGCCCGGACTTCCATATAAGGCTGGGCACCCAGGAAGGTGTAGCGTCCGATGCGTTCACCTCGCTCTATGGATTCCAGCAGGAAGGCCCGAGGTTCCTTATCGGCAATGGTCAGAAAGGCGGAAACGGGCGTCAGCAGGTCCGCCATAACGGACTTCATGACTGGAACCAGGGTGGCGTCCCGAGCCAGCCCCGCAAATTCCTTGTAATCGGGTCGGATACTCATGCGATCACGGCAGATGCCTTAGGTTGAACAATTATAGGGGAGTAAACCATGGGCGCCTGTCACGGCAAGGCAGGGCTTTCCGGACATCCAGCAACTTTGCGCTTTAGGCTTACGCTATACGTAACCAGCGAATGAATTGACTCAATGAGTTGCAGGCCCCAAGATTGATAGTTTAGGCGAGTACTTGGTGGAGGAGTATGCGGATCAAGTTCTGGGGAGTCCGCGGGTCGACCCCGGCTCCACAACCGGAAAACATGCGCTATGGAGGCAATACCTCCTGCGTAGAACTCCGCGTCGGCAAGAATCTCTACATTTTTGATTGTGGCACCGGATTCCGCGTTCTTGGCCGGGCTCTGCAGCGCGAATGCGACGGAAATCCAATTTCAGCGCACATCTTTGTTTCCCACTTCCATTGGGACCACATCCAAGGGTTGCCATTTTTCGAACCGCTTTACAGCAATCGGCAAAGTCACTTTCAGTTTCACTGCTCACGCAGGACCCGCAGCCTGAAACAGGTTTTTGAAGAGCAGATGGAAGCGCCTTACTTTCCTGTGGGACTGAATGAGATGCGCGCCCGCCAGGATTTCTATGATCTCGATAAGACCCGACTTGATCTGGACGAGGTAACGATCAAGACGATGTGGCTGAATCATCCGCAGGGCTGCATGGGGTTTCGGGTGGAAACAAAAGAAGGTGTGATGGTCTATGCGACGGACAATGAGCCCGGCGCGACCGCCTTCGACAAGAACGTCCGCACTCTCGCAGAAGGCGCCGATGTGCTCATATACGATGCGCAATACCTGCCGGAGGAGTATGAAGCCCGGCGCCGCGGCTGGGGACATAGCCATTGGCGCGAGGCGGTGAACGTCGCAATGGAAAGCGGGGCAAAAGAGCTGGTCCTGTTCCATCACGATCCGGATCATGATGACGCCTGCATCGATAAAATCGTGCAGGAGGCGCGGAACTACTATCCTCGCGTCCGCGCTGCTGCCGAAGGCATGCAGATGGACTTGCCCGCCGCTTTGGCACGGGGAAGATAACTCCCCGGTCCCGTCCCTTGTCAAGCATCTTGGAATCGTGAATTACAATAAACAGAGCGTTTGGGGCAGTGGTTTCCGTCGGAAGGGAGCAGTGCGTGACGCAGTTCGCCGTAGCGTGGCCACATGTGTCGGTGATTTCGATTATCGACATCCTTCTGGTCGCGACCATCATTTATGAGCTGTTAGCACTGATCCGCGGCACGCGTGCGGCGCTGATGTTGGTTGGCGTTGCGGTCCTGGCGCTGGCGTTTTATCTCTCGCGCCTCGGCGATCTCTCCACGCTCAATTGGTTGATCAGCACGCTTCTACCTTACACGGTTTTCGCGCTCATCGTCGTCTTTGCTCCCGAGATCCGTCTGGCGCTTGCACGATTGGGCCGCAAACTGGCTTTTACTCGCAGCGCAGCCGCAGCGGCCGATGCGTACGACGATATCGTGCTCGCCGCAAATTTGTTTTGCCAGAATCAGACTGGCGCGCTGATGGTAATCGAGCGCGAGATCGGGCTCCGGACCTATATCGAAAGTGGTGTTCCCCTGGATGCGCAGCTTTCGTACGACTTGCTGGCAACGATCTTTCGCCCCAGCGCTCCTCTTCATGATGGTGCAGTCATCATCCAGAGTGACCGCATAGCAGCTGCGGCCTGTTTCCTACCCTTGTCGATGAATCCTGTGCTGTCCACTCAGATGGGAACACGGCACCGGGCAGGCATCGGGATTACGGAAGAATCGGATGCGATCGCGGTCATCGTTTCGGAAGAAACAGGCACCATCAGCTTGGCCGTCGGTGGCAGGATCGAGCGAGATCTGAGTGTTGATCAGCTGCGCGACCGGTTGGGAGAGTTGTTGCATCGCTACGTTCCGCCTGCCACCTTACCAACGGCAATTGCGAACGAAAATGAGGTGCTGGACGACAGCGAGGCCGAGACTTCACGAACTCGCTTATCACGCCCGGCAGATTCACGGGTGAACCAGGAGAGCGATGTCTAACGGGCAATACGGCTTTTTCCGGCGCAACGTGCTGCACAATCTTGGGCTGAAGCTCCTGGCGCTGGCCATTGCGGTAGGGCTCTGGCTTGCCGTGGCAGTGGAACCGGTGTCTGAAATTGCAGTCGACGTTCCCATCGCCTTGCACGACATGCCGCCGAATCTGGAGATCAGTTCTGAGAGCATTCCCAAAGCCCAAATCCGGTTGCGTGGCCCGGAGCGGACGATCCGGCGCCTGGAGCCAGCGGATGTCTTCGCGGAATTGGAACTGACCGGCACGCACCCGGGCGAGCGAACGTTTGATTTGACAGCGCGCCAGATTCATCACCCGCGGGAACTGGCGGTTGTGCAGGTAGTTCCCAGCGAGGTGCACCTGGCATTTGACGTTCGCGAACTGCGGGACGTGACAGTGCAACCGCGAGTGATCGGCAGTTTCGCGGATGGATACCAGATCGGCCGGATCCAAGTTGATCCTGCGACCGTGAAAATTCGAGGTCCCAAGCAGCGCGTCGAGGCGATTGAATCGGCGACGACGGACCCGCTGGATGTGACCGGGGCGCTTACAAAGATGAGCTTTGTCCGGCATCCATATGTCTCAGACCCGCTGATCCAGGTCGCAAGTCCGGACCCAGTGCGAATCACCATCTTCATGGAAAAAGCGGCGGCGGGCGATGGGCATTAAGCCGCGTAAGGCGATGACTTCCGAGAAACGGCAACTTTTCGGCACCGATGGAATCCGCGGAATTGCGGGTGATTTCCCACTGAGCCCAGAAAGCGCATATGTAATCGGGCTGGCGCTTGGCCACGATCTGATACGCAGCGGCACCCGATCTGGGGTAGTCATCGGGCAGGACACGCGCGAATCGAGTTCGTGGATTGCGGATCGCGTAATGCAGGGACTGCGTTCGGCGGGATGCGAAGTACATAGTGCCGGTGTCATCACGACACCCGGCGTGGCGTTTCTCGCGCGATCACGGCAATACGCCGCCGGAGTGGTCATCTCGGCCTCCCACAATCCCTGGATGGATAACGGAATAAAAGTATTCTCTGGCGACGGATACAAGCTGCCGGACGATCACGAACTCGCGATTGAGAAAGAGATTTTCAGTTTGCTGGAAAAGGAAGTTAAGAATGAATCGAGCGGAGTCAACGAGAGTCTGCCCGGCGAAGCGGCACTGCGCCGAGCCTATATTGAATGGCTCGCGACCAATGTAACAACGGATTTGAGCAGGCTGAAGGTTCTGGCAGATTGTGCGAACGGTGCAGCCACGGCAGAGGCACCGGAGCTGTTTGAATCCTGCGGACTGAATGCGAAGTTTCTAAGTGCTGCTCCGAATGGCCGCAATATCAATGAGAATTGCGGGGCGTTGCATCCCGATGTAGTGGGAAAAGCGGTTGCGGAAGGGAATGGCAAATTCGATTTAGGCATAACCTTCGACGGGGATGCCGACCGGGCGCTCTTTAGCGACGCCGAGGGGCGACTAGTGAATGGGGACGCGGTGCTCTTGCTGGTGGCACGGGATTTCCAGGCGCGCGGGCTATTGCGAGAATCCACCATTGTCGCGACCACGATGTCGAACATGGGATTAGAGATTGCGCTGCGGAAGTCTGGAATTCGCATGCTGCGCACCAATGTTGGCGACAAGTATGTGCTCGAGGAAATGCTGAAGACCGGCGCGATTCTGGGGGGCGAGCAATCGGGGCATATCATTTTTCGAGACGGAGAAGCGACCACCGGAGATGGATTGCTAACCGCCTTGCGGGTAATGGAAATTATGGTTCGAAGCGGGAAGCCGCTCTCTGCGTTGATTGCGGACCTGAAGGTATTTCCGCAGATAATCCAGAATGTCCGGGTAAGGGAAAAGGTTCCGTTTGAGCGAGTGCCGGAGATCCATCGGGTGATCGAAAGTGCCGAACGCGAGTTGGATGGCAACGGGCGAGTGGTGGTGCGCTATTCGGGAACCGAGGCGCTGGCGCGAGTGATGGTGGAGGCCGAATCGAAAGAGAAGATGCAGGCTTTGGCCGATGGGATAGCAAATTCGATTCGTCAGGCGCTGGGGTCTGGATAAGCTTGCGGAGCTTCGCTCCGCTGGGCAGGCGAGGACGCCCGCCCTACGCCAATCGTGATGGGGAAATTGCTGGACAATTTCGCGGCGGTCTGGAACTTGGCGCTCTTGCTCGCGGCTGCTGGTGTGCTGATCTGGTTCCTATATTGGGTCCTGCTGAGAAGGTTGCTGCGAGCTAGAAAGATCGCCCATGCTCGCGAGCGAAGGATGTTGCGGGAAGCGGCGGAGCGGGAAGCGGCGGGGCATAGCTAGGAGATCGGGAAATTTTGCAATTGGGTAATTTGGACATTTCGTCTTTGAACCCGGGGTCTGTTTCGTGAAATTAACAAATTACCCGATTACAAATTTCTGGAATTACTCCAGGTCGCGCCAGTTGGAGCCGACGCCCATCTCGACCAATAAGGGAACACTTAACGGGTGGACCTGCTCCATCTGATCGCGAACGAGCGTCTTCATCTCATCGATTTCTGATTCGGGCACCTCGAAGACCAACTCATCGTGTACCTGGAGGGTCATTTTTGATTTCAGGCGCCGCTCCTGCAAGGCGCGGTCGATGCGAATCATCGCTATCTTGATCAGGTCGGCGGCGGTTCCCTGAAGCGGCGTGTTGACGGCGGTGCGCTCGGCGAATCCGCGAAGATTGGAATTCTTGCTGTTGATATCCGGAATGGGCCGCACGCGCCCAAACAAAGTCTTCACTTTCTGCTCGCGACGAGCTTCCTCGAGAGTGGCGTCGATAAACTTCCGGACGCCTTGGTACTTGTCGAAGTAGGCCTCGATAAATCTCTTTGCCTCGCTGGTGTCGATGCCGAGGTTCTGCGAAAGACCAAAAGGTGAGAGGCCGTAGACGATACCGAAGTTCACCACCTTGGCTTGGCGGCGATGGTCGGCAGTGACCATCAGGGGCGGAACGCCGAAGACCTGCGAGGCGGTGAGCGTGTGGATGTCCTCGCCGCGACGATAAGCGTCGACCAGCAGCGGATCTTTCGAGAAATGCGCGAGCAAGCGCAATTCGATTTGAGAATAGTCCGCCGCAAGCAGCACGTGGCCGGGTTCGACAGTGAACGCGGCGCGGATCTCACGGCCAAGTTCGGTGCGGATCGGAATGTTTTGCAGATTCGGGTTGGAAGATGAGAGCCGGCCGGTTGCAGTACCGGTCTGCGTAAATGTGGTATGCAGACGGCCAGTGGCGGAATTGAGCAGGGCTGGCAACGCGTCGACGTAGGTCGACTTCAGCTTGGTGAGTTGGCGGTATTCGAGCACTAAACGCGGCGCTTCGTGATTGGCTGCGAGGCCTTCGAGAACGTCGACTGCGGTTGAGATGGTGCGTCCCTTGCCGTACTTCACCGGCTTCGGCAGGTTCAGCTTGTTGAACAAAACGTCGCCGAGTTGCTTGGGCGAGCTGATGTTGAATTCCTGACCGCAGCATTCGTATATCACTTTGGCCTTGGCATCGATTTCTTTTTCAAGGCGAGTGGACATTTCACCCAGCGCTTTGCGGTCGATCTTTACCCCTGCATCCTCCATTCGCGTGAGTACGGGCACGAGCGGCAGGTCGATTTGGTCATACAGGTTCAGCAAACCAAAATCTTCAACTTCGCGGCGTAGCGCAGTAGTCAGTCTGCCGCTAATGTCGGCAGATTCGGGCAATGTCCCGCTGAGCTTGAGATTGAAGCGACGCAACGCGACATCTGGCAGCCGATGAGAAGAGTAGGTGGGGTCGAGCAAATACGAGTACAACATCGGATCATGCGCGATCCCCTGCAGCGTGATCCCGTGACAGGTGAGGAGATGGGCCGCTGACTTCCAGTCGTGAATGGCTTTGAGCACTCGTGGATCTGCGAGGACAGAGTTCAGCCGCGACGATGCTGGATGGTTCTGTGCCGGGATTGTGAGAGCACTGCCAGGGGCGGCAGAAATCGCGATGTCCTGCGGCGGCTCCGATGAACTCGTTTCGGCAGAGAGGGGCAGCATGCCCTCTGCACTTTGTTCCTCGTCGTCCTCTTCCGCGGGCTCGGCCGCGGGCGGGTGGTCCACTGCAATCGCCAGAAATCCGTCACGACGTACGGAGTTCAGTACATTTTCGACGTCGGCAGCGGATTTCGCTTCAGTGTAACTTGCGGAGCTGACCTCGACTACCGGTAGCAGCTCTTTAAGTAGCGAAGTGAACTCCAGTTCTGTGAATAGACCACGTAGAGTTTTAATTTCGGGCTCGCCGACCTCCATAGAACTGATATCGAGGTCGATCGGGACATCACAGTCGATGGTGACGAGCTTCTTACTGAGGAGAACGACGTCGCGGTTGTTCTGCAGGGACTCGCGATAGGTCTTCTTCTCGACCTCGGCGGCGCGATCGAGGGCCGCTTCGACCCTGCCAAATCGCTTGATCAATTCGACAGACCCTTTGTCGCCAATTCCGGGCGCGCCGGGAATGTTATCGATCGAGTCACCGCGCAATGCCATGACATCGATGACCCGCTCGGGCGGTACGCCAAGGATTTCCTCTACCTTCGCAGCGTCGCAAATCAGATTGTCTTTAGGCGGATTGAGGACATGGATGCGGTCATTAACCAACTGCAGCATGTCCTTGTCGCTGGAGACTACGTAAACCGGATATCCCTCGCGAACCGCCTTCTGTGCGAGCGTGCCGATGACATCGTCGGCTTCGTAGCCGGCCATTTCGATGATGGGAATGCGATAGGCTTCCAGGGCACGGCGGATATAGGGCAACTGCTGCGCAAGGTCCGCAGGCATCTCCGAGCGATTGGCCTTGTAGCCATCGTATTTAATTTCCTGGAAAGTCTGCGTTTTCAGATCGAATTTGCGGACGCTGGTGATGACGCCGGCCTGCTGGTCGCGGAAAGTAGGAGCGGCAACGTCGAACACGGCCGCGAGGTAATGCGGAGAGAAATCGTCGCGCAGCTTGCGAAGCATATTGACGAAGACGTACGTGGCCGCGGTCGGAAGGCCGGTCTTGGTGGACATTCCGCGCTGGCGCGCCATGGCATGATAGGCACGGAAGATGAACGACATGGCATCAATCAGAAAGATGCGCTCTTTCGCATCTGTGCGGGGGGCCAGCTTTAGCGGCGCAGGGGTACTCTGATCTACAGATTTTCTTTTCGAGGGCAAGTATTCAGTTTACCAGCGGAAAGCGGGGCTGATCGCAGGCCGCACTTCACCAAGCGCTTAGCTCTTGCCATTAGCTCTTAGCTTAACCGCGTGGACCGCAGGCTAGGGGCTAAGAGCTAAAACTTAGCCTACCGCTTTCCGTATTGCGTTGTGTAATGCAGCTTGATCTCCCCGCAGGTGCCTTGGTCGGGAGAGTAGACGACGCAGGAATCGAAAGGCCGGGAATAGACGTGCAGACTGACCGCGCGTTCGCCGAACTCGCGAGGATTGAAGACGCGATGCACGGGTTCGGCTGGATCGACCGCGCAGGGGTGCGTGGCATTCATCTCGACGGTGTCGGCGGTTTTGAGTTGGCAGACGCCTTTTTCGATGTCCTGCGAGGCGACATGATAATTCTCGACCAAGAGTCGCCCGATCGGCACAGTCATCCAGCAGTTCTGATCTCGATGGTTGTGAACGGAACTAGCCTGACCTACTTCCCAGCAGATCGCAAGCAATTCATACAGAGGAGTCTTGTCGATGAGGTTGCGGGTGTAGTGCTGGCGATCCCATGTGAGATAGGGAGTCAGCGTCTCGGGATCGACTGGCGTGTGGGTCAGAAATTCAAGTATCTGGTCGACCTGATCGAATACTGGTTCGCTGAATTTGCGTAATTGCGAAACAAAATCCTGAATATCAACAGCGTTAGACAGTGCCTGTGGACCCATGTCTCACCCCGCTCTTAACAGTATAGTCGCGGACAAGAGCTTAGAACTGTGGGCCGCCGATGTCCGTGAAAAGCGCTTCCTGCCAGCGAGGAGAGCTGAAATACCAGTTGCTGGCTCCGGCTTCGTGGTTATTGCCGGGAGCATAGGAGACCGCTGGACTGCGCCAGTAATCCATACCCATTTGCAGCAGGGCGCCGTCGGATATTTTCACCCACGCTTTCGCGGTGCAGCCTTCGAGCCCGCCGGGCGGCAGCGCGGGACGCGGCGAGGCGCTCCAGAAATGCCAGATTCGGTCGGGCCGCTGGCCAACGTTGAGGATGACGGCGTGATTCATGGGGTCGTTGGACATCGGCATGAGTTCGGAGTGGTTGCCCGAAAACCAGGGGCAGCGAAGATAAAGTCCGCCGCGAAGTTGACCCATGTCGTCGTTCAGGACGATGTCGTTTCCATTGATGCGGCAAGATAGCCGGGTGCGAGAGATTTCGATGGTGGCGGATGCGTAGTTCGGGATGCGAGTGTCGGAGATTGCAATTCCCCATAGAAGCACCGACGTAAAGTCCGGGGGCTTGGGATCGGGGTTCACGTATCCGGCCTTGTAGCTAACTTCGTGGGGAATGCGGGGATCGTTGAGGATTACGAAGGGAAATGGGCCTTGGATCTGCTCCTTGGTGGTTGACAAAGAAATTTCTGCAGTGATCGCGCGGTTGGGGACAATGGCGATCAGCTTATCCGGCGAAAGTACTTTGAACGTGGAATGCCTGTCACCGAATTTTACTCTCTTAATTTCTTGCAGGTTCCTGCCAACGATTTCGACGCGGGAGCCTTCCGGGCCGCTCGTCGGGGAAATGCGGAGAATCTCAGAAGTGGTGTCGCCGGATTGGGCGAAGGCGGCATTGAGCAGGAGAGCGGTTAGTAATGTGACTAGCCTCACAGACTATTATTCGCGTGAGATGAGGCAGGCGAACAGAATAATCGTTGGCGAGGTAACAGAATTCCCGAAATAGGTCTTAGGAGAACCCCGATCGTTGCTTCGGGCAGGATACATCCCATGTCTCACAAATACGGCGAGACATAGAGCACTCCAGATTAAAACTGAGCCCTCGTTAACAGAACGAATTACTCCACGAACATGCAATCGCCATAGGAGTAGAAGCGATACTCCCCGCGAACGCCGTGATCGTAAGCGTGCAGGATAAGGGCTTTCCCGCCCAGGGCGCAGACCAGCATCAGGAGCGTGGATTGTGGCAGGTGGAAGTTGGTCAGGAGTGCGCCGACGATCTGAAATTCGTATCCTGGATAAATGAAAATTCCGGTTTCGCGAGAGCCGGGCTGAACGCGGCGATTGCGGGCGGCGTCCTCGAGTGTGCGAACCGTGGTGGTTCCGATGGCGACGATGCGGCGGTGTGCGTCCAGCGCTCGGTTGATCTTGTCAGCAGCATTTTCGGAGATCGTGTAGGACTCGCGATGGAGACTGTGATCTTCGACGCGATCCACGCGAACAGGCTGGAAAGTTCCGAGGCCCACATGCAGCGTCAATTCGGCGGTTTCGATACCGCGCTCCCGTAAGCGCTTGAGAATCTCAGGCGTGAAGTGCAATCCGGCAGTAGGAGCAGCAACCGAACCGCGCTCCCGAGCATAGACCGTCTGATAACGTTCACGATCGTAGCTGCGATCTCCACGGACAATGTACGGCGGAAGGGGCACGTGTCCGGACTTCTCCAGCCATCCGAAAAAGTCGGACACAGGATCGAAGCGAATGCGGCGTTCGCCAAAAGTGCCACGAGCCAAGACTTCGGCCTGCACTTCGCCGTGATCACCGAAGAAAAGTCGTTCGCCCACGCCGATTTTTCGGCCAGGATGTACCAGGCATTCCCATTGGTTCGGATCTTGTGACATCTGCCGTGTGAGTAAAACTTCTATCTTCCCCTTCAGAAATTCTTTCGACGCGGGTTTCTGCGCGCTGAGCGCCTGAGCGCGAACTCCGCTGCGAGTGCCGTACAGGCGAGCGGGAAAAACGCGCGTGTTATTGAAGACGACGAGGTCGTCAGGACGGAGCAGATCCGGGAAGTCGCGGAATATGCAGTCGTGGATCTTGCCGGAGCTTCGCTCTACTTGCAGCATGCGCGAGGCTGCGCGGTCAGCGAGGGGTTCTTGCGCGATCAGTTCGGGTGGAAGATGGTAATTGAATTCGGAGACGAGCACTGGGGTTCATTATAGAAAGGAAAAAGCTTTAACCACAGAGCACGCCGAAAGCGCCGAGAAAAACAAGGACTTTAACCACGGAGGACACGGAGGGCACCGAGGAAAAACACCAAGATTTTTCTTTCCTTGGCGCTCTCGGCGTTCTCTGCGGTGAAATGCTTTTACTCGCCGCCAATGCGCAAGCGGACGCCGGCGCGGAAGTTTGTCGTCAAGGCCGGATACCCAAGCACTTCGTTGTAATGTTGATCGAGCAAATTGCCGATGTCCGCGTAGGCTGTCACCCGAGAAGTGATAACGTACCAGCCACCCACATCCACGCGCACGTAGCCCGGATCGTGATCGAAGCCGAAACCCAGGAAATCGGAATCCGGGCGTGGCCCAACAAAACTGCCGCGAAGGTCGGCACCCCAGCGGGAACCTAAATAAGTAAGCAGAGCGGTGGCGGAGTGCTTTGGGCGACGCAGCAAGGGCTGGCCAACGCCCAACACGGTTGGGTCGCAGAAGTTCGCCGGTGTGCACAGCGGAGCCGCGAGGATCTGGGTTGAGGTGTAGGTATAAGCGGTGTTGAACGAAAGAGTCGATCTAATCTGGCCCTGGAATTCGAGCTCCGCGCCTTGAGCGAATGACTTATCCACGTTTACGTACTGCCCAATAAACGTGACTGCATCGGTGGCGTAGTCGATGCGGTTACGAAAAACACTGTTGAAGTAGGTCGCGATCAGTGAGTAGCGATTACTAAACAAGCCCTGCTGAAAACCGGTTTCGAAAGTACGGGCGCGCTCAGGCTTGAGAGCTGTGTTGGGTACGCTAAAGGGAGGGCCGGCGAAGGTTTCCTCCAAACGCGGTTCCTTAAAGCCTTCGGAATAGGAAAAACGCAAGCGAGTACCGGAAAAAACCTGACTCCCCCGCAGCGCCAGAAAAGTCAAAGCCACTCGCGGCACGCCCGTATTCCCGAACGCCCCATTGTGCACAAAACGCGCACCGGCGATCGCGGACAGGCGTTTCCAGATAATCTGCTGCTGGCCATAAAGGTCATCATTCAGGCGCACGCCGTGAACCAACGGCGGGTAGTCCAGGTCGCCGACTACTCCGTTTTCATCTTCGAAGCGATAACCAAATGTGGTGTGCCCCCAGCCATTTTCTATGTAGTCACCCTGGTATTCGAAACCGGCTCGATTAATGTGATCGGTGCCGTGGGTGGGGAAATCGTCGATTCGGGCGGGATCGCCGGTGACGTTCACATCCTGGTAACGATAGTTGTAATCGAAGCCGCTAAAGTGATGCTGCCATCCGGAAGGCTGCGTGATCGCAAGCTCGAGACTTCCCAATAGATTGTTCAGTTGCTTGTATTCGCGAAGATCGGGTGACTCGAGCGCGTTTCCGTTGAAATTCCATTCACCGGGCAATCCGGTGAAGCTGTTCGAGTGGCGAAATCGTGCGCGAAGTGATACCTCATCACTAAGAGCGACACCCACATTAGCGCCCTCCAGTGAGTTGGAGTAAGCATTGTTGAGTCCCTGGCCTTGAGTATTGAACTGATCTCCGAAGATGTTGTAATCGAAAGGACCGCGCGCGCCGGCAAGTGACGCATAGCCATTTGCTGTGGAGAAGTTGCCGCGGTCGGCGCCGAACCGAAGCTCAGGCATAGGCGTGCTGCCGCTCCTGCTCCAAGTTTGCACCACGCTGGTCATGGCATCGGAACCGTAGAGGGTGCTTTGGGCACCACGCGAAAACTCCAAGCGGTCCACTTGCGTCAGGGGGATATTGCCGAAATCAAAGGTGCCACCGGGTTCGTTGATAGTCACGCCGTCGACGATGACCTTGTTGTAGGTGGAGTCCCCGCCGCGCACGAACAGTGACGACAGACCGCCGCGCTGGCCCGCCGTATTGACGACCGCGCCGGGCAGAAACCGGAGTGCATCGTTCGCCGCGACGGGCTGCATCGTCTGCAATTGCTCGCCGCCCAAGGTCTCCACTTGCGCCCCGGAAATCTCCTCGGGCACTGGCGTCCGTGTCGCACTTACTACGACAGTTTCTGCCGCAGGGGCCAGCCGTAATTTGACCGTAATGACTTCGCCAGGAGATTGAACATCCAGCGTCTGCGAGGCGAAGCCTGGCGCCAGCACTCGCACTTGGAATGACCCCTGCTCCACGTTCTGAAATGTGGCGATTCCTTCCGGGGAAGTGTTCTCCACTTGGACCGGCTGTCCGCGGGCGCCGGGTTTCGACAGGCTGACTTCTGCTCCGTTGACGGCGGCCGACTGCGGATCGAGGACACGGACTTTGACCTCGCTCGCCGAGGCAGCCATGGTCAACGCGAGAATGAGAATGAAAGTTTGGGACAACCGCATGTACGCCTCCTTTAACACGCGAAAGGGGTTGTTTTGGCGGTTCGCACCGATCTCCTGGCTTAGCGAGTCAAGGACGTTTATCGTCCGACGAGCCGAACCGGCCTTCCCAGGAATCGACCCAGTGACCGGTTACATGTCCTCGCTTACAGTTGCGCGGCAGCGCGGGATTCGCACCCGCTTCCCTCCTGTCTCAAGCGAGACAGGTTGCGCGAACCAAACAGTTGAGAAAGAACAGAACGACAGGTTTGCAATGTACCCGGTCGAGTGTGAGGAAGTCAACCGAGGTGTTAAAGCGGTAATTCATAACCACCGAGGACACGAAGGCGCCCAGGGGGCGCCCGGCCGAGATTTTTCCTGATCTTCTCTGTCCTCAGTGTCCTCGGTGATGAATCACGACGTAACGGCGCAATAGTTGGGCCTTTGACTTCGCGCTGCATCGAATTCGCTAGCCAGATTGGTGGAGATACATGACGAGAATTGACGTTGCGCTTCAAGTCGCGGTAAAAGAGACCCTCTTAACCGCCGAGAGCGCAGAGCACGCTGAGCTGGCAAGAAGCTAGCAAGCCGCAAAGCTTCTAGATTTCTGCTCATGATGCCAGTGCTTTGCATCATCGGCGTGCTCGGCGGTAAATTCCGAAGTCCGACACGTGCGACAGGCGTAAAATAGCTGGCATGATCGCCAAGGAACTCCTGGAAATTCTGGTCTGTCCGGCCTGCAAGAAGCCGCTGACGATGAAAGAGAATGGAGAGAGCCTGAAATGCGCGGCGTGCCGACGCGTTTATCCGATCAAAGACGACATCCCCATTCTGCTGATCGACGAGGCGGTAACCGAGCCCTCCTGAAAGTGGATTCGATGGGACCACGCTTTGGGCCTTAATGCGCTTTCCCGTCCCACAAAGACACAGAGTGTCAATCCTTGAGACGGCGCCGTATCCCACTTTCGTGCCATAAAGCCACTGTATCCCTGTGTAAGCCATGGAGCGCAACTTCCTGCAAAAACAAGGGTTTAAGTACATCAAACGGTTGCTCTACAGCAAAGTTGATTGCTGACTACAGTTCCGGCACGGCAATTGCATGTAACTAAGGCGGCATCGACGGAGTCTAAAGAGTAGAGCAGTTAATTAGGGTCGGAGGTGAACGACCATGAGAGAACGATTTTCGGTGACAGAGTTAACTGCATTACGGAATGACCTCTTGCAGAGTGGAATTATCGACTCCAGAGAGGCCGCGGAAGTGTTGCAGGTGTTTCTGATGGGGCGCGGATATGGGGTGTCGCCGCAGGCGGCGATGGACGCTGCTGGGCGGGTGGAGTCATCGGGGTGCTCCATGCCAGTACTTCAGCAGGAACTCGAAAATTTGGCGTTGGTCATGTGACGGGAAAGAAAACGAGCAACAAAAAGCCGGGCCAAAAGCCCGGCTTTGGTTTTGGCAGAAGACATTGCCGAGATCCTGAGACCTTGCACCTGGGACCTAACACGCGAGACCCGACACCACCTACTCGTATCTGAGGCTTTCCACCGGATCCAATTTGGCGGCTCGCGCGGCGGGAACGGTGCCGAACAGAATTCCGACCAAAGATGACACAGCTATTGCCACGATTGCCGAAAGGCCCGAAATCGGAATTCTGTATTCCGTCAGAAATCGCACCGACCATGGCAATGCCAGTCCGATAATCACTCCCAACAAACCGCCGACAAGCGAAATCAAAATCGCTTCGGATAGAAACTGAAAGCGGATTTCTCGGCGAGTAGCGCCGATTGCCTTGCGGATGCCGATCTCACGGATTCGCGAGCTCACTGTGGCCAGCATGATATTCATAATCCCGATGCCGCTGACCAAAAGCGTGACTGCTGAAATCAGCAGCAACACCATGGTGAGCGCGTTCGCCGTGCGGTTGGCAACGTTGACTAGTTCAGTCAAATTCTGTACGACATAGACCGATTCTGGTCGATGGCGCGATTGAATAACTTTCTTGATCTGCTCCGTTACGGGTACCACCATGGACGGCTCAGCGGCTGAAAAGTAAAGCTGGCGCACGTCGGGAGAGTCCGTAAAAAACCTTGAAACCGTATAGGGGATGACCACGGAGTTGTCGGTCACTTCCGACATCCCGAAGGTATTCACGCGTTCGCGGAAAGAACCAATTATTGTGAATGGGAGACCCGCGATCTTGATTTCCTTACCCACCGCGTTGTCGACCGAGCCATAAAGCTGCTCGGCGAGCTTTTGCTGCATCACTCCGACCTTATTGCGCGCTTGCTCGTCCTGGGCGTCGAAGAATCGCCCTGACGTGACAACCAGGTTGCGCACTGCCGTGTATTCGGGAAACACTCCGAGCACGCGAAGATCCCGCATTTTGCCCCCGCCAATCGGAATGCGGTCATCCAGCGGCACGACCGGTGAGGCCGCAACGATGCCAGGAACGTCATTCATCGCCGCATTCATATCCTGGATCGTCAGCAGATCGGGCGTTTCGTTTTTCTCCCCACCACCCTGGTATTCGGCTTCGATCATGTTGGCGCCGATTGATTGGATCTGATTTAGAACGTACTGCTTGCCCGTCATACCGATAGTGACAACCAGGATGAGGGAAGCCGTCCCGATTACCATGCCAACAGCTGTAAGCGCGAAACGAACTTTGTTGGCGCAAAACGTGTCGTAGGCGAAACTCAGGATTTCGCCAGTGACCAGCTTGGGCGGACGGCACGTCCCTGGCGTGGTAGTAAGTGCCATGTTTCTTAGATGCTACGCGTCGTGCCAAAGCCGCGCAATCAGCAGTGCTAACCACGGAGGAACCGTGACTTTTGACGCTACTTTTGTGCGGGTGATGGCACTGCACCGCCTTCCGAGTAGTAGGAATCGTAAGCCGGTTCAAGGCGGCGGCCGTTGGAGCGAAAAATCTTGAAATGTCCCAGGCCGATGCGCTGCAAAGCGAACTGCAATGTCGTCGCCAGGACACCCAGGCCATACTTCAGGCTTCGCGTGAAGTTGATGGAAGACGCTTCTTCGAAGTACTTCGTGGGGCACGAAACTTCGCCGATCCGAAAGCCGAAATGCACGCATTGCGCGAGCATCTGATTGTCGAAAACAAAGTCATCAGAGTTCTCGAGCAACGGCAGCTTCGACAAAACGTCGCGGCCGAAGGCGCGATATCCGGTGTGATACTCCGACAACTTGACCCCCAAGAAGAAATTCTCAAACGCGGTCAGTAAGCGGTTTGCCACATATTTCCAGAGGGGCATACCTCCGCGGAGAGCACTGCCACCGATGATGCGCGACCCTAGCACGACGTCATAAACGCCGTACGCAACCATGCTCGCCATCGCTGTGACCAACAGCGGCGTGTACTGGTAATCGGGATGGAGCATGATAATGACATCGGCGCCGGAGGCCAGCGCTTCACGGTAGCAGGTCTGCTGGTTTCGTCCATAGCCGTAGTTACGGTCGTGGACAAAGAACCGTAAACCAAGGCGCTGGGCCACTTCGATGGTGCGATCGGCGCTATGGTCGTCAACCAGGAGAGTGCAGTCCACGAGTTGCGGCAATTCAGAGACTGTGGCTTCCAGCGTCTTCTCCGCGTTATATGCCGGCAGGACGACGCAGATGCGTTTTCCGTTGATCATCAGTGAATGCGGAGTCGGATGTCACTATGATAAAGGCAGGCGCGGGCTGGTGCCGGGTAAATACATAAATTCTTGGCGGCCTGAAGGCCACTTAGAATGACAGCGGTGACGGAGCTATGCAGAAATTAACCATCAAAACTCATAAGAAACGGGAGATCGTGGACATCACGGAAACAATTGAGCGCCTACTGCGGAAACGGCACATGGATGGTAGCGGAGTGTGCAGCGTGGCGGTGTTGCACACCACGGCGGCGATGACCACAGCCGACTTGGATCCGGGAACGGATTTGGACATGCTGGACGCTTTTGAGGCCATGATCCCGAAGCTGCGTTATCGGCATCCTCATGATCCGGGACACGTGCCGGATCACATTCTTTCGGCGCTGATCGGCACATCGGCATCGGTGCCCTTTTCCGGCGGGAAGATGCTGCTGGGGACGTGGCAACGCGTGGTGCTGGTGGAACTGGACGGTCCGCGAGAACGCGATGTTGTGGTCACAGTTCTTACCGAACACTAGTACTTCTCATCCCGAGTGGACCCAACAGACTGGCTCGCGAATCTGTTCGTCAAAGGTCCTCTTTCACCGGAAAAACCAGCAGCGGCTACGCAGCGAATTCTCACTCGAATTATTTCGATGACGGCGCTGGCGCCTGCCTGCTGACTGCGGGAGGAGCCTGACCCGGCGATATCAGCGCCTGTTTAACGGACTCGGGGACCTTGTCGGCGTTTGCCAGTAGTAAGCTCACTTGCCACATCTGTGTGTCGGTGAGATCGTTGCGGAAAGACGGCATGCCGGTCATGCGGATTCCATGGGCAACTTTCCAATAAGTCTCGCCTGGTTCATCGTCCGTGACACCCTTGCCCTGTAAGAGTTTGGGAGGCTTCGGGAACATGCCCTTTGCGATCGGCGTCTGATCACCTGTCGGCATGCCATGGCAAACGGCACATTGCTCTCGATAAATCTGTGCGCCGGCAAAGTAGTTCTGCTCATTAGCGGCGATTGGGACGGCTTTGGGCATCTCTTTGTCGATGCGGGCGTGTAGAGCCGCATTGGCCATCATCTTTTCAAAAGGCATGGGATGGGCAGAGGTGGCAACCGGAGCAGTACCGCTTGCAAAGTAGTAGTAAACCGCGGCTGGAACGGCGATCAGACCGATGATGAGGCCAATCAGGAATGCTCTCAATCGTGCTCTCCTATTGCGATGGAGTGAGCGTCAGGTTAGCAGATTTTCAGGACTATGTGCGCGACACGTTTCCACCGTAATTCCCGCAGACTGATGTTGTCATTCCAGCCTTGGCCGCTTAGCGGAACGATGGACGCGGCCGCAGCCGAACTCACCAAACGCTGCCCGCGCACTGTTGTTCGGATTGCGCCCGAGCGATCCGGCAACGCTGGCTCTCGCTCTTGCAAGCCTGGCCGTGGTAGCCATGGCGGCAAGTCTGCTTCCGGCTCGACGCGCAGCAGCCCTTGACCCTATGGTCGCTTTGCACGACGAATAAGCACAAGAAAAACGCCGCTCAAACAAGCGGCGTTGTTATTAGGTGCGGATGAGGTCGATTTAGTGGTGTCCGCCTCCCGAGTGGCCTCCGCCGCCACCAGAAACGTGCGCGCTTCCGCCGGAATGGGAGCCGCCTCCGCTACTGTGAAAAGAACCACCACTGCTTCCGTGATATCCACCAAAGCCGCCTGAAGTTCCGCGGGAGCCTCCATAGCTGCCTGAGCTTCGTGGTGCGGAGTAGCCGCCACGTCCGCTATAGGGGCCGTACGTGGGCCTGGAGCCCCCGTACGAGCCATAGCCGCCGTAGGACCGGTTTGATCCTGAGCTGTAGCCGCCGTAGGAGCGGCTCGAATAGCCACCAGAGCCGCCGGAGGGACTATGCGCTGCCGGCTGCACCGGACCCGTGGGCCGTGGGATGCTACGCGACGACCCTGCGCTCGGCATGCTGTTTCGCGCCGAGGTTGTCGTCGGGCGCGGAACGTTGTTCTCCGGGCGCGTCATATTTCCGGCGCTGGGTCGCGAGTTGCCGGCCGGTTCGGACGGCGTTCTCGAGACCGAGTTGCTGGCTGGCGGACGCGGCACGTAGTGGTTATTCATAGCAGTCTGCGTCGGCTGAGTCCGGCCCTCGGAGGAAGGCCGCGCAGCATTCGAGCCTGCGGTGTTCTCCGGCCGGTTGGCCGAATTTCCGCTGAAGCTTTGCGGTGGCCGCGGAATATATCGGCCTGCGGGAGCGGGCGTGCCACGATTCGCAGACACTGCGTTCCGTGGAGACGTCGCTTCATTTCCGCGCGGATTCTCCGCCCCAGTATTTCGTCCGCCAGCGCTTTCTGGCCCACGCGCGAAACTGCTATGCGCGGCAGCGGGAGGAGTCATATGGCTGACGGTCGGGCGAGAAAATGCGGCTGAGGATGGTCGCGCAGCGACTTGACTGCCGGGCCGAGCACCCGTAATCGCCTGGTGGCTCGGGCTCGCATCCACCCTGCCGAGCGCGTCGGCCCCGTGTAACTGATTGGGCGAGATGCGAACCGAATTGCCATGAACTGCCAGACCGCTTTGCAGGCCGGTTCGTGACATCGCGGTAATCGCGCCAGGCTTATTGGCGAAACGCGGCATCGCAACCCCGTTCCGTCCATACATAGACGTCGTCGCGCCGTTGCGGAAATAGTTGTTCGTAATATTCGTGATGTTCGTGATGCGCGTGTTGGAGATGTTCACATGGTTAAAATAGCCGCGACCCACGTGATACCAAGGGAAGAACGGCTCGCCGAAACCGAGTGGACACCAGCCGAATCCTCCACCGAAGCCGAAGCCAAATCCGCCAAAACCGAAGCCAATGCCCCAGTGCGGACCGCCAAACCACGCCACCAAGGCGGGTGCATACCAAGGCCGCACCCAATACGGACCCGGAGCCCAGCCCCAATATCCGCCCCAGTTGACCCAGCGGCCGTAGTGGAATGGTGCGAAACCCCACGGATACGCATCAACCCAAGTCCAGCCCCATGGATCTTCCCAGATCCACCGGCCATAGGTGTAAGGCGCCCAATCCGGCGCGACTGAGGTTGGAACCCACACCGCTCCGTAATCCGGAGTGTCCTTCCAGGTGCCGTACTCGTCGAGATCATCGGCGCCGACGGTGCCGGGAGCTACGTGCCGCCTAGAAGCAGATTGATCGAGATGCTTATCACGCACCCGGCACCAGTCATCGAAACCGTCGGGACGCGGAGCATTGCGAGCTTCGTGGGCGAGGGAATTCCCTTGATTGAATACCACCTGTTCACCCTCGTGGACTTTTACCGCTGGGCCTTGACCCGTGGCTTCGCCTTCACCTTTCCAGACCGTGACTGTAGTTGTGTCACCATTCGGGTCGACGTCAAAGCGGTATTCGCCGGTTTTGGAAATCGTGAAGGCGAGATTAGGGGAATCGACCTCCCAAATCTCACCGCTGTAGAGGTGGCCCACATGCACGTTCAAAGCGCCCTGATGCAGAGAGACCTGAACTGCATCGTTGTTGACGTTCGTCATGGTCAGGCTGGTTTCGGAGTCGATTCGCATGACACCCGTGCCGAAGTCCAATTCCGCGCGGGAATCTTTATCGGCCCAAACGTTGTCGGCGATCGTGAGCGGGCGATTGCTCTCCGCCTGCACCCAGTCCTCGGTGCCATGCGGTTGCACGGAAATTTGCCCGGTCATGTAGTCGACACGGGCAACGCGACCGGGGGGATCGGCAGTGTTGTCTTGTGCTCTCGCCGCCGAGGCGAAGAGCGCCACAACAATGATCAAGAAGCTCGCCGGAACAACTCTTACCCAGGATTTCATGGCCGTTTCTCCATTGAATGTGGCCCTGCGGCTGCCACATTCCCCGAGCGTGCAAGTACGCTCGTACTGCCCCACTGCCGCTACCTGTATTAACACGCCAGTGACTAATGAGTTGCTGCCCAGAAAGACGGATCGCCATCAACACAACTAGCTAATAATCAATGACTTACAATAAGCCCTCGAGCTTCCAGTCCAGAAAGGCAGTGAAGGTAACACTTCCGAGGGACAATGGCCACTCTTCCGGGCCATTGGAACCAGGTGGGCAGGTGCTTAGAATCTAGGGTGCACACCGGTAGGTAACTCTGTGCCAAGCGCAACAATCGGCTCGAGGACTCCGGAAACACCACAAGGAGCGCAGGTTCATGGAAGACAAACGCCGCCGTAACCGGGTAAAGGCGGTGCTGCCGGTGCGAGTAGCCAGCAATGCTTCCTCCGCGCAACACTCTTCCGAGTTGGTTCATACCCTGGATATTACCGAAGTCGGAGCGCGGCTTGGCGCAGTTCACCAACAGCTCGAAATTGGCAGCTTAGTTACCCTGCAGTATAAGCAGCATAGGGCCACGTTTCGCGTCATTTGGACCGAGCAGCTTTCCGGTTCCCGCGAACACCAGGTGGGCCTGCTAGCCCTGAATGCCAAAGACCTGTGGGGGTTTGGGGCAGAATTGCGGGGGTACCTTCAGCCTCATCCAGCGCCGCTAGCCCAAACCCACGCTGCCTCATAATTTGCCGGCTTAATCAGTGGGCACGTGCATCGGCGTATTATCGGGAGCAGGGGTAGTGTGACGCGTCCAAAACAGTAGCGCCAACGAAACCACAATTACGGCCAGCGCAACGTAAATCCAGAATGGATGCAAACGCTTCCCAGCGAGCAAGGTCATTCCTCCTGAGCTTAGGTCAGCGAACTCCCGAAGCGTGGCGCGCATAGAGCTTGATGCCGGAATCACTAGCGAGGTTTGACTGAGGAAATTTGGAGCGTAGCCGCAACGGTTCTTGAGGTCTTGGCCAGTAGTTGATCGATCGCGCTTCGCAGTTCATCGCTCCTGAAGCCGAACGGACCGGGCCTGCTCTTGTAGGCGACGCGCCCATTCCTATCAATCAAATACAAGCGATCGGGCCAAGCTGTGTAGGCCTGTTCGGTCGCATTGCCAAACTGGTCCAGAACAGCAGGAATTTTTATTCCCAGTTTGCGGACGCACGCCCCGGCCAGGGTTCCACGTTCTTCTTCGTCCTTCGGACTGGCGAAAACCACCTTGTCACGAATGTTGCTCTCCATCTGCCACACGTCACTCGGATGAGCTTCGAGTATGTAAACCACGAGGAATGCAACCTGGCTGCTGTACTGCTCGTAAAGCTTGTTGAGGGCGGGAACCTCCCGCCGGAAAGGCGGTCAGGTATAGCTGCCGAAAATTAAAACCACAGGCTGGTGTCGATTTAGTGCCGACAGCTGAATGCTCGCAGATTTATCCAGCGTCGTGAGGGTGAAATCAGGAGCGGAGTCGCCGGGATGAAGAGTGCCTGCGCGGGCTCGCAACCAGAGCGTCTCGAAGGGTGCCAGCACAAAAACTGCCGGCACGGGCATGCGAGACATCACGCGGCCGAATTTCTCGGGCGGCTGCCGCATCGACCACCACACAACTCCAACGAAGGCCACCCAAAGGATCGCTAGCGTGATCGCAACTCGCAGCAGAATTGGTTTCCATCGGGTCATGGGAGCGGAAATCATAAGCTACTCGCAGAGCATTCGCTCTAGTACTTTTGTATGAGTCCTCATGGCCTGCCAAATTCCGAATAGACTGACGCTTGACTCGAGAACCAACATACCGCGGCCGATTGGCTCCTTCGCCCACTGGATTGCTGCACATCGGCCATGCACGGACTTTCTGGGTGGCGGCACAAAGAGCCATGGAGCACGGTGGCACGTTGATCCTGCGCAATGAGGATCTGGATGCACAGCGCTCGCGGCCTGAGTTTGTAGAGGCAATGATCAGAGATCTGCGGTGGCTGGGATTTCACTGGACAGAAGGCCCGGATTGCGGCGGTCCCTATGCGCCCTATTCGCAAAGCGAAAGACGGGAGCATTATCTGGAGGCATGGCGCAGTTTGAGAGATGAGGGGTTTATCTATCCCTGCACGTGCTCGCGAAAAGATCTTACGCAAGCGGCTAGTGCCCCGAATGATGTCGATGACGAGCCGATTTACCCAGGCAGGTGTCGCGATCGCAGCGACGCGAGAGATTTCTCCGAACCCGCCGGGATCAACTGGCGCTTTCGTGTTCGCGAGGGAGCGGTCGTCAATTTCACAGATTTACATCTCGGCGATCAGCAGTTCACCCCTGGACAAGACTTTGGGGACTTCGTTATCTGGCGTCGAGATGATGTGCCCGCGTATCAACTTGCGGTCACAGTGGATGATTCTGAAATGAAAATCACCGAAGTGGTACGCGGCGCCGACCTGTTGAAATCCACCGCCCGGCAGTTGCTCTTGTATCGCGCGCTCGGTTTGAAATCGCCTCAGTTTTATCATTGTGATCTGGTGGTGGATGAAGCAGGGAAGCGCCTCGCCAAGCGGCACAACGCGCTCAGCATCCGGCGTTTGCGGGAGAGTGGGTGGACACCGGAAGAGGTGCGAAACGACAGACGCCCATAAATTCGGCCTATATTCCTGATTAGGTTTTTTGATTGGCACGGATTCGACCCGCAGAGTAGTCTTACAAGTTCTTTCGTCCCCCAAACTCATCGTTGAGCCTGAAATCAAGCACAGAGGAGATTCATGTCTGACGAATTAAGAAATTTTCTTGCAATCCCTTACGACGAACTGGAAGAACTGAACCTGAACGCGAAGGAACAGCGGCAGAAGCGGGTTTCGCCCCAGACGGTCCAGGAAGAACGCCTCGACTATCTCAGCGAGGAAAAGCGGATCAAAGCCGTGACGGTCCTGTTCAGCGACCTCGAAGGTCGCTTGCACATGCTGGACTATGACAAGAAATTTCTGCTTAAGAGTTTTGATAATCTCACGTTTGATGGCTCATCGATCCGGGGATTCACGGCGCAGCGGGAAAGCGACTTGCGGCTGGGGATTGATTGGGGCGCATTTTACTGGGGGCCGGCGGATATCTTTGGCCCCGGCAAAGTGCTGGTCTTCGGCGATGTGATCGACAAGAACGGTGAACCCTATGCGGCGGATATTCGCGGCGTCTTGAAGAGCTATGCCAATGGTCTCTTCAAGAAACAGGGATACACGCTCAACGCCGCGAACGAAATCGAAGGATTTCTGTTCGAGGGATCGGACGCCGAGCGGCGCTATCACGAGACGCACAAATTCGATTACGTAAACACCGGCGGATATTATCACTCGCTGCCGGGAGATCCGCTACGCACGTTTATCGATACCGTCGCGGAAGTGCAACGCGCGATGGGCTTTCAAAACGAGAAAGACCATCCGGAAGTCGCGCCGTCGCAGTTCGAAATCAACTACGGGTATGGCGAAGTTGTAGCTGCGGCGGACCAGATCCAGATCTACAAGCTGGTTTGCCGGCAAGTGGCAACCAAGATGGGATGCACGGCGTCGTTTCTGCCGAAGCCGGTCGTGGGCGTAAACGGCAGCGGCATGCACACTAATGTTTCGGTGAGCAAGGGTGGCAAGAATCTGTTCTGGGATGCGAAGGGCGAAGAAAAACTCAGCAAATTCGGTTGGGAGTTTGTGGATCGTATTCTGACTCACGGAAACGACATCTGCCTGCTGCTGAATGCCAGCGTGAACGCTTATCGGCGTTTGGACCCGCACTTCGAGGCGCCGAATCAGATCAAAGCTTCACCGACCGATCGCGGATCCATGGTTCGTATCCCAATCGGCAACGAGCGGAGCATGCGCGTGGAAGTGCGATCGGTATCGCCGGATTCCAACCCCTATCTAGTCATGTACTCAATTTTCAGATCGGGACTGGAAGGCGAAACGGCGAAGATCAAGAACCTGCGGCAGGCGCAACGGTATTTGCCCGACAACATCTACGATGCCCTGAACAACTTCCGCAAAGCCGATTGGACGACCAAGCTGTTCGGCGAGGATGTGAAACAACGCTATGCCGACTTGAAGCAGGCTTCAGCCGATCGCTGCCCACGGCTTTTGGGAACATTCGTCAAAGCGCCCGAGGTGCAATATCACCACGAGGTGTACAACCAGTTCTTGTGGAATCTGTTCTAGGTTGTGCCTGTCCCTGGGCTACTACAGAAAAGGCCACGCCTGAGCAGCGTGGCCTTAAGTTTTTTGCGCCTTTTAGAACTTATAACCGAATCCTAACGAAATGATCGGATAAACCTGAAAGAAAGACATGTCGCTGTTCAGCTTCTTCTGCTGGCCAATGACGTTGCTCTGGAATGTGCTGTCCGTGGCAATATTGTGGCAATTGGCGCCTGTGCTATCGCAAGCATTGCCCGCAAGAGCCAAAGTTGCCTGGGGCGATCCCTGGAATAAGATGCCCATTTCAAATGGAACCACAATGTGCTTGTTGCTTCGTGGCACAAGGTTTCCCCAGCCGAGTGTAAACATCGGACCAACCTTGTTGAACGCAATCTTGCCCGAGCCGGTGATGGGATTGGCAGGATCGCTCATGTAGTTGGTGCTGTTAAGGCTGAACGTCTGGGTTCCCGGGACCGCGGCCGAAGCTTTGATCTGGTTGCCGTTGTAAACCATGACGCCGGGGCTGAGGTGAAATCCTCCGCCGAATGGAAACCAGTCAAAATGAGTTTCAAAGGAACGGAAGCTCAGATCGGCAGCGTAGTTGACGCCATCGTTGCTGAATCCTCGGTTGTAGCTGAAGGCGTTGAAACCGGCCCGCACATTGGTGTGAAAAGTGATTGGGGTGGCGGCCTCAATGCCGACGCCCAACAGCGACATCTTCACCGCAACCCCAATCTTTGACCCAATGCTCATGCCGCCTTGGGCGGTAGGTGGAGTTGATTCAACCACGGGTTGCGCGGGTTCTGCGGCTGAATCGGTGTTGGATCCAGAAGCGTCCAGAGCCGAGGAATATCCGACGAACATCGACAAACAGATTGCTGCGACGAAGAGCAAACGTGTGCGCACAACTGCCTCCAGGATCTTTATTGGGGGAATGCCTATGATCCGGGCGGCTGGTCAAAGGGTCAAATGACTGAAGTCGTAGGTCGATAGATGCTGTGTCTGTGTTGCCGAATAGTGCTCGATGACACATCTTGGCGCTTCCGTGGGGGCAGGTTTTCCGATATTTGTAGAGGCGGAGGAGCCACCTTGCCCCGCACCGCGATGAGCCGCAAAACATTTTCCCTCGAGCAAAGCATGACCCATCCAAGAGTCACCGAATTGCGCCGTCGAATCATTTCCGAGAAAGATTTCGGCAAGGTTCGCCTGATGGTGCGTGAACTCACCAAGCTTTTGATCGAGCAGAACCGCGGCCTGAAGCTAGGCAGTCCGAGAGCGTCCAGAGCTCACAAACGCTGTGAAAGCGCTACGCAATTGACTGGCTGACTGACCCGCTACATGGCTGGCGAAAAGAGACGAGTTCCCACTCGCCATCGGGTGACGAGGTTTGCTGTCGCAGGATGTAGAGCTTGCCATCATTCGCTCGAACTTTAAAGAACAGGTGTTCTGGAGCGTACCACTGGTCCAGAATCTCTTCGACCAGGTACTCATGTTCATCTAATCGAAACCGACGCGGTTTCTCGTCGGCTGTTCCTCCTGCATAACATTCGACCCGTACTTTCATTGCAGTCTTCGATGCGAACCGTCGTAATCCTATTTTGTGGTTGTCTGCCCGTAGTACGCGGACGGCCCATGCTTACGAAGGAAATGTTTGTCGTGAAGATGCTTCGAAATTGGCGGCGCTTGGGGAGTTAGGACCAGCGTGTGATAGGCCATCCGAGCCACGTATTCGAGAATCACAGCGTTATGTGCTGCCATGCTCGCCGTCGGCCCCCAGCAAAACGGCGCATGCCCGCAGACCAGAATTGCTGGGACGCGTTCAGCCTGAGCGGAGTCGATCGCCCGGCAGATCGCGACTCCGGTATTCCGTTCATATTCTTCTCCGATTTCTTGCGCAGTCAGTTCCGCCGTCGTGGGCACGGGGCCGTGGAAGTAGTCGGCATGCGTGGTTCCGAAGCAGGGAATCGGGCGGCGAGCCTGAGCCCACGCTGTCGCGAACTCCGAATGGGTGTGGGCAACGCCGCCAATCGTCGGAAAATGTCGATAGAGTTCAACATGAGTCGGCAAATCCGAAGACGGCCGGAAATCCCCATCTACTACGGCGCCGTTCAGATCTGTGATGACGATGTGTTCCGGCTTCATGCTGTCATAAGACACCCCGCTCGGTTTGATCGCGATACGCTGATCTCTTCGCGCAATCCCGCTCACGTTGCCAAACGTGTAAAGCACCAAACCGCGGCGGACGAGTTCCACATTAGCTTCTAGAACTTCCTCACGAAGATGTTGCAGCAGCATGTGCTATTTCCCGCCGCTGCTCTTCTGCCGGGCGATGATGCTGTCCTTAATTTTGTCGTAAGTAGATTGCGGAATAATTTTGCGGCGCACTAGATCGGTTTTGGCGCGATAAGGACGGCCATCGATCATCTTTTGCGCGTAGGCCTCGCCGATTCCGGGCAAGGCGTCCAGTTCATCCTTGGTTGCCGAGTTGATGTCGACGAGTGTGGTTTTCGGCGACTTGCTGGCCGAGGTGCTGGATTTGCTGGCAGAAGAACTCGATGTAGCCTGGGCCATGGTCAGGCCGCTGAGCAGGAATATCGAGAGCAGAGCCACAGCAATTCGCGTGAACAGGATTTTCTTCATTGCTCCTCCATCTACGAGCGCGTCGTTTCGATTTTAGCTTGCGGAAAGTTTCTGTGCCTGGATCTGCTGTTTAAAGAATCTTGCTTAAAGTCCTGCAGAATATCTCGAATTACACCTGCAGAATGTCGCCCTCTCTGGCCAATCTCGTAAAGGACACAGCTTATGGTGATGGCCACAGCCGCCACCATCGCGCTCAAGTGTGGCTTAGGTATAGGGTTGAAACTATTGATCATGGTAGCGTCCTGCTTCCTACCGCTTCTTTGAGTTGTTCGACTGCGATCAAATAACTTGCGAGAGCTTGGCGATACGCCAGTTCCGTAGCGCGGTAACTTCGCTCGGCATCGAGGAAATCCAGGAGACTGGCTGCGCCCCGGTGATAGGCATATTCGCTGATGTCCCGCGAGTCCTGCGCCTGCTTCAGGTAACCACCGATGTAGAGATTGACGACCTCCCGGTTGCCGCTGAACGAGGCATAGGCGCTGCTTACATCTGTAAGGACTGTGTCGCTTGCGGCCTGTTGCGTTTCCTGGGCTGCGGTCAGCGCGAATTGCGTGCGCGCAATTTCGCCTTGGTTCCGGTCAAATACAGGCAGAGGAAACCCAACGGTCACGCCCATGGCGTTTTGATCTGCCACGTGGCTGTATGTGAGGGTCCCGATAATGTCCACTTTCCCGTTGGCTTTCGCGAGCGCATATTGACTTTGGGCTCCGCGTACCCCCGCTTGTGCGGCTAACAGGTCAGGACGGTTGTTAAGGGCTTTCACAAGGAGGTCGTCCTGATTGAGCTGCAATGGCTGGTAAGTCAGTTCGCCTTCCACGTCGTAATTCGCGGGAACGGCGTTATAACCAAGAAACTCGCGCAAACTGGCCAGCGCCTGCACCTTCGCCACCTTCGCAGCTGACACGTCGGTTTGGAATTGCAGCAATTGCACGCTGATCTTCAACAGATCGCCTTCGCTGATGGCGCCCGCATTGTACTGAATCTTTGCCATGTCCACGGTCTGCTGAAAGCTCGCGAGATCCTGATTAGCCAAATCCAGGTTCGATTCCGCCAATTGCGCAGTGATGAATTGCTGGGCGGTGTTGAAGATCAGCGCTCGCTCGGCATCGGAAACCTGGTAGCGGGTCTGGCCGGTCACGTCGCGAGCGACATCGATCCTGCGGCGCCGCTTGCCGCCGCGCTCAAATAAATAGCTGAACCCGGCATCGAACTCAGTCACATTCCCGATGACGTTCGAGTTGAAGTTCTGTGGTTCGACCGGAATAAACAAAGTGTCCAGCGTCAAAGTCGGGTTCGGCCTTAACGCCGCTGTGATCTCTTGTGCCTGGCTCTGCTGAATCTGGAGTTGATTCGCCTTGAGTGCGTGATTGTGCGCGATGGCTAAATCGATGGCCTGGTCCAGCGTGATTCGCACCGGCGCTTGCGCATGTGCGACCCCGACCATTGCCAACGAGAGCAGAATCGCCGTTACAGAGTGTTTCTGATATCGCATATTTCCTTCAAGATCAGTACCGGCGTTGCGCCATGTGGCAACTGCGCGGCCCGATAATGACGTTCTGTTTAGAAACTATCTGCTGGAATGAGGTGCTCGCCCAAGTGCGACCAATATGGCGGGAAGCCATGGCCTAACTTGGAACAGCCTGAACAAATGAGAGAGCTTTAAAGGCTGGGAGGCGGCCGAACCTGAAGCGCGAACATCTGTAGCGAGGCGTGACCGACTGCCGATCAGCGCCACAGACGTTTGAAATGTGCGCGAGTGTCGAAATCGCTATCGCGGCCGACACTAACGAGGGACTATGAGCCGAGGCGCAAATCAAACAAGGGGTCGGCGCCGCTTGGGTACGGGAAGAAGGCTTTTCGCATGAATGATGCGAAGTGCGTAGGGCTAGAGATTCACAGGAGCCCAGCGCCTGCGCCATGGTCGACATCAAAAGCACGCCTACGCACAGACAAACACCCCAGATACGCATTCTTCCGAATGCCGCCAATCGTGATGGACAGCTTGTCATGAGTGATAACTAATTTAGATGCTCATTCAACCGCTTTTTCATGAAAATGTATCACCATTCTGGGCAAAATGGGATTACCGATGTCATTTAGGTTCCACGATGATTCACTGCGGCGCACGGAAGCCGGAAGACGATTCTCTAGTCTCTAGCAGGGCTGATTTAGGGGGCTTTTCGCTATTAACACACCGAACTACCGGTGGCCTGTAAGTACCTGAAAGAATGGCTCCTCAGGTAGGACTCGAACCTACAACCCTCCGGTTAACAGCCGGTCCCTTTCAGCGTGTGTACACGTATTTTCAGCAACATAGCTGGAGTAAAACGTCCCTTTTGGAGCCCTCTCGGCACTCATTGCGGTGAAGTTTGCGGTGAAGTTCCTTGATGGAAACGAGCTATTCGCTTTCTTTCGAGAATGTCGCCACACCGAAATGGAGATTTGCCCTCCTTCTCAGTTTGTCGGCGTCTGCCTTGTTCCGAATTGGGGAACAAAGTGACCTAACCCTGATCAGCCTTTCGGCCGCTCGTAATATTTCCCGTTGACTTCAGTGCCCATCACAGCGAAATCACATTTCGACGCCTCCAGCGGGTCGGTCTTGAAGGTGAAATCAATTGACGGGAGGCGGACCGTTGCTTCGAGCTGTGCGCTTGCCTTGAAACCTTCGAATCGGTACTGCCTCATTGGGTCTTCGTACTTGACCACTTCGTCGCTCACCTGAAAAACCAGCTTGAAATCCAGAAACCCCGGAGTGGATTCCGCGTCCATTGCGGGCCAGCGAGGCTGGTCGATAATGGGCAGGTTCGTCATCTGGAGCGTCGCGGTTTTGCCATCTGCGCTGAGTGTCAATCCATCAGATGGTACGGGCGTGATCCAATACAAGCCTTCTGGCGAGATCGGCGAATGGAAGTCGTGAATCTGGTTCGCGGGACCGCCGGTCCCTTGAAAAGTCAGTCATGTGTGAGCGAAGATTGCCCGGTGTGCCTGGCGCGCAGCCCAATACTCACCCGCCATGTAGCTGTAGTCGGTGGTGGGAGTACCCCAGGCGAGTCGATTGCCTTTATTATCCCTACCCATTCCGTGGAAGCTATTGCTGCGCGCAAGCTTGCCTTTAAAGTGATAGATGCTCGAGAGTTCGACATTCGGCATGGCAGCCTGATTGTGATTGCCGTTCTGGTCGAGCCATGGAATCGGGTATGGGCACGGGCCGCCGTTCGACGGCTCGTGATTCTGCGGGATCGCGGAAGATTATTCCGGACCAGAACCGCCCCCATCTTTTGCATGGCGGTTACCCAGTTCTTCGGACCGCTCGAGTTTGGGTTGTGCCTCTTCAACTTTCAGAGGGTTCCCCCATACTGTCGTGCCATTCAAGCTTGCGATAGCGTTTACTGCATCCATGTTATTGGTCATCTCGACAAATGCAAAACCGCGCGAATATCTAGTATTCGGGTTCGTTATGATCTCGACTTCCTCCACTGCTCCGTAGGTTTGAAATAAGGTACGAAGCTCGTCGGGCGTCAGATTAGAGGACAGGTTTCCGACAAATAAGTTTTTCAATGAACTTTCCTTTTGCATGCCAGCAAAAACAGTCAGGCTACAGAGCTTTCCGCCTGGGAGTCGGCGATGCGATCCAAGGCTTCGCTAAGCGAAGTGGCTGCCGCAATCTCTGCTTCGGTCGGCGTCTGGATCTGGATCAACCCGTTGCGACCCAAGTTGGGCGGTAACGAGAATGCGTCCTGATGTTGCATGATCCAGTCCAAGTTGTGCGCTAGATCGTCAGATTGATATCCATTCTCGAAGTGAATTCCGCTCGTATGACACTTGGAAGCAGACATCCTCTATTAGCCAGGGTCTGCGCCAGTAAAGGTCGATCTTCAATGAGAATAGTGCCGACTTTAACGTCGGATGTCATGAGTTCGTCCAGTTGGCCTGCAGACGGTCCTTACGCGAACTGCATCGCTGGGAGCGGTTTTCCGCATTCCACGCAAAATGCTTTTGAGCGGGAAGTGATCAATCCACAGAAGGGGCACATCCGTTGCGAGCGAAAACCAGTGGGCGGTCGTGTGAGCTTTGAGCGTATCGCGACAGTAATCTTTCTTACGTAACGAGTAACCAAGGTCCGCACACCGGTACAGAATGGATGAGCTATCGGTTCCATAGCTGGGATCTCACACCTGCGGGGAAACTGCCTCAGGCCCTGCTTGCTAATCCATAGTCGAACAATTTGAAACATAAAGATGGTCAAAAGTGACCGCTTTGAAGAGGGATGATGTGTGCTTATTCCTATTCTCCTTTTATTGCAGAGAGTAAGAATGCGCCGCTTAATTGCCTCGTTCGATGCTCCAAGTACGCACCTAGTGGGCAATGGGGTGGTTGAGGATCAACTCAATTCTAGTGACACGATGGCAACGGCAATTCGGACTTGCAGGCAACACTACTCGGACCGTCGCTCACCGTCCCCATTTCTGATGGCAAGCTCGGCCTCGGCACCTAATGGTCAAGCGCGTACCAGCCCGGCGGCGTACTAGAAGAAAGGCACCACAAGCAAGACAACGTGCAGCCATGCTCAGCACGAATACGAGGCATTTACCTGTACGGACACTAGCTCCGGGCTGCACCGGGAGTTTTGGAGGGATTTGACCGCGTCTTCGGCCGTGAATTTCCCCATCATCAGCGCTCGCTTGCGATTGGTCGTCATCTGGATGGGAGTCCGATCAATTCGCTGCACGTATTCAGCGGTGCGGGCAGGGCCACGGTTTATTTTCACAACAAATTTGACGTTCTTCATGATTTTTCCTGGTCGCTGGCAGTGACAACCAAATGGAAGGCGATATCGCCCGCCTCCCACTTCTCTCACCAGTTAACTGCTTCTATGCGGCCTTGCCGTGAACCTTGCCTTCGAGTAACTTCTCGCTGCCAACATTCACCTTGATCTGCTTGGGTTTGGCTTCCGCCTTCTTGGCGAGTTTAATATTCAGCACACCCTTGTCATAGTCGGCGCTTACTTGCCCCGGGTCCACGGAACTGGGTAGCGTGAACGAGCGGGTGAAGCTTCCGTACTGCCGCTCAACGCGACGGAAGTTCTCTTCTTTCTCGTCCTTCTCGAACTTGCGCTCAGCATGAACCGTGAGGGTGTGGTTCTCTATGCGAACATCAATGTCTTTTTCGTCTATGCCCGGGACTTCAAGCTTCAGGGTCACGTTGTGCTCGTCTTCGTAGATATCCACCGGAGGTGCGAAACCCCTCGTCGTCAATGCCTCCTCGGGGCCTTCGGGGCAATACGACTCGCGGACAAAATGGTTCAAGCGGTTTTGCAGGGTGGCTAAATCACGGAGAGGATCCCAACGCCTTAGTACTGTCATAATCTCCTCCTTCAGAGGGAGCTAAGAGGAAAAACTTCAGATGGGCTGACTTAGTTCAGAGAACCTGAAAGAGTAAGAAGAGGTAACTTGCTCAATTACAAGGCTAAGCTTCTGGGCACCCGTTGTCAAATGACGCACTGAACAGGACCAGACGGCTCGAAGCCATTTCCACGGTCACCAATTCTGCAACCTAAAGTCCTTAAGTCCTTGCGAGACATCTGATTCACGATGACACGTTCAACACCGGCTTTTCTGTGCATGACTGCTCACATTACAAGCTGCGGGGTGGAGATTGGCCAATCGCTTGCCAGATCAGGGCTTAATCGCAACCTTTACGACTCCATCGGATCGCTGCTCGAAAAACTTGTACGCTTTCACGATGTCGTCCAGCGGAAATTCATGGGTGAGCAGGTCCCTCAGGTTTACACGGTTAGTCCTCACCAATTCCATCAACCGACGCATTCTTTCCTTCCCTCCCGGACAGAGTGTCGTGACAATTTTCTGGTCGCCGATACCCGCCAGAAAGGGCTGCAGCGGAATCGAGAGCTTCCCGGAATACACCCCCAAACTAGAAAGAGTTCCGGCTGGTTTCAAACTGCTCAGCGCGTTCTCAAACGTCTGCTGGGTCCCAAGCGCCTCGATGGCAACATCGACTCCTAATCCTGCGGTCAGCTTTCTAATTTCCCTGACCACGTCCACTTTCTGATGATTCAGCACAACGTCAGCCCCCATCCGCCGGGCCATTTCAGAGCGCTGAGGGTCAGATTCCACGGCGATAATCAAACCCGCGCCTCTTAACTTCGCCCCAAGCGTGGCACATAATCCAATCGGCCCTTGGGCGAAGATCGCGACGGTATCACCCAGTCGGAGGTTGGCTGTTTCGGACGCCGAGAAACCGGTAGAAGCAATGTCGGCAAGCAATACCACCTGTTCATCGCTCAACTCGTCGGGGATTTTTGCGAGATTTGCCTGGGCATGCGGCACGAGCAAGTACTCAGCTTGTGCCCCGTTGAGAGTATTTCCGATCTTCCACCCGCCAATGGGGCCGCCGCATTGCGACCAGTTCCCACTCAGACAAAACTGGCATTGCCCGCACGGCGTGATGGCTCCTACTAGTACCCGCTCCCCGACCTCATAGCCTGTAACTCCGGGCCCTAGCTCATGGATGATACCCACCGGTTCATGTCCCAAGACCAAGCCGGGACGCACCGGGTATTCACCTTTAAGGATATGAAGATCAGTTCCGCAGATTGTGGTAAGTGTCACTCGGATCACGGCTTCGCCGAAGTTGGCACGCGGTACCGGGACATGCTCGACAGCTATGTCATTCAGCCCATGAAAAACCAATGCCTTCATCGTTGAAGTGGGGCGTGGTTGGCGTAATGCGGCAATGTCGGGAACGGACACGATAGTCATTTTAGCAATCGCCTTTCATGAAACGGTCATCTTGGTGTGTTCGCCCAGAGCCATTGCTTCGGCAGAGATTGAAAGACTAGTTCACCTTGGGCGACCGTGAACTGTATTCCGCAACGAGAGCACGTGAATTCCCGATCTTCCGGATGTTCGCGTCGAACGCTGGTTGCTGGTCTGTAGTCAATGACCAGTGAACTGCACGCCCGTACAGGGCACCTACAGCGGCCGTAACCATGTGATCGCGGTGTACCAACGCTTGTCGCATAACGTTCTTGTGATGAGTTCTCATGTGCCCTTCGGATGGCTTCTGCGAAGAAAGCTAACTCTGTGGAGAAACAGTCCATTCTCACGATTTGCCGAGATGAGCGCGACTTCTGGACCGTCAAGAAGTCCCATTCGCAGCCCGCTTGGCATAACTCTACCGTCTTCCGCCAAGTTTAGTGTCAGCCCTGCCGAGCAGAGCCCACACAACCAAAAATACTCTGTCCTGACGTTGGATGACCCGATAGGCGAGTCGGTTTCTAGCCGAAACAGTTGTCCTTCATCGAGGTGACGAAACGAAGCGGAGCACAAAGGATTACCGCACTTGCCGAGCATTGCCATACTCCTAAATACTCAAGCCGCCACCAGTCGCACCAGGGCGGACTTGTTGCGGATGATCAATGTGGAGCCCTTTAGATCGACTATGCCTTTCTTCTTAAACTCCGTAAGTGTGCGAGTTATGGTTTCCCGGCAAGTGCCGATGAGTTGGGCAATGTCTTCTTGGGTCAGCGCGAGCGTCGTGCGGACTACTCCATTTACGACCTGCCCCTCCGCTGACGACTCCAAAAGGAATTTGGCGAGCCTCGACGAAATCGAGCGCGATAATCCGACAGAGCGGACGACATCACATGCGTCCCGATAATCACGACTGATATGCTCCGCCGCACGTAGACAGGCATCGCCGCGGTGTCTGAGAAACCCCAGGAAGTCCTCTCGACCCGCAAAGTCCAGCTGGCTGGGCTGCATCGTCTCCACCGTCAACTCATACGGCTTGCCTGTAACAACTGCGTGCAAACCGAGAACCTCTCCGGCTTTTGCAATCCGCAGAATGAAGGTTCTTCCATCCTTAGCCGTGGTCGAAAGCTTGGCCTGCCCTTGGCAAAGCATGAAGATGCCACGCGCGATTTGTCCTTCGAGAAAGATCACCGCGCCTTCAGGAAGAACGGTGGCGTGTTTTATGTGGTTGAAAGCTGCGAGAGATTCCGTGGAAAGGGCGCAGAAAAAATTCTCATAACGTAGGTGACACGTCAAGCAGCTTTCAACGCAGGGCAAACCGTAGGGCGAGTTCATGGAGGTTCCTCATTTGCCCGAGAGGCCATGCGGGCTTGTCGGTTCCGTAGCAACGACCTCATTGGACCACGAATATCGGAGACCCCAGACCACAGTAGCCTAATGGTAGTGCCGGCAGCCGTTGTGTGACTGTTCAAGATTGCTCACGTTAATAAACGAAGGACCTCGCAAGATTATGACGAAGGCCACTGGAGCTGCGCGTTATCCTTAGAAAAGTGGGGCGAGCAATCTGTTGCATAAGCTTCGCTACGCGACAGGCCCAAATATCTGAGAGAATTAGATCGCTGCATGAAACCCGTTCCCAAGCTCCTGAATGACTTCATTGTGAACGAGACGGAATATCAGGCTTGCAAGGCCTGGCTGGAAGAAGCAAACGAGGCAACCATTCGCCATCCATTAGGCAACCGTGAACTGGAGATGCAGAGGCAGCGCATCAAGAGCTTAGTTGCTGAGTACGAGCAGAATTGGCGCCACTCAGGGGACACATGATTGAGGAAAATGGGCGTCAACTTCGTTTCTGGTAGAAACGATACGCCACGTAGACAATTGCCAATACCACTACGACCTCAACCGCATGGCTTGTCATATTCGCTTGCCCTTTCATTGCACCGAGGAGCTTCTGTGCCAGGAGGCTGCAGGTAAGCCTCTCGTTGTGTCTCCTTCTTAGTACATGTCCCCGATGCCGCCATGGCCGCCGGCAGCGGCCGCTTAGCAATGACCTCATTCGATTTATGAATATTGGGGGACACCACACCACATTAGAGTGATGGTAGAACCGGCAGGCGTCGTGAAACTGCTCAAAATTGCTCACATTGCGATAAAGCGATGGACCTCGCAAGCCACTGGAGTGAGCGAAACGGTAATGCGCTGTACGAAAACCGCTTTACGCGGCATTAAATGCAAAAGCGAGCAATTCTGTACAGTTGTGGGAAGACAAAATGAGCGAAGATCGTTAGTAGAAGCGAGTTCTGAGGGCCTTTATGAGCATCTATGTAATAGCGTTCATCATTCTAATTGTTGCTTGGATTTGTGGCTGGATCGTTTTCCCTGTAGCGAGCGGGTTGATTCACCTTCTGCTTGTGCTTGCGGTGGTGTCGCTCATTTTGCATTTCGTTCGCGGCAGACACGGGGAAGCCGACCTGCGCATCGGGAGATGATTCCCCGGTTTCGGGGCAGCCAATATCGAGTGTCGCTGGCCAAATTTGAGTGGCTGCGTGTCTCTCGTACGCCATGTCGTCCAATTTATCGGGTCTCGCGAATGAGTCCGTAGATGCTGAAAGCTACGGTTTCCGAACGAGAGTGCGGGGAAGCTCGCGAAGTGGCGCTGAGTCATCGCAGGTCGTTCTGCGAATCAGAATGCTCGCTGCGGCTGCAGGTTCAACCATAGCTCCCGGATCGGTCCGCTCGATCAACAGTTTCGATCCCGGCGCGACTCTCTGCAGTTCTTCAAGCCGCGCACGCATGTGTTCACCGCGGCGACTTCCTCCAGGATTACAGCTCTCACAGTCTGAACTGTGCATTTTCATGATGGACAATACGTAGCAAACTCCAACTTTTCAAGGTACTCCCTGTCAGCCAAGTGAACACCCTCGGGGGAAGTCCACGCTCCGAAAATCTAGCCCACCATCCGGCCCTGCATTCTCAGAACCCTGTCGCCGCTCTGGGTCAATGCGAGCCAACCTCATCGGCGAAGTTCCTCACTGCTGCAGTAAATCCGGATGGTAAGTCGTCTAGCGTCGAGTCTGTTCACAATTGCTCAAGCGGGAAAATCCAAGCAGCTAAAATTTGTGGGCTCGCACGATAAATCGCTGGGGTGCCGGCCCAACAAAATAAAACGGGTAGCAGGTCACGAGAGTAAGGACGGACTCCGTCGAAGCAGAGAGGACAGTGACGTCATCGGGAGCGACGCGCTTCACCCAATCGACTTCGTAGCGTGACAAACCGTTTGCGGTCTGAAGCTGGATCTCGTCGTTTGGACGTATGTCTTTCAGGCTACGAAAGAAGGTGTCGCGGTGTCCGGCAATTCCGCTATTGCCAACTTCCCCCGGTAGAGGAGTGCCTTCAATATGTCCCGCACCGAGGCGCAGCATGCGCGACTTCGTCCCTTGAAGAATTACCACCGAGAATCCCAGCCTCGGAATATCAATTCCGCCGAGAACATCTCCTTCTTTGATCGCAGATTTCACCGCCGGTACGGACCGGATGACCGTCAGACTCTGTTGCACCTGAATTTGATTTTCCAGCGATCGCTTGGCAGATACCTGGTAGAGCCTTGCCTCCACTAGAGTCAGACCTACATAACCGAGCGCAAGGATACCGACGATGAAAAAGAGATCCCGGCCACGCGCTAGCCAACGGGTTCTCGCCAGAAGCAGCATCGGCCCCTAATTCTGACTTCGATGGTCGATAACATTCGCCGAGGGCGATGAGAGTGCCGAGGGCGCGTAATAACCGGTGCGGGTACGAACCGACAGATGCCCGTGGTACGCCGCACTCGCATTCACTTGTATCACTCGATAGCTCCCGTCCCGCTTTCGGTTAGTGGGAACGTAGGCGATGGTGTATTGGTTACGGATATCGTGAGCGATCTGCTCGCAGATTGGCGCGACTTCCTTTAGCGATTCCGGTAAGAACGACTCACCACCCGTGTTCTTCGCAAGCTCTCGAAGCACGTGGGGATTGCGGTCGCCGTCCTGCTCATCGAAAATGCCGATTGTATAGATGAGGGCGTCGGACTGTCCGGCCATGAGCATGGTCTGAGACAAATTGTGTTTGCTGGCGTTATCACCCCCGTCGCTGATCACGATCAGCACTTTCTTATCTCGGCTCCCCTCCTTGAGGTGATCGAGAGCAGCCGCAACTGCGTCATACAGAGCCGTCTCACCATCAGGGTTGATTTTCGAAAGTGCAGCTTCCAACTGATCTACTTGACCAGTGAATGGCATGTTCTGCGGAAGACCAAACGACACCTTCTCGTTGAAATTAATCACGAACATTTGGTCCTGCGGATTGCTGGAGCGAGCAAAGGTCAAAGCTGCCGCAATAACATCAGCGCGCTTCGGCCTCATGCTTCCGCTGTTATCGACGACCAAGCCTACGGTGACCGGAATATCTTCGTGGGTGAAGGATTTGATTTGTTGAACCACTCCGTCCTCAAGAACCTGAAAATCGTTTTTGCCGAGCCCAGAAACAAGGTCGCCCTTGTGATTTTGCGCGGTCGCATGCAGGACCACCATATTTACATTTACGTTGAATGTGTAGTCATGGCCTCGACGGTCTGAACCAGCAGAGTCTTGAGATCGCGCCGGGCTCGCCAGAACGGCAGCAAGCGCAAGTAGGAGTGGGAGTGTGGAAATGTGTCGGCTTGGAATGAAAATTCCCGCCCATAAAAACACCGCAGTCAACAGCCGGGGCCCGCTGGGCAGAACTGGCGTGGCTGCGGACCATGACTTCATCTACTTCTCCCGCAAATCCCCATAGATTCCGGTGATGTGCCCGGTTGCGCTGGAAAGGGGATGATACTTCCGTATCACCCCTTTGCTGGTACGCTCAATCAACCACTTCGCGGCTCAGGCAGCTCGTTTCGAAAACGAGAGAGCAAAGCCCGCGCCGAGCGACAGCAGCCCAATCACTCCAATCAGTGGCATTGAACTGGCAGTTTTCGGCAGCGCCTGGGACGCCAACGGCGGTGCTTCAACAAGCTTGGCTACTTCAACCGGTTCTCCTGTAGGAGCAACGGCTTCTACCGGAGCGGTTTTCAAAGCCTCTAGAGGCGCGGTTGCCAGCTCGATTGGAGTTGCCAGCACTGGCTCATTTACTTCCTTCGCCAGTTGGACCGCCCTCGGCTTCGCGTATACAAATTCCTCGCCCCATTCACGTCCGGGATAAAACCATGCCCTTAGAGCTTCCGGCTGTCCGGCCGGGCGCTCACGGAACGTTATTACCGTTTTGTCCGTCGTGTGTAATCGGTAATTTGGGATTGCAAGGATGGTGGTAAATACGTGCGTCTTGTCCTGGTTAAAGATCTGGACAATGTGGCGGTCGGATAGGGAATCAAAGATCTTGAATACGTATGTGCCTGCCGGCAAGATCTGAGCACCCACACCCGGAACTTCCACTGGTCCGCTGAAGGTTACGACAGTTTCCCTGTTCCAGTCGTCAGCCATTGCTGTCGGCATGACCAGCAAGCAGAGTACAACCAGGCAGACTACGAATGCTAACGCCTTACAGCATTTCATGTTTTCTCCTGAATTTTTCTCCGAGGCTCGCACGGTGGTGGTAGGTCTACGAACTCTTGCGTATCGGCTCGCAAGAGATCTACGCCCCGAAGATCGGGCAGGTTTTCAACCGTTTGAGAGTGGTTCGAGGTCCAGTATCAGGCTTTTACGTTTAAGTTACTGATCAATATTGATCAGTGGTCCTTGCATGCTTTGGCAGGAATCGAGAACTCCGAGCAATAGTGAACAGATGTCCAAGACCAGCAAAGGTTAGAATGCGGGTTATGGTAATCGAGCTTCCTAGAGGACCTCAATGAGAAAACAGTATCTTCACCTCTTGGCTTACCCCTGTGACAGATGTGCTGGTCCGATTGTTGCCGGCTCCCTGGCAGTCCGCGAGAATGAAATATCCAAAGAGACGGACATCCGGCAAACAGGAGCGATTTGTCTCTCGTGCGGTCACCGGCCAAACAATGCAAGTGAGCCCGCACGTCTTGTTCATTTCTCGCCAGTGGAATGGGGCTCAGTTAGTCTGATAGAGGCGAGTCATCTGAGGACGGCCTACGTCGAGGCGCTCAGTAGGGCCGAATTACGCTAAGCAGCGACGGGTACTCGGTCCGTAAGTATTCTCCCATCCATCATCGCCTTCTTCTCTACACGCAGAAACTCAGAATCAGTCTTGGCAGTCGGGATCATATATGGAGAACCTGCCTGGTCAGCGCCACCCTCGCGCCAAAAACTCTGCTCAGTTAATATTCCACCTGTCGCTTCGCTTCCAGCCCAGGACACAGCGTGGGGGGACTCGGCGGTTCTTCTCGTCTGCCCGCGGGATAGCTTCATTTGGCGGCTTATAGCCCGAGGCCGGATATGAGCTATTCTGCACAGTATCCCCTGCGTACATGAGCGAATCTATGGATATCTCCCGGGGGTAGTTGGTCCGCCAAACCAGGCGCCCGGCCTTCCCTCTGGTGAGGCTTTGTAGAGACTCTTATGTCGAATCCACATGCTGTCAATCTCACTCCACGGGATCTTCTAAAGAAAATTGGCGATCGTAAGACGTCGCGAGAGTACCGACATAAGGAAACAATCTATAGACAAGGCGATGCGGCGGATGCGATGTTTTATATCGAAGATGGCAATGTGAAGCTCTCGGTGGCGTCCAAGAGGGGCAAGAAAAAAGCGGTCATCGGGATCCTCCGGCAAGGCGACTTCTTTGGTGAGCGTTGCCTCGTGAGGAGGTCTCTCAGGATGTCGACGGCAACAGCAATTCACCGGTCCACTGTCGCACGCATCACGAACTCCACGATCCTAGGCATACTCCATCAAGATCCGGCATTTGCGAAGTCGGTCATTTACCATCTTCTCGCTCGCATCACTCGAATCGAGGAAGACTTTGTAGATCAGTTCTTCAACTCCAGCGAAAAGCGTCTGGCCCGGATCCTTCTGCTGCTAGCGCGGTTTGGCAAGCACGCGCCCAACTCTGCAGCCCTGAAACTGAGTCACGAAACTCTCGCCGAGATGGTTGGTACCACGCGCTCACGAGTGAGCTATTTCATGAACCGGTTTCGCAAGCTGGGATACATCCACTACAACGGAGGCTTGCAGGTGCACCGCGGACTGTTCACTTTCACTGTTCAGAAGTAAATGGGAGCGGGCTAGTTCCATCATTAATCAGCAGCAATAGGAAATCCATCTAGGCCAGGGACCCGCTCATTCGCCAGCGGGAGCCTTCTGCTCAAGGCCGGCAGTGGCGCACGCACCGGGGACTCCAAGGTGCGGCATTGGGGTAGCGGCAAACAGCTGCTGACAAGGTCGGGCCAACCAGCGCGCCCAACGTGCGGATCGAGACACTCTTGCGCTGTCGGTCGCGATTCCGGTATCTGCATACATCTGCCTGTAAATTTTGGAGATCAAGACGAAGGTCAGGCGGGCTCGCAAAGATTTTATAAACCGCGAACGCATCCAGATGGACCTAAGACTGTAAAAATTATCCCAGACCAATTGAGTGCGGCGGCGAATCTCCTCGCTGGACATGGTCGGATGGGGCCAAAAGAGCTTGGGCCGAAGCGTTCTCGGAATCAGCCAACGGCGTGTGATCGGAATTCCAGCGATGGTTCGCGGCGCCGCCTCCATCATCTGCTCCCAACGCATGAAATCTACCGTGCCCGGGTAGGGAGTAATCATAATGAACTGCGCAAACGCGATCTCTGCCTGGGCAGCAGCAAAGGCCGTGACATCGAATGTTTCCGGCCGGTCACTCGGGAGACCAAAGATGAACGATCCGAGCACGTAGACCCCGTGGCGACGAAAGGTTCTCAGGCGATTGATGAGGTCGTTGCCAGCACAATTGAACTCCTTGTAAACGTCCTTCAACCCCTCCGGAGTGACCGACTCTACGCCCACCAGAGCTCCTTTGATGTGCGCCGCCTGCATGGCATCGAGAAACTCCGTATCTTCAGCAGCTTCCATTGTGATTTGGGTGAAGAAAATGGTGTCTGGCGGTAGTTGCGCCAGGCGCTTCATCAGGGCAAACCTCTCGCCGCGAATGGTCTTAAGTTCATTGAGCCGCGCTGTGTTGTGTTGCTCCTCGGCCAAGCGAAGGTCAGTAAATGTGACCGGATAGAAATTATCGTCAGCCAGTGCGATGAAGCGAAAGCCCAGCCTGCGTAACTGGACGATTTCCTCAATCACCGCGTCTGCTGAACGCTGCCTTGGACGCTGCCCGTCAGTTCGCCATACCGAGCAGAAGGAGCAATGCTTGGGACAGCCGCGGACGGTCTGAACCGACCCCCACATGTACCTCTTGCGTGGAAGCAGATCCCATCGCGCCGGCAGGAACTGATCGGCTTCGAGGCGGCCGCCTTCATACACTAGCTGTGGTGTCCCCCGAAGGCAATCCGACAGTACTTTCGACCACACCACGTCCCCGTCGCCCTTTACCACCGCATGCGCGCCTCCACGCTGATGCGCTTCAGCCGGAAAGAGCGTCGCGTGGATTCCTCCAAACACCACGTAAGCACCGCGAGCGCGAGCCATCGTTCCAATTTCATAGCCGCGGAGGGCATTTGCGGTATGAATTCCGATGCCCACAACGTCGCCTGCCTGAATTCGATTGGCCTCTACCCTAGTCAGGGTCTCATCCACGAGAGCGGGATCACCGAAGCTCTTGGGTGTTGCCGCTGCGAGCACATATAACCATCGAGGAGTGATGACTGCAGTACCGAAAGAGACTTCGCTGGGATTAATGATGTGAACGCGCACCTGATATTGCTCTCCTTCCGAAGCGCTACAGAGAGGTGAAGCGAGATCTGCCACTTGCATGAGTATCTAAACGCAACTTTGTCTTCAGCGTGGCATTTTAGATGCTAGATATTGTCACTGTGCAGAAAACGAAGAACTGGTCAAAATTGCACACTTTTTAAAAAAGCAGAAGCTTACGTGTGGAAGCTTCGGACGATGAT